>WNGG01000007.1_pt1 | contig 158505 bp, 140 predicted proteins | sample 5400661 | NCBI WGS metagenome assembly WNGG01 (sample SAMN13153372, study PRJNA577476) | soil metagenome | isolation source: 100 cm soil or saprolite under Garry oak tree replicate 1 | place: USA:California | collected 2016-06-15
GTTCTGGGCGTCATCGTCGGGGTCATCGCCATCGTCTGGCCGGGCGTAACCATTGCCGCGCTGGTCATCTTGTTCGCGATCTACGCCTTCATCGGCGCGGGCCTGCAGGCCATGCGCGCGTTCAGCAGCCGCACCGCGGGACCGGTCTTCGGCCACCTGCTGCTGGCACTGATTGACCTGGCCGCCGGTGTAGTGGCCCTGGTCTGGCCCGGGCCTACCGCGCTGGTGCTGGTGCTGGTCGTGGCGATCTGGGCGTTCGTGGCCGGCTTCGCCGAGATCTTCGCCGCCTTCGGCAGCGGCGAGAGCGCCGGCACCCGGGCGATGTTCATCGTGACCGGGCTGATCTCGATCGCGTTCGGCGTCGTGCTCAGCGCCCGTCCCAGCATCGGCGCGGTCACCCTCGCGCTGCTGTTTGGGCTGTTCAGCATGATCTACGGAGTGTCGGAGATCGTGGCCGGCGTCCAGATGCGCCGGACCGGGAAGACCCTGCACGCGGTCCTGCAGGATGCCGCCTGAACCAGGCCGGGCCGCGGGCGCCGGCAGTTCACCTGACAGGCGCCACGCAGGGCGCCTGCCAAGCCCTCACCCGGCCTGGCAGGCGCCCTCACCCGCAGACTGGCCGGCCGGCCCTCTACGAAAGGCACCACGATGACCAAGCGGGATCTCAGCTCGGAACGCCCAGGCGGTGCACCGGCCCAGCCGGGACCGCTGGCGCAGGCGCCGCACGCTGCCGGCGCAGCCGGGCAGGCAGCCAAGCTGAAAGACATGCAAACCACGCTGCAGAACACCCTTCGGCACCACCCGGTTGTCGTTGAGCAACAGGCGCAACGGGCCCAGGACGTTCAGCTGCGGATCGCCGACTGGATCACCGCCTTCGCCGGGTCGATGAACTTCGTCTACATCTACATCGCGCTGTTCACCATTTGGATGCTGTTCATCGAGTCCAAGCCGTGGCCGACGCTGACGCTGATCGTGTCGCTGGAAGCGATCTTCCTGTCCACCTTCGTCATGATCGGCCAGAACCGGCAGGCGGCATTCCAGCAGGCCAAAGCCGACCACGACTTCACCGAACAAGAGCTGGAGCTCAAAACCAATACCCAGCTCACCCGCGAGATCCACACCCTCACCACCGAACTGCACAACCGGCTGCTCCAAAGGCCCACCCGGCAACGGCCATGATGCGCGGGTGGGCCTTGGTCGGTATGGGGCGTGAGGCTCGTTTCTGGTCGTGAGGGACGCGGCGTGGCCGACTACCATCTCAAAGATGCCATGTGAGGGGGACCTCCCCGGCGTCAGTCGTAGCAGTATCTACGACATGCGGGCTTAGGGAGTTAGGTCCCTGTCCCAGTTCTTTGCAGGAGCTCGAGGCGGTCCCTCATGACCATCGTAGGCGCGTTCGACGTGCACCGCCGCCAGCTGGCCTTCGATTACCTGGACACCGTGACCGGGGAGGTGAAGCGGGGCCGGATAGCTCCCGCTGACCGGGAGCACCTGAGCCGGTGGCTGACCCGGTTCGACCGCCAGGACGATGTGCATTTCGCGCTGGAGGGCTGCACCGGGTGGCGGTATGTGGTGGAGGAGCTGCTCACCGCGGGGATCGAGCCGCACCTGGCCGAGCCGGCGGATACCGCCGCGCTGCGCGGCCGCAAGCGGCACGCCAAGACCGGTAAGACCGACGCCCGGCACCTGCGGGTGCACCTGCTGGCCGGGGACCTGCCGGAGTGCTGGATCCCGCCGGCGCACGTGATGGAGGCGCGCGCCGTCGTCCGGCTGTATATGGACCTGCTGGATGAGCGCGGGGCCTGGCACCAGCGGATCGCCGCCACCTTGTTCGACCAGGGGGCGCCGGCGACCGGGTCAGCGGCCAAGCCCGACGGCCGGGCCGCGGCTGAGCAGGTGGCGCTGTCCCCGGCCGGCCGGCAGGCCGTGGAGACCGGGCTGCGCCAGATCGACCGGCTGTCCGGGGCGCGCCGCCCGAAAGCGGTGCCGAACAGTCCCTGCTGACGGTCGGCAAGAACCCGGTGCGACCGGGTGCAATCATCCGGTCGAGCGCCGCCGCCCGACATGGCCTGCTGCACGACGCCAGTCTGATCTGCCAGCCGCTGCCGCCAGCGGCGAGCGCATCAGCCAGCGTGCCTTGGCTCGCCAGTTGCGCGGCCGTGGGCACCGGTTCTCCAACGAGCACCTGCACGGAATCGCCACGAGCATCGGCCTCCATCCCGACCAGGCGGCGTGACCTTCCGTCTGCCAGGAAGGAAGGTTGACGCGATGTGCGACCCCGAGCTTGACGCCAGCTTGGCCGATGCGCTCGTCGATGCGTCCGCAACGTTCGAGGCAGGCCGGCAGCACGTCCGGCCAGTACGAGAACTAGGCGCCAGCCCCTTCACCACCTTCATGTCGATTCGCGTCGGCGGTTGCCGACGTCCGGGACGCCATCCGACGGCCATTCCGCGAGTCCTGGGACGTCACTGGGTGCGGTTCATCGACCAGACCGCGCGCCCTTGACCCGGGACGGCCGCCCCGGGAATCCTTGATCGCGTGCCGGATGCCGCTGCGGAGTTCTCGTCATCGGCGGTTCTTCCTATACTCGATGAGGCGTGCGCAAGGGCAGGCCTGGCAAGTAACGGCGCGGAGTTGGTGCGGCTCGGCGAGAACGCGATCTACCAGCTGGCCGCCGCACCTGTCGTGGTGAGGATCGCCCGCTCGGCCGACCGGAATGCCCCGGGTGGAGCGGGAGTTGTGCGTCGCCCGGTGGCTGGCCGCAGCGGGCGTCCCTGCCGTCCAGGCGTACGAGCAGATCGACCAGCCGATCATGGTGAACGGGCACCCCGTCTCGTTCTGGCAGACGGTGACCGGCGGTGAGCCGACGCCGACTCATGCCGATCTTGCCCGCCTGCTCGTCATGTTCCATTCAGCCGACGACTGCCCGTGCGAGCTGGTCACCTTCGAGCCGCTCAAGACATCCCAATCCCGCCTGGCCAAGGCAGCCGGCGTCAGCCCCGCCGACCGCGACTTCCTGGCCGCGCGCTGTACCGACCTGACCGAGCAGTTCGGCGAGCTGGAGTTTGCCCTGCCGGCGGGCCCGATCCATGGCGACGCCCACACCAGCAACCTGCTCACCGACCACGGGCGGGTGGTCCTCCTGGATTTCGAGGCCACCGCCATCGGCCCGCGCGAATGGGATTTGCTCCCGACCTCGATCGCACGGGAGCGCTTTGGCCTGCCTGACGACAAGTACCAGGAGTTCTCCGTCGCATACGGCTTCGACGTCCACAGTTGGCCGGGTTACCCCGTTCTGCGGGAGATCCGTCAGCTGACTATGACAGCCTGGATCATGCAGAACATCGGCGAGGACCCGGCCATCGCCGCCGAGTTCGCCCTGCGAGTCGCCTCATCTTATGGTCTTGCACCTGACAGGCAATGGCGAGCAGTGCCTGGGGGTCGGAGTCGGCAATTTAGGACAACTCGCTTGAAATTGGGATCTTATGCGACCAGAGTTCCTGGCCAAGCCGACATGGGCTATGGCACGGACCGGGGGTCGTCGCAACGGACTGTCTGGGACGCGGAGGCCCCACGCCTAGTTGTAGTTCTTTGGCTTATGAAGATAGTGCCCCTTCAGCGGTCTCACATTTTCGCTCTTCATACACCGCGCCTGCTCTTTGTCTATCGGTATGAACGGCGCATTGCTGCTAACCGAGCCACTGTAGCCGGTCGGGATGAGCTGCCGATAGCTCATCCCTTGCTGCCGGTAGCGCACGAGATGCGCCTTGACGAGGAACTTGCCTGGTCGGGCGGCCTGGATGACCATCCAGACTCGGACTAGCTTTCCGGGCGCTAGCCGGAATCCGTGTAGCGGGGCCAGGGGTTGCCTTCCGCAGGAGGCCGCAGGTGGCCAATATGCTGCGGGCGCGCTGACCTCGTAAGCGCCGCTGGGCGCGGCGTGGCTTCCCGTCTCATTTGGCGCGGCCTTGATTTCCACGATCTTGATGACCGTGCCGACGCGCCGGCCAACCAACGTAACCGAGCTGATCGCTACCGGCGAACCACTCCTGTTGACCAGGCCAAGGAACAGGAGCCCTAGCTGGGCGCCCGGCTTGAGCGGTGCTAGCCCGAGCGTCGAGCCATAGCCTCGGACAAGCGCCGTGCCAGTTGCCGTGTGCGTCGCAGAACTATCGCAGGCGGCTCCGGCCAGCGTGAAAGTTGCGGACACGACAGCAGCCGCCGCTGCCCGGAGGAAGCGGCGGCGTGCACGACCGTCGCCGAAGCATCCGGTCCGCATGTGCCTAGCTCTCACGAAGGCCGATAGAAGCAGTTCGCCTGCACGATTGGAGCATCAGGCACTATGTACCCGTTGCCCCAGACCAGGCGGTCCTGACCGCACAGCGACGCTGGGTAGACATAGGACCATATCAAGGTGGTCTTGCCGGCGCCGTTCGGACCGACCAGGGCGGCCACGTGCCCGTCGGGAATCGCCAGCGCGCACTTGCGCAATGCCCAAGCGTTGCCGTAGCGCATGCCCAGGCCGCTGGCTTCGATGACGTTCACGCCACGCCCTCCGTATCTCTGCCCGGCCCGCCGCCGCGTGCGCCGGAGCCGCCGCGGCGGTCACGCAGATCCCGCATCGCGGTGGTGGACAACGCCACGATCCCGTCCTGGTCCAGCCCTGCCGCCGCGGCGGAGGTCAGCCAGCTGAGCTGGGAGCGGCGCAGCCCGCTCAGCTCGGGTAGCGCCACCTGGTTCAGCGTTGCCTCGATGAAAGTGCCCTGGCCAGGCCGGCCGACCGCCAGGCCGTTGGTCTCCAGCTCGCGGTAGGCCTTAAGCACCGTGTTCGGGTTGATGGCCAACGAGGCCACCACATCCCAGACCTTGGGCAGCTGGTCGCCCGGCTTGAGATACCCGAGCCGTAGCGCGTGGTCGACCCCGTAGGCGGTGGCGAGATCGATCATGCTGCTGCTCCCCAGCCGTGCCTCAACAGGCCATCGGTCAGCACTTGATGCCTGCTACCTGTTCAATGCAGGCCGCAGTCATGCCCACCCAGATTGTCGGCCAAGACCAATCCGCACCGCTCATTGCCGCAGTTTCACGTCCACCACGCCGGTCAAATGACGGTCAGACGATCGTCGAACCGGCCATCAAGGACTCTGCTCCCGCCCTGACCTGGTCTTTGAGTGAGTGGAGCTACGGGAATTCGAACCCCGGACCTCTTGCATGCCATGCGCATGCAGTATGAACGACGACAGTCTGTGATACCCACGGCGCTCAACAGCGAGGACTGCAGGTCAAGGCGACGGGCGCTGTGCTGTTCACGACCAGTGCCATCGACCATGATCGAGGTGCCAAACAACCTCCACCGGTGCCGCCTCCCACCGCTCGGTGACGACGAAGCGTACGGACAAATGACGGACAAATGATCAAGGACCCGACCGCTACCCTCAGCGGCCAGGCCCTTGACCTGGTACTTCACTCGTAGCCCCGACCGGATTTGAACCGGCGCTACCGCCTTGAGAGGGCGGCGTCCTGGGCCGCTAGACGACGGGGCCAGGCACTTCCTTGCTGTTACCGACAGCGCGACGAGTGATTGCCCCCAGCGGGGCGCCACGCAAGCACACGTCGCTGGGGTACCAGGACTCGAACCTAGACTAACGGGGCCAGAACCCGTCGGGCTGCCAATTACCCCATACCCCAAGGGATCGAGCCCAGCCGGGCTCGGTCGCGTGAGAAGTGTAGCCGAACCGCCGGAGTACCTCCAACCCGGGCGGCGCGCCGCTTCCGAGGCACGCAGAACACCTAGCCGCGGTCGGTCACCGGGTTGCTGAGCGTGCCGATGCCCTCGATCGAGACCGAGACCTGGTCCCCCTTGTCCATCGCACCGACCCCGGCCGGCGTTCCGGTCAGCAGCACGTCACCGGGGAGCAGCGTCATGACCTGGCTGACGTACACGACAAGTGCGCGCACATCGTGCAGCAGCAAACAGGTCCGTGAGTCCTGCCTGACCTCGCCATTCAGCCGCGTGGTCAGCTGAAGGTCGGCAGGGTCCACGTCGGTTTCCATCCACGGGCCGAGCGGGCAGAACGTGTCGAAGCTCTTGGCCCTTGTCCACTGGCCGTCCCTGGCCTGGAGGTCCCGTGCTGTGACGTCGTTGGCACAGGTGTAGCCGAAGATCACCTCGTCGGCGCGTTCGGCCGGCACCTGCCGGCATAGGCGGCCGATCACGACGGCGAGCTCGCCTTCGTAGTCGACGCGCTCGCTGAGTTGCGTAGGGCGGAAAATAGGATCCCCCGGCCCGCAGACGGCGGTCGACGGCTTGAGGAAGATGACCGGGTCCGCGGGCGGCTCGCCGCCCATTTCCCTCGCGTGGTCGGCGTAGTTCTTGCCGATGCAGATCACCTTGCTCGGCAGGATCGGCGCGAGCAGGCGGACCTCGTCCAGCGGGAACCGCAGTCCCGTGAGCTTGATGTCCGCCGCCGTGCCGCCGAACGGGTGCCCGGCGAGCTGAGCCAGCATGAGCTGCTCGCCGCCGTGGTCTGGCTGAGCCGCCGATCCCGAGCCGTTCGCCGTGCCGGGCCCGTTCGCCGTGCCGGGCCCGTTCGCCGTCGCCTGCGCCTCCGCCGCGGTCCCGCTGGCTCCTAGCACCAGCCCGTAACTGACCTCACCGGCGTGGGAGAACCTCGCGATCCGCATGATCAGAGCGTACCGACGCGGCGGTGGCCGACCTTCGCGGCGGGCCGGTCCCGGTGCCCGTGCGATCGGCTACTGGAGATAGCCCTCGACCTCGGAGGTCGGCCGCTGCTCGGCCATGCTCGCCTCCTCGCCGAACTCGCGCTTGGCGCGGCGCTGCCGCAGCAGGTCCCAGCACTGGTCGAGAGCTTCCTCGGCGGACTTCAGCGCCGACTGCTCCTCCTCGCTGGTCAGCTGGCCGGCGGCGAGCCTGGCCCGCAGCGCATGCTCGGTCTGGATCAGGTCGCCGATGTGCGCGAGAATCTCCTTGTCGTCCATCCACCCACCCTAACGACCGGCCACCAGCCCTAACGACCGGGAGCGCGGCGCCGTGCGCCGACGCCGGCAGTGACCCCGTACCTGGCGCCCGCGGCGATCCCGAGTGCCAGCAGCGCGGGCAGCCCGAGTGCGGCCGGCAAGCCGGCCGCGGTGGCGAGTCCGCCGATCATGACGGGGCCGGTGAGCAGGCCCACGTAGCCCGTCCCCGCGACCCTGCCGATTGCGCTGCCTGGCCGGTCCGGCCTGATGCTGCCCGCCACCGCGAGCATCTGCGGGAACGTGCAGGACAAGCCGGCGCCGTAGACGGCGAAGCCGACGAGCGCACCGGCCGGCGTGCGCGTCAGCAGCGCCAGGGCCATGCCGGCAGCGGCCAGCAGGCCGCCGGCCCGCAGCAGCGCGGCCGGGCCGAACCGGTCCGCCAGCCGGTCGCCAGCCAGCCTGCCGAACGCCATGGTGAGCGCGAACGCGGCATAGCCCATGGCGGCGAACCCTGCCGACGTGCCGAGGTTGTCGCGCAGGTAGACGGCGCTCCAGCCGTCGGCCGCGCCCTCGCCGAGCAGTGAGCAGAGCGCGAGCCCGCTGAGCACCAGCAGCGGGGAGAGCCGCACGCCGCGGCGACGACGAGCCGCCGCATCGGGCCGAGCCGCCGCATCGGGCCGAGCCGCCATCGGCTCCCGCTCCCGCGAGGACGCCGCGCCGGCCGACGCTCCCTGTCCCCGTGCGAGCAGGAAGCGCCCGGCTACCAGCGCCAGTACCGCCAGCGGGACGGCCACGGCGGTGAAGTCGGGCGTTGGCCCCACGTTTCCCCACGCGAACGCGCCGCCGACCAGGCCGCCGGCCAGCGCCCCGAAGCTGTAGCAGGCGTGCAACGACGTCATGAGCTGGCGGCCGACCGCGTTCTGCAGCTGCACCGCCTGCGCGTTCATCGACACGTCGAGCGCACCGGCGGCGACGCCGAATACGAACATGCCGACCATCAGCGCGGCCTGGCTTCCCGCCATGCCGAACGAGATCGGCAGCAGAGCGACGGCGAGGCCGGCCAGCATGGTCGGCGCACGGCTGCCGACCCGGTCCACGAGCGCCCCGGCGAGCGAGGCCACCGCGACCGAGCCCGCCGGGGTCGCGAGCAACGCGACCCCCAGCATCCCGTCCGACAGATGCAGGCCGTGCGCCAGCGCGGGTATCCGCGCCAGCCAGTCCCCGTTGGTCAGCCCGAGCAGGGCGAAGAACGCGAGCACGGCCAGCCGCGCGTGCCGTGGCTGGCCAGCGACTGGACGGGCCCGGCCAAGCGATCTGAGCGCACCAAGGACGGGCTCGTCAACGATGGCGACGTCTCCAGCGTGTGGTGTAGGTGCCGATGGCTGGACCCTACGTGATCACCGCGACCCGCCCGGTGCCGCCCCGAGCGGTATCCGGCAACAACGCTGAACTCCTGTTGTCGTCCTGGCAACAGGAGTTCAGCGTTGTTCTGCGCGCGGGGACGGGACGCGCGGAGACGGGAGGCGGCGCGGAGACGGGAGGCGGCAGCGGGCAGCACGGGCCGGCCGACGCCACCCTCTAGGCGATCTTGTGCACCCAGCTGTGCGGATCGGGCAGCCGGCCGAACTGGATGCCGAGCAACTGCTCGCGCAGCCGCATGGTCAGCGGCCCGGGCTGGCCGTCGCCGATCGTCCAGCTGCCGGTCGCGCCCTTGACCTCGGCGACCGGCGTGATGACCGCGGCCGTGCCGCACGCGAACACCTCGGTGATCTCCCCAGACTCACAGCTGGACCGCCACTGCTCTACCGAGATCGCGCTCTCGCTGACCGGGATGCCTAGGTCAGGCGCCAGGGTGAGCAGAGAGTCCCTGGTGATGCCCGGCAGCAGCGTGCCGGTCAGCGGCGGCGTCACGAGCCGCGCGTCCTCGCCGGCGCCGTAGACGAAGAACAGGTTCATCCCGCCCATTTCCTCGACCCAGCGGTGCTCGGTCGCGTCGAGCCAGACGACCTGGTCACAGCCGTTGTCGATGGCCTGCTTCTGGCCGAGGAAGGACGCGGCGTAGTTGCCGCCGGTCTTCGCCTCGCCCGTCCCGCCGGGCGCGGCCCTGGTGAAGCCCTCGGCCAGCCAGACCGAGACGGCGCGCAGCCCGTCGCCGGCGAAGACGCTGCCGGACGGCGAGGCGATCAGGAGGAACAGGTACGAGTCGGCCGGCCTGCCCACGCCAAGGGCGGCCGTCGTAGCGATCATGAAGGGGCGCAGGTACAGGCTATGGTCGGCGTTGGCAGGCACCCAGTCCTTGTCGTGCGTGACGAGCACCTCGATCGCCTGCACGAACGCGTCTTCCGGCAGATCAGGCATCGCCATCCGGGCCGCCGACCGGCGGAACCTGGCCGCGTTGGCGTGCGGCCGGAACGCCACGATCGGGCCGGCGTCCTGCCGGTAGGCCTTGAGCCCCTCGAAAATCTCCTGGCTGTAGTGCAGAACAGCAGTGGCGGGGTCGAGCACGAGCGGGCCGTACGGCTCCAGCTTCCCGTCGTGCCAGCCGCGGTCGGCCGACCAGCGCAGGGAGATCATGTGATCGGTGAAAACCTGGCCAAAGCCGGGGGATTCGAGCAGGTTCGCCCTGACCTGGTCTGGCACTCGCTGCTCGGATGTGTGCAGGTCGAAGTTGATCGCTGGTGTCAGGCTGGCGTTCATCGCAGATCCTCCTTTGCGCGGGCTGAGCGCCGTTGCCCGGCCCGCTACGGCAACCGCCCCTGCCGACGGCCCGCACTTACCATCTTGACCACCAACCAGTGCGACGGGCCACCCGGCAGACAGGCACCGGCGAGACCAGTCGCTCGACGTCGCCGACCGGCCTCCCGGATGACGGCGCCCAGGGCGTGTCCCGCCGAAGATCCACGGGACGCACCCTAGCCGGATACTCGCTCGGCGATGTCGTCGCCGACCTCGGCCGTGCTGCGCGCGGCCCACTGTCCCTGTCGCACAAGCAGGTCCTCGGCTACCGCCTGCTCGATCCTTGCCGCCGCTGAGGTCATCCCAAGATGGTCGCACAACATCGCCGCCGACAAGATCGCAGCCGTCGGATCGGCCTTCTGCTTTCCCGCGATATCGGGGGCGCTGCCGTGCACAGGCTCAAAGGTACTCGGTCTGGTTCGCTCCGGGTTGATGCTCGCGCTCGCGGCCAGGCCTATGCCGCCGGCGATCGCCGCGCCGAGCGCGGTGAGCACGTCGCCGAACAGGTTGTCGGTGACGATCACGTCGAACAGGCCGGGCTGCGTGACCAGGTACATGAGCGCGGCATCGACATGGCAGTAGTCGGTCGTGACGCCACCGAACTCGGTCGCGGTCGCCTCGAACGTGCGCCGCCACAGATCACCCGCGTGGGCGAGCACGTTCGTCTTGTGCACCAGGGTCAGCTTGCGCCGCGGTCTGGCGGCGGCGCAGCCGAACGCGTGCCTGGTGACCCGGCCGACCCCGAAGGCAGTGTTGATGCTCTCCTGCATCGCGATCTCGGCGGGCGTGCCCTTGCGCAGGATGCCGCCGGCCTCGATGTAGGCGCCCTCGGTGCCCTCCCTGACGACGAGGATGTCGATGGGAGCCGCCCACGGCGCGGCGAGCGGCGAGCCCACCCCGGGGAACAGCCTGATCGGGCGCAGGTGCACGTACTGGTCGAACTCGAACCGCAGGCGCAGTACCAGACCGCGCTCCAGGATCCCGCTCGGCACCTTGGGGTCGCCGACCGCGCCGAGCAGCACGGCGTCGTGCTCGGCAAGCTCGGCCAGGACCGAGCCCGGCAGGATCTCGCCGGTCCTGGCGTAGCGCTCGGCGCCGAGGTCATAACTGGTGGTCTGGACGGCCGTGTCGTCGGCCGCCGCCCTGAGCACCTTGACCGCCTCGGCTATCACCTCGGGGCCGATGCCATCGCCGCCGATCACCGCAATCGTCATGGTTCGCGCCATGCGCGGATCCTAGCGGTCAGCCTGCGGTGGTGCAGGCCGTGCCCTCGGCCTTGGCGCGGGCCGTGCCCTCGGCCTGCCCGGCAGGCATGGTCTCGAGCCCGCTCGCGGGCAGCGGCCCGGCCAGGCCCGGGCCCTGGCCGAGCGCGCAGCCCTTCGCCTTGAGCCAGTCGCGCTGCTCAGGCCGCTCGACTCCCTCGGCGATCACCTCGACGCCCAGGTCGTGACCCAGCCTGATGATCGTCTGGACGAGCAGGGCCAGCGCCGGATCGGTCTCCAGCCCGGCCACGTAGGACGAGTCGATCTTGATCACGTCGGCCGCGGGCCGGCGCAGGCAGGCGAGCGACGCGCGCCCGGCGCCGAACGAGTCGATCGCGAGCCTGACGCCCTTGCCGCGCAGGCCGGCCAGATCGGCGGCAACCGGCGGCGGGCTCTCGGTCAGCACCCGCTCGGTGACCTCGATCGTCAACATCGCTGGCGGCAGCTCGGCCTCGTCCAGCGCGGCGATCACGGCGGAGACGAACCCCGGTCCGAGCACCTGCCTGGCCGTGCAGCTGACCGACAGCCAGATCGGCTGGCCCTCGGCACGCCAGCAGGCGACCTGACGGCAGGCCCGACTGAGAACCCACTCGCCGAGCGGGACGATCAGCCCGGAGTCCTCGGCCACGGCGAGGAACTCCTCCGGCCGGACGGTCTCGCCGTCGCGGGTCCACCTGGCCACCGCCTCGACCCCGCGGACGGCAGCGGTGGCGAGCTCGATCACCGGCTGGTACTCGATCTCCAGCCGATGCTCGGCGATCGCCCGGCGCAGGTCGGCGGCGAGCTCGGCCCTGCGCTGCGCCTCGGCCCGCATGGCCGCCGCGAACATCTCGACCCGGCCGACCCCGGCCTGCTGCGCTTTCGCCAGCGCGATCTGCGCGTTGCCGAGAACCTGCTCGGCGCGGCCCGCATGGCTTGCGGCGGCGCCGACGCTGGCGGTCACGGCGATCTGCTTCGCGGCGACGCTGAACGGCTCGGCGGCTATCACCCCGGCCAGGCGCTCGGCCAGGTCGACGACGTCCTGCGCGTCAGCCGCCGAGCTCATCAGGATCGCGAACTCGTCACCGCCCCAGCGGGCGACGGTGGAATCGGGCGGGACCGCGGCCCGCAGCCTGCGGCCCGCCTGCGCGAGGATGAGGTCTCCGCCGGCCAGTCCGACCAGGTCGTTCACGGCCGTGTACCCGTCGAAGTCGACCAGGATCGCGGCGACCATCGGCTCCGGGGCGCTCTGATCCGGCGCCGCCGCGGCCAGGTCCTTGACCCGCTCCTCGACGTAAGCCCGGTTCGGCAGGCCGGTGAGCCCGTCGTGGAACGTCAGCTGGGTGAGCTGCCGGCGAAGCGCGACCCGGTCGCTGACATCGCGGGAGGTGATGAGCAGCCTGGCGGGCTCGCCCGCCGCACCGTACCTGGACATGGTGGACTCGACGTGCCGCCACGAGCCGTCTGCCGCCCTGACCCGGCCGGCGAAGGTAGCCGTCCCGGCGAAGGTAGCCGTCCCGGCGGCGGTAGCCGTCCCGGCGGCGGCTCGCATCCCGGCGCTCGCTGCCCTGATCCCGGCAGGCCGGTCCTCGGGGTGGACGATGTCGTCCAGCCGCCTGCCGGTGAGCTGCCCGGGAGCGTAGCCGAACTCGCCGACCGCCCGGCTGGCGTACTCGATGGCGCCGCTCAGGTCGCAGATCAGCACCGCGTCGCTGGTCGTGGCAGCCAGCGCGCGGAACATCCAGTCGGACTCGTGCGCCGCCTCGGCGACCGCCGACGCCTGCCTGGTGAGCCCGGCCAGCCTGACGACCAGGAGCAGGACCACGGCGGTCCCGGCCAGGGCGAGCGGGCGCGCGGTGAGCGGGCGGCCCGCGGCCGCGAATCCGGCCGTCACCACGGCGGCCGCGGCCGCGGCGACGAGAGCGGCGATGGTCGCCGGGCTCGACCAGGAACTCTGCGACCTGACCAGCCTGATCAGGCCGGGCGTCCCCGGCAGGGCGGCCAGCGCCGACGTGCTCAGCGGCGCGACCGCCAGCAGCATCAGCGCCACGATCAGGGCCACGTGCGTGCCAGGACCCGCGACCTGGCCGGCGGTGCGGTCCGCGACCGCGAGCGAGTCGCTGACGGTGACGGCGGCGAGCGCCAGCACGGCCGGCAGCGTCAGCCTGATGCTGCGCACCGCGAACCGCAGCACCACGCCGAGCGCGGCCAGATCGGCAACCGGGCGGACCAGCGCGAGCGCGAACGCGGCCCTGCCGACGTCGCCGTGCATGTAGTCGGGCCCGAAGAGCGTCACCAGCAAGATCACGAACAGCGACCCGACGAGCAGGCACGTGTCGAGCGCCATCCCCGCCGGCGGCCCGGCGGCTGCGGCGGCGCCGTCGGCGCGCTCCGCCCTGCCGCCTCCTGGCGCCCCGGGCTCGCCCCCGGCGAACTGCGATGTCAGCGTCGCCAGGCCGATCACCAAGGCGGGCAGGGCGGCCAGGGCGATCAGGTCTGCCAGGCGCAGCGGGAGCGCTCCTCCGATCAGGCCACCGAAGGCCTGGTGCACCGTAGCCCCCGCGGCCAGGCAGACCGCCGCTACGGCAAGCCATCGATAGCCATTTTTAACGGACGGCTCGGGCTGACCCGAGGCGCGAAGAAGCCGCACGCACGCCAGCACGGCAGCCAGCGTCCAGGCCGCTGACCACGCCAGCACGGCCCCGCTCACGGCCGGCCTCCGCCTGCCCTCGCTCGGTCCATGTCCCCTTGCTCGTCCTCGCTCGCAACCTGCCCGGAAGCGGCAGCCAGCGACATGCGTCCCGCTAACGCGTTCGATACCGGTTTGCGGCCCCGCCGTTGGGGCCAGGTCGATCGTTCCCGGCCACGACCGCGCCGGGCTCGCCCAGACTGGCACGTCCGCTGCAGATAGCGGCACTGCGGCCTGCCGGAGATGTCGTGCGCACTGAGCGACTGGGATTGACTCTACGTGCCTGAGGTCACGCTTCGATGGAGGAAGCATGCCGATCTGCTGACTCAGGAGTGATCAATCAGTGCAGAAGGTCCGCGGCCGCCGTTCCTCAGCTGCCTGCGGGCGTGTCCCGCAGCCGCTGCAGGATCAGCTGGCGGACGCTGGCGGCGTCTGCCTGACCGCCGGTCGCTTTCATCACGGCGCCGACGAGGGCGCCGGCCGCGGCGATCTTGCCGTCCCTGACCTTGGCCGCGATGTCGGGGCTGGCCGCGATGGCGTCGTCGACCGCGGCGGCCAGCACGCCGGTGTCGGTCACGACGGCCAGGCCGCGAGCCGCCACCACCTGGTCGGGCGATCCCTCGCCGGCGAGCACGCCGTCGAGCACCAGCCTGGCCAGCTTGTTGTTCAGCTCTCCCGACTCCACCAGTGCGCAGACCCTGGCGACCTGGGCGGGCGTGATCGGCAGCGTCCCCAGTTCGACGCCGGCCTCGTTGGCCCGCCTGGACAGCTCGGTGAGCCACCAGTTACGCGCCTGCCCGGCTGGCGCGCCTGCCGCGACGGTCTCGGCGACGAGGTCGAGCGCGCCGGCGTTGCGCAGCGCAGTCATGTCAAGGTCGGACAGGCCAAGCTCGGCCTGCAGCCGGACCCGGCGCGCGGCAGGAAACTCGGGCAGCGCCGCCCTGATCTGCTCCACCCATTCCGCGGCCGGCGCGAGCGGGACCAGGTCGGGCTCGGGGAAGTACCGGTAGTCCTGCGCCTCTTCCTTACTGCGGCCCGACGTGGTCGCGCCGCTTTCCTCGTGGAAGTGCCTGGTCTCCTGGATCACCCGGCCGCCCGCGTCCAGAACCCCGGCCTGCCGCTCGATCTCGGTCCGCACGGCGCGCTCCACCGAACGCAGCGAGTTGACGTTCTTGGTCTCGGTCCGCGTCCCCCACCGGGCCGACCCGGTCGGCGCGATCGACGTGTTCACGTCGCAGCGCAACGAGCCCTGCTCCATCCGCACGTCGGAGACGCCGAGCGCGCGCATCAGGTCACGCAGTTCGGTCACGTAGGCCCTGGCCACGACGGGAGCGAGCGCGCCCGTCCCGGGGATCGGCTTGGTCACGACCTCGACGAGGGGGATTCCTGCCCTGTTGTAGTCGACGAGCGAGTAGTCGGCACCGTGTATCCGCCCCGTGGCACCGCCCATATGCTGCGACTTGCCGGTGTCCTCCTCCAGGTGCACGCGCTCGATGCCGACCCGCACCCTCTGGCCGCCGACCTCGACGTCCAGCCAGCCGTCGGTGCACAGCGGCTCGTCGTACTGCGAGATCTGGAAGTTCTTCGGCATGTCCGGGTAGAAGTAGTTCTTCCTGGCGAACCGGCACCAGGTGGCGATAGAGCAGTTCAACGCCAGGCCGATCGTGATCGTGTACTCGATCGCGGCCTTGTTGATCACCGGCAGCGAGCCGGGCAGCCCCAGGCAGACCGGGCAGACCGCCGAGTTCGGCTCGGCGCCGAAGCCGTTCGGGCAGCCGCAGAACATCTTCGCCGTCGTGCCGAGCTCGACGTGCGTCTCGAGCCCGATCACTGGCTCGTACCTGGCGACCGCGTCGTCGAACGGAACGGGATGGCTGGACATCGTCGTGCTCGTCATCGCCCGGCCTCCGCGGTCCCGTCGTCCCCGTTCTCGATGCCGCTCGCCTCGGCGAGCAGCGGATGCCCGCGCCGCTGGTCGAGTGCGCCCTCGATCGCGGCACCCACCCGGTACAGCCGGTCGTCGGCCAGGACCGGTGCCATGATCTGGAGACCCACGGGCAGCCCGTCCTCGGGCGCCAGCCCGCAGGGCACCGACATCGCCGCGTTGCCGGCCATGTTGCACGGGATCGTGCACAGGTCGGCGAGGTACATCGCCATGGGATCGTCGACCCGTTCGCCGATTGAGAAGGCCGTTGTGGGAGTAGTCGGCGAGACCAGCACGTCGACCTGCTCGAACGCGGTCGCGAAGTCACCCGCGATCAGGGTTCTGACCTGCTGCGCCTTGCCGTAGTAGGCGTCGTAGTAGCCGCTGGACAGCGCGTAGGTGCCGAGCATGATCCGGCGCTTGACCTCGGCGCCGAAGCCCGCCGCCCTGGTCTGGCTCATCACTTCCTCAGCGCTGGCCGTGCCGTCGTCCCCGACCCGCAGGCCGTACCGCATCGCGTCGAACCTGGCCAGGTTGGACGAGCACTCGCTGGGCGCGATCAGGTAGTACGCGGGCAGCGCGTAGCCGAAGTGCGGGCAAGACACCTCGGTGACCTTGGCGCCGAGCGACTCGAGCAGCTCGACTGCCTCGTTGAACCTGGTGAGCACGCCGCTGGCGTAGCCGTCGCCGCCAAACTCGGCGACCACGCCGACCCGCAGGCCGGCCACGTCCGCGTTCCGCGCGGCCGCTACGACCGGCGGCACAGGCGCGTCCAGCGAGGTCGAGTCGCACGGATCGTGCCCCGACATCGCCTCGTGCAGCAGGGCGGCGTCGAGCACGGTCCTGGTCAGCGGGCCCGGCGTGTCGAGCGACGAGGCGAAGGCGACCACGCCGTACCTGGACGAGCCGCCGTACGTCGGCTTCACGCCGACCAGGCCGCACACGGAGGCGGGCTGGCGGATCGAGCCGCCGGTGTCGGTGCCGACTCCGAGCGGGGCCTGGTACGCGGCGACGGCCGCGGCCGAGCCGCCCGATGATCCGCCCGGCACCCGGCTCAGGTCCCACGGGTTGTGCGAGGGCCCGAACGCCGAGTTCTCGGTCGAGGATCCCATCGCGAACTCGTCCATATTGGTCTTGCCGAGTATCACCACGCCAGCGGAGCGCAGCCGGGCGGTGATCGTCGCGTCGTACGGCGGCTGCCAGCCGCCCAGGATCCTCGAGCCGCAGGTGGTCGGCATGTCCGTGGTCGTGAAGAGGTCCTTGAGCGCAAGCGGCACCCCGGCCAGCGGGCCCAGCGGCTCGCCGGCGGCGCGCCTGGCGTCGATCGCGCTGGCGGCGGCCAGCGCCGAGTGCTGGGCCACGTGCAGGAACGCGCGGACCTGGACGTCGGTTCTGGCGATCCGCTCCAGGTGCGCCCTGGTCAGCTCCACGGCCGAGATCTCACCCGCGGCGACCGCGGCGGCCATCTGCGCCGCGGTCAGCTCGGTCAGGTCGGTCACGTCGGTCATCGTCAGTCCTCCGCCAGGATCCGCGGGACCTTGAATCGCCCAAGCTCGGCGGCCGGCGCCTGGGCGAGCGCGACCTCGGCCCCCAGGCAGGGCACCAGGACGTCCTCGCGGAACACGTTGACGAGCTCGACCGCGTGCGTCGTGGGCGGAATGCCAGCGGCGGCCACCTCCTGCACCCGGGCGACCGCTGTGATGATCACGTCGAGCTGGCCGGCGAATCGCCCGAGCTCGTCGTCGCCCAGTGCCAGCCGGGACAGCCTGGCGAGGTGGGCCACTTCATCGCGAGTAATGGACACCCCGTCATCCTAGAGGCCCGCCGGCGGGCAGGCCGAACCGATTAGCTTCCCGGTGCGGCGCCGGCGAGCCAGCTCGGCGACACCGAGCCGACCTCGGCCGGCGCGCCGAACGACCCGGCGTGCGCCCGGTCCGGCTGCCGGTGCCGCAGCACGGCCCGCCTTGGCGCTTCGGCCTGGCCGCCATGCGCACCGGCACCGGGCGGCGCTGATCCCCGCCCGTGCTGCTCGGCCAGCCACTCGGTGGCCATGATCGCGTTCAGCGGCCTGGCGAAGTGCCAGCCTTGCGCCCCGTCGCAGCCGATCAGCCGCAGCGCCGTGGCCGTCGCCTCGGTCTCCACTCCCTCGCCGATGGAGCGGATGCCCAGGGACTGGGCCAGCCGGACCAGCGACTTGACCGTCATGCTCCGCTCCGCGCAGTCCGGCAGCCCGGAGACCAGGTCAGGGTCGAGCTTGACCTCGGTGATCCCGAGCCTGGTGAGCTGGGCCAGCGAGGAGTACCCGGTGCCGAAGTCGTCGAGGCTCACCCCTACGCCCACCTCGACAAGTCCCTGCACGGTCGCGACGGCCTGCGCGGACTTGCCCGCGAGCACCTGCTCGTTGATGTCGAGCCTGAGCGCGTCCGGTGGCAGCCCGTGCCGCTCGAGGGCCTGGCGGATCAGGTCGACCAGGTGGGTGCTCAGCAGGTCCCTGGCCGGCAGGTTGACGCACACCTGGACCGGCAGGCCGTCGGCCCACCAACTCGCCGTCTGGCTGAGCGCCTTGTCGATGACCTGCTCGGTCAGCTGGCTGATCAGGTGAGACTGCTCGGCGAGGCCGATGAAGTCGGCCGCGGCCAGCACCCCGCGCTGCGGGTGCGGCCATCGGGCGAGCGCCTCCATGCCGATCGTCTTCTCGTCCGCCAGCCGCACCTTGGGCTGGAAGTGCAACTCGATCTCGCCGCGCAGGATCGCCGAGCGCAGATCGCTGGCCAGCGCCAGCCGCTCGGCCGAGTTGCGGTCGGCCTCGGCCTGGTATCGCTCGATGCCGCTGTGCCGTTCCTTCGCCACGTACATCGCGACGTCCGCGCGCTGCATCAGCTGGTCGAAGCTGTCCGCGTCGTCGGGGTAGATGGCGATGCCCACACTCGCCTCGACCCGGAACGTCATGGACTCGAGCCGGACCGGCTCGGCAAGCGCGACCCGCAGCCGCGAGGCGACCTCGCGCGCCGCGGCCGCCTCCCTGACCGACGGCAAGAGCACGGCGAACTCGTCGCCGCCCAGCCGGGCGACCACGTCACCTGGCCGGACGCTCTGGGTGAGCCGGTGCGCCACGGTCTTGAGCAGCCGGTCGCCGACAGCGTGCCCGAGGGTGTCGTTGACCTGCTTGAGCCCGGTGGACCTGTCGAGGTCGATCAGCAGGAACCCGGCCTTCGCATCCGCGATGTTCGCCCTGGCCAGCGCCTCTGAGCTGCGCTTGGCGAGCAGCTTGCGGTTGAGCAGGCCGGTCAGCTCGTCGTGATTGGCCTGATGGTCCCGCTGCACGGACATCGCGGCGCTGAAGTAGATCGCGGCGAGCGGCAGGAGGAAAAGCGCGACGATCATCGGCGAGGTTCGCATCGCGATGGCGACGAGCGGAGTCGTCGCCAGCAGCACAATGGTCACGCCCGCCTGGTAGGCAAGGTTCGCCCTGATGACCCGGAAGATCGGCGTCCGGGTGCCGAGCGAGACCGCGCCCATCACCACGCCGAAGTTGACGACGAAGTACGCGGCTCCGGCCAGCGCGAACAGCGCAAGTTGTGGTCCGTGTACGGGTATCCACGGATACCCCGGCCGGGGGGCGACGCCGACCGCACGGAGCGCGAGGCTGGCCGCGTAGAGGCTGATGCTGAGCTGGGCGACGTTGAAGGCGATCCGCGGCGGCGCGTTGCGCTGCGCGATGCCCACGATCGCGATCGCCGTTGCCCGCAGCAGCGCGGCGACGGGAAATCCCCAGAACAGCATGGCGGCGACGCTGATGGTCCGCGACACGGCCGGAGATTCGGGCCCCGACCTGCCGGGGGTGACGATCCGCCACACCTCGCCGGCCACGATCATCCCGCCGACCACCCAGAACATCGGCGATTTGGCGAGCTTGGGCAGGTTCTGAACCATCGCAGGGACAGCCACGGCGAGCACCACCGCGCCTGCTGCCGACACCGCGGTCAGGTAGATCCACGGAGGGGAGCCGATGCGCGGACCGATGTTGCGGGTGTCGTTCGGGTTCCTCATAGCGTCCTCACGGGCCGCCGGTTCTACCGGGGGGGTGCCGGTTCGAGAAGCTCTGCCAGGCAGCGTATCGGGGATACTGCACTTGACGAAGCCATACGCATACTATCTGTTACTAGATGCCTTGTCGTAGTTAACCAACTACACATCGCGAAGCTTCCTGGTAGATGCGCAGAGACGCGGATTGCCTCGCGAGGTTCGGCGGGCACCCCGCGACTAGCCAGGAGCGGCGGCCCGCGCCGCGGCCTCCGGCCCTTCGGCGAGCAGAACCCCCAGGCCCGCCTCGTCCAGCACGGGAACCCCGAGCGAGGCCGCCTTGTCCAGCTTCGAGCCTGGGCCCTCCCCGGCCACCACGAAGCTGGTCTTCTTCGACACCGATCCCGACACCTTTCCTCCGCGCTCGCCGATCGCTTCCGCCGCCTCGTCCCTGGTGTATCCGGTCAGGCTGCCGGTGAGCACGACGGTCACGCCGGCCAGCGGCCCGCCGCCCGCCGCAACACCCTCGCCGAGCGTGAACCCGGCGAAGTCGGGATCGGCCAGCCGGACCCCGGCCGCACGCCACTTCGCCACGATCGCCTGGTGCCAGTCGACCGCGAACCAGTCGATGATCGAGCCGGCGATGGTCGGGCCGACCTCGTCCACCAGCATCAGGGTCTCCGCGGGCGCCGTCGCGACCGCGTCGACCGAGCCGAACGCGGCGGCCAGCGCCCTGGCCGCCGTCGGTCCCACGTGCCGGATCGACAGCGCCACGAGCACCCGCCAGAGCGGTCGGTTGCGGGCATCGTCCAGGTTCCGCAGCAGGCTCACCGCGTTCGCCGTGAGGTCCCCGCCGATGGTGACGAAGAACGGCGACTCCGCCAGCCGCTCGGCGGTCAGCGTGAACAGGTCGCCCTCGTCGGTGACGAGCCCGGCCTCGAGCAGCGCGGAGGCGGCCTCGTAGCCGAGTACCTCGATGTCGAAGGCCCCCCGGCCGGCCAGGTGGAACAGCCGCTCGCGCAACTGCGCGGGGCAGGCCCTGGTGTTGGGGCAGCGCCAGTCGACCTCGGTAGCCTCCCTGGCCAGCTGCGTACCGCAGCTGGGGCAGACCTTCGGGAACGCGAAGGCCCGCTCCTCACCTGACCGCAGGTCGAGTACCGGACCGACCACTTCGGGAATCACGTCGCCGGCCTTGCGCAGCACGACCATGTCGCCGATCAGGACGCCCTTGCGGGCGACCTCGTCCTCGTTGTGCAAGGTGGCGCGCTCCACCGTCGAACCGCTCACCTTGACCGGAGTCATCACCGCGAACGGCGTCACCCGGCCGGTCCTGCCGACGTTGACCCTGATATCGAGCAGCCTGGTGGTGACCTCCTCTGGCGGGTACTTGTAAGCGACGGCCCAGCGCGGTGCGCGGCTGGTGAAGCCGAGCCGTCGCTGGACGGCGACGGGGTCGAGCTTGACCACGACGCCGTCGATCTCATAGGGCGGCTCGTGCCGGTGCTCGGCATAGTGGCCGATGTACCCGCGCACCTCTTCGATACCGTCGACCACCTGGTAAAGCTCGCTGACCGGAAGGCCCCACTCGCCCAGCCGGCCGTACCAGCCTGACTGGCTGTCCGGCCGCGGCGATGCCTCCCCCTCGATGGCCCCGACGCCGTGCAGGATCAGACCGAGCGGCCTGCTCGCGGTGATCGCGGGATCCTTCTGCCGCAGTGACCCGGCCGCGGTGTTCCGCGGGTTGACGTATGGCGGCTTGCCCGCCTGCGCCTGTCGTTCATTCAGGTCGTCGAACGCCGCGACCGGCAGGAACACCTCGCCCCTGACCTCCAGCGTGGCGGGCCATCCCGAGCCGCGCAGCCGGGCGGGGGCAGCCGCGATCGTCCTGACGTTCGCCGTCACGTCTTCGCCGGTCACCCCGTCCCCCCTGGTGGCCGCGCGAGCCAGGGTGCCGTCGCGGTAGACGAGATCCACCGCCAGGCCGTCGATCTTGAGCTCGCACAGGAACGGGCCGGTCCCGCCGAGCCGCTCGGCCCTGGCGAACCAGCTGTCCAGCTCGGCGTCGGAGAACGCGTTGTCCAGGCTGAACAGCCGCTCGAGGTGCCGGACCGGCGCGAACCCGGCCGCCGCCGCGTCGCCGACCCGCTGCGTCGGCGAGTCGGGCGTGCGCAGGTCGGGATGGTCCTCCTCGAGCGTGCGCAGCTCGCGCATCTGCGCGTCGTACTCGGCGTCCGAGATCACCGGCGAGTCGAGCACGTGGTACCGGTAGTTGTGCTCGGCGATCTGGTCGGCCAGGTCGGCGTGGCGGTGCCTCGCCTGGTCGTCTGCCTCGCCGACGTCGGCGGTCTCGCCCGCCTCAGGGTCGATCACGGCAGCTTCCGACTCGTCCGGTCCGGTCACCGCACGCCCTCCTCGATCAGCTCGGGTATCACGTCGGCCGCCGCCTGGCACCGGGTGAGCACGGCCCGTGCGCCGGCTGGCGAGGCGCCGGCCAGGCCGCAGGCCGGTGTCACTGCCACCTGCTCGGTCAGCGCGGCGCCGGGGAGCCCGATCCGCCGCCAGAGCTCGACCACGGTCCGTGCCGTGTCCCGCGCCGCGTCGGCGGCCGTAACCGGGGCGCCGCCCGCCGCTGCCTGGACCGGGGGCACCGCGCCGATGGCGAGGCCCAGTCCCGCCTCCGCGAGCTCGCCGACGGCGTCCTCGTCGGCGCGGCGCAGCAGAGCGAGGTCGAAGGAGACGGCACTGGCGCCTGATCTTGTTACGCAGCTAAATGGCACTCGCGGGGCGCAACAGTGCACCACGGTCGGTGCCGACGCCGCAGCGAGTACCGCGCGGAGCCCGTCGGCGGCGACCGTCTCGTCGACGGCAGGAACCCGGCGCAGGCCGCTCGCCGTCGGCACCGAGCCGGCCAGCACGCCGGGCAGCGCGGGCTCGTCGAGCTGGACGAGTAGCGTCGCGCCGGGCAGCCTGCGGCGGACCGCCGCGACGTGCGCGGCGACGGCCTCGGTGAGCGACGCGGTCAGGTCGGCAACGGCTCCGGCATCGGTGAGGGCGGGCTCGACGCTGCGGGTCAGCTCCACGGATGCGGCCAGCGTCCACGGCCCGCACAGCTGGATCTTGAATGTCCCGGCGTACCCGGCGGTCGCCGCTTCCATCGCGTCCAGGTCGGCCGACATCAGCCCCGCCGCCCGGCCCAGGTCGCGGCCACGCCGTTCGGCCAGCCGCCAGCCCGTCGCGGTCGTCTCGACCGGTAGGTCGACCAGGAGCGCGCCGGTGCGCCCGACGAGATCGGCGCCCGGCCCGCGGGCGGGCAACTCGGGCAGGTGCGGCAGGTTCGGCAGTTCGCCGAGGACGACGGCGGTCGCCTCGTCCGGGTCGGTGCCCGGCATCGAGCCCACGCCGGTCGCACTCTGCGCAGGCCAGGGAAACGGCGCCGCATCACTCACCGCCACATCCTAGCGACCACCCCCGTCACCGCCATCAGTCCCGGCTCGCCCGCCCCGGACCGGTCTCCGCTGCCGGCATAGCACCGACTTGCCGTACGTTTCGTAGCCGCAAAAGCCGCGAATCGGGCACTAGACCGGCCGGACCACGATCCCTCACCCAATGCCCGCCCGATGGATCCCGGGATTCATCCGGTTCTGCCGGACGGATCCCCGGATTCATCCGGCTCGGCGTGGCGGGGAGGCGGCGAGGCCGGGAGAGGCGGCGGGGGCGCCGGACCGGCTCGTGGCCGAGATCGTCGCTGAGCCGAGGACGGCGTCGCCCTCGTAGAGGACGGCGGCCTGGCCCCTGGCGACGCCGCGGGCCGGGACCTCCAGCCTGATCCGGAGCGACCCGGCTTCGAGCCAGCAGGTCGCGGGGAAGGTCTCGCCGTGCGCGCGGAGCTGGACGGTCGCCTCGATCGGGCCGTCCGGCGGCGTCCGGCCCGACCAGACCGACCGGACCGCGGTGATCTCGTCCACGTCGAGCGCCTCGGCCGGGCCGACCCGGACGGTGCCGGAGACCGGCTCGATGTCGAGCACGTAGCGCGGCCTGCCGTCCCGAGCCGGGCTGTCGATCCGCAGGCCGCGGCGCTGCCCGACGGTGAAGCCGTAGCTGCCCTGGTGACTGCCGACCACCTGGCCGTCGCGATCCACGATCGGGCCGGGCGCCGAACCCAGCCTGCTGCGCAGGAAGCCGGGGGTGTCGCCATCGGCGATGAAGCACACGTCGTGGCTGTCTGGCTTATCGGCCACGGCCAGCCCCCGGCGCGCCGCCTCGGCGCGCACCTGCTCCTTGGTGCTATCGCCGAGCGGGAACATCGCCCTGCTCAGCTGGTCGCCGGTCAGCACGCCGAGGACGTAGGACTGGTCCTTGGCCAGGTCGACGCTGCGCACCAGGCGGACGGGCCCGCCCGGCCGGGCCGACTCGAGCCTGGCGTGATGGCCGGTGCAGACGGCGTCGAAGCCGAGCGCGACCGCCCGGTCGAGCACCGCGGCGAACTTGATCTTCTCGTTGCAGCGCACGCACGGGTTCGGCGTGTTCCCGCGCGCGTACTCCGCGACGAAGTCGTCGACCACGTCGGCGGCGAACCGCTCGGCCATGTCCCACACGTAGAACGGGATGCCGATGACGTCGGCGGCGCGCCTGGCGTCCCTGGCGTCCTCCAGCGTGCAGCAGCCGCGGGCGCCGGCACGGTACGAGCGCGGGTTCGCCGACAGCGCGAGGTGCACTCCGGTCACCTCGTGGCCTGCCTCGGCCGCCCGGGCCGCCGCGACCGCCGAATCGACGCCGCCCGACATGGCCGCGAGCACCCGCAAGGCGGTCACGACGCCACTGCCCGCCCGGCCACCTGGACGCTCGCCTGACCTTCGGCACGCTGCCCCGCGACACCGTCGGCGAGCTGTCCCGCGACCTGAACGTCGGTGGGCTGCCCAGCGACCTGCCCCTCGGCCGTGCCTGCCCCCTGCCGGCCGGCTCGCCTGGCCCGCTCGACCACCTCGCCGATGACCGCACCGAGCGCCGCCACGTCGGCCTGCGTGCTGGTCCAGCCCAGCGTGAACCGCAGCGAGCCCCGCGCCCTGGCGCGATCGGCACCCATCGCCAGCAGCACGTGGCTCGGCTGGGCCACGCCCGCCGTGCAGGCCGAACCGGTCGAGCAGGCGACACCCCTGGCGTCGAGCAGCATCAGCAGGGCGTCGCCCTCGCAGCCCGGGAAGGAGAAGTGCGCGTTTCCCGGCAGCCGGAGCTCGCCGGGAGCGGGACCGTTCAGTACCGCGCCGGGAACGGCCGCGCGGACCCGGCCGACGAGCTCGTCGCGGAGCTGGCCAAGCCGCGCCGCGTGCTCGCCCCTGCGCGCGACGGCGTGCTCGACCGCCACGGCGAACGCCCTGATGGCGGCGGTGTCGAGGGTTCCCGACCGGACGTCGCGCTCCTGGCCGCCGCCGTGCAGCACGGGCACCGGGTCGTCGCCCCTGGCAAGCAGCAGCGCGCCAGCCCCGACCGGCCCGCCGAGCTTGTGAGCCGTGATCGTCAGGGCGGTCACGCCGCTCGCCGCCAGGCTGACCGGAAGCTGCCCGGCAGCCTGGACCGCATCGCTGTGAAACGGAACGTCGTGCTCACTCGCGACCGCCGCCAGCTCCGCGATCGGCTGGACGGCGCCCACCTCGTTGTTCGCCCACATGACGCTGACCAGTGCGACGCTGCCTGGGTCACGCTCGATCCCGGCGCGCAGCACGTCCGGGCCGAGCAGCCCCGAGCCGTCCACGGGCAGCCACTCGACCTGCGCGCCCTGGTGCTCGCCCAGCCACTGCACGCAGTCCAGCACCGCGTGATGCTCGATCGCAGTGGCCAGCACCCGCGGCCGCGGCCGGGATCCGGTCTGGCGTGCCCAGTAGAACCCCTTCACGGCCAGGTTGTCGGCCTCGGTGCCGCCGCTGGTGAAGACGACCTCGCTGGGGCGCGCGCCGAAGGCCTGCGCGATCTGCTCGCGTGACTCCTCGATCACCCGGCGGGCCCGGCGGCCGGCGTTGTGCAGCGACGACGGGTTCCCGGTTTGAGCCAGCTCCTCCGCCATCGCGGCCAGCGCCTGCGGCAGCATCGGCGTGGTCGCGGCGTGGTCGAGGTAGACCACGGAGCCCGCGGTCCCGTGGCTAGCGGCCCCGTGGCTAGCGGCCGCGCGGCTAGCAGCCGCGCGGGCAGCGACCCCGTGGTTAGGGGCGCCGTCCCCGTCGCCGGGGAATTCGAGGTTCACCATGGTGATTCCAGCCTAACGGGAACCTAAGGCCCGCAGGCCGCGCCGGCGCCGGCACCCGCTCCGCTGCCGTGGCGGCTCAGGCTGATCGCTTCTCGATCTCCTCGACCAGCTGCGGCACGACCTTGAACAGGTCTCCCACGACGCCGAAGTCCGCGAGCTCGAAGATCGGCGCCTCGGGATCCTTGTTCACTACCATGATCGTCTTCGAGGTCTGCATGCCAGCCCGGTGCTGGATCGCCCCGGAGATGCCGACGGCGACGTACAGCTGCGGCGACACCGTCTTGCCGGTCTGGCCGACCTGGAACTGGTGCGGATACCAGCCCGCGTCGGTGACCGCGCGGGAGGCGCCGACCGCGGCGCCGAGCAAGTCGGCGAGCCTCTCGATCAGCGCCATGTTGTCGGCCGAGCCGACACCGCGCCCGCCCGATACGACGATCGACGCCTCGGTCAGCTCCGGCCTGGCGCCGCGCTGCTGCACGACCCGACCGGTGATCTTCGCCTGCTTCGCAGCGTCGCTGACCGTGATGCTCACCGGCTCGATAGCGGCCTCGCCCGCGGCTGGTTCCGGGCTGATCGCGTTCGGCCTGACCGCGATGATCGGCGTGCCCGACCGGACCTTCGAGCTCACGTTGATCGCGCCGCCGAAGATCACCTGCTCGGCGGTGATGTCGTCATCGAGCCCGACGACATCGGTCAGGATTCCCCAGCCGGTCCTGACGGCGAGCCTGCCACCAACCTCGCGCCCCTCGGCGGTATTGGCCACCAGCACGGCCGCAGGCGACTTCTGGACGGCCAGCTCGGCGAGCAGCTCGGCCTTCGGCGCGACCACGTAGTCGTCGTACACCGGATCCCCGGCGACATAGACCTTCGCGGCCCCATACTCGGCCAGCCTGGCCTGCGCCGGCTCGGCGCCGGGGCCGGCCCAGACGACGGCGGGCTCGCCGAACCGGCGCGCGAGCGTCACCAGCTCGACGGTGACCTTCTTGACGGTCTCGCCGTCATGCTCGGCCAGTACCAGAATCTCAGCCATCGTTCGGCCGCCTCTCAGCCCTTCAGCCCCGGCTCGGCTCGGGTGCGCCGGTTCAGTCGGTTCAGTCGGTTCGGTCGGTTCAGATGAACTTGCGTCCGGCGAGGAACTCGGCGGCCTTGGCGCCGCCGTCCCCGTCGTCGGTCACGATCGTGCCTGCCTGCCGTGCCGGCCGCTTGGCGAAGCTCAGCACCTCGCTGGCGGCGTTGGCCAGGCCCACCTGCGAGGCGTCGATGCCGATGTCGGACACGGTCATCGTCTGCACCGGCTTCTTCTTGGCCGCCATGATCCCCTTGAACGACGGGTAACGCGGCTCGTTGATCTTCTCGACCACGCTGACGACCGCCGGCAGCGAGGCCACCACCGTGTCGTAGCCGTAGTCGGCCAGCCGGTTGATCGTGATCGAGGTCCCGTCGATCTCGACCTTGCTCGCGTAGGAAAGCTGCGGCACGCCAAGCCGCTCCGACAGCATCGCCGGGAGCAGGCCTGTCCTCGCGTCGGTCGACTCGGAACCCAGGATGACCAGGTCAAACCCGATCTGGCCGAGCACCGCGGCGAGCGCCGCCGAGGTCGCCAGCACATCAGAGCCCGCCAGCGCATCGTCGAGCAGGTGCACGGCCTTGTCGGCGCCCATCGACAGCGCCTTGCGGATCGACTCGGTGGCACGGTCGGGTCCCATCGACAAGATGGTCACCTCGCCGCCGTGCGCCTCGGCGAGGCGCAGGCCCTCCTCGATCGCGAACTCGTCAAGCTCGTTGATGACCGCGTCGGCGGCATCCCGGTCGAGCGTGGAGTCCGACTCGCGAAGCGTGCGCTCAGACCATGTGTCGGGAACCTGCTTGACGCAGACGACGATATTCATGACCGGCGGCCGACCTCCCTGTCTCTGCTGCCACGTTCGGGCTAGCCCGCGCAGGTACGGGCATCCCATGAGTCCCTGCGGTTGCCAACCTGGGCAAGGCAAGCCTGCCAAACGGGGCGAGCGACCCGCGTTCCGGGGCCCGCATGATGCCCGGACGGTATGTTACTCGCTAGTAGCCCGCAGTAGGTCAGGCCTGCCGCTCGGCCAGGCTCACCACGTTAGCGAGCAGCATCGCCCTGGTCATCGGCCCGACCCCGCCGGGCACCCTGGCCAGGTGCCCGGCCACCTCGGCGACATCCGGGTGCACGTCACCGACCAGCCCAGAGTCGGTCCGCGTGATGCCCACGTCGAGCACGGCCGCCCCTGGCTTGATCATGTCGGCCGTGACCAGACGCGGCTTTCCGGCGGCGGCCACCACGATGTCCGCGTTGCGGGTATGGGCCTTCAGGTCGGCGGTCCCGGTGTGACAGAGGGTCACGGTAGCGTTCTCGGTGCGCCTGGTGAGCAGCAGCCCGAGCGGGCGGCCTACCGTGACGCCGCGGCCGATGAGCGTGACGTCGGCCCCGGCGATCGGCACCTGGTATCGGCGCAGCAGTTCGACGATGCCCAGCGGCGTGCAGGGCAGCGGAGCTGGCTCGCCGAGCACCAGCCTGCCCAGGTTCATCGGGTGCAAGCCGTCGGCGTCCTTGGCCGGGTCCATCAGCTCGAGCACCGGCTGGCTGCGCAGGCCGGCGGGCAACGGCAGCTGCACGATGTACCCGGTGCACGCGGGGTTGGCGTTGAGCTCGGCGACTACGTCCTGCACCTGCTGCTGGCTCACGGTGGCCGGCAGGTCGCGCCTGATGCTGGCGATGCCGACCTGGGCGCTGTCCTTATGCTTGCCTGCCACGTAGACGGCGCTGCCCAGGTCGTCGCCGACCAGAACTGTGGCCAGCCCGGGAACGACGCCCCTGGCGGCGAGCTTCGCCACCCGCTCGGCGAGCTCGGCGCGGATGGCCGCCGCAGTGGCCTTGCCGTCAAGGATGATCGCGGTCACTGGAACATTGTGCCCGGCCTCCAGCCCGCGAGCGACCCACCCCACCCGGTAGGCGACTCACAGCGTCGGCGGCTCGACCAGCCCGCGCAGCTCACCGCCGCCCCGCGAACGACTCGCCCCCGCCCGGCGCCGCCGATCTGTTCCATGATCGTGGATGATTTTCGGCGCATCTGCTGAAAATCATCCACGATGATTCCGACGACCTCCGGGCCGGCCGTCAGTGCCAGAAGTGGCGGACGCCGGTGAGGTACAGGCTCACCCCCGCGGCCTTCGCTGCCGCGATGACTTCCTCGTCGCGGACCGACCCGCCCGGCTCGACGACGGCCCGCACCCCGGCGTCGGCCAGCACCTGGAACCCGTCCGCGAACGGGAAGTACGCGTCACTGGCCGCGACCGATCCGGCCGCCCGGTCGCCGGCCCTGGTGACGGCGAGCCGCGCGGCGTCGACCCGGTTGACCTGGCCCATGCCGATCCCGACCGAGGCGCGCGCCGAGGCGAGCAGGATCGCGTTGGACTTGACGCTGCGGCACGCCCGCCAGGCGAACTCCAGGTCGGCGAGCACGGCGTCGCTGGCCGCCGGCCCGGCGGCCAGCCGCCACCCCGCCAGCCTGTCTCCTGGCTCAGACGCGGTATCGGCCGCCTGCATGAGCAGCCCGCCGCCAATCTGCCGCCACTCGACGGCCGCCGCGCCGCCGCCCTGACCGGCCGGCGAGCAGCGGAGCAGCCGCTGGTTCCTCTTCCTGGTGAGGATCTCCACCGCGGCTGGGTCGTAGCCGGGCGCGACTATCACCTCGGTGAAGATCTCCGCGATCTGGCCAGCCAGTTCCGCCGTGACCGCCCGGTTCGCCGCGATCACCCCGCCGAACGCGGAGACCGGGTCGCACGCGTGGGCATTGCGGTGCGCGTCGGCGATGTCGGCGGAGAGGGCGATCCCGCACGGGTTGGAGTGCTTCATGATGGCAACGCATGGCTCGGTGAACTCGCCCACGGTGCGCCATGCGGCGTCGGCGTCGACGTAGTTGTTGTACGACATCGCCTTGCCGTGCAGCTGCTCGGCGGTGGCGACCCCGCCGGTTCCCCGCGACCCGGCCGCCAGGTAGAGCGCGGCGCGCTGGTGCGGGTTCTCGCCGTACCGCAGCACCGCCCGCCGGTCCCATACGGCCGCGGCCAGGTCAGGCCAGCCAGTCTCTCTCGCGGCCTCGTCGGGCGCGTAGGCCGACGCGAACCAGGACGCCACCGCGGCGTCGTACCGAGCCGTGTGCGCGAACGCCTGCGCCGCCAGCCTGCGCCGCTCCGCCAGCGTGAAACCGCCTGCCGTGACGGCGGCTGCGACCTGGTCGTAGGTTTGCGGGCTGGTGATGACCGCGACGTTGGCGTGGTTCTTGGCGGCCGCCCTGACCATCGCGGGACCGCCGATGTCGATCTGCTCCACGCACTCTGGCCCGCTCGCGCCGCCGGCGACCGTCTCGGTGAACGGATACAGGTTCGAGACCAGCAGCTGGAACGGCGCGATCCCGAGCCGGGCAAGCTGAGCGACGTGCTCGGGGTCGCCCAGGTCGGCCAGCAGGCCGGCGTGCACGGCCGGATGCAGTGTCTTGACCCGGCCGCCCAGACACTCGGGAAATCCGGTCAGCGCCTCAACCGGCGTGACGGGAATCCCGGCGGCGCTGATAGTCCGGGCCGTGCTGCCGGTCGAGACGATCTCGACCGCGGCCCGGTGCAGCGCGCTGGCCAGCCGGTCCAGGCCCGTCTTGTCGTAGACGCTGACGAGCGCCCTGCTGATGGCAACCTTGCTCACTGCTGCGATCCCCCCGATCCGCCGATTCTGACCGTGCGCCCGCTGACCCACCAGCCGTTCCGCAGCATGGCCACGACGGTTTCCGCGAGCAGGACCCGCTCGACGGACTTGATCCGCTCGGTCAGCGTCTCCTCGTCGTCGTCGTCGCGCACTCTGACCGCCTCCTGAGCGATGACGGGCCCGCTGTCCAGCCCGGCGTCGACCAGGAACACCGTGCAGCCGGTGACCTTCACCCCGTAGGCCAGGGCGTCACGAACCCCGTGCATGCCGGGAAAGGACGGCAGCAGCGCCGGATGGGAGTTGACGCACCGACCCGAGAACTCGTCGAGGAATCGCGGCCCGAGCAGTTTCATGAAGCCGGCCGAGACGATGAGATCGGGGCCGAAGCCGGCGCAGGTCTCGGCGAGCGCCTTGTCCCAGTCAGCGCGGTCCTGATAGTCAGGCACCCGGCAGACGAAGGTCTCGATGCCCGCTGCCTCGGCTCGGCTGACGGCCCTGGTGCTGTGCCGGTCGGCCCCGACGGCGGCGATCCGCGCCCCGGCCGGACCGGCCGCGCAGGTGTCGATCAATTGCTGCAGCAGCGTCCCCTCGCCAGACGCCAGGACGACCAGGCGTGACCGCATGAGGCCACGATAGACGGACCGGCCGGCGAGCATCTCTCCGGCGGCGTGTCCTGGTACGTCCTGCCCAGCGTAACCTTGACGGCCTGGCCGTCTAGGCTCGCGGCGCTCGCGGTGTGGGAAGCGCCGGCCAGGTAGTGATGCAATAGGACTTGGCGCGCCCGGTTCGGCGCGCGACACGATCGTGGATGACCGGAGGATGGAACTGTCCGACGACATCAGCCCGCCACCAGAGCAGGGTGACCGTGGCCTGCACGGCAGCACCCGCCAGCCAGGCGAGACAGGCCAGCCCGGCGAACCAGGCCAGCCCGGCGAACCAGGCCAGCCCGGCGGACCAGGCCAGCCCGGCGAACCAGGCCAGCCCGAGTCTCAGGGGCTGCCGCGACTGTTCTTCGCGGACGAACCCGATCAGCAGCAGCCGCCGCCACCACCACCACAACACCAGCAGCAGCAAGCCGCCGGCCGGCCCTACGGCCAGCCGACCGGGCCTGGCCAGGCGGCCGGGCTAACTCGGCAGGCGGAACCCGGGCGCACGGAACCCGGGCATACCGAACCTGGGTACACGGAACCCGGGCACACAGAACCCGGGCACGCAGGACCCGGGCAGCCCGCCGGTTTTGGCCAGGCCGGACCGCGCCAGTCGGCAGCCGGTGGCCGGCCCGCGCCGCGGCCCGCCAGGCCGCGGCCGACCAGGCAGCCGGACAGAGAGTTGCGGCAGCGGGCGATCGCGTCGCTCGTGCTTGGCGCGCTCAGCCTGGTCGCGTGGCTCGGACTCGAACGTGATCTGCACCGTGGCGTCTACCTGCTGATCTTCAGCGCCGTCATCGGGATCGCGGCGTGCGTCATCGGTATCACCGCCGTGCGCAAGGCCAAGCGGACCGGCTCCTACCGGCCGAGAGGGGCCGTCGGCGGAATCGTCCTCGGCTCGCTCGCTGCATTGCTGTCGATCTCAATACTCGTGGTTTACCTGACGTTCCCGCATCAGGTGAACAACTACCTCCGGTGCCTGAGCCAGGCGCAAACGTCCGGCGCCCAGCATGCCTGCATGGACAGGTTCTACCGGTCGATCCACCGTGGATCGACCGGACTCGGCGGCGGCGCCGTTCTGCCGAGGGTGGCGTCGGCCGAGCCGACTCAGGGCAGCGCGGACGGCCCGCCTGGGCGCTTGCCGGGCGGCGCGCCATCCCCATCCTCGGCCCACCTGTCCAGGTAGATCACGTGCCCGTCGTCGTCATCACCCGGCGGCCCCGCGGCTGGCCGCGCCGCGCCGCCTGACGGCGACGACCTGCTTGCTTCCGCGGGCTGGCCTACCGCACCGGCCCATCTCCTGCGCACGTACCACCAGTTGACCGCCCCCGCGGTAACCGCGGCCGCGACCCCGACCTCCAGAGAGGCGACCGTCGCCACCTGCCAGGGGGACGGCCCGACCGCCGCCATCCTCCCGTTGCCGAGCGGACCGCCGGCGAAGGCCGCGCCGACGCCAAGCAGGCCACCGGTTAGCAGGCCGCAGCAGAACCCCCTGATCGGCGCGGACTCAAGCACGCTGGTCGGCGCGAGCCGGACGACGAGCAGACCGGCCGCCAGGCCGGCCAGATAGGGAAAGGCCAGCATGGCGGCGGCCAGCCAGCCGGGTCCTCCGCCGTGCGTGCCCGCCGGCAGCCCCGCGAGCAGCGGAAACGCGGGCATCGGACCAAGCACCGATCCGGAAGGGGCGGCCACCGTCCCGGCCCCGACGGCGAACCCGGGCCCGAGCATGTAGGCGATGGCCCAGACGACCGCGTTAGGCAGATACGCCAGCTGGGCCAGGAGCAGCAGCCCGGATCCGACGACGCCAGGGTCGAGCAGCCGGTAGACCGCGCTGAACTTGGCCAGCTGGCTGGCCAGCGCCAGCGCGGTGGCCATCGCGCCCGCCGCGGCCAGCACAGCGAGCGCGCCGGCCGTGCCGGAAAGCACCGATCGGGTCCTGGCGGACATCAGCGCGCCGATCTGAGCCCAGGGCGCCAGGGCACGCGCCGCGCCGAACCCGGCGGACACCAGCGCGATCACGAACGACGCGACCAGCGCCTGCGGCACCGAGGCCGCCGCCAGCGCGGACCGGCTGCCGATGGCGAGCGCTCCGGCCAGGGCCGCATAGGGCACCGCGACGGCGAGCGCGGCTGCGAGCGCCTGCCTCAGCTCGGTGACGGCATCACCGCGGACGACGGAGCGGCCGGCCCGCCACAGCAGGGCGCCCGGCAGCGCGACGAGGCCAAGCGGCAGCATGCCGATCCGGCCGGCGCCGCTGACCTCGACGGTCACGTGATGGCCGACCAGCCAGAGCACTGCGGCCGTCCGGATCACGCCGACCAAGCCGAGCCCGGAGTGTGGCGCGGCGATCCAGCCGATGAGCACCAGCATGGTCAGCGCGGTCAGGCCGATGCCCGCGGCGGTGCAGGCTGCCGATGCGCCAGAGGCGAGCAGCCTCCTTGCCCCTTCCTGGCGGTTACCGCCGCCAGGGTCCTGGCGAGGCTGGCCCGCGGTCCTGGCGCCGACGGCTGAAGTCGTCACAAAACCCAACCATCGCAAGTACAGCCGCGCTACGCGGGGAGGCGCGCCGAAGGCGGCCCGGCAGCACGCTGCCACAGACCGTGTGACCCCACGCCCGCCGGGTCGATCCCGGGAAGGCAGGGTCTGCGAGACCAGCGAGATATGTCAGCGGGCCTGCATCAGATCCCTGACCAGGCGAGCGGTCCCGCTGGGGGTACGGCCGACCTTGACGCCCACCTTCTCGAGCGCTTCCTTCTTCGCCTGGGCCGTGCCCGCCGAGCCGGAGATGATCGCCCCGGCATGGCCCATCGTCTTGCCTTCCGGCGCGGTGAACCCGGCGACATACGCGACGACCGGCTTGGACACGCTCGCCTCGATGTACGCCGCGGCGCGCTCCTCCGCGTCTCCCCCGATCTCGCCGATCATCACGATCGCGTCGGTCTCCGGGTCGGCCTGGAACGCCTCCAGGCAGTCGATGTGCGTGGTCCCGATGATCGGGTCGCCGCCGATCCCGACGGCCGTGGAGAAGCCGATGTCCCTGAGCTCGTACATCATCTGGTACGTCAGCGTCCCTGACTTCGATACCAGACCAATCCTGCCCTCGCTGGTGATGTCGGCCGGGATGATGCCGGCGTTGGACTTGCCGGGAGACGCCACCCCAGGGCAGTTGGGACCGACGATGCGGGTCGCGTTGCCGCGCGAGCAGGCATAGGCCCAGAACGCGGCGGTGTCGTGCACAGGGATGCCCTCGGTGATGACGATGACCAGGCCGATTCCGGCATCGACGGCCTCGATCACGGCATCCTTGGTCCCCGCGGGCGGCACGAACACGACGGACACGTCGCCGCCGGTCTGCGCCATCGCGTCGCCGACGGTGCCGAAGACGGGCGCGGTCGAGTCACCGAGCTGCACCGACTGGCCAGCCTTGCGCGGGTTGGTGCCGCCGGCCACGGTCGTGCCCGCCGCGATCATGCGCGCGCCGTGCTTGCGTCCCTCTGAGCCCGTGATGCCCTGGACGATGACCCGGCTCTGCGCCGTCAGGAAGATCGCCATCTCATGCTCCCGTCGCGGCCAGGCTGGCCAGTTCGGCGGCGCGCCGCGCCGCGTCGTCCATCGTCGCGACCTGCTCGACGACGGCGATGCCCGCCTCGGTCAGTATCCGCCGGCCTTCCGCGGCGTTGTTGCCGTCCAGCCGCACCACGATCGGGTGCCTGACCTCCTCGCCGCGCTCGCCGAGGATGCCGATCGCGGCGACGATCCCGTTCGCCACCTCGTCGCACGACGTGATGCCGCCGAACACGTTGACCAGGACGGCGCGCACCGACGGATCGGACAGAACGATGTCGAGGCCGTTGGCCATCACTTCCGCCGACGCCCCGCCGCCGATGTCCAGGAAGTTCGCCGGGCGCACGCCGCCGAACTCCTCCCCGGCGTAGGCGACCACGTCGAGCGTCGACATCACCAGGCCGGCGCCGTTGCCGATGATGCCCACCGCCCCGTCGAGCTTGACGTAGTTGAGGTGCTTGGCCTTGGCCCGAGCCTCGATCGGGTCGGCCGCCGACGGGTCGGCGAACCTGTCGTGCTGCTGCCTGAACGAGGCGTTGTCGTCCAGCGTCACCTTGCCGTCGACGGCCAGCACCTGGCCGTCATCGGTCAGCACCAGCGGGTTGACCTCGACGAGCGTGGCGTCCTCGTCGGTGAAGACCGCCCACAGCCGCTCGGCGAGCGCCGCCGCGCCCGCGGCGGCCTCGGCAGGCAGGCGGCCGGCCGCGACGATCTCGGTCGCCTTCGCCCGGTCCACGCCGCCCAGCGGGTCGATGCCGATCCGCGCGACAGCCTCGGGGTTGGTGTGGGCAACCTCCTCGATCTCCACGCCGCCCTCGACCGAGCAGATCGACATGAACCGCCGGCCCGCGCGGTCGACCAGGTACGACAGGTAGTACTCCTGCGCGATGTCGGAGGCCTGCGCGATCAGGACCTTGTGCACGGTGTGGCCCTTGATGTCCATGCCGAGGATCTGGCTGGCCTTCGCGTAGGCCTCCTCCGGGCCGTTGGCTAGCTTGACGCCGCCGGCCTTCCCGCGCCCGCCAGCTTTGACCTGCGCCTTCACCACGACCAGCGGATGGCCGGCCGCGGCGAACTCGGCCGCGATCGCTCGCGCCTCATCCGCCGTGTGCGCCACCTTGCCGGCCTGCACGGGGACGCCGTACTCGGCAAAGAGTTCCTTTGCTTCATGCTCGAACAGGTCCACGTCTGGGGTCCGTCCTGACTGATGCTGCCGCCCGCAGCGATGCTCAACCCTGCCTCATGCCCAACCTTGCCGGCGCCGTGCCGCTCGAAGCGGCCGCCCGCCAGGCAGCCTAGCGGGCGGGCGGCTGGCGGACCGCCAGACGGTCAGTGTTTCCGGCCGGGGCGCCAGCTCGCGGCGGACCTAGCCGACCGGTCAGGCGGTCCGAGTTTCCGCCTTCTCACCAAGCTCGGCGCGGACCCAGTCGACGATCTCGGTGGTCGGCGCGCCGGGAGTGAAGATCCTCGCGACGCCCATCGACCGCAGCTCGGCGATGTCGGCGTCGGGGATGATCCCGCCGCCGAACACCGTGATGTCCGCCGCGTTCTGCTCGCGCAGCAGCTCGAGCACCCGGCCGAACTGGGTCATGTGCGCGCCGGAGAGTATGGACAGGCCGATCGCGTCGGCGTCTTCCTGCAGGGCAGCGGCGACGATCTGCTCCGGGGTCTGGTGCAGCCCGGTGTAGATGACCTCCACCCCGGCGTCGCGCAGCGCCCGCGCCACGACCTTGGCGCCGCGGTCATGCCCGTCCAGGCCCGGCTTGGCGATGATGACCCGGATGCTGCCCATAACCTCTGCGCCTCTCACCCGCGGATGCTTCCACGCGCAGCGTATCTCGCCGCTGCCAGCCCGCCTGCCAGGGCGCTGCCGGGTCTAACATCCGGCCCTGACACCTCCAGAACTGATACCTCCGCTAGCGGAGGTATCAGAGATAGCGAGCATGGACGACGTCAGAGGCCCAAGCCCTGGTCAGGCCGAGACGCGTCCTGGTCAGGCCGGCTCAGACGGGTCAGGCCAGCTTCTCGATGGGGGCGTAGCGGACCAGCAGGTGCTTGGTGCCGTAGTCCTCCCCGAAGTCGACCTTGGCCTCCGGGTCGTCGCCGCGGCCCTCGACCGACAGCACCCGGCCCAGGCCGTAACTGTCGTGGCTGACCAGGTCGCCGGCCTTCAGCGCCGGGACCGGCCGGTTGCCCGGCGCGTTCACGCCCGGGCGGCGGGCCAGCCGCTCCGATGCCGGGCCGAAGGAGGAGGTCGCCGCCGCGGCGTCCCTGCGCCAGTCGATCAGCTCGGCCGGGATCTCGGTGAGGAAGCGCGACTGCTTGTGGTACGAGGGCCTCCCCCACCAGGCCCGCGCCACGGCGCGGGTCAGGTACAGGCGCTGCTGCGCCCTGGTGATGCCGACGTAGGCGAGCCTGCGTTCCTCCTCCAGCTCGCGCTCGTCATTGACCGAGCGCTCGTGCGGGAAGACGTTCTCCTCCATCCCGGTCAGGAACACCACGGGGAACTCCAGCCCCTTGGCGGTGTGCAGCGTCATCAGCGTGACCACGCCGCCGTGGTCGGCTCCCTCGGGGATCTCGTCGGCGTCGGCGACCAGCGAGACCTGCTCCAGGAATGCGGCCAGCCCGCCAACCTCGTTGCGCGCGTCGAACTCCCTGGCGACCGAGATGAGCTCGGTCAGGTTCTCCGCCCGGCCCGCGTCCTGCAGGTCGCTCGACGCCTCGAGCTCGGCGATGTACCCGGTCCGGTCGAGCACGGCCTCGGCGATGTCCCCGACCGGGGTGCCAGACTCGGCTGCCTGCCGCAGTTCGGAGATGAGTTCGTTGAAGCCCGTTATCGCCTTCGCCGACCGGGCGGGCAGCCCGGGCACGTCATCGGGCCTGGCCAGCGCGGCGGCGAAGGTGATCCGGTCCCTGGCGGCCAGGCCGGCCACGTACTCCAGGGCGCGGTCGCCGATGCCGCGGCGCGGCACGTTGACCACCCTGCGCAGCGAGATCTCGTCGGCCGGGTTGGCGATCAGCCGCAGGTACGCGAGCAGGTCCCTGACCTCCCTGCGCTCGTAGAACCGCACGCCGCCGACCACCTTGTACGGCATCCCGGCCCTGATGAACACCTCCTCGAACACCCTGGACTGCGCGTTGGTCCGGTAGAACACCGCCACGTCGCCGGGGGCCGCGTCGCCGGCGTCGGTGAGCTTGTCCACCTCTTCGGCGACGAACGCGGCCTCGTCGTGCTCGCTGTCCGCGACGTAACCGACGAGCGGCGGGCCGTCGCCGGCGTCCGACCACAGGTTCTTCGGCATCCGGCCCGAGTTCCGAGCGACGACCGCGTTGGCGGCGGCGAGGATGTTCTGGGTGGACCGGTAGTTCTGCTCGAGCAGGATCACCCGGGCGCCGGGGAAGTCGCGCTCGAACTCGGTGATGTTGCGGATCGTGGCGCCGCGGAACGCGTAGATCGACTGGTCGGCGTCGCCGACCACGCACAGTTCGGCCGGCGGCAGGAAGTCGTCGCCGCCGACGGGAACCGCCTGGGTCCCGCCGACCAGCTCCCTGATCAGCACGTACTGGGCGTGGTTGGTGTCCTGGTACTCGTCGACCAGCACGTGCCTGAACCGGCGCCGGTACTCGGCCGCCATGTCGGGAAATGCCTGCAGCAGGTGGACGGTGACCATGATCAGGTCGTCGAAGTCCATCGCCCCGGCCGCGACGAGCCGCCGCTGGTACTCCCCGTACGCCTCGGCCAGCGCCTTCTCCCGGTAGCCGGACGCGCGCGCCGCGATGGTCTCGTGGTCGAGCAGCTCGTTCTTCAATGTCGAAACCCGCCCGACCATCGCCTTCGGCGGGTGGTACTTCGGATCGAGGTCGAGCTCGCGGCAGACCAGCGCCATCAGCCGCTCCGAGTCCGCCTGGTCGTAGATGGTGAACGAGGACGGGTAACCGAACCGGCCGGCCTCCCGGCGCAGGATCCGCACGCACGCCGAGTGGAACGTGAGCAGCCACATCCCGCGGGCCCGCGCGCCGGTCAGCGCCTGCGCCCGTCCCGCCATCTCGCCCGCGGCCTTGTTCGTGAACGTGATCGCGAGGATCTCGTACGGTGCGACCTCGCGCTCGGCGACCAGGTAGGCGATCCGGTGGGTGAGCACCCGGGTCTTGCCCGACCCCGCCCCGGCGACGATGAGCAGCGGGCCCCCCTCGTGCAGCACCGCCGCGCGCTGCTGCGGGTTCAGTCCTTCGAGCAGGGAGTCAGCCGCCGTCATCGTCACGTGTTTCACCTTAGGCGCTCGGACCGACACCCGGGGTCCGGCGCGGCCGGCCATTCTGGCGTCCGGAGCGAGCGCCGGGCGTCGGCCCACCGGCCGCGACCACGACTCGGCGCCGAGGTGGGCCGAGGTGGTCAGCGCAGCCAGGGACCAGCGACCAGCGCCGCGTACCCCTCCCGAAGGTTTCCGCCCGGGCACCGTGTGGCACGCTGAGCCTGCGGGGGATACAAAGGTGTTTCCCAGTACTGGCCAGCTCATACGACTAACAGGATCGCCAGGATGCGCATTTTGCTCGTCGGTGCCGGCGGAGTCGGCACCGCGTTCGCGAGGATCGCCGCGCGCCGGCCGTTCGCCGAGCTGATCGTCTCCGACTACGACCTCGCCAGGGCGGAACGCGCCGCGGCGGCCAGCGGCCGCTTCAGCGCGGTCAGGATCGACGCCAGGGACGCCGACGCCGTGGCGGCGCTGCTCGCCGAGCACTCCTGCGATGTCCTGATGAACGCCGCCGACCCGAGATTCGTCATGCCGCTCTACACGGCCGCACTCCGGTCCGGAGTTCACTATCTGGACATGGCCATGTCCCTGTCCCGGCCGCACCGGGATGCGCCGTACAGCAAGACCGGCGTCAAACTGGGTGACGACCAGTTCGCCGTGGCGGGCGAGTGGGAGCAGAGCGGGAAGATGGCGCTGGTCGGCATCGGCGTGGAACCGGGGCTTTCTGACATCTTCGCCAGGCACGCGGCCGACGAGTTGTTCAGCGAGATCGGCGAGATCGGCGTGCGGGACGGCGCGAACCTGACCGTCCAGGGGTACGACTTCGCGCCCACCTTCTCGATCTGGACCACGATCGAGGAATGCCTGAACCCGCCGGTGGTCTGGGAGGCCGGCCGCGGCTGGTTCACCACGGCCCCGTTCAGCGAGCCGGAAGTATTCACCTTCCCGGCCGGAATCGGCCCGGTGGAGTGCGTGAACGTCGAGCACGAGGAGGTGCTGCTGATCCCGCGCTGGGTCAAGGCCAGGCGGGTCACGTTCAAGTACGGCCTCGGCGAGGAGTTCATCGGAGCCCTGAAGACGCTGCACAAGCTCGGGCTGGACTCGACGGCACCGGTCAGCGTGGGCGGCGGCCGGGTCTCGCCGCGCGACGTCGTCGCGGCGTGCCTGCCTGACCCGGCCGAGCTTGGGCCCAAGATGACCGGCCTGACCTGCGCGGGAACCTGGGTGACCGGGACCGGCAAGGACGGCGCGGCGCGCGAGGTCTACCTGTACCACGTGGTCGACAACGCCTGGTCGATGGCCGAGTACGGGTCGCAGGCGGTCGTCTGGCAGACCGCCGTCAACCCGGTCGTGGCGCTCGAGCTGATCGACTCGGGCGCCTGGTCGGGGGCTGGCGTGCTGGGGCCGGAAGCGCGGCCCGCCGGACCGTTCCTCGACCTGCTCACCGACTACGGTTCGCCGTGGGCGTGCGAGGAGCGGACGCCCGCGGCCATTGAGCGCTGATTTCGCTTTCAACAAAAACTCGGTCAACTGATCACTAGGGCAAAGGAGGCCCCCCGTGGCTGATGAACTTCGTAACTTCGTGGGCGGGCGGTGGACCGACACGTCGTTCGACCGGCGCGCGGACATCATCGACCCGAGCACCGGGGAGGTCTACGCCACCGCGCCGGTCTCCGGCGCGGCCGAGGTCGACGCCGCGTTGGCGTCGGCGGCCGACGCGTTCGGTGGCTGGCGCGACGCGACCCCGGCCGAGCGCAGCCTCGCCCTGCTCAAGATCGCCGACGCCCTGGAGGCCAGGGCCAGCGAGTTCGTCGCGGCCGAGTCGAAGAACACCGGCAAGCCGGTCGCGCTGACGCTGTCGGAGGAGATACCGCCGATGGTGGACCAGATCAGGTTCTTCGCCGGGGCGGCCAGGATGCTGGAGGGCCGGTCGGCCGGGGAGTACATGTCCGGGTTCACCTCGTTCATCAGGCGCGAGCCGGTCGGCGTCTGCGCGGCCGTCACGCCGTGGAACTACCCGATGATGATGTCCGTGTGGAAGTGGGCGCCCGCGCTGGCGGCCGGCAACACGATGGTGCTCAAGCCGTCCGACACGACGCCGGTGTCCACCTTGCTGCTGGCCGAGCTGATGAGCGAGTTCCTGCCGGCAGGCGTGTTCAACGTGATCTGCGGTGACCGGGACACCGGCCGCGCGCTGGTCTCGCACCCCGTCCCGCAGATGGTGTCGATCACCGGGAGCGTCCGGGCGGGCAAGGAGGTCGCCGCCGCGGCGGCGGTCGGGCTGAAGCGGGTGCACCTCGAGCTCGGCGGCAAGGCCCCGGTCGTCGTCTTCGACGACGCCGACGCGGCCGGCGCCGCCGAGGCGATCGCGATCGCCGGCTACTTCAACGCCGGCCAGGACTGCACGGCGGCCACCAGGGTGCTGGCCGGACCCGGCGTGCACGACGAGTTCGTCGACGCGCTGGTCGAGCAGGCCAAGAGCCAGGTCACCGGCGGCCCCGACGTCGAGGACGCGGCGTTCGGGCCGCTGAACAACGCCAATCAGCTCGAGCGGGTCTCCGGGTTCGTGGCCCGGCTGCCCGACCACGCTCGGGTGCTGACCGGCGGCCACCAGGCGGGGTCGCGCGGCTACTTCTACGAGGCGAGCGTGGTCAGCGGCCTGAGCCAGGATGACGAGATCATCCAGAACGAGGTGTTCGGCCCGGTCATCACCGTGCAGCGGTTCACCGACGAGGACGAGGCGGTCGCCTGGGCGAACGGGACCGAGTACGGGCTGGCGTCCTCGGTCTGGACGAAGGACCACGGGCGCGCGATGCGGATGGCGCGGCGGCTGGACTTCGGCTGCGTCTGGATCAACACGCACATCCCGCTGGTCGCCGAGATGCCGCACGGCGGCTTCAAGCACTCCGGATACGGCAAGGACCTGTCCATGTACGGCTTCGAGGACTACACCCGGGTCAAGCACGTGATGTCGGCCCTCGACTGAGCGCCGCAAGCGCCGAGCCCGGACCCGCTGAACCGGGCCACGGATGCCGGGCAGCCTCGCCGCGTGCCCCACCGCCGTCCCGCCCCAGCCCGTTCCCCGGCGGCCATCCAGGCGGCCCGCCGGGACGGACGGCGCGCTGGCGCGACCCGGCAGGGCCGGTCCCGGCAAGGCGCGCCGGCAGGGCCGGTCCCGGCAAGGCGCGACCCGGCAGGGCCGATCCCGGCAAGGCGCGCCGGCAGGGCCGGTCCCGGCAAGGCGCGACCCGGCAGGGCCGGTCCCGGCAGGGCCGGTCCCGGCAAGGCGCGCCGGCAGTGCGCCGGGCCGGCAAGGCGCCGGGCCGGCTGTCCCCCGAACATCGATGTGGCAGCGCTGTCCTGCGCAGCGCAGTCCGGCGAACTTCGATGTGGCAGCGCTGTTCGCCGGCGGACATCGATGTGACAGCGCTGTTCTGGGCAGCGCTCGTCGGCGGACATCGATGTGGCAGCGTTGTTCGTCTGGCGCGTGCGCGGGGCGGCGTACCAGCGGGCGGGTTCTGCGCGGCGTACCAGCGGGCGGGTTCTGCGCGGCGGAGCCGGTGCAGGTCGGCCGCTGCGCACCGCGGGCGCGGGCGGCAGGCGGGGCGGGCCGACGGACCAGCGAGCCAAAACTGACCAGGTGAACCCATGGTGTCGCTATAGCAGCACCAAGGATGAAGCGGGTCACAAAGCGGGTCAAAGCGTGTCGAGCGGGTCGAGCAGACGAACTCGCACTACCGGAGGCCTCAGCGGGACATGCCGGTGCGCTCCATCGTTCCCCAGCCGGACTTGCGCACGAGTTGCCAGAGCCCGCCGATCCGCCAGTACTGGAGTACCTGCCGGTATCCGAGGTTCTCGGCCCACGCGTACCGCCGCATGCGCCCGGACTCGGCCCAGACCCGATACCGGTTGGGGGTGACGTCCTCGAGCAGCACCGCGCCGGCGGTCAGCACCTGCCCGTACAGCACCGAGATGGCCAGGAAGAGCAGGAACGTCACCGGTGCGATCGACCCGATCAGCACCGCCACGATGGTCACCGCGTAGCCCGACAGCTCGATCGCCGGCCCGACGATCTCGAACAGCAGCATCGTGGGCAGGGCGATCAGGCCGACCGCGCGGTAGCGGGGGTTGGCCAGCATGCCGCGGTGCGCCAGCACCGTCTCGACGCAGCCGCGATACCACCGCTGCCGCTGCGTGCGCAGGAACCTGGCCTGCTCGGGGGCCTCGGTCCAGCAGACCGGATCGGGCACGTAGACGATGCGGTACGGCCGCCTCGCCCGACGGCAGGTCCGGTGCAGCCGCGCGACCAGTTCGAGGTCCTCGCCGACCATGCCGGTCAGGTAGCCGCCCGCCGCGATCACGGTGTCCCTGCGGAACAGGCCGAACGCGCCGGACACGATCAGCAGCGCGTTGATCGCGCTCCAGCCGGTGCGGGTGCCGAAGAAGCCGCGCACGTACTCGACCACCTGGAACATCGCCAGCGGCGAGCGGGGCAGGTGCGCCTCGAGCACGCGGCCCCGGTCGACCCGGCAGCCGTTCGCCACGCGGACCATGCCGCCGGTCGCGACCGTGCGCTCCGGATCCTCGACGAACGGCAGCGCGGCCTTGGCCAGGGCGTCCTGCTCCAGGATGGAGTCGTCGTCGAGGGTGCAGAACAGCGGGTAGGACGCGAAGTTGATCCCGGCGTTGAGCGAGTCGGCCTTGCCGCCGTTCTCCTTGTCGATCACCAGCAGGCGAAGCTGGCTCGACGATGCGTAGACGGCCCGCACCGGCGCGTGCGGCAGGAACGGAGGTGTCGGGCGGGCGACGCGGTGCAGGTCGAAGTTGCCGGTCAGCTGGCTGATGGTGTCGTCGGTGGAGCCGTCGCTGATCACGATGACCTCGAGCTGGCGGTAGTCCAGTGCGAGCAGGGAGCGCACGCTGTCCACGATTCCCGCGGCCTCGTTGAACGCGGGCACCAGCACCGACATCGGCGGGGTGAGCGGCGACCTGAGCATCCGTTGCAGGCTGGACGAGCTGGCCCGGGCGACATAGCGCCTGACCTCCACGGCCGCGAGCACCAGCACCGCGGAGTTCACGATGACGAACGCGGCGAAGAACCCGATGACGAACCAGGTGTAGACGATCACGGCAGCAACGCCGCCCTGGCCGGCTCGCGTACCTCGGGCCGGGCAGACCAGGCGGCCAGGCGGAGCGCCACCGTCCCCTCCTCGCCCAGCTCGGTCAGCCCCTGGGCCGCGGCGGTGCGCAGCGACCAGTCGTCCGCGCTCAGCAGCGTGCCCAGGGCGGGGACGGCGGTCACGTCCCCGATCGAGCCGAGCGCGGAAGCCGCGGCGGCCCTGGCGGTCGGCGGCCGGCCTTCGTCGCGGGCCAGCGCTATCAGCGCGGGGACCGCCATGGTCTCGCCGATCCGGCCGAGGCCGTGCGCCGCGGCCGCCGCGATGGCGTCGTCCTGCGCCAGGCACGCCTGGAGCGCCGGCCCGTGCGACGAGAGCCTGAGCGCCCCCGTCACCGCGATCGCCAGCGTCTTGAGCTCCGCCCCGACGCCCGGACGCAGCATCGAGCCGATCGCCGCCGGCCTGCTCATGCCCAGCGCGAGCACGACCGCGGCGACCGCGCCCGGCGCGCGCACCGCGTCCTGGTCGGCGACGGCGACCACCGCGGCGGCCGCCTCGTCGTCGGCCGCCTCGGCGAGCAGCCTGGCCGCCGTGCACCGCACGCGCACGTCGCGGTCGGCCAGCGCCGGCCTGAGCGCGGCCAGCGCCGACGGCGTGCCGATCATGGCCAGGGTCTCGGCGGCGCGGCGGCGTACCGCCCGCCGTCTGGACCGCAGCCTGGACAGCGCATCTGCGACGAACCCGAGCCGGTCGACCAGGTCGGCGACGTGGTCCCGTTCGCTGCCCTGCAGGTCGCCGAGCGCTTCGACGGCGACCTGCAGTAGGACGGTCCGCTCGGCAGCGCTCACTGCTACCGAACGCGCGCCGGGCAGTCCGCCCTCCCCGGCCAGGTAATCGGCGATCGCGGTCTCGGCCCCCGGACCGAGTTCGCGTCTGATCCGCTCGCCGCGCCGGGCGGCGAACCTGATGCCGGCGTCGGCCGTCGCCAGGATCGCTATCAGCACTATGAGCCCCGCGGCGATGTAGCCGAGCGCGGCGGTCACCGTCCGGCCCGGTCGAGCGTGCGGCGCACCCGAGCGGACAGCTCGCGCGGGCTGAATGGCTTCGGCATGTACTCCTCGACACCGAGCCCCAGTCCGCCGAGCACATCTTCCTCGCTCGTCTGCGCGGTCAGCATGACAATCGGCACCTTGCGCGTCGCGGGATCCTCCCGCAGCGCCCTGACCACCTCGAAGCCGTCGAGCTTAGGCATCACCTTGTCCAGGATGAGCAGGTCGGGGCGGTTCGAGCGGGCGAGGTCCAGCGCCTCCTCGCCGTCGGCCGCCTCGACCACGTCGTACCCGTCCGCCGCAAGCCTGGCGGCCACGAGCCGGCGGATGGTAGCGGAGTCTTCCGCGATGAGGATCTTCATGACTGCCCCCCGGCCAGCCTGGCGCGGCATACCGCCGCGATGTCACCGATGTCGACGTGCTTGAGCAAGACGTCATGGCTCTGGTCGTCAGGATCGAGGTGGCGCAGCGCCTGCCGGTAGGAGCGCCGGGCGGCCTGCCCGTCACCGAGCGCGTCGTAGGCACGGCCCAGCGTGAACGCCGCGAGCGCGAACTTGGCGTCCGCGTACACGGCGCGGCGGAGCGCGGCGGCCGCGGCGGCGGGGTCTCCGGCCTCGAGCGCGATCAGCCCGTGCACGAACTGCGCCTCGGCATCCAGCGGATTCTCCGCCAGCAGCGCGGTCACCTGGGCGTGCGCCTCGTCTCGGCGGCCGCCTCGCGCGAGGACGTCGCCGGGCGGCCGAGCGGCCGGCGCAGCCGGGCGGCCGGCCGCGACGGCGCGCGCGGTGGCGGCCCGGCGGGAGGCCGCGGCGCATTCGGGTTCCGCAGCAGCACGTCCGCCGCTCCGAGCACGAGCACGCCGCCAGGCCGCAGCGCGCGTTCCAGGCCGTCGATCACCCGCTCGGCCAGCGGTGCGCCCAGGTAGATGAGAACGTTGCGGCAGGCGATCACGTCGAAGGCGGACTCCCCGGACGGCGGAAACGGGTCATGGGCGAGGTTGTGGCGGCCAAGCCGCACCATCGCTCGCAGGCGGTCGCCGACCAGATAGGTTCCGTCGGCCTGCTGCTCGAAGTACTGACCTCGGGCCTGCGTGCTGACCGCCCTGACCGCCCTCCTGCCGTACCTGCCCGCGCTGGCCACGGCGAGCGCCCTGGCCGATATGTCGGTTCCGAGCACCGAGACCGGCGCCGGGTCGGGTGCGAAGGCCTCGGAGGCGAGCAGCGCCAGCGTGTACGCCTCCTCGCCGTGCGCACATCCCGAGCTCCACACCCGGACCAGGCCTGACGTCGAGGTCCCGGCGGCCAGGCCGGCCGCGCGCAGACCGCGCTAGTCGATCACGTCGAGCTGCGCCCGGTCCCGCAGGAAGGAGCTCTCCTGCACCGTGACCTCGTCGATGAGATGGTCGAGCAGATCGCGCCCGCCGGGCTGGCCGGTCGCCACTCGGACGAAGGCACAAGGGTCGAGCCCGGGATCGACCCGGCGCAGCGCGGCGCGCAGCGCGCCGTGCCGGTGGGGCGGGAGCACGATGCCCGCCTCGCGCCTGATCAGGGCGCTGACCTGCGCCAGGCACCCGTTCACGACGCGCCGGCCAGCGGCTGGTAGGTCAGCCCGCGGAGGTGGCTGGCGATCTCGGGCGGCGAAAGCACGAGGTCGACTCCGGTCTCGGCCGCCGCCCTCGGCATGCCGTATATCGGCGAGGACTCCTCATCCTGAGCGACCGCGAGGCCGCCGGCCACCCTGACCGCCGTCGCTCCGCGCGCGCCGTCTCGGCCCATCCCGGTGAGCACGACCGCGACACCGTGCGGCCCGGCCGCCGCGGCGATGCTGGCGAACAGGACGTCGCCGGACGGGAGGTAGCGCCTGCCGCCGGCCCGTCGGTCAAGCTCGAGCCGCCCGGTGCCGGCCAAACTGAGATTCGCTCCCTCCGGCGCGACCCACGCCCCAGGGGCGGCGACCACGCCAGCCGCCGCGACCCGCACCGGCACGCCCGCGCTGAGGTTGAGCCATCTGACCAGCCCGGCGGTGAAGCCCGGGCTGATGTGCTGCACGACGAGCAGCGGTATGGGGTAGCCGGGCGGCAGCGCGGCGAGCAAGGCCTCCAGGATCTTCGGACCCCCGGTCGACGCGCAGAACCCGATCACCGAGACGGGCCGCCCACGGCCGGGCAGTTCCCGGTTCCGCCGTAGCCTGGCCCGCGGATGCCGGATCACCCTGGCCCTGGCGAGCAGCCTGACCCGGTCGCGGAACGCCGCGCCTTGCGCGCCGCCTGGATCGGCCACGTTCACCTCGTCCTTGCCGATCACCTCGAGCGCTCCGGCGGCCAGCGCGGCGGCGGCCACGTCGCCCTTGCCGGTGATGTCGGACGTCAGCACCAGCACCGGCAGCGGCCGGGAGCTCATGATCTCCTCGATCGCCTCCAGGCCGTTCATCCCCGGCAGCGCCAGGTCGATGGCGACCAGGTCGACGGCCCTGGTGCCGAGCACGGAGCAGGCCTCCGCCGCGTGCGGGCAGAAGGCGACCACCGTGATGTCGCCGTCGTACTCGAGCGTTCGCCGGAGCGCGCCCGCGTACCCGGGGGAGTCGTCGCAGACCATGACGCGCAGCACAGGCACCACGTAAGCGGTCGACCAGCCGCTCGACGGTGGCCAGGAGGGCGTGCTGGTCGAAGCTCCTCTTGGCCATGTACGCGTCGGCGCCTGCCTCGATCCCCTTGCGAACGTCGTCTTCCGACCCGTGCGCGGTGACAACGACCACGGGCAGCGACGAGCGGACCGGGTCGGCCCGGATCGCGCGAGTCAGCTCCAGGCCGCCGATCTCGGGCATCTCCAGGTCGGTGACCACGAGCGAGATCGCCGGCTCGCGGCCCAGCGTGTCGAGCGCCTCGCGGCCGTCACGCGCCGTCAGGACCTGGTAGCCCGCGGTTTCCAGGATGCTGCGCTGGAGCTCCCTGGCGGTAAACGAGTCCTCGACGACCAGGACCATCGGGGCGGCCGCGGGCTCGGCCGCGGGTGCCGGGCCCGGCCCGGTGACCTCGGCCAGCCCGACCAGCAGCGCGTGCGGCTCGATCAGCAGCGCGATCCTGCCGTCGCCGAGCACGGCCGCGCCGAGGAACTTGTCGGCCCCCGCCAGCAGCGGGCCAAGCGGTTTGACCGCGATCTCCTGCTGGCCGACGAGCGAGTCGCAGGCGACCGCGACGCTGAGCTCGGTCACCCGGATGACCAGAGCGGGTGCCCGGGCAGGCAGCGGCGACGTCGTCGCCCCGACCAGCGCAGCGACATCGGCGAGCGGCACGGGCCGGCCGCGCACGGCTAGCATCGGCCTGCCCTGCAACGCCAGCGCCCTGGTCACCGTGACGACTTCGGCCACCGCCGCAAGCGGCAACCCGTAGACCGCTCCGCCGCGTTCAAAAAGCAGCACCTCGATCAAGGACAGCGCGAGCGGCAGCAACAACACGACCTCGGTCCCCGCGCCAGGCTCGCTGCGAATCTCCATGCTGCCGCCGAAGGACCGCACGTAGTCCCGCACCGCGTCCAGCCCGACGCCGCGGCCGGCCACGCCGGTGACCTCCTCGGCCGTGGAGTATCCGGGCCGGGTGAGCAGATCGGCCAGGGAGCCCGCCATGCGCCCTTACTCGGCCACCTCGGGCGAGACCCCCTGGCCGTCGTCGGCGACCGCGACCTCGACGATGCTGCCGCGCAGCACGGCTCGAAGCTCGATCCGGCCCCGCGGCGGCTTGCCCGCCCTGGTGCGCTGCGCCGGGGTCTCGATCCCGTGCTTGACCGCGTTGCGCAGCATGTGAGCGATCGGCTCGGCGAGGCTCTCGAGTACGACCCTGTCGACCTCGGTGTCGGCGCCGCTCATCACGAAGTCGACGTCCTTGCCCGCATCCCTGGCCAGGTCGCGGCGACGCGAGGAAGCGCCCCGGACATCGTCGCCAGCGGCAGCGTCCGCAGCCCGACCGCGGTGTCCTTGAGCTCGTCCAGCATGCGCGCCGCGGCCTCCGCGTCGTCGGTCACGTCGGCATCGGCATCGGCATCGGCATCGGCATCGGCTGCAGCAGCGGCGGCTGCTGGCTGGGCCAGTTCCTGGCGGAAACGCATGATCTCGGCGACCACGTCGAGCAGGTGGTCGATCTTCTTCGCCGGCACCCGGAGCAGGCGGGTGTCCGCGTCCGACGGCGCGCGGCCCTGCGCCGGTCCGCCACCCTGCGCCGGTGCGGCCTCGTCCTCGGGCGATCCGCCGGGTTCCCCGGCTAGGCCGGCCTCGTCCTGGGGCGATCCGCCCGGTTCCCCGGCCAGGCCGGCCCTGGTCCGGCTCAGCTCGTCGATCATCTGGCCCGCGGCCGCCTGGTCAGCTCCGAGCACCTGCGCCCGCAGGGCTCCGGCGGCCTTGAGCAGGATGGCGGCAAGCTCGGGCTGGAACTCTCCGGATTCCCGCACGGCGCCGAGGACATCCTCGAGAGCGTGCGCGAGCAGGGCGACGTCCTCCCGGCCGACGAACCCGGCCGTCCCCTTGAGCGTGTGCGCGTGCCGGAACAGCGCGTCAACCGTCTCGGCGCCGGCATGCCCGGCCTCCACCGCCACCAGAGCCGCGTCTATCTCGTCCAGCCGCTCCGCGGCCTCGTCGCGGAAAATCTGGTCGAGGTCGGGCCCGCCCTCGCTCACTGAGTCCCCCGGAGCGCTTGAAGCACGCGCGGCACGTCGATGACGCCGACCAGTTCGCCGCCGGTCATGGTCGCGCCGACCAGCAGGCGCGAGTCGGCGGGCTCGGCGGGCTCGGCCATCTCGCCGACGTCGTCCACCTGGTCGACCGCCAGCCCGACCCGCATGCCGTCGGCCTCGGCGACGAGCATCAGGGTCGCCCGGGCCTGGCTGTGCACGCCGAGCAGCGTGGCGAGGTCGGCCACCGGCAGAACCTGGCCGCGAACGTTACGCACGCCGAGTATCGCCGGTCCGGCACCGGGAACGTAAGTGCCCTGGCCGAGTTCGCGGATCTCCACGACCTGGCCGACCGGTACGGCGTAGCTCTCCGACGCCACCTGCACCCGCGCGTAGATACCCATCACTGCTGCCTCAAGCCGACGCTCAGCGCGCTCTCGAGGTCGCCGAGCAGGCCTTCCAGCCGCTCGGAGTTCGTGACCCACTGCGTCTGATCGGCCGCGAGCTGGTCGGCCGCCCCGCGGATCTGCTGGATCGCGCTATCCACCTGGTCGGCCGCCGACTTCTGCTGCTGGGTCGCCAGGATCGACTCGCCGAGCATCGTCGACGTCGACGACATCAGCTCGCCGACGTCCCGCGCCTGCCGCGACCCCTCCTCGGTCGCCATGATCGTGGCATTCGTCTCGTCCTGGACCGCCGCGATGATCTCGCTGATCGACTCGGTCGACCGGGTCGAGCGCTCGGCGAGCCGCCTGACCTCCGTGGCGACCACCGCGAACCCGCGCCCCGCCTCACCCGCCCTCGCCGCCTCGATGGCCGCGTTCAGCGCGAGCAGGTTCGTCTGCCCCGCGATGTCGCTGATCAGTTCCAGGATCTGGCCGATCTTCTGCGCCCGCTCGCCCAGTGACAGCACCCGGTCGGCGATCGCCTGGACCTTGTCTTGCATGTCGCGCATCGTGTCGCCGGTGCGCTCGGTGGCCTCGGCCATCGCGCGGACGCCGTCGGCGATCGAACCCGCGGTCGTGGCCAGCTCCTCGATCGTCGCCGAGGTCTGGGTCACGGCCGACGACTGCTCGGCAGCGACGGCGGCGGCGCTCTTCCCCGCGGCCCGAAGCTCGCCGACGACCTCGCCGAGCACGGTCGCGGTCGACCTGAGCTGCGCGAGCAACTCGTCGCGGTCGCTCAGCCGGTCCAGCGCCGCCTTGAGCTCCTCCTCGCGGCGCAGTGCCCGGCCGAGCAGGCGTAGGGCGTAGACCCCGAACAGCAACCCGGCCAGGACCGCGAGTACGGCCGCGACGACCCCGGTCGCGCGAGCCTGGGTCGCGGCGGAGCCCGCGCTGGCCACGGCCACCCTCGCGTCGTGGGCCAGTTCGTTGGCGACCTCCGATATCGGCATGAGAACATCGGCCGAGACGGCATCGAGATGGTCGAGCCCGGCCACCTCGGTGGCCGGACTGCGGCGCGTCGACTTGCTGATCCGCAGGAAGCTCCGGTAGAAGGCCGCGTGCGCGGCCGCGGCCCTGGCCACGTCGCGTCGGCCGTCCGCCGTGTCTGGGGTAAGCAGCGACGTGATGCTGACGAAGTCCCCGCGCTGCTCGGCTATGTCATGTGAGGTCGCGGCATTGGGCGCGATCAGGTGCTCGGTCATCTCGGTGCGCTCGTGCCAGAAGATGCTGACGAGCCCCGCGGCCTTGTTGGCCTCAACGCGCGCGGCTTCGGCCCGCTTCCAGTCCGACAACGCGGTCTCATAGCGCCAGATCGCGATCGTGATCGCCAGCGCGATGATCACGATGGCGGTCGCGCTGCCCAGGATGATGCGGCTGTTCGGCCCCCGCTGCAGTCTGCTTGTCACGCGTGTTCGCTTCCGCTCCCCCGAATGCCTGCCGCGAGCCGACTGCATGGCCGGCAGCGGCCGTGACGAGGCGATCTGAGGACCCTCTTCCGTCCCCGCGGTTCATCGTATATCGTCGATTAACGATGAAGGAGTGCGCTGGACCTCTCGACCGGGCCACGGCTGTCGAGTACGCGAGCTGGTTCAGGGCGCTCGCGGACCCGACCAGGATCCAGATCGTGTCGCTGCTGGCCCGACGGGGCACGCCGATGAAGGTGGGCGAGATCGTCGCCGAGGTGGAGGTCGGTCAGTCCACCGTCTCCGCGCACCTGAAGGTGCTGGCGGAGGTGGGGTTCGTGCTGGCCGAGCGCCGGGCGACCGCCGCCTACTACCGGATCAACGAGGCGTGCGTGCAATGTTTCCCGACCGCAGCCGACATTGTCATGGGCCGGCCCGTCCCGGTCCAGGCAGGATCGGCGACCCGGCGTTAAGGAGGACTCACCATGACCGCGGACGGCACCGCGAGCACGCGGGATCCGATCATCAGCCGCTACTCTGCCCTGGCTCGTGCGGCCCTGGCAGGCAATGCCATCGCCGACTGCGATCCTGATGCGTTCGCTGACGGGCGCTTCGGCGCGGCCGCGTATCCCGATCACGCGGGCGTCCCCGAGGCGGCCCTGCGCGCCAGCCTGGGCTGCGGCAACCCGGTCGCGGTGGCTGACTTGCGGCCGGGCGAGACGGTCCTGGACCTCGGATCCGGCGGCGGGCTTGACGTGCTGCTGTCCGCCAGGCGGGTCGGCCCGTCCGGTATCGCCTACGGCCTGGACGGGAGCACCGACATGCTCGCCCTCGCCCGCGCGAACGCCGCCCGGGCCGGGCTGGCGAACGCACGGTTCCTGCACGGGCACATCGAGGACATCCCGCTGCCAGGCGCCGCTGCCGACGTCGTCATCTCCAACTGCGTCATCAGCCTGTCAGCCGACAAGCCCCGGGTTCTCGCCGAGGCGTTCCGGGTGCTGCGGCCAGGCGGGCGGCTGGGCATCAGCGACATCATCGCCGGTGAGGACCTGGAATCCGGCCGGCGGGCAGCGGCCGAGGCGCTCGTGGGCTGCGCCTGCGGCACGCTCACCCGCGCCGGATACACCGATGCGCTGGAGACGGCCGGGTTCACCGCGATCAGCATCACCGTCACCAACGACGCAGGCGGCGGGCTGCACTCGGCCATCATCAAGGCGCTCAGGCCCGCCCCTCCTGTGCCTCTTTCATGATGGAGAAGCACGCCGGTCACTCCGCATGTCGCCGCGATATCCCCGTGAGGACTCGTCCGACGAAGATGAGGAGCAGGACGACGACGAACAGGATCAGCGCCGCGTCGTAGGACAGGTCGTTGGCGGACTGGTACGGCTGGTTCAGGGGAGAGAACGCGAAGACCAGGTACGTGAGGTACCCGACCGGCGAGTGCGTGAGCGCGCCGGTCGGATTCGCCGCTGACCAGTTCGCCGTGTACAGCAGCGGCGCGGTCTCGCCGACGGAGATCGCGATTGCCACGAGCAGGCCGGTGATGATTCCCGGCATTGCCGTCTTCAGGACGACCCGCCGGAGCGTCCATGAGACGGGCATGCCGAGCGCTTCGGCGCCCTCCCGGTAGGAGACGGGGACCTGCGCGAGCGCCGACTCCGTCGACTTGGTGATGTAAGGGATCGCCAGCACGGACAGGGTGAGGACGGCTGCGAGCAGGCTGAATCCCCAGTGCAGGCCCACGACGAGGGCGACATAGCCGACGTAGCCCAGGACGATGGACGGTATCCCGGCCAGCACCTCGTACCCGCCGCGCAAGATGCTCTGGTGCCGGCGGCCTCGCGCGAACTCGCTCAGGTACAGGCCGGTGAGCAGGCTGATCGTGCCGGCGATGACGAGCACGCCCAGCGTGATGGCCAGGGTGCCGAGCAGCGCGTTCTGCAGGCCGCCGCCGATGCCGGTGGTGCGCGTGGTCAGGACGTTCCACTGGAAATGCGGGAGGGCTCTGGCCACGACCGTGATGGAGAACCAGAGCGCAGGCGTGATGACGGCGGCCAGGCAGGCAAAGCAGCCGATCCAGAAGGTCGCGTTGGCGATCCTGCGGCGCAGCGGAATAGGCGGCCACTCCCAGGGCTCCTGCTCCGCGTTGACCTTGGCCGCGGACGGCTGGGCCGGACGGCCGTTCCTGCCGGTGGTCATCGCTAGAGTCCCCTTCCCACCGGAAGCGCGGTCCCGGAGACCTTGCGGACGAGGAAGCGCGCGAGGACGTTCACCGCCAGCGTGATGACCATCAGGACCAGGCCGAGTTCCGCGAGCGTCCGGACCGCGTAACCGGTATTGTCGAGGAACGCCGAGTCAAGGTAGGACACGATCGTCGCGGCGATGGTCGTCATCGTCGCGTAGATGTTGCCGGGTACGGCGCCGAGCGCCGACCCGCAGACCATCGCGACCGCTATGGTCTCTCCGAGAGCCCGGCCCAGGCCGAGCACCGACGCCCCGATGATTCCGCTGCCGACCCACGGGAGCGTGACCCGACGGGCGGTCTCCCAGTCGGACATGCCGAGAGCCACCGCTCCCTCGCGCGGCAGGATCGGCACCTGCCGGATCAGATCGCGGGCCGTGGCCGCGATGATCGGGATCACCATGACGGCCAGCACCAGGCCCGAGGTGAGCAAGCCCTGACCCGATCCCACATTGCCCTTGAGGTAGCTCAGCACAGGAACGTCGGGAATGTTGCGCGCGATCACCGGCGTGACGTGATGGGCGAGGAACGGCCCGAACGTGAGCGCCCCCCAGAGCCCGATGATCACGCTGGGGACCCCGGCGAGGAGCTCGAGGAACATCCCCACCCCGGACGCGAGCCGCCGCGGCAGCCGCTCCACGATCACGAGCGCGGCACCGATGGAGACCGGAACGGCAATCAGGAGCGCGATCAGCGCGGTGGCGAGCGTTCCCACGATCGCCGGCAGCGCCCCGTAGGACGCACCGGGCGGATGCGCGATCCCGCCTGTGGTGACGGTCTTGCCGTACAGGTTGCCCTCGGTCCAGGCGCTGCGCGTGAAGAAGCTCCAGCCGTTGTGCGCGATCACGGGCAGCGCCTCGAGCAGCAGCGTCACCAGGATGAAGGCCAGGGCGAGCACCGGGATGACCGCGCCCGCGCGGCCGATCCAGCGGATGAAGTCGCCGTTGCGGACCCGAGTGCGCAGGGCCGAGCCGAGCCGGCGGGGGAGCGTGGTGCCCGCTCCCCCGTCCGACCCGATCGTGTGCGCGGAACCGGTCATGAGTTAGCCGCTGATCGAGCTGATCAGTTTCTTGCTGATCGCGAGCACCCGCGGCGGCAGCGGCTGGAACAGTACGGGCTCCAGGTAGGTCGAGCCGTTGCCCTTGGTGACGATCCAGGTGAGGAACTTCTGGATCGCCGCGGCCTCCGCCGCGCTCGGCTGCTGCTTCTTCACGATCGCGTACTCATAGTTGATGATCGGGTAGCCATCCGGCGCGGAGGTGTTGATCATCGACTGGGCGCCGCTGGCCGGCGTCTTCGGCTCGAACTGGGCGAGGGCCGCCTTGATCGACGCCGTTGACGGCAGCTCGAAGTTGCCTGCCTTGTTGCCGAGCTCTGCCTCGCCTAGGCCAGCATCCTGGAGCTTGCTGAGGTAGCTGGTCCCGACATAGGCGATGCAGCCCTTCGTGGCCTGGCAGCCGGCGACCATGCCACCGCTGCCGAGCTCGCCGAGCTGGCCGGGCACCGACGGCCAGGTCACCGTGGTGCCTACGTTGGCCGTGGGCCAGCCCGACGGGTCCTGCGCGTTCAGGTAGGAGGTAAAGATGAACGTGGTGCCCGAGCTATCGCTGCGGTGCACGGGCACGATCTTCATGGCGGGCAGGCTGACGCCCGGGTTGAGCGCCTTGATCGCCGGGTCATTCCAGGTTGTGACCTTGCCGGAGTAGATCGCGGACAGAAGCTTGGCGTTGAACTTGAGATGGCCATTCACTCCGGGGACGTTGTACGTGACCAACGCCGCGGAGACCGCCAGCGGAATGTTCAGCAGACCCGGGTACGTTTGCATGTCGGACGGAGAGAGGTACGCGTCCGATGCGCCGATGTTCACCAGCCCGGTCGCGGCATCGGTGATCCCGGTCCCCGAGCCGGTGGCCCCCGACGTGATAGTCACGTCCGGGAACGCGGTGTTGTAGTCGGTCTGCCAGGCGCCGAACAGCGGGAACAGCAGCGTGCTGCCGGTTTCGGTGATCGTCTTGCCGTTCGAGGCAGCCGGCGCGGAGGCCGGCGATGACGGCGAGTTGCTGGCCGAACCAGAGCTGCAAGCGGCAAGCAGGGCAAGCGGCAGCACTGCTGCCGCCGCAAACAAGACGCGTAGTCGTTTCGCCACCGGACTGATACTCCTTTACTCTTCGCACAGAGGGTCGTGCGTTGCTCGTCTCGCACACGGGCGCGTGCGATGAAACAGGACCGCGGGATCGCGGGCCTTCGATCCCTGGGCGGGAGGACGCATTCCTCCCGCCCAGGTGGTCTGTTGTCAGCCGAAGCGGCCGCTGACATAGCGCTGGGTCTCCGCCTCGGCCGGATTCTCGAACACCTGCCTGGTCTCGCCGTGCTCCACCAGCCGGCCGTCGTACAAGAAGATCGTCCGGTCAGAGACCCGACTCGCCTGGGCCAGGTTGTGCGTGACGATCACGATCGTCAGCGCGGGCACCAGGGTCCTGAGCAGAGCCTCGATGGACTCGGTCGCGTTGGGATCGAGGGAGGATGTCGGCTCGTCGAGCAGCAGGATCTCCGGGCTGATCGCCAGCGCCCTGGCCAGGCACAGCAACTGCTGCTGGCCACCGGAGAGCCGGAACGGCGAGTCCTTCAGCCGGCCGGACACGGCGTCCCACAGGCCGACCTCGGTCAGCCGCTCCTTCGCGATCGCCTTCAGCCCGTTCTTTCCCGCCATCCGGTGCGCCTTCACCCCGGCGACCACGTTGTCCGTGATCGACATCGGAAACGGGTTGGGCCGCTGGAACAGCATCCCGACCTTGCGCCGCAGCGACATGAGCTCGACGCCCGGATGCCAGATGCTCCGCCCGTCCAGCAGCACATCACCGGAGTGCCGGTAGCCGGAGACCTTGTCGTTCATCCGGTTGAACGTGCGCAGCAGCGTGGTCTTGCCCGAACCGGTCGGCCCGATCAGCGCGGTCACCGTCCCGCGGCGGATGTCCGTCGAGACGCCGGAGAGTATGTCCCGCTGCCCGAAGCTGAGAGTCAGGTCAACGGCCGACAGCGCCGTAGCCCCGTCGGGCGGCGTGTCGACGCCCCGGACCGCCCCGAGCCCGAGCGCCCCGGTCGCCTGGTCGACGAGACCACTCTCGGTCGGCACAGGACCACCCCGACTTGCCTCGGTTGACACCAGATACTCCACTCGATGACGGCGCTTGCTGCTGGAACGACAGCCCCGATTCTGGGCGGCGAAGGTAACCAGAAGCTAAACACCGGGCAAACAACCACAGGCGAGGAGTTGTCGGCTGCTTGGACTTGCCGGACGGCTGCCGACCGGGCCGACCGCGCCGGGCCCGTCACGGCCGCGCTGAGGCTCACCTCATAAGATCGGCTCTATGCCCGATGACGCCGAGACTGCCAGGATCCTGGTCGTTGCCGCTCACCCCGACGATGTCGACTTCGGGCTGGCCGGGACGGTCGCGACGTGGACGGACGCGGGCATCGAGGTCGTCTACTGCATCGTGACGAACGGCGACGCCGGCGGCAGCGACCCGTCCGTGAGCCGCGCCGACATGGTCGTACTGCGCCAGGCCGAGCAGATCGCGGCCGCCAAGTGCGTCGGCGTCACCGACGTCCGCTTCCTCGGCTACCCCGACGGGATGCTGGAGCCGTCAATCGGCCTGCGCAGGGACATCGCCCGGGTCATCAGGCAGGTCAGGCCGGACCGGGTCGCGTGCCAGTCGCCCGAGCGCAACTACGCGCGCATCCCGGCCAGTCATCCCGACCACCGCGCGGCAGGTTCCGCCGCCCTCGACGCCGTGTACCCGGACGCACGCAACCCGTTCGCGTTCCCCGAACTGGCCGACGAGGGCCTGGACGCGTGGATCGTGCGCGAGGTCTGGATCTCCGGCAGCCCGCAGCCGGCCCACTTCGTTGATGTCACCGGCACCTTCGACCGCAAGATCGCCGCGCTCCGCGCGCACGAGAGCCAGACCGGGCACATGACTAACCTCGAGGAGATGCTGCGCGGGTGGCTGGGCATGTCGGCCGCGCTCGGCGGCCTGCCGGACGGCCGGCTGGCCGAGGCCTTCCAGGTGCTCCAGATCCCCTGATCGTGCCCGAGAGGCGCGACGGCGATCGCGAAGTGCCTTCAGTTGCTTTAACGCAACCAATCCAGCCGGTGAGTGACACCAGGCTAAAGCACGGCGCGGGCGATTCGCCGTTCCGCCGGCGCGCGGGGCGCGACCCGCCCGGTCAGTCCGAGCGCCGGGCCCGTGCTCGCCGACACCGCCGGCGACTGTCGCTTTCACCCGCGATACCGACATCGGGACCTTCACGACCACCTTCGACGTCACAATAAGCCAGCGGCCGGCGACCTGTCATTGTGGTGTCGCCGGCCAAGCCCGTCGGCGACGCCAGAATCGAATAAGAACCGCCTGAGTCAGTCCTGGGCGCGTGTAAAGAGGAGCTCCGCACGCCAGCCGCCGGCTGATTCAGGCCGATCACGGCCGGACCGTGAAGTCGCGGACCTGCATCACTGCGCTGGGATCGATCGCGCCGCCGCATGCATCCGGATACTGCACGCACCTGGCCGAGCCGGGATCGGTGACGCTGTAGCTGAACACCGGGAACATCGGGGAGCTGGTGATGTTCTCGGTGACCTTCCCCACCGGCGTGCCGTCGTAGAACCACCGGATCGCGGCGGGCCGCCAGCTCACCGCGAACTTGTGCCAGCCGCAGTAGCTGCCCGCCGCCTCGCCGCCGTAGCCGGCGGGGCTGCCGGCGGAGTCACGGAAGTGGAAGTGCCACCACGGATCGCCGCCCAGCCCCTCGAAGATATCGATCTCGCCGGTGGCCGGCCACCGGTAAGGGTCACCCACCAGCCAGAACGCCGGCCAGTTCACGATCTTGCCGCCCGCGCACGGCACGAAGATGCGTGCCGAGAAATACCCGTAGACGTACGACTGCTTCCGGTAGCCGGTGATCGCGCCTGACCGGTAAGGATACGTAGTCCCGGCAACGGTGACCGGATCCTCCCTGATGCTCAGCGCCAGCCGGCCGGGCGAGTACGCAACCCGCGCCGGGTCGAATGCCTCAAGCTCATACGAGGGGTTCGGCGGGTGCGTGATCTGGCCCGGCGCGCCCAGCCAGTTCGGCGTCCACATCGCGTGATCCGGATGCGTGAAGCTCGCCGCGAACATCGACGCTCCCATCAGAATCGAGCCAATGGCATTCAATCGCGAACGGCCGGAAACGGCGCCAGCCCGATCAATCGTGAAATACCTCGGCCGTCGCCTGCGGAAGGCGATTGCCAGCACGTTGCCTGGTCTCTCCGCCGCTTGATCCCGGCCCGGCAAGCTATCAGGTCGCGCCATCCTGAGATGCTACCGTTATAGAAACTGCCGCTTGCATCAAAGCAGCTAATCCGTCGGCCGCCGTCCGCGGCCGACCAGGACACCGCCAGCACTCCGCATCACGCTGCCCTCAGACACCAGCCGCCATGTGGACGGCAAGAGCTTGCCCGGGCCCAATCCGGCGCCTACCCGCTGACCATGGTGATCTACGCCATGGTCCGGACGAGAGGCGTCAGGCAGGCCAAGGCCGACGCCGACGCCCGGTTCCTCGGTTACGTGGCGGGCCCCGGCCAGACACCCGGATCCGGCCCGGCGACCTGCCGCCCGGTTACCTTCCGTTGCCGGCCAGGCTCAGGACGCTGACGCTGAGGGCGGCGTCGCTGGTTCGGAACCAGAAAGGCAACAAGCTGAACGCGAGGCCGGGCGCAGCCCGAGCCCGTCGGCCGGCCCGGTGGCCAGCCCGTCGCCCGCCCCGAGGCCCGCGCGTACGCGGCCGGGCCAGGACGTGGTGACCGTGGCGCTGAAGCGCTCCCAGGCCGCCGGCCCGATCGGGTACGCCCTGCCCGTGCTGCTCATCGTCGCCGGTGCCGCCACGGTGGGCGGAGCCTCGTCCCTGACCGGGCTCGGTTGCGGCCATCACGAACTGGGACGACAAGGACATCGCCAAGGACATCGCCAAGGACTACGGCGCCCGGCTGCCGAACCTGCCGATCACGCCGGTGATCAGGTCGGATGGATCGGGCGGCGACCGCCCCGCTCGGGTCAGGCGCTTAGCCCGGCAGGGCGGTATTCGGGCGGCGCAATCGGGGAATGGGGACTGGTGCACCGCGCCCGGCGGTCCTAAGTTTGGCATCAGGCGCACCAGCCGTTCCCGGAGGAGCCAGCGCATGACCCACATCAACGTGACTGTCGACGGCGTCAGCTACGTCGACGAGGTAGAGCCCAGGCTTTTGCTCGTTCACTATCTACGGGACGTGCTCGGCAAGACCGGCACCCCGATTGGCTGTGACACCTCCAACTGCGGTGCGTGCACCGTGCTGATGGACAGCGTCTCGGTCAAGAGCTGCTCGGTGCTCGCCGTCCAGGCCGACGGCACCGAGATCACCACGATCGAGGGACTCGCCAACGGCGAGTGGCACCCGCTGCAGAAGGCGTTCAACACCGAGCACGCGCTCCAGTGCGGATACTGCACGCCGGGGATGATCCTGGCCTCGGTGGACCTGCTCAAGGACAACCCGAACCCCACCGACGAAGAGATCAGGGACGGGCTCGAGGGCAACCTCTGCCGCTGCACCGGCTATGAGAACATCGTCCGCGCCGTCCGGCGCGCCGCACAGGCAGGAGCCGGCCAGTGACCGCCACCGCCGAATCACCCGCCGCCGAGCTCGGCAGGGCCCGCACCCGCAAGGAAGACGCCAGGCTGGTCACCGGCCAGACCACGTGGACCGACAACCTGGTGCTGCCCGGCATGCTGCACATGGCTTTCCTGCGCAGCCCGTACGCGCACGCCAAGATCACCTCGGTCGACGTCAGCGCCGCCAGGAACGTCCCCGGGGTGGTCGCCGCGTTCTCCGGCGCCGACTTCGCCGACGAGCAGGGCAGCCTGCCGTGCGCCTGGCCGGTCACGCCCGACATCATCATCCCCGCGCACCCGCCGATGGCGACCGAGGAGGTCCGCTACGTCGGCGAGGCCGTCGCCGTGGTGGTGGCCCGCGACCGGTACACCGCGGCCGACGCGCTGGCCTCGGTCGACGTCAGCTACGAGCCGCTCGAGCCGGTGCTCGACATCAGGACCGCGCTGGACGACGGCGCGCCGAAGGTGCACGAGACCGGCAACAAGAGCTACGAGTTCGTGTTCCCCACGGCCGGCGACATCGACGGGGCCTTCTCCGGCGCGGCCGTCGTGGTCGAGCGCGACTACCGGCAGCAGCGGCTGATCCCGTGCGCGATGGAGCCGCGAGCCGTCGTCGCCTCCTGGGTTGGCGACGACGTCACGCTCTGGTCGGCCACCCAGATCCCGCACGTGCTCCGGTTCGCGATCGCCGCGTTCTTCGGCATCCCCGAGCAGACGATCCGGGTGATCGCGCCCGACGTGGGCGGCGGCTTCGGCTCTAAGCTCCAGGTCACGGCCGAGGAGGTGCTCGCCGTCCTGGTCTCGCGCAGGCTCGGCAAGCCGGTCAAGTGGACCGAGTCGCGCAGCGAGGGCAACATGACCGTGCACCACGGGCGCGACCAGTGGCAGCGGATCGCCATCGCGGCCGACAGCGACGGCCGGATCCGCGGCCTGAAGGTCGACCTGCTCGCCGACATGGGCGCATACCTCATGCTGGTCACGCCCGGCGTGCCGATACTCGGCGCGTTCATGTTCCCGGCCATCTACAAGATGGACGCCTACTCCTTCAGGTGCACCGGCATCTTCACCACCAAGATGCCGACCGATGCCTACCGCGGCGCGGGCCGCCCCGAGGCGACGTTCGCGATCGAGCGGATCATGGACGAGCTCGCCGTCGAGCTGGGCATGGAGCCCCTGGAGCTGCGCGAGCGGAACTGGATCAAGCACACCGAGTTCCCCTTCACGACGATCGCGGGGCTCACCTACGACTCGGGGAACTACGAGGCGGCGACCGCCCGCGCGAAGGAGCTGCTCGGCTACGACGCGCTGCGCGCCGAGCAGGCAGACAGGAACGCGCGCGGTGACACGGTCCGGCTGGGCATCGGGATCTCGACCTATACCGAGATGTGCGGCCTGGCCCCGTCCCGGGTGCTCGGCTCGCTGTCCTACGGTGCGGGCGGCTGGGAGCACGCCTCCATCAGGATGCTGCCGACCGGCAAGGTCGAGGTGGTCACCGGGTCGAGCGCGCACGGCCAGGGCCACGAGACGGCGTGGAGCCAGATCGTGGCCGACCAGCTCGGCGTGCCGTTCGAGGACATCAGGGTCCTGCACGGCGACACGCAGGTCGCGCCGAAGGGCATGGACACCTACGGCTCCCGGTCGCTGACGGTCGGCGGGATGGCCGTGGTCGGCGCGTGCGACAAGGTGATCGAGAAGGCCAAGGTGATCGCCGCGGCCATGATCGAGGCCTCGCCCAACGATATGGAGTGGACGCCGGGGCGTTTCTCGGTCCGCGGCGACCCGGAAAAGGGCGTCGCGATCCAGGAGGTGGCGCTGGCCACGTTCGCGGCGCACAACCTGCCGGACGGCGTCGAACCCTCGCTCGACTCCGACGCCACCTACGACCCGGACAACTTCTCGTTCCCGCACGGCACCCACCTGTGCGCGGCGGAGGTGGACACCGAGACCGGGATGGTGACGATCAGGTCCTACGTCGCCGTCGACGACATCGGCAAGGTGGTCAACCCGCTGATCGTCGACGGCCAGGTGCACGGAGGCATCGCCCAGGGCATCGGCCAGGCGCTGTACGAGGAGGCCGTGTACGACGACGCGGGCAACCTGCTGACGACGACCCTGGCCGACTACCTGGTGCCGTCGGCGGCCGACCTGCCCTCCTACATCACCGACCGGACCGAGAGCCCGGCCGCCAACCGGCTGGGCGTCAAAGGCGTCGGCGAGGCCGGCACGATCGCGTCGACCCCCGCGGTGGTGAACGCCATCGTGGACGCGCTCAGGCCGCTCGGTGTCAGGGACATCACGATGCCGTGCACGCCGGAACGCGTCTGGCGCGCGCTCGAGACGGCAGGCAGCGGTGCGAACAGCAACGGAGGCGCGGCATGATCCCGGCCAAGTTCGAGTACGTCAAGCCAGGCTCACTCGACGACGCCGTGCAGGCGCTGTCTGGCGGCGGCGAGGACACCAAGGTCATCGCGGGCGGGCAGAGCCTGCTGCCGCTGCTCCGGCTCCGGCTCGCCTACCCCGACCTGCTCGTCGACCTCGGCGGCCTGGTGGAGTTGCGCGGCGTCACCGACGCGGGCGACTCGCTGCTGATCGGGGCGTCCACCACGCACTACCAACTCGTCCACGATCCGCTGGTGGGCGAGCACTGCGGGATCCTCGCGCAGGCCGCCGGGACGATCGCCGACCCCGCCGTGCGGCACCGCGGCACGCTCGGCGGATCGCTGTCGCATGGCGATCCCGCCGGTGACCTGCCGGCCGTGGCGCTCGCGCTCGGCGCCACGATGATCGCGCGCGGCCCGGGCGGCGACCGGCATATCGCCGCCAGCGACTTCTTCGTCGACTACCTGACCACGGCGCTGGAACCCGGCGAGATCCTGACCGGGGTACGGGTGCCCAAGCTCGGCGGGGATTGGGGCTATCGTTACGAGAAGTTCCACCGGACCGCGCAGGCCTGGGCGATCGTCGGAGTGGCCGCTTTGGCCAGGCGATCGAACGGGAACGTGGCCGAGGCCAGGGTCGGGCTGACCAATATGGGGTCGGTCCCGGTCAGGGCCAGTGCCGTGGAGGCGGCCGCCGCGGGCGCAGAGGCGACCCGCGAGGCGCTGAACGCGGCGGCCGCGAGCGCAGCCGACGGGACGGATCCACCGGCGGACCTGCACGGAGCGCCCGACTACCGGCGTCACCTGGCGCGGGTCCTGACCGGCCGAGCACTGGCAGCGGCGGCGGGAGCTTAGCAAAATGGAACTAGAGCACTCATTCACTGTCCCGGTCCCCAAGAGCCGGGCCTGGGATGTGCTGCTCGACGTCGAGAGGGTGGCGCCCTGCATGCCGGGCGCCACCATCGACTCGGTCGACGGCGACGAGATTCGCGGCCGGATCAAGGTCAAGGTCGGTCCGATCAACATGATGTACGCGGGTACGGCCCGCTTCATCGAGAAGGACGCCGAGGCGGGCATCGTCAAGCTCGAGGCCTCCGGCAAGGAGACCAGGGGCGCGGGCACCGCGTCCGCCTCGGTCCGCTCGGTGCTCGAAGACCGCGGCGAAGAGACCCAAGTCACCGTGCTCACCACGCTGAACGTGACCGGCAAGCCCGCCCAGTTCGGCCGTGGCGTGATGAACGAGGTCGGCGGCAAACTGCTCACCATCTTCGCCGCCAACCTGGCCGCGGCGCTCGGCGAGCACGACGGTGCCGGCGCCGGAACACCGGGGCCGGCCGCTCCCGCGCAGCCGGACGCCGGCGCGCAGCCCGACGCGGGCGCACCGGGGACGCCGGCCGGAACCGGCGGGCCGATCGATGATCTGAAGCTGCCGGCCAGGGCGGTCAGCAGCCTGCAGCGCGAGAACATCACGACCGTGAGCCAGCTGGCGACCAAGACCGAGGACGAACTGCTGGCGATCGACGGCATCGGCCCCGCGTCGGTCGTCGACATCAAGGCGAAGCTGGCCGATCTCGGCCTGGCACCCGGCCAGCCTGCCACCGCGGCCGTGCCCGGCGCCCCGGCTGCTGCGGCTCCCGCTGCGGCCGCTCCCGCTGCTGCGGGCCCGGCCGCCGCAGGCGCCGCCGTACCCGCCGCAGATACCGCCACGCCGCACCAGTCAGCCGCCCGCGGGGCCGCGCGTCAGCTGGAAGACGACGCGATCAACCTGCTCAAGGTCGCCGGCCTGCCGGTCCTGAAGCGAGCGCTCCCGGTTCTCGCGGCAGTGACCGCCGTCCTCCTCATCGGCCTGCGCAAGAGGCTGCGCCGCCGCCGCGACTGAGCCCACCCCTTGGGTGCGGGAGCGAGTTCGCGCCCGTCCGGGGGATCCGGCGCGTGCCGCACCGGATCCCGCCCGGCAAGCCCTCCGGCCGGAACCCGGCCAGGCGATCGCGACGCGTCCGAAACCAGCCCGGCTGGACGGCCCGTAACCCACCGGACAGCTGTGCCCGGCGGAATCCGCCACGCCGCCGTGCCCCGGCAACCTGCCCCAGTCCTCAGCAGCTCCGATGTCCGCCGCTCTGGCACCCGCCGCTCCCGCGCTCTCACCTGCCGGGTGGCCCTCACCTGCCCGGGGTCCCGGCCCGGCCCGGCTCGGCCGAGCACAACCAGGGCAGCCGTGTTGAGCGAGAACCAGCAGCCCCAGGACCGGACACGAGCGGAGAAAACGATACGCATAAACGCCGCAGTACGCTCTAAACTAGAAGTTTAGGCTTAGACCCATCTTCCTTCTTTGTACTGGCAGGACCGTATAATGTCGCTGATGCGTGACGTCGCCGGCAGCTGGCAGTGACTGCGCATATTCGTACAGTCTTAATCTCACCAAGGAGCAAATGTGAGTGTCAGTCTGAGCAAGGGCGGCAATGTCTCGCTCTCAAAGCAGGCGCCCGGCCTGACCGCAGTCGTCGTCGGGCTCGGCTGGGACCCGCGCACGACGACCGGCGCCGACTTCGACCTTGATGCTTCGGCGATCATGCTGGACATGAGCGGCCGGGTCCTGTCCGACAGCCATTTCGTGTTCTTCAACAACCTGAAGAGCCCGGACGGCTCGGTCGAGCACTTGGGCGACAACCTGACCGGCGGCGGCGAGGGTGACGACGAGCAGATCAAGGTCAACCTGGCCGCCGTGCCAGCCGAGGCCGGCAAGGTCGTGTTCCCGGTCAGCATCTACGAGGCCGGACAGCGCCAGCAGAACTTCGGCCAGGTGCGCAACGCGTTCATCCGGATCGTCAACCAGGCCGACAACAGCGAGATCGCCCGCTACGACCTGACCGAGGACGCCTCCACCGAGACCGCGATGGTGTTCGGCGAGATCTACCGCAGCTTCGGCGAGTGGAAGTTCCGCGCGGTCGGCCAGGGCTACGCGTCGGGCCTGGCAGGCATCGCTAAGGACTTCGGCGTCAACGTCGGCTGACAAGAGCCTCGATTCTTTCCGCATAGCCGCGACCGGTTGCCCGGAGTCTCCTACCGGCAACCGCTCGCGGTGGCCACATCACATGGGGCACTGGAGGGTTTGTGCTGGCACTGTTCCGGCTTCCGATCGCGGTCACTATCATCGGCATCGTCGCAGCCGGCGTCCTGGGCGGGCCGCAGGTGGCGGGAATCGTTGCCATCCTGGCCATCCTGGAAATCTCGCTCTCGTTCGACAACGCGGTCGTCAACGCGGCCGTGCTGCAGAAGATGAATCCGTACTGGCAGCGGATCTTCCTGACGGTCGGCATCCTGATCGCGGTGTTCGGCATGCGGCTGCTGTTCCCGCTGATCGTGGTGACGATCGCGGGCCACATCTCTCCGGTCAGCGCAGTCGACCTGGCCCTGCACCACCCGCATCAGTACGCCGCCAAGCTGACCGAGGCGCACCCGGCGATCGGGGCGTTCGGCGGCATCTTCCTGCTGATGATCTTCCTGGACTTCCTGTTCGAGGATCAGGAGATCAAGTGGCTCGCGCCGATCGAGCGGCAACTGGCCAAGGTCGGCAAGCTCGACCAGGCCTCGGTCATCATCGCGCTGGTGTTCCTGATCATCGCCGCGACGACGTTCGCCCGCCAGGACGCCGTCAAGGTACTGCTCTCCGGTGCGGCCGGCCTGGCCACGTACCTGGGGGTCTCCAGTCTCAGCGACCTGTTCGAAGCGGACGAGGGGGAGATCCTCGGCGGCGAGCAGGCCGACGACGAGGACGCCTCGGCCGAGAGCGGCGAGCCGCATGTGCGGGTGCCTCCAAACCTGGCCAGGCTCGGGCTCTTCACGTTCCTGTACCTGGAGGTGCTCGACGCCTCCTTCAGCTTCGACGGCGTGGTCGGCGCGTTCGCGATCACCGACATGATCTTTGTCATCGCCCTCGGCCTGGGCATCGGCGCGTGCTACATCCGGGCACTCACCGTCTACCTGGTCCGCAAGGGCACCCTGGCCGAGTACGTCTACCTCGAGCACGGTGCCCACTGGGCCATCGGGGCGCTTGCCGTGCTGCTCTTCATCACTATCCGGCAGAACGTTCCCGACCTCGTGACCGGACTGATCGGGGTCGGCTTCATCGGCGCCGCGCTTGTGTCGTCGATCGTGCGGAACCGGCGGGCCGACCAGGCCGCCGAGGCAACGCCCGTGCCAGCGCCGCTCAGGACGTGAGGTCGCCGGAGCTCGCGGGACACCAGCACAAGAGAATAACCCAGGAGGGCACATACCATGCCGATCGACTACACTAAGGGCAGCGGCTCGCAGGGGCGCGGCGTCAGTCTCAGCAAGGTGACCCTCACCAAGAATGCGCCGACCGTCTCGCTGAGCAAGCAGCAGGGCGGCAGCGCCGGCGGGGAACTGCGGGTCAACCTGAACTGGAACTCCCGGCCCGCGTCCGGCGGCCTCTTCAAGCGCCAGGCGCAGGGCATCGATCTGGATCTGGCCTGCCTGTACGAGCTCAGCAACGGCCAGAAGGGCGTCGTGCAGGCCCTCGGCGACTCGTTCAGGTCGCGCAACGAGGGCGCGCCGATCATCTCGCTCGACGGCGACGACCGGACCGGGCAGAGCGCCGGAGGAGAAAACCTGAGGATCGACCTGTCCCGGCTCGGCGAGATCCGCCGCATCCTCGTCTTCACCTACATCTACGAGGGCACGCCGAACTGGGCAGGCGCCAGCGCCATCGTCACCCTGTACCCGCAGGGCGGCGCGCCGATCGAGATCCAGCTCGACGAGGCCGACCCCAGCGCGCGTACCTGCGCTATCGCGCTGCTGGAGAGCACCGGTGCCGACCTGTCGGTGCGCCGCGAGGTTCGCTACGTGAAGGGCACCCAGTCGGCGCTCGACGCGGCCTACGGCTGGGGCATGAACTGGACGAAGGGCCGCAAGTGAGCTTGCCCGCCGACGGAATCGACTCGCGCACCGGCGGGAATGCCCTTTCATCCGCTACCCAGAGCGGCGCTGACTCGGGCGGCCAGGCACCTGCCGACAGGGTGCCGGACGCCGAGCCGGACGACGGCGAGGCGCCCCCCGACGAGCGGGTGCCCGGCGACGAGCGGGTGCCCGGGGAACAGGTCGCGCACCAGCCGCCGGCTGCCGGGGCGGCCGCTAACCAGAAGTCTCCCGGCGCCGCAACATCTGACCCGGCCGCTCCGGGCGGCGAAGCACCCGGCGAGCCCTCCGGCGATGCGGCGCCGCTCGCAGCCCGACCGCAAGCAGACGGCGATGCCCAAGCTGATGCCGCCTCAACAACTGCCGGCGCCCAAATTGATGAGCCCCCGGCCGCCGAGCCCGACACAGCCGAGCCCGCGGCAGCCGAACCCGCGGCAGCCGAACCCGCGCCGGCCGAGCCCGCGGCAGCCGAGCCCGCGCCGGACAGCATTCCCGCCGCCGAGTTGCTTCGCGCGCTGACCGCGCTGACCGCGCTCGACACCCGGGTGGACGACATCGCCGCCGCCGCCGCGGAACTGGCCAGGCTGCGGTCACGCGACACCGACCTGATCGCCCGGCTGCACGACGACGTCACCAGGCTTCGCTCTGGCGAGATCGCGGCCGCGCTGAACCCGGTCGTGACCGGCATGATCAAGCTGCACGACCAGATGGTCAGCCTCGGCGCGCTGGACGATCCGGCCAGCCCGGTCGGCATGCTGCGCACGCAACTGCTCCAGATCATGGAGCTGACCTGCGCCGTCCGGCCGTTCTCGCCGTCGGCCGGCGAGCCGTTCGACGCGTCGCGCCACATCGGCACGCGGCGGAAACCGACCGCCGACCCGTCAGCAGACGGCTCGGTCGCCGCCGCGATCAGGGCTGGGTTCGTCCGCGCCGACGGCTCGGTCGTGCGCGTCGCCGAGGTCGAGGTCTACCGGCTGTCGGCATGATGCGTCCAAGCACGGAGGTTTCCCATGGCTAACAAGGTCTTCGGCATCGACCTGGGGACGACGTACTCGTGCATCGCGCACGTGGACGAGTACGGCCGCCCGGTCGTGATCATCAACGCGGACTCCCAGTCGACCACCCCGTCCGTGGTGCTGTTCGACTCGCCGACCGATGTCGTCGTGGGCGTGCAGGCCAAGCGGCAGGCCAGGATCCGGCCAGACGATGTCGCCTCGCTGGTCAAGCGGCACATGGGCCATTCTGACTGGCGCTTCGCCGCCCACGGCCAGGAGTACTCGGCGTCGGCCGTGTCCAGCCAGATTCTGCGCAGCCTCGCCAACGATGCCGCACGGGCGCTCGGCCAGCCGGTGAGCGACGTGGTCGTCACGGTGCCCGCCTACTTCGGGGACGAGGAACGCAAGGCGACCAAGTTGGCCGGCGAACTTGCCGGCCTCAATGTCGTCGACATCATCAACGAGCCGACGGCCGCGGCGTTCAGCTACGGGTTCGCCCAGGAGGGGTCGGCTGCCCATACGGTGCTGGTCTACGACCTGGGCGGCGGCACCTTCGACTCGACGGTGATCACGCTGGCCGACAAGAACATCAGCGTGATCGCGACGGACGGCGACCACGCACTCGGCGGCGCGGACTGGGACGACCGGCTGGCCCAGTTCCTGTCCCAGAAGTTCGGGGAGGCGGCACCGGCCGCGGGCGACCCGCTCGACGACACCTACGGGGCGCAGGACCTGATCACCTCGGCCGAGGACGTGAAGCAGGCACTGACCGCGCGTGAGTCCGTGGACGCGCTCGTCGTGTTCGGCGCCGACCGGGCCAGCATCACGGTCACCAGGCAGGCCTTCGAGGAGCTCACCAGCGCGCTGCTCGAGCGGACAATAGCGCTGACCCAGAAGGTGCTCGCGGCCGCGGAGGAGAAGGGCGTCACCGGGATCGACAAGGTGCTGCTCGTCGGCGGAATGAGCAAGATGCCGGCCGTGGCGCGGCGGCTCGCCGAGTCCTTCCCCGACCTGCCCCCCGCCGAGCTGACCGATCCCGACCTGGCCGTCGCCAAGGGCGCGGCCATCTACGGCCAGAAGAAGGAACTCGAGAACTACGTGATCTCCGACCTGGTCGCCTGCGGCAAGCTCGCCGATGGCCAGACGATCGCGGACGCGAATCCGGCCGACCTGGGCGGCGCCGTCGCGAACACGGCCAGCGAGTACGGGCTGGCCAGCGCCGCCGTGGCCGACCTGGTCCAGACGCAGGTCAGCAACGTGACCAGTCACGGATTCGGCGTCATCGTCATGGACAGGGAGACCAGCAGCGAGTACGTCGACTTTCTCGCGCATGCCAACGACTCGCTGCCGATCACGGTCTCCGAGCTCTACTACACCAACGTCGACGACCAGCGCGTGGTGCAGGTGCAGGTGGTTGAGCAGGCCACGAGCGTGGAGTCGCCCAGGCCGGCCGACAACAAGGTCATCATCGAGGGCCCGATCGACAACATCCCGGCTGGCTTCCCGCGCGGTACACCGGTCGAGGTCACGTTCGCCATGGGCAGGGACCAGACCATCGAGGTGACCGCCCGCCACGCCGCGGTCGCCGAGCCGCTGGTGCTGCGGATCGAGGCCGGAGTGTCCTCGAGCGCCATGCGCGACGCGGAGCAGGCAAAGGTCAACTTGCTCAAGCAGAAGACCTGATACCGGTCAACTACTGAACACGGGAAGCACGGCACCGGTCAACTACTGAACACGGGAAGCACGGCAATGAGTGGCACGCAGGTCGGCGCGTTCGACGCGACCGGCTACCGGCAGCGTGTGCTGTCTTCCCTGCGCGGCGCCTCCCGCCTCGACCTGTCCGACCCCTTCTTCATCGTCGACCTGCCCGTCGACGTCGATGACACCGAGCTGATCAGGGCGCGCATCACGGCGCTGGTCGGCTTCTGGAACAAGGAGCGGAGCCCGAACTACAAGGCTCTGACCGCCGAGCTCGCCAGGCACCGGGCCGACCTCGAGTCCGTGCTGCTCGACCCGGTCAGGCGCGCAGACTGCGCGGCGCGAGTCGGAGCCGCCAGGGCCGCTGCCGCCGCCGACAGGTACGCCGCGCTCGACTCGCTCGCCGAGAAGCTGGTCGCCCGGTATCAGGGGCTGCCCCGCTCCAGGATGGCCAGCCTCGCGCGACTGGCCAAGAGCCGCGGCCTGGACGACGCCGCGTTCGCCGCGTGGGCCGCCAGGCAGCACGTCATCGACGACGCTGCGCAGGCCGAGCCGCTCGCGCCTGCCGTGCGCGCGCAGATCCGCGGCGACCTGGACGAAGTCGGCAGGCTGGCCGGCGACCCGAGCAGGTCGGCGACGCTGTGGACCTTCCTCGGCATCGCGCCGGGCGCAGCGGCGCAGGAGGTCGCGGCCAGGCACGCGGAACTGACCGGGGAGAACGAGCGCAGGCAGCACGACCACCAGATGACGGTCGTCGCCAACCTGCTCACGTACGTCAAGCAGCACCTGATCGACGGCGATCCCGTCAGGTACGCGGCGAGCCTGATCGAGGATGCGAAGGACCGGCTGCGCGACACCATCGCGGAGAAGGTCATCGTGGACGGCGAGCTGAACGCGGCCGACTTCGAGGCCTGCGTCCGCAAGGCGGTCGGGTTCGGCTTCGGCCTGTCCAGCGAGCAGGCCAGGCTGGCGGTCAGGAGCGTCGCCACCGACCTCGGCGCGACCCTGGCGGTCGCCCCCGCCGTCGACTACCTGCTGTGCCCCAACTGCCGTGAGCCGCAGCCGGTCACCGGCCAGCCGGCCTGCCGGTACTGCGGCGCCGATCTGTATGTGCTCTGCCCGGCCTGCGGCCAGCGGGCCGAGGCAGCCGCGGTCGCCTGCCCGCACTGCGGATCGAGCTTCCGTGCGATCCACGCGGCGGCGGAGGAGGTCGCGGCGGCACGCGCCGAGCTGGGACAGGGCCGCCCGGCGGCCGCCCGGGCACGGCTGACGCCGGCCAAGCGTGCAGCGCGGAACGCTCCGGTTCTGGCCGCGGAGATCGGAGCGCTCGGCGCCGAGATCGACCGGGTGATCACGACCGCCGAGTCGGACTGGCGCACCGAGGCACGGGATCTGGACTCTGCCCGGCTGTACGCGGCCGTGGACCGGCTGGCGCGGATCGCCAGGCTCGCCGCGGACGTGCCAGGGCCGGCCGGGGAGTCGGCCGCCAACCAGCTTGCCGAGCTCGCCTCGCGCAAGGCGTCCGTGCAGGCCGACATCGCGGCCGCGCGGCAGCTGCCGGACGACCAGCGGGAAGCGGCTCTCGGCCGGGTACTCGCGGTGGCGGCCGACTGCGACGAGGCGATTGACCTGCTGGCCGCCCTGCCGCTGGCACCGCCTGGTCAGCCGCGGGCCGAGGTCACCGCCGACACGGTGGCGTTGCGCTGGGACCCGTCGCCCTCGCCTGGACCGGTGGCGTACAAGGTCACCAGGATCACCGCGGCCGCCGGCGGTGCGCCGGAGGAGGCCAGGGTCATCGGCACGACCAGCGCGACCGAGTTCGAAGACGCGGGTGTGCCGGGCGGCGCGATGGTCGCCCACGAGGTCCGCGCGGTATCCGGCCGCCGAACGTCGGCGGCGGTCAGTACCGCTGCGGTGCTGATGGCACGCGACGTCACCGGACTGGCTGCCCGGGCCGACCGCTCGGGCATCACGCTCACCTGGAATCTGCCGCTCGCAGCGGGCAGCGTCGTGGTCGAGCGCCTGGCCGACCCGCAGACCGCGGCCGCGGCCGGGATGAAGCTGCCGCCGCGCAGGGACCGCGCCGAGGGGCAGTCCTGGCGGGACCCCGACCCGCCGGCCGGCGTCGAGTTCGACTACCACGTCCACGCCGAGTACCGGGACGCCGGCGGCGCGCCGGTCCGCACGCCAGGCGCCACGGTCCAGGCGCGGGTGACACCGCGACCCAAGCCGGTCGGCGAGCTCTGGGCCACCACCAGCGCGGGCCGGACCACGGTCGCGTGGACCAGGCCGCCGAGCGGTGAGGTGCGGATCTATGCCGCCGACGCCCCGCTGGCCTCGCCGGGCGCCGACGCGGACCTGGCCGAGCTTGCCCGCCGGGGCCGGTACGTCGGCGCCGGCCAGCGCCGGGTCGTCGACGAGAACATCCGCGGCCTGACGACGTATACGCCGGTCACCGTCGACGGCGGGCACGCGGTCGCGGGGCCGTCGGTCGCGCACCTGCCCGTGCAGGCGCCCAGTCACGCGGCCGTGACCGACACCGGATCCGAGCTTGTGCTCACGTTCACGCTCCCGCCCGGGATCACCGAGGCCGTCGTGGCGGCCCGCCGCGACGCCCCGCCGGCCGGACCTCACGACCCGGCCGCCCAGATCTGGACCACCACCAATACCAAGCTGGAGATCGACGGCGGCCTGCACGTGCCGGCGCCGCCCGACGGGCTTGGCTGGTACTTCAGCATCCACTCGGTGCTACGGGACGGCCAGGTCAGGCTCGCCGCCCCGGCCGGCGTTCGGCTCACCGCCCGCGGCGCGAGCTAGGACACGTCCTTCGGGCAGCCCAGCTGGTTCAATCACGGCGCAGTCAAGGCCTGGGTTGTTCTCCCTGGGCCTGGAGTTTCGTAGACCACCGAAGACTGCGACGACGCAAATTGCTAGCCGGCTACGAAAGGGAAGGTTGATGGTGAATTTGCGTGTGATTGGGCAGGCGGCCGGACGCCATCGTGGCCACGCCGGACGGCAGGACGGTGTACGTGGCCAGCGGCCGCTCAGGGACGGTGACGCCGATCAGGGTGGCCACCGAGACCGCGGGGCGGCCGATCGGGGTTGGCAAGCACCCGGTGGCGATGGCGATCGCTCCGGACGGCAGGACGCCCGCGCGCGGCGGCCGGCGCATCTACGTGATCAGCGCGGGCCGGCCCGACATCACCGTGGTCGACGTCAGGACCGGGACCACGACGATGATCAGGGCCGGGCTCGGGCCGATCGCGCCGCCTTACCAGGTCGACGGGCTGATCGCCCTGTCACCGGACGGCAAGCGCACACCGGGAGTGCAGGCGCTAACTAAGGCAGGTCTCCAGCCAGTCCCTGGTGATCTGGGCGGCGGCGGCATGGCCAGGCTGCCGAGTAACGGTCACCGCGTGGTCACGGTCCGGCCAGGCGGCCTCGAGCTCGGACCCGGCCGGAACCCACGCCAGGTCGGCGCCGGCCAGCATCGGCCGGTCGTGCTCGGTGTCGCCGGCGGCGAGCCGCAGCGGCGCGGCCCCGGCCCGCTCAGCGACCTTCCCGGCCACGAACGCCGCCGCGTGCTCCTTGCCGATCCCGGCGGGAAACGCGTACAGCTTGCGGCCCACCAGCGAGGCCTGCCAGCCGAGATCCAGGCACCGCCCGGCCAGGGCGGCGAGCTGCTCGGTCCCGAGCCGCGCCGGGTCGACGATCGCCAGGCAGCACATGTCGTCCTCGTCGCCCATCCGCTCCAGCCAGGTCGCCCGCGCGGAGTCGGCACCCCCGGCGGCGCGGCCCGCGAAGGCCGCGAAGGCACACCTGACCTCGGCGGCCGGCGCGGCCCTGGCGAGCAGCAGCGCGGTCCGTCCCGCCCAGTCGGGGTCCGGCACCCCGCCGGCCAGCACGACCCCGCCGTTGGCCGCGATCGCGTAGTGCACAGGAAACGGCAGCCGCAGCCGCGCCAGCCTGCGAACGCTGCGGCTGGTGGCCACGCACGTCCAGGCGAAATCGGGCAGCGCGGCGAGGGCGTCCCGCGCCGCGTGGCAGAGCTCGCCAGCCGTCTGGCCGCCGGGGTGCTCGACGGCGACGGCGGGCAGCGCGCCGCCGAGCTGGCTGGTCGCCCGCGGGCTGAAGATCAGCGTTCTGTCCAGGTCGGTGGTGATCAGGACGGGGCGGCCAGGACCAAGCGGACGCACCCTAGTCACCCCCGGCCTGCGGCCGGACCAGCCCGATGCAGCTGTACGGCATGTCCGGGTAGTCGACCACGTCCACGCCGCGCTCCTTGGCCAGCAGCAGCAGGTGCTCGAGCATGTCGCGGCAGTCCGGGCGGACCAGGACCAGCCACGGCAGCCGGCGCAGCAGCACCCGGGTCGCCTCACCGGCGCCCGGCTTGACCAGGTGCTGGCTCGGCAGGCCGAACTCGGCCTGGACCCGGCTGGTCACGACCCGCCCGGCGAACGTCACCGGCCGGTCGGCGGCGTACGCGGCAGGCCAGCGCCCGGCGACCGCGGGGGCGACCTGCGGGAAGCGCCCGCTGACCGCGTCGAGGAACTGGGCCGACCGGTCCGCTCCGGCCAGCTCGGCGTACACCTTGGCGCCGTGGAACATCCCCGGCTTGATCAGCTCGTCGTTCAGCACGGTCCGGCTGACCAGGCCGCACACGGTGGAGTTCAGGCACGCGGACGGCACGAGGATGTCCTGCCTGGTGCCGAACAGCCCCGAGCAGTGGCCGGGGTCGGCGAGCACGGCCAGGTCGTCGGCCAGAACCGGGCGCCCGGCGGCGGCGTAGGCCGCGAGCGCCTGGGTCAGCTCGGTGGCGATCGCGCCCTTGCCCGTCCACCCGTCGACGAACAGCACGTCGCGCGGGTCGTGCCTGGCGACGATGTGGTCGAGGGCCACGGTATCGATGCCGCGGCCGCGCACGATCGAGACTGAGTAGTGCGGCAGCTCGACCTTCTTGCTGAACACGGCCCACCGGCGCATCAGGATGCCGACCGGAGTGCCGGCCCTGGCCAGCGAGACCAGCACCGGGCGCCCGTCCCGCGCCGCGAGCGCCATCTCGGTCACGACGCCGACGTGCTCGGCGATCTGCCAGGAGAACTGCTCGACCAGGGCGTCGAACAGCGCGAGGTACCGCGCGCTCGGCGCGAACTCGATCGGCAGCATCTCGGCGTAGTTGCGGCCGCCCTGGACGGCGCGCTCCCGCTCGCGCAGGCCGAGCTCGAGCCGGTGCCCGGACAGGTCGGTCAGCAGGAAGGTCACCTCGTCCGGGTGGTAGCTAGTGCGCAGCACGGCGCTCTCCCCGACTCGCCAGGCGCAGCGTGATCACGTGGACGCCGCAGCGCGCGGCGACAGACAGCTCGCCGACGAGCCCGCTGGTGCGCGGGCCGCGCGCCGCATCCGTCACCAGCACGATGTGATCGAATCCGGGAGCATTTCCGCGGTCGGCGTGGCTGCTGGCCGCCACGTTGTAGGCGTAGACCGGGCGGCGCCCGTCCTCGGTCGAGACGAACGCCAGGGCCGTCCGCAGCGGATAACCGGGGCCGTCGATCGTGACCGCCGGCGTGCGCGTGGTAGTCGACGTCCTGACCTGGTCGCCGAGCGCGGCGGCGAGCAACTGCGGCAGGTACATCAGCTCCTCGTCGCCCAGGACCAGCGTGCGCCCGTCCCTGGCTACCGGCAGCGACGCGGCCGCCAGCGACATCGCCGCCGCGGCGGCGCGCTCCTGGTCTGGCCCCCAGCCGTGCATGCCGATCGGCGGCACCCGGTCGGGCAGCCTCACGTCGGCCCACGTCACCTGCACCAGTGCGGCGGGCCTTGGCCTGGCCGGCGAATCCGGCAGGGCCCCGACAAGCTCGCGCACCGCGGCGACGGCACCCGCCGGGATCCTGACGCGGCCATCGAGCAGCGAGACGCTGGTGACGTCGGCCCCGAGCGCGCGCACGGACCTGACCACCGCGGCCCGCCGGCCGTCGTCGCGGCAGTCGATCAGCGACGCGAGCACATAGACGTCGCGGGGCCAGGCCGCCTGGATCGCGGCGATGGCGTTGACGGCCGTCTGGCCCGTGGTGAGCTCGTCGTCGACCAGCACCAGCGGGCGGTTGCCTCGCAGCTCGGCGTCGTCGAGCAGGACCAGGGCCTGGCCGGCGGCGTGGCTGTGTTCCTCGCTGAATCTGACGACCCGTGCCCCGGCCGGCGCGGGTCGCCTGGTGGTGTGCAGGTAAGGCGCCGGACCGCCGTCGGCGGCGCTGACCGCGGCGACGCCGTGGCCAAGCCCGGTCGCGGTCTCGGCGAAGCCGACCACGACCGGCGTCTGCCCGGCGCAGGCCGACCTGACGACCGAGCCGAGCGCGTGCGCGGCGGAATGGACCTGGCAGACCGGGACCGGTACGTGCTTGCCGAGCACGCGGGAGACGAGCAGCTGCGCCCGGTTCGGGTTGCGCCGCAGCCCGATCTCGACCGCGCCCGCGAACCCGGCCGCGCCGGGGAAGGACGGCGTCACCTGCACGGAAATGCCGAGCTGCCCCGCGACCGAGCGGTCCTCCCGCTCCCCGGCGACCGAGAGGTCCCACCGCTCCCCGGATGGATCCCGGGATCCATCCGGGGAAATCGGATCGATGCCGGGATCCATCCGATGGCCCGTCATGCGCCGACGTCTTCGATGTCGAGCAGGTCGACGAACGTGCGATCGGGCCGCAGGACGCCGAACACCTCGGCGCGGCGCACGATCCCGGCCGCCCAGCGGGCGTGCGGCCTGGACTCGAGCATCTTGTTCGCGTACTCGCTCGAGCGCACCCCGCCGTCGGTCTGGCGCAGCGTGGCCAGCGCGTCGCTGTGCTCCTCGGCGGTCACGACGAGCATGGCGTGGACCGGCCTGACGTGCGACGGATGGATCACGGTCTTGCCCAGGATGCCGGTCGCCTTGTCCAGCACTACCTCCCTGAGCAGCCCGTCCAGGTCGCTGCTGACGAGCTGACGGCGGACCCGGAGGGCGTTGGGCAGGTCCTCTCGCGCACGGAACGGCGACTCGCGCAGCTGAGGCTTGAAGATCCGCTCACCACGCTCGAAATACTCCCATACCGGACCGGATACCACGAACTGGCGATCGCGGCCGAAGACGTTGAGTATGTCGGAGACGGCCTCGCGCACGACCGCGAGGTCGTAGACCGTCTGGTCGTTGCTGCGCCGCAGCCCGAACAGCCCGCACAGGTCGGTCGCGCCGATCCGGACGGCCAGGACGGCGTCGACATGGCTGGCAAGCAGGTTCCTGACCGCCAGCAGCTCGCCGACCCGGGTCTCGGCGTAGATGGTCTGCGGCGACTCGAGCACCGGCATCCCGTACAACGGCAGACCGGTATCGGCGCGCGTTTCGGCGAGAACGTCAAGAAATTCGCGCCCGTTCGCGGCGGTGAATTTCGGGAAAACAAAACCGGTCAGCATGGTGGCGGCCGGGCCAATTTCCTTGATCAGCAGGCGGACCTGGTCGGGATGCCTGACCCGGACGAACAGCAGCGGCGCGGCCGCTTTCCTCCGGTGCAACTCGGTGAGCTGGGCCACGACATTGCGTTCGGCGGACGCCACGTCGGCGTCGCGGATCGCGTCTTCCAGGCAGAGCACCGCCGAGGTGACTCCCCGCCCGACCAGCGCGCCGATCCGCTCCGCGTAGTCCGTGGTCGTCCCCGGTGAGTAGAGCGTCGCACCCAGCGCCATGGCCAGCATCCGCCGGTCACTGTCCCGGTCGAACGGCTGCGGGACATGGTCGAACAATGACTCGTCCTGGCCTGTCGTCAGGTATCCGAAATGCCGCACATAAACTCCGCGATAGTTAGCGGAGAAGACCCTCATCGCCCGGCTGGCCAGGGGACGACCCCCGGAACCCCCGCGACGCGCACCGCCGGTGCCTGGTTTCCCCCAGCTGTCCCTGTCGCCCATAATGTACGCGAGCTTCGGACAGTACCTACTTGGCAGCGTTTTCGCCGCTGTTATTCCTGATCCAGGCAGCTGTGCGCAGTCGGCCGGCCCGTAGCTACTGTTGGAGACGTGACCGCGCTGCCGTCCAACCGGACCTATGCCGAGCAACTCGATGCGGCCGACCCCCTGGCCAGGTTCAGGGACCGCTTCGTGCGACCCGACGACGCGCCGATCTACCTGGACGGGAACTCGCTCGGCCCGCTGCCGAAGGCCACCCAGGCCAGGATCGCCGAGGTCGTCGGCTCCGAGTGGGGCGCCGGACTGATCCGCTCCTGGGACCGCTGGGTCGGGCTGCCGGGTGAGGTCGGCGACCTGGTCGGCGAGCACCTGACCGGCGCGGCGCCCGGCCAGGTGCTGGTGAGCGACTCGACCACGGTGAATTTGTTCAAGCTGGTCAACGCGGCCCTGGACGCGCGGCCCGGCAGGACCGTGCTGATCACCGACGACGACAACTTCCCGACCGACCGGTACGTGCTGCAGGGCGTCGCCGCGCAGCGCGGCTGTGAACTGCGGATGATCCACACCGACCTGGACCAGGGCCTGGACACCAGCGCGCTGCACGCGGCGCTCGGACCCGACGTCGCACTGGTCAGCCTGTCGCACGTGGCGTACCGGAGCGGTGCCCTCGCCGACATGGCGCGGATCACCAGCCTGGTGCACGACGCTGGCGCGCTCGTCCTGTGGGACCTGTGCCACTCCCTCGGAGCGGTGCCGGTCAGGCTCGACGAGAGCGGCGCCGACCTGGCAATCGGATGCACCTACAAGTACCTCAACGCCGGGCCGGGTGCCCCGGCGATCCTCTACGTGCGCGCCGATCTCCAGGACCGGCTGCGGCAGCCGATCTGGGGCTGGTTCGGGCAGGCCGACCAGTTCGGCATGGGGCCCGCCTACCACCCGGTGCCGGGCATCGAGCGGTTCGCTACCGGCACTCCCCAGATCATCGGCACAGTCGCCGTCGCCGAGGGCACCAGGCTGCTCGCCGAGGCGGGCATCGACCGCCTGCGCGACAAGGGCATCGCGCTGACCAGCTACCTGATCCACCTGGCCGACGAGTGGCTCGAGCCGCACGGGTTCAGGCTGGCCTCGCCGCGCGCCGACGCCCGCCGGGGCAGCCACGTCACCCTGTACCACCCCGACGCCCGGCGGATCAACCGGGCGCTGATCGCGGCGGGGGTGATCGGCGACTTCCGCACGCCCGACCGGCTGCGGCTCGGCCCGGTCCCGATCGCGACCAGGTTCACCGATCTCTGGGACGCACTCGACCGGCTCAGGCAGATCGCCGCCGACCGGTCCTACGAGACGCTGCCCGCCGACCTGTCCCGCGTGACCTGACCCGCGCCCCGCGCCGTCGTCAGCGCGGCAGCCTGGCCACGAGCCGCGAAGGAACCACGCTGACCGGGAACGGCCGCACCGCCGGGAACTCGTCGTCCCCGCTGACGTGCGCGACCTGCGCGTAGCGGCCGCCCTTCAGCTCGAAGACGATCATGGCGGGCTGGTCGCGATCCGGCACGAGGATCCAGTACGACGGGATGCCGAAGCGTTGGTAGACGGCCTTCTTGGTGTTCATGTCGAACAGTGCGGTACTGCGCGAGCGTATCTCGACAGCAAGCAGCGGCGGTGCGGTCAACCGCGGCCCCGCGAGTTCCTCCCTGCGGACTACCACAAGGTCTGGGACGAGTTCGGTGATGTCCGACATCCGCAGACCCGGCCCAGGAACGAGCTCAAGATCCTCAGGGCAGGCAGACCGGAGCGTAACCGCCAGCTCCAGCAATACGACCTGATGCGGGATCAGCGGAGCGGGGCTCACCGTAAGCACCCCGTCCACGAGTTCGTACCGGCGACCGTCATCGGGCGTCCGCTCGAGGTCGGCCACGGTCAGCGGCCCGGTCGCCGCCGGCCAGTCGCTGGTGAGAGTCACAGCTCCCATAGTGCCTCCTGCCTAACATGACCGCCACCATCGCACGAGCCTCTGACACAAAACGCCGCCCCGCCGCTCACCCGCTGAAGGCCGAGGCCGGGCTGGCTACTCCCACTCGATGGTGGCGGGAGGCTTGCTGGTGATGTCGAGGACGACCCGGTTGGTCTCGGGCACCTCGTTGGTGATCCGGCCCGAGATCCGGGCGAGGACCGCGTCGGGCACCCGAGCCCAGTCGGCCGTCATCGCGTCCTCGCTGGTCACCGGCCTGAGCACGATCGGGTATCCGTAGCTGCGCCCGTCGCCTTGCACGCCGACCGACCGCACGTCGGCGAGCAGCACCACCGGGCACTGCCAGATCATCCGGTCCAGCCCCGCCGCGGTCAGTTCCTCGCGGGCGATGGCGTCGGCGTCCCTGACGATCCGCAGCCGCTCGGGCGTGACCTCGCCGACTATCCTGATCGCCAGGCCCGGCCCGGGGAACGGCTGCCTCCAGACGATCTGCGGCGGCAGGCCGAGTTCGGCGCCGAGCGCCCTGACCTCGTCCTTGAACAGCGTGCGCAGCGGCTCGACCAGCGTGAAGCCAAGGTCTTCCGGCAGGCCGCCCACGTTGTGATGCGACTTGATGTTGGCCGTCCCCGTGCCGCCACCGGACTCGACGACGTCGGGGTACAGCGTGCCCTGGACGAGGAACTCGGCCGAGCCGCCACCTTCCCGCGCATCACGCGCGGCGATCTGCCTGGCCGCCTGCTCAAACGCCCGGATGAACTCCCGGCCGATGACCTTGCGCTTGCCCTCGGGGTCGGTCACGCCCGCTAGCGCGGCGGCGAAGTCGGCCTGGGCGTCGACGACGACCAGGTCGACGCCGGTAGCGGCCACGAAGTCCTGCTCGACCTGCTCGGCCTCGCCCTTGCGCAGCAGCCCGTGGTCGACGAAAACGCAGGTGAGCCTGTCGCCCACGGCCCGCTGGACCAGGGCGGCCGCGACCGCGGAGTCCACGCCGCCGGACAGGCCGCAGATCGCGTGACCGGCCCCGATCCTGGCCCGGATCAGCTCGGTCTGCTCGTCGATGATGTTGCTCATCGTCCAGTCGGCGCGGCAGCCGGCCGCGGCGAGGAACCGCTTGAGCATCGCCATGCCGTGCTCGGTGTGCAGCACCTCGGGATGGAACTGCATCCCGTACAGGCCCAGTGACGGGTTCTCCGCCGCCGCGACCGGGGTTCCCGGCGTGCTGGCCGTGACCGTGAAGCCATCGGGGGCACGGGTGCACGTGTCACCGTGCGACATCCAGACCTGCTGCGACTCGGGCAGCCCGGCCAGCAGGACCCCGCCGCCCCCGGCGGTTCCGTCGGTCCCGGCGGCCAGGCGCAGCGTGGCCGCGCCGTACTCGCCGGTTCCGGTCCTGGCCACCTCGCCGCCGAGGTCGCGGACCATGAGCTGGAATCCGTAGCAGATCCCGAGCACCGGCATGCCCGCCGCGAGCAGCCCGGCCGGCGCGGGCGGCGCTCCTGGCGCGTACACCGAGGCCGGCCCTCCGGACAAGATGACCGCGGCTGGGTTGCGTTGCGCAATCTCCTCGGTCGCCATCGTCGAGGGGACGATCTCCGAGTAGACATGGCACTCCCTGACGCGCCGCGCGATGAGCTGGGCGTACTGGGCGCCGAAGTCCACCACCAGGACCGGCCGCGTGCCGCTGCCCTGCTCGTCCTGGCTGGTCCCGGCGTCGCGGCGACGCCCGGCCTGGTCAGTGGGGTGCACCGGGTCAGCTTACTTGGGTCGCCGTCCCTGACCAGGTGGCCGGGCCTGGCGGGCCAGGCGCGGACTCGGTCACCTTCACCCGGGCGATCCGGCGGCCGTCCAGTTCGGTCACGGTCAGCCGGCTGCCATCGAGTTCGGCCGACTCACCGGTCCGCGGCAGGTGCCCGAGCGCCGACAACAGGTAGCCGGCCACGGTCTCGTACGGGCCGTCGGGCAACTCGATCCCGGTCTGCTCGGCGAAGTCGTCGAGGTTCATCAGCCCGTCGACCTCGATCTCGCCGGTCCGCAGCCGCCGGGACGGGTGCTCCTCCTTGTCGTACTCGTCCTGGATGTCGCCGATCAGCTCCTCGACCAGGTCCTCGAGCGTCACGATGCCGGCGGTGCCGCCATACTCGTCGACCACGATCGCGAGGTGGGCCCGGTCCCTGCGCATCTCCGACAGCGCCGACATCACGGTCTTGCTAGTCGGCAGCATCTTGACCTGCCGCTTGATGTCGCCGACCCGGACGGACTCGGTTCGGCCGGGATCGAGCAGGTCCCTGGCGTGCACGAATCCGACCACGTCGTCGTAGGAGTCCTCGAAGACCGGGAACCGCGAGTGGGTCGCCCGGGCGGCGACCGAGACCGCCTGGCTGACCGGCATCGACGCAGGCAGGAAGTCCACCTCGGTCCGTGGCACGAGTACCTCGCGGAGCTGCCGCTTGCCCGCGTCGAAGACCTCGCTCACGATGTGCCGCTCGTCGGCGGTCAGGTTCTGGTGCCCGGCGACCAGGTCGCGCAGCTCGTCGCTGCTCATCGTGCCGCGACCGACCTTCGGGTCGCCGCCGAGCAGCCGGACCACGAGATTGACGCACTGGCTGATCAGCCAGACGGCGGGCCTGGCCAGCGCCGAGATGCGGTCGAGTACCGGCGCGGCGACGAGCGAGATCCGCTCCTGGCGCTGCAGCGCGATCCGCTTGGGCGCGAGCTCGCCGAGCACCAGCGTGAAGAACGCGATCACCAGCGTGACGGCGACGAACGAGACCACGTCGGCGACGTGCGCCGGCAGCTGGTGGACGAGCCAGCGCCGGAAGTCCTCCACCAGCGTGGCAGCGCCGTAAGCGCCCGACAGCAGCGTCGCGACCGTCATGCCGATCTGCACGGCGGACAGGAACCTGTTCGGGTCGTGCGCGAGCCGCGCTGCCCGCTGGCCCCGCTTGCCCCGCTTGGCCAGTGACCTGACCTGGCCCTCGCGCAGCGACACCAGAGCCATCTCCGCAGCGGCGAAGAACCCGCCGATGAGAATGAAGGCAAGGACGACCACTACGTCCCAGCCGACGCCATTCACGTCGTGTCCCTGATCTCGGCGGCGGCCGGGTCCGGCCGCCTGCCTGATAGCTGCCGTCCTCGGGCAGGAACCGCGCGGTCGCGCAGTGTGCGCATCAGTCTAGGCAGTCTTGGGCTGGCGGGCGAATACCCGCAGGCCGGCGATCGGCGCGCCGGCCCGGCCGGTCGACGGGACCGGGCGGACGGCCGCGGCTTGGCTGTGCGATGCTGACACGGACATCCGCTATGTCCGCGATATCCGCGATACGTCGAGCGACCGCCGGAGGGTCCGCATGGTGGCTGGAATGCTAGACGAGGCCGCCGCCATCAGCAGCGACATCGCCGAACTGCGGCACTCGCTGCACGCCGAGCCCGAGATCGGGCTTGACCTGCCGAAAACCCAGCGCAAGGTGCTACAGGCCCTGGAGGGGCTGCCGCTCGAGATCAGCTGCGGACAGGCGCTGACCTCGGTGACCGCTGTGCTGCGCGGGGCCCGGCCAGGCAAGGCGGTGCTGCTCCGCGGTGACATGGACGCCCTGCCGGTGACCGAGCGCACCGGCGTGCCCTTCGCCTCGCAGCTGCCAGGAGCGATGCACGCCTGCGGGCACGACCTGCACACGGCGATGCTGGCCGGTGCCGCCAGGTTGCTGTCTGCCAGGCAGGCCGACCTGGCGGGGAACGTGATCTTCATGTTCCAGCCGGGAGAGGAAGGCTCGGGTGGCGCCAAGATCATGATCGAGGAAGGAGTGCTGGACGCGGCGGGCGAGCGCCCCGTAGCCGCGTACGCGCTGCACGTGGCCTCCAGCGTGCTGCCGCTCGGGCTGGCCGCGAGCCGGGCAGGCACCGCGATGGCCGCCGCCGACACGCTGCGCGTGACGGTGCGCGGGCGAGGCGGCCACGGCTCGCAGCCGCACATGGCCGCCGACCCCATTCCGGCGGCCTGCGAGATGGTCACCGCCCTGCAGACGATGGTGACCAGGCGGTTCGACGTCTTCGATCCGGTGGTGCTGACGATCGGCAGCTTCCACGCGGGCACGACGGACAACGTGATCCCCGACGACGCCGCATTCGTGGCCACCGTCCGCACCTTCTCGCCGCAGACCCGTGACCGGGTCAGGGACTCGGCGCTGCACCTGGTACGGCAGATCGCCACAGGGCACGGGCTCGGCGCCGATGCGGCGTTCGTCGACGGCTACCCGGTCACGGTGAACGACCAGGCGGAATTCGGGTTCGCCGAGCGGACCGCGGGCGAACTGCTCGGCGACGGGCGGTTCCTGACCGCCCCGTTCCCGCTGACCGGATCCGAGGACTTCTCCTACGTGCTCGAGCAGATACCGGGAGCGTTCATCATGCTCGGCGCCTGCCCGGCAGGGACGGACCCGGCCACCGCGCCCTACAACCATTCGGCCGAGGCCGTCTTCGACGACGCCGTCCTGACCGACGGGACCGCGCTGTACGCCGAGCTTGCGCTGCGCAGGCTCGCGGCCGACTAGGACACGCCCGATAGCAGTGCCGCCGGCCGTTCGTTCAGCCCGGTCACTTTGCCTTCGGCTTCGTCTTTGCCTTCGCGGTCGCCTTGGGCTTTGTCTTGGGCTTCGCGGTCGCCAGGCCCGGCTTGCGGGCCGTCTTCGCCGCGCGGGACAGGTCACGCCGGGCGGACTTCAGCGCGTGCCGACTTCGCCAGGCGAGCGACGGCCGGCCCGCCGTGTCGGCGCCCGCGATCAGCAGGCCGCCGAACATCGCCAGGTTCTTCATGAAGTGGATCCGCTGTTGCGCCCGCTCCTGCTCGTCGGTGGCCTCCCAGAACCTGTGCCCGGCCGCGGTGGTCGGCATCAGCGTGCCCGCGAGCGCCAGCGCCGAGGTTCGCGGCAGCCAGCCGACCGCCAGCAGCGATCCCGCTATGAACTGGACCGCACCGTTGACCCGCACCGCCTGCTCGGTATCGTCGGGAACGATCGGCACGCGGTCGGCGATCGGCCGCACCACCGGTTCGGCCGCCTTGACGACCCGCTCGGGCCTGCGCATCATGTCGTAGCCCTGCACGATGAAGATCGACGCCAGCATCGGTCGCGCGAACGCCCTCAGTACCGCCATGGCCGCTAACTTCCCGCCCGCCCCTGCTTCTAACATCGCGGCCCGGCCCCAGCTCGGCCGGGAACTCCATGATCGTGGATGACTTTCGACGTATGTGCTGAGAATCATCCACGATCATGGTGGAGCAGCCGGCCCGGCGCTCGGGGCGGGTCGGGCCGGGCGCCGGGCCGCCCGGACGCCGCCGAGCGGGACCCGCCCGCCGAGGGAACGGTGAGCTGGCTCGGGCTAGAGGGCGGCCACGTCGGCCTGCTTGGCGCGGACGGCCTCGGCCGCCTCGCGCAGGCCGGCCAGTTCCGCGTCGGTGAGTTCGCGCTCCACCACCCGGCGGATTCCGGTGGCGCCGATCTCCGCCTCCACGCCGAGGTAGACGCCGGATATCCCGTACTGGCCGTCGACCCACGTGCAGACCGGCATGACCGCGCCGGTGTCGAGCGCGACCGCCCTGGCCATCCTGGCCGCGGCGGCGGACGGCGCATAGTAGGCGGACCCGGTTTTCAGCAGGCCGACGATCTCGGCACCGCCGTTCCTGGTCCGCTGCACCAGCGCGGCGATCTCGTCGGCACCGAGCAGCTCGGCCAGCGGCGTGCCGTTAACCTCGCACGCTGAGGGAACCGGCACCATCGTCTCGCCGTGCGAGCCGAGCGTCAGCGTCGTCACCGCGCCGACCGGCACGCCGAGCCGCTCGGCGACGAAGTAGCTGAACCTGGCCGTGTCGAGCATTCCCGCCTGGCCGATTACGCGACGCGCGGGGAACTGCGACACCTTCGCGGCGAGCGCGGTCATCTCGTCCAGCGGGTTGGAGACGACGATCAGCACGGCCTCCGGCGCGTGCTTGACCACCTGCTCGGTCACGCTGCGGACGATCCCGGCGTTGACCCCGATCAGGTCCATCCGGCTCATGCCGGGCTTGCGCGGGAGCCCGGCGGTGATCACCACGATCTGCGACCCCGCGATCGCCTCGTAGCCCTCGCCGGCCTGGCCGGTCGTCTGCCCCGTGACCGTGGTCTCGAAGCCCTCGATCGGGCGGGACTGGCTCATGTCGAGCGCCAGCCCCTCTGGCTTGCCCTCGACGATGTCGGTCAGCACGACCTCATCGAAGATGTCGTACTCCGCGAGCCGCTGCGCCGTGGTCGAGCCGTAAAAGCCGGCTCCGACCACCGTTACCTTGCCTGAACGGGCCATCGACGTTCTCTCCTTCGCTCTCGTGCGCGCGGCGCCAGCCGTACTCGCCGTCGGCTAGACCATCGCCGCCTGCAGGTTCTTGTGCAGGGCGCCGAGGAACTCCTCGGTAGTCAGGTACGGGGCATCCTGGCCGATCAGCAGCGCCAGGTCCTTGGTCATCATTCCGCTCACGACCGTCTCCACGCATACCCGTTCCAGCGTGTCGGCGAATGCCGTCACGGCCGGGGTGCCGTCGAGCTTGCCGCGGTAGGCCAGCGCCCTGGTCCAGGCGAAGATCGAGGCGATCGGGTTGGTCGACGTCGCCTTGCCCTGCTGGTGCTGCCGGTAGTGCCTGGTGACCGTCCCGTGCGCGGCCTCCGCCTCGATGCACGAGCCGTCCGGTGTCAGCAGCACGCTCGTCATCAGCCCGAGCGAGCCGAACCCCTGGGCCACGATGTCGGAAACCACGTCGCCGTCGTAGTTCTTGCACGCCCAGACGATGCCGCCGTCGCCCTTGATCACCTGGGCGACCATGTCGTCGATGAGCCGGTGCTCGTAGGTCAGGCCGGCGGCGTCGTACCCGGACTTGAACTCGGCGTCGAAGGTCTCGGCGAAGATGTCCTTGAACCGGCCGTCGTAGGCCTTCAGGATCGTGTTCTTGGTGGACAGGCAGAGCGGGAGCCCGCGGTCGAGCGCGTAGCGCATCGTGGCCCTGGCGAAGTCGCGGATCGAGTCGTCGAAGTTGTACATCCCCATCGCGATCCCGCCGCCGGTGAACTGGGCGACCTCCAGCGAGACCGGCTGCGCGGCGGACCCGTCGGCGGGCTGGTAGGAGATCGTCACGGTGCCCGCCCCAGGGACCACGAAGTCGGTCGCCCGGTACTGGTCGCCGTGCGCGTGGCGGCCGATCACGATCGGCTTGGTCCAGCCGGGCACGAACCGCGGGATGCTCTCGATCACGATCGGCTCGCGGAACACGACGCCGCCGAGGATGTTGCGGATCGTGCCGTTCGGCGAGCGCCACATCTTCTTGAGGCCGAACTCGGCGACCCTGGCCTCGTCCGGAGTGATGGTGGCGCACTTGACGCCGACCCCGAACTGCTTGATCGCGTTGGCGGCGTCGATCGTCACCTGGTCGTCGGTGGCGTCCCTGCTGCGAATCGACAGGTCGTAATAGCGGAGATCGATCTCCAGGTAGGGCAGGATCAGTTCGTCCTTGATGAACTGCCAGATAATGCGGGTCATCTCGTCCCCGTCGAGTTCTACGACGGGATTGGCCACCTTGATCTTGGACACGCCAACGATCCCTTCATCATGTCTAGCTCGATTACTGCGGCGACGCTCGCGGCGCGGCTAGGCGGGCACCGGCACCACGAGCCCGGCCACGAGCAAGCCGATGCCCAGCACCCCGAGGATCGCTACGTCAAGCAGCCGCCGCCTGGCGGACAACATGCCCGCCCGCCGTTCTGGCAGGGTCAGCCTGGCCAGGGCGGCAATGAGCAGAACCCCTGCGAGTACCAACGTACCGCTCTGCACCAGCTGCACGCCCTGCCGGATTATCGCCAGCGCGACGGCCACGCCGAACAGCACCGCCAGGTACGGCAACTGCGCGAATCGTGGCGGCCGGGCGCGCCCGGCTTCCCGGCCAGCCCCCGGGACCCGGCCGGTCTCGGGCACCGATCCAGCCTCCGGCACCCGGCCGGCCTGCTGCGCCTGCCTGGCTGCCGGCTGCCGGCTGGACCGGCGTCGTCCCGCTTGGTGCCGGCCGCCGCCCCCGGCCGGGCGGCGGGGCTCGGGCGAGGCGAACTCGGGCGATGCGTGCTTCACCGCGCCGCCAGCGGAGTCCAGGTGCGGCCTGCCTCGCCGATGTACTCGCTGTCCGGCCTGATCAGCCGGTTGTCTGCGTGCTGCTCGATCACGTGGGCCGTCCAGCCCGCCATCCTGGCAACCGAGAACAACGGGGTGAACAGGTCGGTGGGGATGCCCAGGTAGTGGTAGACCGGGGCGGCGAAGAAGTCCACGTTCGGGTACAGGCCCTTCTCCGCGAGCACGGTCTCCTCGATCCTGCGTGACATCCGGTAGTAGGTGTCGTCCCCGGCCGCCTGCGCCAGTTCTGCCGCCATGGCGCGCAGGTAGGTGGCGCGCGGGTCTTCTACTTTGTACACCCGATGGCCGAAGCCCATGATCTTCTCGCCCCGGCCGAGCCGCGCGGTCACCTCGCCGCCGGCCGCCGCTACCGGGTCATCCCGGGCGTTCTTGGCGATCTCCTCGAGCGTCCGCATGACCTGCTCGTTCGCGCCGCCGTGCAGCGGTCCCTTGAGCGTGCCGAGCGCCGCGACCACCGCCGAGTGCATGTCGGACAAGGTGGCCGCGCAGACCCGGGCCGCGAACGTGGACGCGTTCATGGTGTGGTCGGCGTGCAACACGAGACAGGCGTCGAGTATCTGGGCCGAGCGCTCGTCCGGCCTGCGGCCGGTGACCTGGAGCAGGAAGTTCCCGGCCAGGCTGAGCTGCGGGTCAGGCTCGGGCACGGCGCTGCCGTTGCGGGCCGCCTCGTAGGCGGCGACCAGCACCGGCTGCTGCGCGACCAGCCTCGCCGCCTTGCGCAGGTTTGCATCGGCGGCGTTGGAGTCCTTGTCCGGGTCGTCCGCGCTGGCCAGCGACACCAGCGTGCGCAGTGCCTCCATCGGCTCCTGGCGGTGAGCGACCCGCGCCAGGTCCGCGCTGACCAGCGCGCCAAGCGCGCGCCCTGCCATGATCTCGGTGTGATACGCGGCGAGTTCGGCGCTGCTCGGCGGTGCGCCGCGCTGCAGCAGGTAGGCGACTTCCTCGAAGGCTGCCGCCCCGGCGAGCTGGCTGATGTCGTAGCCGCGGTAGGAGAGCCGTCCGATCCTGCCGTCGATATCGCTCAGCGCCGTCGTCGCGGCTACGACGTCCGCAAGTCCCTTCGATGGCCGCTGCGCCATAGCCTCGCCTCCAGACCGCCCGCTCGGAAGTGTACTTTCCCGCCGTATCCGATAACTACGCAGGGAGCGGCACGCTTCTGTCCGGGTTGCCGTCGGTGTCCCGGTTGGATTCGTTCCGTGTCGGGTAGGCATGCTGGAGCGGAGCGCTGTTCTTTCTGCGCGGAAGGTGCTGTCATGGAAGGCCCCCACATCCAGCTCGCGAGCACCGGAGCTCAGCTTCCACTCCAGCCGGAGGTCACGACCGTCGGGCGGGGGAAGCATGTGGACATCAGGCTCGCCGATCCGAGCGTGTCGCTGCTGCATGCCGAGATCGTCCGGCGCGGACCATACGTCTACGTCATGGATCTGGGTTTATCGCGCAACGGCACCAGGGTGAACGGGCGCCTTGTCGCCCGGCGCGTCCTCGCCGACGGAGACGCGATTACCTTCGGATCTGCCCGCTGCAGGATTCTCGGCATCGAGGCCGACGAGATCGTCGACGCCGAGCACCTCAGGTCGGCCGCGCCCGAGCTGACCAGGCGCGAGCTTGACGTGATCGCGTCGCTGTGCCGGCCTGCCCTGTGCGAGAACGCCTTCGTCACGCCCGCGACCGCCAGGGAGATCGCCGCCGACCTCGTCGTCACCGAGGCGGCCGTCAAGCAGCACTTGCTCAGGCTCTACACCAAGCTGCGGATCGTCGAGGGCCCGAACCGCAGGATCAGGCTGGCCAACGAGGTAATCACGCTCGGCCTGGCCAAGCCGGAGCTGCCCGGCGAGCTGAATGGCGCGAGGCAGCCGCTCGCTCAGCCGCCTACCCTGGCGGCGCCGCGGCAGGCCGGACCCGCCCCGGGCGAGCGCAGGGGGGTCACAAGCCAATCTGGTGAGCCAGCCTGAGCAGGTTGTGCCGCACGTCGGTCAGCATGGTATGGATCGTCGGCAGGTGAAGCAGCTGGGTGTGCACGCTGTTGATCGGCCAGTAGGCCGGCGCCGGCGACTGGTACCACGCGGTCAGCCCGGCCCACACGGCGACGGCCAGCACCCCGACGTAGGCGACGGCGAGCAGGCTCGCGCTGCGGGCGGCCGCGGTGTACACGCTGGCCAGCGCGGACCGGCTGCCCGACGAGCCCGGCCCGAGCCCGACGACGGCGACCAGCGCCCCGGCGCCCAGCGCCACCGCCTGCGGCAGCGGGTGCACGGGGATGGCAATGATCGCCGCTGCCGCCGCCACGCAGAACGCGAGCAGGGCCACCGGCGCGACCAGCAGCAGGCCGAACACGGCGCGGAGCGCGGCCAGCGGGTACAACGCCACGGCCAGCAGCGGCAGTCCGCCGCCGCCGCCGCCGGCCCGCCGCTTGGCCAGATGCCGTCCGGTGGTGGCCACGGCGCGCAGCGCGACCAGCACGGCGAGCGCGATCGCGGTGCCTATGACCGGCGCCATGACGCTGACCGCGACGATCATCGCGACGGTGGCGATGACCAGCGGGCTCCACGCCGATACCGGGCCGACGGTCCGGCCCGCGCCGCCGTCCCGCCGCGGGCCCGACCGCGGCCCGCCAGGCGCCTGGGCAGCGGGCTCGCCGGGCAGCCAGGAGCCGAAGGGGTCCGGGCGCCCGGCCAGGCCCGCGCCGCCGGGCTGCCCCGCCCCTGCGGCCTGGCCAGCCCCGTGCGCCAGGTCGGCCCCGTTAGCCAGGCCGGCGCCGGCCGCCAGGCCCGCCGGGGCGGCCGGATAACGCCCGGCGGGCTGACCGCCTGGACCCGGCTGGCCGGCCGGCTGGTAGCTCACCGGCGGCAGCAGGTCGCGCACGTCGGACGGGCTCGACGTGGTCATCGGCCTGGTAATGGTCGGCCGGTCCGGTATCAGGGCGGCCGGGTCGATCGCGGCGACTTGCTGGCCGAGCTCCGCTGCCGACGGCCGGCGGGCCGGGTCGCGCGCCAGCGCGGCGAGAACGACCGCCCGCAGCGGGTCGGGCAGCGTGTCCAGGTCGGGCGCCCCGTGCATGATCCGGTAGAAGATGGTCTCGTAGGGCCCGGTCCCGTACGGCGGCCTGCCGCTCGCCGCGAATGCCACCGTCGCGCCCCAGGAGTGCACGTCGGAGGCGGTGCCGCTGTCCTTGCCCTCGATGACCTCTGGCGCGAGGTAGCCGGGCGTGCCCATGAACATGCCGGTCAGCGTCAGCCTGGTGGTCTCGGGCAGCTGCGCGATCCCGAAGTCGATGACCACGGGCTCGCCGTCCGAGATCATCACGTTGCCCGGCTTGAGGTCGCGGTGCACCACGCCGGCGGCGTGCACGGCGGCCAGCGCCTCGGCCAGCCCGCAGGCGAGCCTGGCCAGCGCGGGCCCGGTCAGCGGGCCGCCGGCACCGACCACGTCGTCGAGGGGTAGCCCGGGCACGTACCTGGTCACGATGTACGGCGGTTCGCCGTCCAGGTCCGCGTCGAGCACCTCGGCCACGTGCGGGCTGCGGACCCGCTGCATCGTCTCGACCTCGCGGCCCATCCGCCGCCTGGCGTTACCCTCCTGCGCCAGCCCGGGGTGCAGCGCCTTGACGGCGACGGCATCCCCGCCCGGGTCCGTGGCCAGGTACACCACGCCCATGCCGCCCTCGCCCAGCCGCCTGACCAGGCGGTAAGGTCCGAGCCGCTCGGGCGTGCGGTCCTGCGCCCTCATGACCTCATAGCTTACGGATCGCTTCCTGCTGGTTGCTCACGCTGACGCAGAACGGTGCAGTCACCTCCGCCACCTCCGCGCGATCCAGAAGATGGCTTAACGGCTCCATCGCGTCGGCCCGGCCACCCGGGGCCTGTGACATTCCCCGGAACCGAGCCCGGCGAACATGCCGCCACGGCAAGCTTCCGCTGCGTCAGCCGCCGGCGACCAGGCGCCGCAGTGCCGTGGCCGCGGCGGCGTTCTGCTCCGCGTGCGCGACCAGCCCCCTGGCCAGCTCGGCCGCCCACTCGGCGATCGGGACGGCGGTGCGGGACAGCACGATGCCGCGTACCTCATGGCAGATCTCGGCGACCGGGGCACCACGGTGCGTGCCCAGCGTCATGGTCCGCTCGCCGAGCCGGACCGATATCCGTGTCACCGTGCCTGGCCGGTTCTGCATGCGGTCGGACAGGCTCCTGTTGCGCTCGACGGTGACGCAGCCTGGCGGCAGCGACTCGCCGAGCGACTCGGTCAGGACCTTGGCGTAGATCGCGATGTCCGAGCTGTCCGCGCGCAGGGCCGCGGTCACCATCTCGAGCGAGAGGCCGTCGTCGGCCTGGCTGGCGTCACCCGGCTGCGTCATCGAAGTTCCGTCCCGCCCGGCCGCGTGGCGGCGGCCGCGAGCGGCGCCTGGTGCGGCGGGCCGTCGATCAGGGCCGGACGGACGTTGCCCGCGTGCCCATGCGCGGCGCTACCGTCCGGCGAACGATGCCTTGCCCGGTCCATTCTCCACGAAGCTGCGCATGCCCGTCCTCGCGTCCTCGGTCGCGAACAGGCCGGCGAACTGGAGCCGCTCGATCTCCAGGCCGGTGTCCAGGTCGGCGTCCATGCCCTCGTCGATCGCCTGCTTGGCGGCCCGCAGCGCCACGGCTGGACCGTTCGCGTACCTGGTGACCAGGCCGAGTGCCGCCTGGTAGACCTCGCTGTCGGGGACGACCTTGTCGACCAGCCCGATCGCGAGCGCCTCGGCCGCGCCGACGAACCGGCCGGTGAAGACGATGTCCTTGGCCCGCGCCGGGCCGACCAGCCTGGGCAGCCGCTGGGTGCCGCCCGCGCCCGGGATCAGGCCGAGCAGGATCTCGGGCTGGCCCAGCTTCGCGTCCTCGCCGGCCACCCGGAAGTCGGCGCACAGTGCGAGTTCGAGGCCGCCGCCGAGCGCGTACCCGGTGATGGCGGCGACGACCGGCTTGCCGATCCTGGCCACAGCGGTGAACGAGTCCTGCAGCCGCCTGCTGTCGGTTGCCATCGTCGTGTAGCTCGCGTCGGCCATCTGCTTGATGTCGGCGCCGGCCGCGAACACCTTCTCGCCGCCGTACAGGACGACTCCCCTGACCTGCGGATCATCGGACACCGTGGCCGCAGCGGCCGCGATCTCCGACTGCACCTGCGCGTTCAGCGCGTTCATCGGCGGCCGTTCGAGCCTGATCGTGGCGATCGCCTGGTCGATCTCCACCCGCACGAACTCCACCCGCACGAACTCGCCCATGTCGGCCTCCCGCCGGTGCTGCCGCGGCCGGCCTGCCGCGGTCCGATCCGATAGCTCGCGCGCCGCCTGTCGCGCACGGGCGATCTTACGCAGGCCCGCGCGGCCGCACCAGGCGCGCCGCTCCGCCCCGGCCGGTCGACGACGGAGGGCCTGCCCGTTGCCGACGGGCAGGCCCTCAGAAGCGATGCGCGCGAGCGGTCGTCACTCACCCACAGCCCGTGGCAGGTTGACTCCCTGCCAGCTGTTGAGGAATCCGCGCACCTCGGACTCGCTGTACCTGCGGTGTCCGCCAGGCGTCCGGATCGAGGAGAGCTTGCCGCCCCTGGCCCAGCGCGTCACGGTCTTGGGGTCGACTCGAAGCATGGCCGCGACCTCGGCGGGGGTAAGGAGCCTATTGTCCGGCTTGATCTGAGTTCTCACTGCAGCAGATCCTCTCGTTGTTTACTCTGGTGACTAGTTCGTGACTGACAGTGACCAGTTTTGCCACTACTCCATGAAGTCGTCGAATCACAGGATGTCACATGTCCCGCGATTTTGCTGGCGTTCCAACCGGCAAGGCGACAAATTTCGTCGGCGGCCCGCTGATGTCGTTTCTAGAACGACGCCGTGAGGTCCATGTTGGTTTACTCCGTACGGTAACCCCTCAATCACAATGTGTCGCAGGCAATGGCTGGACAGCTAGCCGTTTCGGTGCAGATCGCGGCCAGATGTGACCTGGCTGGTATGGATTGCGGTGTTCTGCCGGCGGTGGCTGCCGGCGGCCTGGCGGCGGCGGGTCCGCGCTAGCGGAGGTCGCCGCTGACCATCCCGGCCGGCGCGACCGGCGCGGCGACCAGTCCCAGCTCGGCCGGCGCGGCCAGCAGCGGGTGCCTGGGCAGCACCCGGACCGTGTACCCGAACGGCCCCGGCTTGCCGAGCACGGCCTCGCCGCAGTACCAGGCGACCGAGCCAGGCTCCGGCTGCGCCTCGAGCGCCAGCTCGGAAGAGGCCGGGTCGGCGATCTCGTCGTCGTCGCCGGCCCGGCCGTACAGCACCTGCACGCACACGTCGTCGGGCGTGAGCGCGCCGAGGGCGACGCCCGCGCGGACGGTGATCCGCGCGCCGGGGCACTGCTCGCCGTCGTCGGTCTCGACCAGCTCGATCCGCACCGCCGGCCACTCGTCTGTGACCCGCTGCTTCCACGCGGCGAGTTCCGCCGCGCCGGCGAACGGGCGGTCTCCGCCGTCGGCCAGCGCCCTGGACGACGCGGACGCGGGCAGGTAGAGCTCGGTCGTGTACTCCCTGACCATCCGGGTCGCCTGCGCCTTGGGGCCGAGCGTGCGCAGGGTGTGCGTGACCATCTCCAGCCACCGGCGCGGCACGCCGTCGGCGCCCCGGTCGTAGAACATCGGCGCGACCAGACGGCCGAGCAGGTCGTAGAGCGCGGCCGCCTCGACCTCGTCGCGCCGCTGCGGATCGGCCACCGAGTCGGCCGACGGGATGGCCCAGCCGTTCTCCCGGTCGAACCACTCGTCCCACCAGCCGTCGAGCACCGAGACATTGAGCGCGCCATTCAGCGCGGCCTTCATGCCGGACGTGCCGCACGCTTCGAGCGGCCGCAGCGGGTTGTTCAGCCAGACGTCGCAGCCCTGCACCATGGTCCGGCCAAGCGCCATGTCGTAGTCGGGCAGGAATACGATCCTGTGCCGCACGACCGGATTGTCGGTGAACCTGACCATCTGCTGGATCAGCGCCTTGCCGCCGTCGTCGGCCGGATGGGCCTTGCCGGCGATGACGATCTGGACCGGCCGCTCCGGGTCGAGCAGCAGCGCGGTCAGCCTGGCCGGGTCCCGCAGCATCATCGTGAGCCGCTTGTAGGAGGGCACCCGGCGGGCGAACCCGATCGTCATGATGTTCTCGTCGAGCGCGCCGGCGATCCAGGCCAGCTCGGCCTCCGACGCTCCGCGCTGCTGCCAGGATGCCCGCAGCCTGTCCCTCGCCTCGGCCACCAGGCGGGCCCTGAGCACCTGCCTGATCTGGAAGATCCGGCCGGGATCGGCGGCGACCACGTCCCACGCCGGAGCGTCGTCGGCGAGCCAGTCGGCCGCCCCGGCGTGGTGACCGCGCTGCGCCACGCTGAGGATCTCGGTGGCGACCCAGCTCGGACCGTGGACTCCGTTGGTGATCGAGCCGATCGGCACCTCCGCGGTGTCGAACCCGGGCCACAGGCCGGTGAACATCGCCCGGCTGACCTGGCCGTGCAGCTTGCTGACCCCGTTGACCCGCTGGGCGAGCCGCATCCCCATCACGGCCATGTTGAAGACGCCGCGATCACCGCCGGGATAGGTCTCGGCGCCGAAGGCGAGCATCTGCTCGATCGGCAGGCCGGGCTCGCCGCCTTCCGGCCCGAACTGCTCCTCGATCAGCTCCCGGCCGAACCTGTCGATCCCGGCGGGCACCGGCGTGTGGGTGGTGAAGACCGTGCCCGCCCTGGTCAGCTCGACTGCCTCGGCGAAGTACGCGCCCCTGGCCAGGTACTCCCTGATCCGCTCCACGCCGAGGAAGCCGGCATGGCCCTCGTTGGTGTGGAACACCTCGGGCTGCGGATGCCCGGTGGTCGCGCAGTAGAGCCTGACCGCCCGGACCCCGCCGATGCCGAGCAGCAGTTCCTGGCGCAGCCGGTGATCGCTGCCGCCGCCGTAGAGCCGGTCGGTGACCTCGCGCAGCAGGGGGTCGTTGTCCTCGGTGTAGGAGTCGAGCAGCAGCAGCGGGATCCTGCCGACGTCGGCGACCCAGATGTGGGCGGCCAGCTCGGATCCGCCCGGCAGGCCGACCGTGATCCTGGCCGGGGCCCCGGCCTCGTCCCGCAGCAGGGTGATCGGCAGGCCGGCCGGGTCCCAGGCCGGATACCGCTCGGCCTGCCAGCCCTCGGCGGACAGCGACTGGGCGAAGTAGCCGTGCCGGTACAGCAGGCCGACGCCGATCAGCGGCAGGCCCAGGTCGCTGGCCGCCTTCAGGTGGTCGCCGGCCAGGATGCCCAGGCCGCCGGAGTACTGCGGCAGGGCCGCCGTGATCCCGTACTCGGGCGAGAAGTAGGCGATCGCCGCCGGGCCGCTTGCGGCGTGCCCGGACAGCTGATACCAGCGGCGGCCGGCCCGGTATTCGCCGAGCTCGTCGAGCGCCTCGCCGAGCCGGCGCAGGAAGTCCTCGTCCGCGGCGAGCTCGGCGAGCCGCTCCCGGGAGACCCGCGCCAGCAGGCCCGCCGGGTCGTGCCGCGAGCTCTCCCAGGCCGCCGGGTCGATCTCGGCGAACAGCGCCCTCGTCGGCGAATGCCACGACCAGCGCAGGTTAAGGATCAGCGTACGCAGCGGGGCGAGCGGCGCGGGCAGCGCGGGATGGATGGTGAACCGGCGGATTGCTTTCACGGTGAGTGACCTTAATGCGTGCTGGGAGCAACGGGGACCACGACCCCGGTCGCAGGCGGCGCCCCCGGAGCGGTCTTCGCGCCAGGAAACGCCGCCCGGGCGCATGCCGCCCGGGCGGATCGGGTAGCTTTCCGTGGTGATCGGCAGGATCCCCATTCTCGATATCCAGCCCGTGGTCGAATGCGGGCAGCGGCCGGCCAAGGCAGTCACCGGCGAGACCCTGCAGATAGCCGCGACCGTGTTCCGCGAGGGGCACGAGATGCTGGGCGCGGGCGTTGTGCTGCGGGATCCCGCGGGCAATTGTCATCCAATCGTGACCATGCGCGAACTGGTCGACGGCACCGACAGGTTCGGCGCCGACGTCGCGCCGACGAGCGAGGGACTCTGGCATTTCCGGATCGAGGCGTGGGGCGACCCGATCGCGCACTGGCGGCACGACGCGGCCATCAAGGTGCCGCTCGGCCAGGACGTCGACCTGATGCTCACCGAGGGCGCGCTGTTGTTCGAGCGCGCCGCGCGTGCCGTGCGCGCCCCGCGCGAGACCGGCCAGGCGGGCCGGGCCGCCAGAGCCCGCTCCCAGTACCGGACGGTCGCCCATGCGCTCCGCGGCGGCCAGGCGGCGCCGGTCGACCGGCTGGGCACCGCCTTCACCCAGCAGGTGACCCTGGCGCTCACCGAGTTCCCGCTCAGGGAGCTGACCACGCACTCCAACTGGTGCCCGCTGATCGTGGACCGGCAGCGGGCGCTGTTCGGATCCTGGTACGAGTTCTTCCCGCGGTCGGAAGGGGCCAGGGTCGACCCGCTCGGCAGGCGCCGGGCCGTCTCCGGCACGCTGCGAACCGCCGCCCGCCGGCTGGACGCGATCGCCGCGATGGGCTTTGACGTGGTCTACCTGCCGCCCGTGCACCCAATCGGGACGACGGCGCGCAAGGGCAGGAACAACGCGCTGACCGCGGGTCCCGACGATCCGGGCTCGCCGTGGGCCATCGGCTCGCCCGCGGGCGGGCACGACGCGATCCACCCCGAGCTCGGCACGATCGCCGACTTCGACTACTTCGTCGCCCGGGCCGGCCAGCTCGGCCTGGAGGTCGCGCTCGATCTGGCGCTGCAGGCCTCACCCGACCACCCGTGGGTCGCCAAGCACCCGGAGTGGTTCACGACCCGCGCGGACGGATCGATCGCCTACGCCGAGAACCCGCCGAAGAAGTACCAGGACATCTACCCGCTGAACTTCGACAACGACCCGGAGGGGATCTACGCCGAGGTCCTGCGGGTGGTGCGGCACTGGATCAGCCACGGCGTGACGATCTTCCGTGTCGACAACCCGCATACTAAGCCGCTGCCGTTCTGGGACCGGCTGCTGCGCGAGATCGCCACGACCGACCCGCACGTGCTCTTCCTGGCCGAGGCATTCACCAGGCCGGCGATGATGCGCGCGCTGGCGACAATCGGGTTCCACCAGTCCTATACGTATTTCACGTGGCGCAACTCCCGGTCGGAACTCACCGAGTACCTGACCGAGCTGGCCGGTCCGGCGGCCGCCTACATGCGCCCCAACTTCTTCGTGAATACCCCGGACATCCTGAGCGGATATCTCCAGCATGCGGACCCGGCCGCCTTCCGGGTCCGGGCGGTGCTGGCCGCGATGCTCTCGCCCTCCTGGGGGGTCTACTCGGGCTTTGAGCTGTGCGAGAACTCACCCCTGCGACCGGGGAGCGAGGAGTACCTGGATTCCGAGAAATACCAGTACCGGCCGCGGGACTGGGCCCGCGCCGAGCGAGTGAACTTGGGTATCTCGCCCTTTATTGCGCAACTCAATGCAATCAGGCGATCTCACCCGGCTCTGTCACGGCTGCGCAACCTGCGATTCCATTTTCCGGACCAGCCAGAGATTCTGTGCTTTTCTAAGACTGTGGGTGCGCCGGCCGGCGCCGCCGGCGGCGATACGGTTCTCGTCGTTGTCAATCTCGACCCGCACCAGCCACGCGAGGCCACAGTCTGGCTGCACCGGACCGCCTTCGACATCGACGTCGGCGCGGGTTTCACGGTAACTGATGAGCTGACTGGCGAGTCTTACCTGTGGGGCGAGGCGAACTACGTCCGTCTCGATCCCGCCAGCGCGCCAGCACACATCTTCTCGGTCTCCGCCGACCAGCCAGGCGACGGGAACCGGCCGACCTGACGCACGCGTTGGCTGGGGCGTTAGGCACAATACGGCGACAAGAGCGCGGGCGCGGGCGATCCCGGCCCCGCTGGCGAAACCCCGCAGATGGTCCGGCGTGTTCCGGCCAGAGCCAGCTCACCCCGAGAAGACCACTAGCTTGGGCAGCAGGTAAGGACTACAGGAGAGACCCCGTGGCACAGTCGGAACTAGGTCCGCTCGGAACCCCCGCGCCGCTCAGCCCCTTCCTGCCGGGCTCCGCGGCTCCCAACGAGCCGGTGCCGAACTCGTTCTCGTTCGACAAGCCGCGGGACCCGCAGTGGTACAAGCACGCGGTCTTCTACGAGGTGCTGGTGCGCGGGTTCCACGACTCCAACAGCGACGGCACCGGCGACCTGCGCGGCCTGATCTCCCGTCTCGACTACCTCCAGTGGCTCGGCATCGACTGCGTCTGGCTGCTGCCGATCTACGACTCGCCGCTGCGCGACGGCGGCTACGACATCGCGGACTTCATGGCGGTCCTGCCCGACTTCGGCACCATCGGCGACTTCGTGGAACTGGTCGAGGAGGCGCATGCCCGGGGCATAAGGGTGATCGCCGACCTGGTCATGAACCACACCAGCGAACAGCACCCGTGGTTCCAGGCGTCCCGCTCGGACCCCGACGGCCCGTACGGCGACTTCTACATGTGGTCGGACACCGACGACAAGTACGCCGACGCGCGGATCATCTTCGTCGACACCGAGCAGTCCAACTGGACCTTCGACCCGGTCCGCGGCGAGTACTACTTTCACAGGTTCTTCCACCACCAGCCCGACCTGAACTACGAGAACCCGCTCGTGCAGGACGCGATGCTCGAGGTGCTGCGGTTCTGGCTGGACCTCGGCATCGACGGGTTCCGGCTGGATGCCGTGCCGTACCTGTTCGCGCGTGAGGGCACGAACAGCGAGAACCTGAAGGAGACGCACGAGTACCTGAAGCGGGTGCGGACCGAGGTGGACCGGCTGTACCCGGACCGGGTCCTGCTGGCCGAGGCGAACCAGTGGCCGGACGACGTCGTGCAGTACTTCGGCGACCCGTCCGCCGGCGGCGACGAGTGCCACATGGCCTTCCACTTCCCGCTGATGCCGCGCATCTTCATGGCCGTGCGCCGCGAGCAGCGCTACCCGATCTCGGAGATACTCGCCAAGACCCCGCAGATCCCGTCCGGCTGCCAGTGGGGGATCTTCCTGCGCAACCACGACGAGCTGACCCTGGAGATGGTCACCGACGACGAGCGCGACTACATGTACGCCGAGTACGCCAAGGACCCGAAGATGAAGGCCAACATCGGGATCAGGCGCCGACTCGCCCCGCTGCTCGACAACGACCGCAACCAGCTCGAGCTGTTCACGGCACTGCTGCTGTCCCTGCCCGGCTCCCCGGTCATGTACTACGGCGACGAGATCGGAATGGGCGACAACATCTGGCTCGGCGACCGGGACGGCGTGCGGACGCCGATGCAGTGGACTCCCGACCGCAACGGCGGCTTCTCCCGCGGCGACCCGCAGCGGCTGTACCTGCAGCCGAACATGGACCCGATCTACGGATACCAGGCGATCAACGTCGAGGCGCAGGAGCGCAACACGGGCTCGCTGCTGCACTGGACGAGGCGGATGATCGAGATTCGCAAGCGCCACCAGGTGTTCGGCCTCGGCCAGTACTCCGAGCTGACCAGCTCCAACCCGAGCGTGCTCGCGTTCGTCAGGGAGTACAACGAGGCCGGGAGCTCCGGGCCCGACCTGGCTGCGACGAACCCGATCCTGTGCGTCAACAACCTGTCCAGGTTCCCGCAGCCGGTGGAGCTGGACCTGAGCAGGTTCAACGGCTACACGCCGGTCGAGTGCATGGGCGGCGTCGCGTTCCCGCCCGTGGGCGAGCTCAGCTACCTGCTCACGCTGCCGGGCCACGGCTTCTACTGGTTCGTCATGGAACCGCCGGGTAACTGACGTAGTCCAAGGTCGGGGGCTTCGTTTCCGGTCAGCCGAACCCTGGCTCCGGTCGGCCGACGGCCGGATGCTTGACTCGTCTGGTGACGCAAAGCGCGCTCGCCGACCTGCTGTCGGCCTGGCTGCCGGCTCAGCGCTGGTTCGCCGGCAGCGGGGCGCAGGTGCGCCAGGTCGAGATCACGTCCGACGTCGCGCTGGCCGATGGAGACCCCGAGCTGCGGCATCTGCTGGCCGATGCCTGGCTGGGCCAGGAGAAGGTCGGCTGCCAGGTGCCGGTCGGGATCCGGTCGGAGCTGCCGCAGGCGCTGGGCGACGCGGCCATCGGCACGCTGCACGACGGCAGGATCGCGTACGACGCCGCCCGTGACCCCGAGCTGACCGCGGTGCTGCTGCGCGGTATCGCGGCGCGGCGCACGGCGGGCCCGCTGCGGTTCGCGGCCGAACCAGGCGCGGTCATCGACCAGACGGCGGCCGGGCGGACGCTGCCCGCGCTGGCCAGCAACACCAGCATCGTGTTCGGCGACCAGGCGATCCTGAAGCTGCTGCGCAGGCCGTTCGCCGGGCACCATCCCGACCTGGAGGTTCCCGCGGCGCTGGCGAGGAACGGCTCCACGCTGGTCGCCGCGCCGCTCGGCTGGATTGAGCTGTCCGGTGCCGCTAACACCAGTGCCGGGGGTGAACCGGTGGTGCTCGCGATCCTGTCGGTCTATTTCGCCCACTCCACCGATGGCTGGTCGCTCGCCACCGCCATCCTGCGGACGGCCGAACCGGACTTCTCCGACCAGGCCAGGCTGCTCGGCGAGACCACGGCGCGGCTGCACGCCGAGCTGGCGGCCGCGTTCGGCACCAGCGTGCTGTCCCGCTACGCGCTGACCGACCTGGTCGACGCGATGCAGACGGAGCTGACCCGGGCGATCAGGGTCGTCCCGCGGCTCCGCGAGTACGAGACCGCGGTCCGGGCCGGCTACGCCGAGCTGACCGAGCCGGATACCGAGGTCCCGGTCCAGCGGATCCACGGCGACTACCACCTCGGGCAGGTGCTGGGGACCGACGGCGGCTGGATCGTGCTCGACTTCGAGGGCGAGCCCTCGGTGCCGCTGGCCAGGCGCAGGGCGTTCGCGCCCGCGCTGCGGGACGTCGCGGGGATGCTGCGCTCGTTCGACTACGCGGCCAGGCAGCAGGCGCTGCGCCGGCCGGAAGACCCGCGCCAGGCGCGGGTCGCCGCGGGCTGGGTGAGGCAGTGTCATGACGCGTTCTGCGCGGGATACGCGAAGCTGGCCGGGACCAACCCGTGGGACAGCGGGCCGCTGCTGCGCGGCCTGACCCTGCAGAAGGCGGTCTACGAGGCGGTCTACGAGGCCAGACACCGGCCGGACTGGCTGCCCATACCGCTCGGCGCGATCGCGGAGGCAACCGATGACGGCGGCAGGTAACTCGAGCGAACGTGACGCACCGGGCGCGAGTGGCCCGCGGGGCGCGGGTGGCCCGCGGGGCGCGGGTGGCGCGCGGGGCGCGGGTGGCGCGCGGGGCGCGGGTGAGCGACGTGGCGGCCGGGTCGCGGGACCGACCGCCACTCCCGTGAGCCCCGTGGCGGTCACCGACCCGGTCGGCCGCGACGAGATCGACCGGATCATGGTCGGCCATCACCACGACCCGCACGCGGTACTCGGCGCCCACCCGGGCCCGCACGGCACGGTGATCAGGGCCCTGCGGCCGCTCGCCTGGTCGGTCGCCGCGGTCCTGCCCGACGGCACCAGGTATCCGATGCGGCACGTGCACGAGGGCGTGTTCTCCGTGACGGTGCCCGGGGCCCCGGTGGATGGCTACCGGCTGGCGGTCGGCTACTCGGCCGGGGGGCCCGAGTTGCTCGCCGACGACCCGTACCGGCACCTGCCCACGCTCGGCGACATGGACCTCCACCTGATCGGCGAGGGCCGGCACGAGGAGCTGTGGCGCGTTCTCGGCTCGCGGGTCAGGCCGGAACTCGGCGGCACGTCGTTCGCCGTCTGGGCGCCGAGCGGCCGCGGCGTCCGGGTGATCGGCGACTTCAACCACTGGGACGGCCGCGCGCACCCGATGCGCTCGCTCGGCAGCTCGGGCGTGTGGGAACTGTTCCTGCCCGGGGTGGGCACCGGGGCCAGGTACAAGTACGAGATCTGCGGCCCCGACGGAAGCTGGCACCGCAAGGCCGACCCGATGGCGGCGCTGGCCGAGGCGCCGCCGGCCACGGCATCGGTCGTGTTCGAGTCCGGCCACCAGTGGTCCGACCGGGACTGGATGGCCGCCCGCGCCGGCCGGGATCCGCTCCGCGAGCCGATGAGCGCGTACGAGGTCCATCTCGGCTCGTGGCGGCCCGGGCTTTCGTACGCCGAGCTCGCCGATGCCCTCGTTGCGTATGTGAAAGCGCGCGGGTTCACGCACGTCGAGTTCATGCCGGTGGCCGAGCACCCGTACGGCGGATCCTGGGGCTACCAGGTGACCTCGTACTACGCGCCGTCGGCCAGGTTCGGCACGCCCGACGAGTTCCGGCACCTGGTCGACCGGCTGCATCAGGCCGGCATCGGCGTGCTCGTCGACTGGGTGCCCGCGCACTTCCCGAAGGACGAGTGGGCGCTGGCGCGGTTCGACGGAACCCAGCTGTACGAGCACGCCGACCCGCGCCGCGGCGAGCACCCGGACTGGGGCACCCTGATCTTCGACTTCGGCCGCCGCGAGGTGCGGAACTTCCTGGTCGCCAACGCCGTGTACTGGCTGGAGGAGTTCCACATCGACGGGCTGCGGGTCGACGCCGTCGCGTCGATGCTGTACCTGGACTACTCGCGCAAGGCGGGCGAGTGGACGCCGAACGTGCTCGGCGGCCGGGAGAACCTGGACGCCGTCTCGTTCCTGCAGGAGGTCAACGCCACCTGCTACAAGCGGTCGGCCGGGATCGTGATGATCGCCGAGGAGTCGACCGCGTGGCCCGGCGTGACCAGGCCGGTGCACCTCGGCGGGCTCGGGTTCGGCCTGAAGTGGAACATGGGCTGGATGCACGACACGCTGTCGTACCTGGCACACGACCCGGTATACCGCCGGTATCACCACAACGAGCTGACGTTCTCGATGATGTACGCCTACAGCGAGAACTTCGTGCTGCCGCTGTCGCACGACGAGGTCGTGCACGGCAAGGGGTCGCTGCTCGGCAAGGTGCCTGGCGACGACTGGAAGCGGTTCGCCACGCTGCGGGCGCTGTTCGGCTACATGTGGGCGCACCCGGGCAAGCAGCTGCTGTTCATGGGGTCGGAGTTCGGCCAGCGCGGCGAGTGGTCGCAGGAGAACGGCCTGGACTGGGCGGCGTTGCGGGGACCGGCCCACGCCGGGCTCCAGCGGCTGGTCGGCGACCTCAACGCGGCCTACCTAGGGCTGCCGTCGCTGTGGCGGGATGACTACTCCCCGGCCGGGTTCAGCTGGATCGACGCGAACGACGCGTTCGGCAACGTGATCTCGTTCCTGCGGTTCGCCGCCGACGCCCCCGCCGTGGCCTGCGTGGTCAACTTCTCCGGCGAGCCGCACTACGACTACCAGGTCGGGCTGCCGACCGCCGGCCGGTGGCGCGAGGTGCTCAACAGCGACGCGGCCGACTACGGCGGCAGCGGCGTCGGCAACATGGGCCAGGTCGAAGCCGATGACGTGCCCTGGCACGGCCGGCCGGCCTCGGCCGTACTGACCGTCCCCCCGCTAGCCGCCCTCTGGCTAGTCCACGACGCCCCCGCCCCGGCGACCGGCGGCTCCGACCCCGCCGAGGAGCCGGGTCGCGCCGGCTCCGACCCCGCCGAGTGAGCCGGATCGCGCCGGCTCCGACCCCGCCGAGTGAGCCGGGTCACGCCGGGCCCGACGAGGAGCCGGGTCACACCAGCCCGGTCGCGAGCTGAGTCACACTGGCCCCGTTGAGCAGCTCAGCCACACCAGCCCCGCCGATCGGCCCGTCAGCTCCCGCGCGCACCCCGTGTTTCATGATCGTGGATGATTTTCGACGCATGCGTCGAAAATCATCCACGATCATGAAAGCCGGCCTGGCAGGAGGTGCCACAGGGGCGGATCGCGCCGGTCCAGCCGCGAGTGCGCAGCACCTGGGCGATCTGGCCGGCTACCCGGCAGGGTCTGACCGTGATGTCGGCCCAGCTATAGCGGAGCGTGATAATCCCGGAGCCGGCGAAGTAGTTGTCCCTGCGAATGTCCCGCCAACGAGCGTCCGCTGGGTGCACGCCGAGGCCGTCGAGTTCGACCGCGAGCCCGAAGTCTTCGTAGAAGTTGTCCAGATAAGCCGACCGCTGGCCTTGCCGCATCCGAGCTTGCCGTCGTGGCCCGGGCAGTCGGTGCGGGCGTTCGACGTTGCGCAGATATCCGCGTTCCAGGTTCGACAGGACTCCGGCGGAGATCTCCTCGAGCGCCACGAGGATGTCTGCTCGCCAGCGCATCTTGGCCCTGCTCATCGCCGCGCCGCGAAGATGGCTCACAGTGACGAGCCTTCGCCCGCATGCCACACTCAGCCAGCCGAACGCACCGTCGAAGCTCTCGGCCAAGTCGGTGAGGTCGAGGACGGTCTCTTCGATCCGGGTCCGTGGCGGGGTCCTGGCCGGGTGCCTGGCTTCCGGCAGCCGGCCAGAGCGGTGCACGACGATGGGCGGAAGCCGCCGGCGGGACTCCGCTTCGGACAGCCACACCCGCGACTGCCGCGGAATTGTCACATGGATGACGTCGCCGGGCCGGTCAGTCAGCCCGTCGAGTTCGGCCGCGGTGATGTGGCTCAATGCGGCCTCGGAGCCGCAGCGCAGTACGGCGGCCCACAGCGTGCTGTCGCGGGAGGGCGGACCGGTGTGCGCGGCGTACACACCGCGGTACAAGGTCTGCCACCGGCCCGCGCGCACCAGCGCCGCGATGGCGGGCCGGTCAACCGCGCGGTCGAGGGCCTGCCACCGTGCGATGACTCCGAGCTGGTAGTCGACGAGCTCACCACACTCACGCGACAGACGAGCAACCATGAGCGCAGCCTGACGCCGCGCGAGCAGACTCGCACGGGCAGCACGGTTGCCTGTGGTCGAGCGACAACCGAACGCCGAGCCTGTGGATACCGGCGTCCCAATGTCGCTCCCCCACCCTAAACTCCGCTCCCCGGCCCCAGCCTCAGCCTGGCCCGGGCCCAGCCTGCCCCGACCCTGGCCCCGGCCACGGCCACGGCCCGGCATGCTCCCGACCCCCCGGCCAGCCCGGCCCAGCCCGGCCCGGCCCGGCCCGCGAGCTGCGCTCGCATGATCGCGGACATCTTTCGACGACAGCATGGATAAGTGTCCGCGATCATGGACGCGGCACACCGCGCGGGCGGCCGGCGGCCGGGCGGCCGCCAGCCGAGCTTGCTGGTAGACCAGCAGGTCGCCGGGCTGGCAGTCGAGCGCCTCGCAGAGCCTGGCCAGTGTGCTGAACCGGATGGCCCTGGCGCGGCCGTTCTTCAGCACGGACAGGTTCACGACCGTGATGCCGACCCGCTCCGACAGGTCGGTCAGCGTCATCTCGCGCCGTGACAGCGCCGCGACAAGTCGCTTCTCTCTTTCGCGCTGCTCGGCCGAGGCCGGTGCGCCGCTGGTCGGGCTCGCCGTCGCGGCGGCCGGGATCGTCTCCGGAACCGGCCTCATCTTCTTGTTCAGGCGCCCGCTGATACTGACACCCGAGGCCTTGCGCATCCCGCGCTTCATCCGGACGACCCATATCTCGGTTGACGACATATCCGGCGTTGGCCTGATTTGCACCAGAGGACTCAGCAGCAGAGGGCCGGCGACTACCTGGCGACTCATGGTCTGGCGCAGCGACGGCCACGCCGAGCGAACTCCGATCATGTATCTGCCGTCGACGTTCAGGAACTCCAGGCCAGGCACCCGGCACGAATGGTCCTCCAGGCCGCCCGCGCCTTACGACCCGGTGACCGACACGAACGTCGGCAAGCTCGAGTCGTCGAACGCCGCGCACGTAGCGCGGGACATCTACCGTCAGTAGGTCCTGGACTGGCAGGGGACGGCAGGCCCGCTCGCCGACAGGCAGCTTCAGCGCCATGTCCGAGCGGGATCGATCTGGGACCATGCCGGACGGGTAGCGGCATTCTGGTCTCCGGACGGGAAACTTGGCCGGGCATGCTAAACGGCTGACGCAAAAGCGGCTGCCGACCGGACACGGGCCGCCGCCCACCGGACTTGAGCAAGCCCTGGACTCCGGCCGCCGCCCGGTCTCTGCCGTCGGCCGGCTTGGGCGGCGGGCCTTCACGGCGGTTGGATTACCGTCGCTGTCAGGAGAACTCGGCGAGCATATGGACACGGCCATGGACGAGGAACTGAAGTCGGACGAACCCGAGCACGAGCACGTACCGGCCGACGCGGCGGCCCAGGTTGCCGAGCGGGCTGCGCAACGGACCACGCCGGAGCGGATGCCGGCCATGTACCTGGGCCACGGCGCGCCGCCGCTGGTCGACGACCCGCTCTGGACGACGCAGCTCGCAGCGTGGGCCGGGGCCCTGCCCAGGCCGACCGCGATCCTCGTGGTCTCGGCGCACTGGGAGGCGGCGCCGCTCACCGTCGGCGCGACCGACGACGCCGCGCCCCTGGTCTACGACTTCTGGGGGTTTCCCGAGCGGTATTACCGCGCCACCTACCCGGCCCCCGGCGCGCCCGGGCTGGCCGGGAAGATCCGGGCGCTGCTGACCGGCGTCGAGCCGGTCGCGCAGGTACCGGACCGCGGCCTCGATCACGGCGCGTACGTGCCGCTCACCGTGATGTACCCGGCAGCCGACATCCCGGTCCTCCAGGTCTCGATGCCGACGCTCGACCCCGGTCGGCTGCTGCGGATCGGGGCGGCGCTGCGCCCGTTGCGCGACGAGGGCGTGCTGATCATGGGGAGCGGCTTCCTCACCCACGGGCTGCCGTTCCTGCGCGACTTCCGGTTCGACGCTCCCCCGCCCGGCTGGTCGTCCGAGTTCGACCTGTGGGCTGGCGAGGCGCTCGACCGCGGCGACGTCGACGCGCTGGCCGGGTTCCGGCAGGCACCGGGCGCCGGGTACGCGCATCCGACCACCGAGCACTTCGCGCCGCTGTTCGTGGCGCTCGGCGCGGCCGACGGGCCGGCCCCGGTGACCACGATCACGGGGTACTGGCTCGGCCTGGCCAAGAGGTCGTTCCAGGTGGCGTAGGCCGAAGCGCATCGACAGGCGTCCAGCCGCGCGCGCATCGACAGGCGTTCAGCCGCGCGCGGCCGCGCGCGACAGTTCAGGAGGCCGAACGCGCCTCAACCCTCGCGAGCCGGTCGGCCAGGTCTGCGAGCACGCCGTCCTGGGCGAGCAGGTGTTCCTGGATCTTCACCGCTTCGTGCAGCACCGCGTCGGCGTCCTTGAACGTGGCTTCGGATCGCTTGTCCGCCGCGGCGGCGAGCACGTTCTGGCCCACGATGATCACGGAAAGCAGTACGAGTTGCAGGAAGGTCTGCGAGATCCAGGAGACAAGGATGATGGGGCTACCGGAGGAGATCGCCGACGGCAGGCTGACCAGGGCCAGCGCCCCGAACGCATAGGCGCACCACATCGTGCCGACGCCCGAGGTCACCTTCACCGCGAGCCGCGCGTTGAACCGCTGGGCCGCTGTGCCGCTCGGCAGTTGCTCGGAGACCCTGACAGGCCCTGGTGCGGTCCCTTCTAGCTTCCCCTGGGTCCTGCGATGCGGCACGTACTGGTAAATGGCGTTGTCGGTCATACAGCCACTCCTTGGCTCGGTGTGAGACTCGATGTTTCTGGCTCAGCGCCCGAGCCGCAAGCGGTCGGCCGGCGCTCGTCCGTTACAGCAGGTCGAGCAGCCAGCGAGGGCCGATCACCGACGCCCCGGCGGACGCACACCTGGCGCGCAACTCCCGGTCGGCGGTCACGACGAGGCGCGGCCCTGGGGTCTCGGCGGCCTGCCGGACGACCTCGTCGTCACCCGAGCCTGTTGCCCGCACGATCCGCACCTGACTGTCCTCGCCACTGTCCTCGCCACTGTCCTCGCCCGAGCCGGGCACGCCAGCGGCGGCGGCGCCCTCGAGCACTACGACGAACCGCGGGAACCAACGCTCGAGCGCCGGAACCGGCACCCCCTCCGGCAGTCTCGCCACGCCTTCCAGCGCTAGCCCGGCGATCTCGTCACACAGCCGCCGCGCCGCCCCGGCCCTGTCGCGCCACCAGCCGTCGGGCCGGGATCCCATCACGTTGGCCGCGTCCACGATGACCGTCAGCGGCGCGAGCGCCGTCCGCAGCGCCGGCCACTGGCCGGCGAACCCCGGGTGCAGCCGGTACCGCTCGACCTCGGCAGCCGGGACCCAGGCGACCTCACTGGTCTCCTCGCTGACCGCGGCGGCGGCGAGCGGGGCGGCGGCGTTCGCCAGCACGGTCTGGTACGTCCAACCGCCGTGGTCGTCGGTCAGCACCCCGTGCACCTGGACCGCCCCCGCATCGATCGCGCACTCCTCGATCGCCTCCCGCAGCGCCGCCCTGACCACGGACTCGTGACTGTCCCGCGCACCGCCCGGCGGCCCCCAGGCACCGCCGTAGCTGCCCCACCAGCTGCGCTGCTGCAGCAGGACCGTGGGGTGCCCGGCCCGGTCGGGAGCGGCAAGCAGGAGCCCGGCCGCGCCATGCCTGCCCCAGTGCCGATGACCGCGGCCGCACCTGGTCCAGCCATTCCCATCGCGGTTCGTCATCGCTGCCGACGATAGCCGACCTCAGGCGTGTCCCGTGGAGCACAGGCGCGCGGGCCGCCGCTCGCATCGCCGACCGCGTCCGCCATGATCGTCCGGACACGCCTAGGCTGGCCTCATGGAATCGTTGCTCACTGGCCCGCTGGCCCCCCTCGCCGGCACCCTCGGCAAGCTCACCAGGCAGCGCACCTCGCCCCTGATCCTGGAGCTTGACCTGACCGAGGGCGTCATCGAAACCAGGCCCCCCGACCCGCTGTCCGCGATCATGACCAGGCACCAGCCGACGATCACCGACCTGCTCGCCGGGCTGAAGGCGGCGCGCACCGACGACCGGGTCAAGGCCCTGGTGGTCAAGGTCGGCGGCAAGCCGATCGGCCTCGGGGTGGTGCAGGAACTGCGTGAGGCGGTCATGCGCTTCCGCGCCGCCGGCAAGCCGACCTGGGCGTGGGCCGAGACGTTCGGCGAGTTCTCCGCCGGGAACGTGCCGTACTACCTGGCGACCGCGTTCGACACGGTCTACCTGCAGCCGTCTGGCGACCTCGGCCTGACCGGCATGGCCATCGAGCGCGTGTTCCTGAGGGGCGCCCTGGACAAGCTGGGCGTCACGATGCAGGTCGGCGCCCGGCACGAGTACAAGAGCGCCGCCGAGCAGCTCACCGAGCATGGTTTCTCCGGCCCCGCCCGCGAGGCCACCGAGCGGATCGCCGAGTCGGTCACCAGCCAGCTCGCCGAGGCGGTCGCCGAGCGCGGCAAGGTCTCGGCCGAAGAGGCCGGCCGGCTGGTCAACGGCGGCCCGTACCTGGCCGACCAGGCGCTGGCCGCCGGGCTCGTCGACGCGCTCGGCTACCGGGACGAGGTCTATGCGGCGCTGCGCAAGCAGGTCGGCAACGATCCCGTCCTGCTCTACCTCGGGCGCTACCAGCGCTCGCGGGAGCTGGCCAACCGGGCCAGGCAGCTCGCCGCGCCCCGGCAGCCCACGGTCGCGCTGATCCAGGCCACCGGCGCCATCCGGCAGGGCCGGAGCGGGCGCAGCCCGCTCACCGGCACTGCCATGGGCTCGGACAGCATGACGGCCGCGCTGCGCGCCGCGACCGCCGATCCGCACATCAGGGCCGTCGTGCTGCGTGTGAACAGCCCGGGCGGCTCCTGGGTCGCCTCCGACACGATCTGGCGCGAGGTGGTCAGGACCCGCAACGCCGGCAAGCCGGTCGTGGTCTCGATGAGCGACGTCGCGGCGTCCGGCGGCTACCTCATCTCGGCGCCTGCCGACGTGATCGTCGCCCAGGCCGGCACCGTGACCGGCTCGATCGGCGTGCTGGGCGGCAAGCCGGTGCTGAGCGAGATGCTCGGCAAGGCCGGCGTGACGACCGACTCGATCGTGCTCGGCGACCACGCCGCGATGTTCTCCACCTCCCGGCCGTTCAGCAGCGAGGAGTGGCAGGTCGTCGACGCCTGGCTGGACCACATCTACGCCGACTTCCTTGGCAAGGTCGCGGCCGGCCGCGGCCTGTCCGCGGAGCGGGTGCACGAGCTGGCCAGGGGCCGGGTCTGGACCGGCGCCGACGCGCACGACCGGCACCTGGTCGACGAGCTCGGCGGTGTCGAGGAGGCCGCCGACATCGCGCGCCGCCGGTCCGGCCTGCCCGCGACGGCGCCGGTGATCCCGTTCCCGCGCATCGGACCGCTCGACCGGATCCGCCCGCCCAGCAACAGCGAGGACCGGCGGGCCGCCGCCAGCCTGGCCGCCGGGTCGGGCGCCGCCGCCACGGCCGCCCAGCTGGCCGGGGTGTTCGCGGAGAGCTGGGGTCCGGTGTGGCAGCTGGCCGCCCGCTGCGGGCTGCCGGCGGCCGGGCCGCTCCTGCTCCCCGGCAGCTGGACCTTTCATTGACGCAACCAACCAGTGCCGCTGACTCACCGCACGGATTCGCCGCCGCCCTCGGGGCGGTCGCCACCGGCGTCACCCTCGTCACGATCGCGGACGGGCGGGACGACGTCGGGGTGACCGTGAGCGCGTTCTGCCCGGTGTCGATGAGCCCGCCGCTGGTCCTGATCTCGCTGATCGGGGAGTCCTACCCGGCCGAGCTGCTCGGCAGGCTGGACCGGTTCGCGGTGACTGTCCTGGCGGCCGGCCAGCGGATGCTGGCCGGCCGCTTCGCCGCCGCCGGCCGGCCAGGCGCGAGACTGCTGCTCGACGACGTCGCGTACCATCGCGGAGCCGCCTCTGGCGCGCTGATCCCCGATGCCGGCCTCGCGGCGGTGGAGTGCGCGGTGATCAGCCGGGTGCCGGCCGGCGATCACCTGCTGGTGATCGCCCGCGTGCTAGTCGTTGACGCCATAGCAGAATCCGGCGACCCGCTGATCAGGTTCCGCGGCCGGTATCCCGCGCTCGCCGGCTCCTAATCGCGCCCGTAATCGCGCCCGAATTCGGTGGAGCCCGCCGGGGCGGCCGGGCTAGCCTGCTGCGATGCTCAGGCTACGGCCCCTGCGGCCCGAAGACGAGGCGGCGTTCCGCGCCGGCCACGAGCAGATGGCGGCCGAGGGGTTCCCCTTCGGGCTGCTGCTCGAGCCGGGACGAACCTGGGAGGAGTACCTGCGGATCCTGGCCGACCACCGGTCGGGAGTGAACCTGCCCGATGGCTGGGTGCCGAGCACGTTCCTGGTCGCCGACGTGGATGGCCAGGTCGTCGGCCGGGTCTCCATCAGGCACCAGCTGAACGACTTCCTGCGCGACGAGGGCGGGCACATCGGGTACGGCGTCCTGCCGGCTTACCGGCGCCGCGGGTACGCGACCGAGACCCTGCGGCAGGCCCTGGTCATCGCCAGGTCGGTCGGCGTCGACCGGGTGCTGGTGACCTGCGACGACGACAACGTCGGATCGATCAGGGCGATCGAGTCCTGCGGCGGCAAGCTCGACTCCGTGCGTCCGGCCAAGCCGGGATCCGCCGCGATCCGCCGCTACTGGATCGACTAGGGCGTGTCCAGGCCTAGCCGGCGGGCAGCTGCTCCCGGATCGCGCGCATGACCTGCTGGCGCTCCGGGCCGGTGAGCGCGTCGATGTAGAGCTCGCCGTGCAGGTGATCAGTCTCGTGCTGCAGGCAGCGGGCGAGTTCGCCGTCCCCGGCGACCGTGACCGGCCGCTGCTCCAGGTCGACGCCCGTCACGACGGCGTGCGCGGCGCGGCACCGGCTGGCGCTGACGCCCGGGACGGACAGGCACGCCTCGCCGCCGTCTTGCTGGCCGCTGGTCTCGGCGAGCACCGGGTTGATCACGTAGCCGAGCCGGCCGTCGACGTTATAGGCGAACACGGCGAGGCCCGACCCGATCTGGTTGGCCGCCAGGCCCGCCCGCCCCGGCAGCCGCACGGTGTCGAGCAGGTCGGTGACCAGCAGAGCAAGCGCGTCGTCGAAGCGCGCAACCCGGTCGCAGGATGTCCGCAGCACCGGGTCGCCGATCAGCCGCAGCGACCTGACGGTCATCGCGCCGCCCGGTACTGGCTGTCCGCAGCGAGCTTGCCGATCCGGTCGAGTACCAGCTGGTGCCAGGCAAGTTCTGCCTCGATGCGCAGCCGCGCGTGCTCCATGACCAGGTCGTCGGCCACGGTCTGGTCCGGCCAGGCACGATCCCTGTGGTGGTCGAACTGGGCCGCCTCCGCGGCCAGCACCCTGACCCGGTCGTCCACGTAGCCGCGCAGCGTGTCCTCGTCCAGGTCGGCGCTCATGGCCAGGGCGAGGTCGACCGGGTCGGGTCGCAGCCCCACCTGCGTGAGCGCCTCGGCCCGCAGCGCACGCAGCTCGCGCTGGCCCTCCGCGGTGATCGCGTACACGGTACGGGCCGGCAGGCTGCCCGACTGCTCCGTCCTGATCGGCTCGATCAGACCCTCGGCGGCCAGCCGGTGCAGCGCCCCGTAGAGCGAGCCTGGCCGCACGTCCGACCACAGGTCGGCACGGTCCATCCGGGCGTCGCGGCGCAACTGGTGGCCGTACATCGGCCCGCGTCTGGCCAGCGCTCCCAGTACGAACAGCCGAGTCGGATTCACGTTGCTAAGTAAAACACGAGTACTCGCATTTGACTACCGCGGCCACCTGGACGCCGGGCCGCGCAGACCGGGAACCGCCTGCATCTCGCCCGCGGCAGGCGCAGGCGGCGGACGCGAGCGCGGAATGCGGACTCAGTTCGGGTTGTAAGGCGATGAGCGCAGGTCGGGAGCGGGAGTCGAGCCAAGTTCGCGGAGCATCGCCGTTTCCCTGGCGAGCAGGGCCCGTTCGGCGGAGAGCCTGCTGACTGCATCGGGCTGGGCGAGGAGCCTCTGCCGGTCAGCCAGCTCGATGATCATGGATGCGGCCACGAGGTAGGAAAGCAGGACCGGCTCGTCCGGCAGGTCGGGGACGCTGATCGTGGCCGCGCCCCGGTCGGCGAGCATGTTGAGGTAGGCACGGAAAACGCGCTGGACCGCGCTCGCCGCCAGCGCCGCGGAGGCCCCGTCGCCGATCGGCTCGCCGAGCATCTCGACCTCGCCGGTCAGATACGGCCGCGTGTCGCCCAGGTTGCGGAGCCTGAACCGGTCCGTGCCCACCGTGACGATGTCGTACTGACCGTCGTCGCCGGGGGCCACGTCGCGCACCGTCGCGGTGCAGCCGACCTGGTGCAGCGCCGATACGCCGTCGACCCCCGTCTCGCGTCCGGTTCGGATCGCGATGACGCCGAACCGCCGCGGTTCCTCCCGGTCGAGCAGGTCGCGGATGAGCCGCTTGTACCGGTCCTCGAAGATGTGCAGCGGCAGCACGAGCCCCGGATACAGCACCGTGCCGAGCGGGAACAGCGGCAGGGTCTCCGTCATGCACGTGACTCTATTCGCACCAGGCCAGACGTCAGAGCTCCAGTGGATCGCCGACCGGAGCGGATCATCCGCCCACGCGGATCGCCCGAGCGGCGCGGCCGGGCTCTGCTGCGCTTTGCCGCGTTGGCCGCCACCACCGCCCGCGGACAGGCCGACCTTCGCTGCCCCGACGGTGCGCCATGGGGCACCACTCGCGTACCGCGACCTACATCAGCCGGCGCTCCCGGCAACCAGCCGGCCGCGGCGCCAGACCGCGGCGACCAGCGGCACGCCTGGCCGGTAGGCCAGGTAAGCGTGCGACGGCGCGTTCAGCATGACCAGGTCCGCCCGTGCGCCGACCCCCAGGTGGCCGACGTCTTCCCTGAGCAGCGCGCGGGCGCCGCCTGCGGTCGCAGCCCAGACCGCCTCCCGCGTGGTCATGCGCATGTCCCTGACCGCCAGCGCGATGCAGAACGGCATGCTCGTGGTGAAGCTCGAGCCCGGGTTGCAGTCGGTCGCGATCGCTATGCTCACCCCGGCCTCGAGCAGCCGCCTGGCGTCGGGGTACGGCTGCCGCGTGGAGAACTCGACGCCCGGCAGCAGCGTGGCCACGGTCCCGGACGCGGCCAGCGCGTCGACGTCGGCATCGGACACGTAGGTGCAGTGGTCAGCCGAGGCGGCCCCCTCCTCGACTGCGACCTGGACGCCCGGGCCGTGCCCGAGCTGGTTCGCGTGCACCCGCGGCTGGAGCCCGGCCGCGCGGCCGGCTGCCAGGATCGCACGGGCTTGGTCGGCGTCGAACGCACCCCGTTCGCAGAACACGTCCACCCACCTGGCGTGCGGCGCGCATGCGTCGAGCATCGGGCCGCGGGCCAGGTCGACATAACCGGCCGGGTCGGACTCGAACTCCGGCGGCACCACGTGCGCGCCGAGGTAGGTCACCTCAGGCGTGACCTGGGCGGCCAGCGCCACGCTGCGGGCCTCGTCGGCAACGGTCAGCCCGTACCCCGACTTGCACTCGAACGTCGTGATGCCCTGGGCGAGCATCTCGGCGGCGAGGTCGCGCAGGTTGCCGCCGAGCTCGGCGTCGCCCGCGGCGCGGGTCGCGGAGACCGTGCTGCGGATGCCGCCCGCGCTGTAGGGAACGCCCGCCATCCTGGCGGCGAACTCGGCGCCTCGCTCGCCGGCGAACACCAGGTGCGCGTGCGAGTCGACGAAGCCTGGCAGCACGACCCGACCGGCCGCGTCCACGAGCTCGTCGGCGGCCGGCGCCTCCGCGGCCTGGCCCGTCCATGCGACCCGACCGTCGTCGATCACCAGCGCCGCGGCGCTCAGCGCCGCGAAGCCGGCCGACTCGGCGCCCGAAGACCGGGCGGGCTGGCCGGTCCCGGCTGCCCCGGTGGCCCCGGCTGCCCCGGTGGCCCCAGCGGGCCCGATGGCTCCAGCGGGCCCGATGGCTCCGGCCGACCCGCTCGGCTGCGGCGCGTTGGTGACCAACTCGCCGATGTTCGTGATCAGCATGCTCACGAGCGCATCCTGTCACGTCGCTGCGGCTAGGCGGTGACACGCTCTCGGCGGGCCGCAAGCATGTCGGCCGCCAATTCAGAACGCGATCATTGGCCTAACGCCGCGGTGAATCGGCCGCTCGGACTGGCTCGTCGGCTCGGTCATGACGACGGGCCAGAAGATGAGGCCCTGCGTAAGGATCTGAGTTGGCAGCGCACGCCGATCATTGTCGGATGGGAGCACAGCAGCTACGACAACGAACTGGCCGAGATCAGTCACGAGCAGGCGAGCAAGATCGCGCAGTACCTCCGGGAGAAGTTCGCGAACAAGGCTAATACCGGCCGATGAGAGGGCCGGGTAGCGGTGCGCGAGGCGGGCTTGGGTTAAGACGTAAAGTCTGCGTCAGATACGACCCAAAACCCTTCGTGTTACCGCAAACCCTTCGTCTTGATGCCGGTCGGCATCGGGCCTGCGGCCGGGAGGCCGGGCCGCCGGGACGCCGGGCCGCCGGGACGCCGGGCCGCCGGGACGCCGGGCCGCCGGGAGGCCGGGCCGCCAGGCCGCCGGGAGGCCGGGTCACGCCCTGGCCGCCCGGTCGGCCCGGTCGCTCAGGGATGCCGGGCAGCGCGTGGTTGCCGTGCTGCGCCACGCGGCGGACACCCTCACGATCCGGTCTCGGCTGCCGGCCCGTTCCCCCGGACCCTGTCGACCTCGCTGCGGGCAAAGTGTATTTCCCTGCTCGTGCCTCAGAGCACAGGATGGAACCCCATGGCCCACAGGCCCCCGTCCCCGTCACCGCTGCCGGAGTCGTCGGAACGAGGAATCTCGGCACCCCCGCCGGCATCGAGCGCAAGGTCCGGTCCGCTGGGCGGAGAGCCGGGATGGGCCGGGAGTCAGAGACGGGGATGGACTTGAGAGCAGACGCAGGGATGGACCAGGAACCAGACGCCGGGCTCGACCGGGAAGCAGACGCCGGGCTCGACCGGGAAGCAGACGGCCGGACAGACCCGGGAGCAGACACCCGGATGGAGCCGGAAGCGGCTGCCGGGGCACTGATCGGCGAGCGCTTCCCCGCCGCCAGGGCGGCGTTCCTCGGCGGCGGCGTGCTGTCTGCGCGCCGGACGCCCACCTCGGACCTGGACATCGTGATGCTGGTCGACGACCCGGCCGCACCGTACCGGGAGTCCGTGCGCTGGCGGGACTGGCCGGTGGAGCTGTTCGTCCAGCGGACGGACACGATCGGCGCCTGGTTCGCCAAGGACACCGCCAGGCGCCGGCCGAGCTTGGCCCGCATGTGCGGGCAGGGCGTGATCCTGGCCGATGCGGACGGGACCGGAGCCGCCATCCGCGAGCGGGCCCTGGCGGTGCTGGACGCCGGGCCGCCGCCGCTCACCCCCGCCGAGCTAGATCGGCGCCGGTACGGGCTGACCGACCTGCTCGATGACCTGGCCGGGAGCAGCGACCCCGGTGAGACCGCGGTGATCTGCTGGAACGTGCTCTGCGAGACGGCCGAGCTTGCGCTGTTGCTGGCTCGCGGCTGGCTGGGCAGCGGCAAGTGGCTGCTGCGAGAGCTGCGGGCGGCTGACTCGCGGCTCGCCGACGAGCTCATCGCCGCCCGCGAGGACCCTGGCGGGCTGGCGGTTCTCGCCGACGTTGTGCTCGCCCGCGCGGGCGGCAGGCTGTGGGCCGGCTACCGTCAGGCCGGACGGCCATAGGCAGCCCGCCAGCAACCAACCCCGCGCGCCCAGCCACGCCCCGCAACGGCAGCTCTGGCCGGCCGGCAGCGCCGGCCGGAGCGCAGGGGCCCGCCGGCGCGCAAGGCCTGGCCGGCCATCTGGTCGGGCCGACCGGCAGGGCCGGAACGCTTGCGTCACGCGGCGGCTGCCGCCTTGGCGTAGAGGTCCAGGATGGCCGGCCAGCCGCCCTCGGAAGAGACCGACTTGGCCAGGTCTTCGGCGCCAGCGCCGAGCCGCTCCATGTACCGGTGCTCGAAGTCGACCCTGGTCTGGCCGTTCTCCTCGACGAACAGCACCTCAACCTCGCTGGCGTGCGACAGGTCGGGGTCGTACCTGAACTCCGCGTTGAGCTGCCAGGTCATGATCAGCCGCCCCGGCGGCTCGAAGACCAGGACCTTGCCCCAGTCGCACTCGGTGCCGTCGACGTCGCGCTCGTACCACCTGCCGTCGACGCGAGGCTCGATCACGGCCTCGGCCAGCTCAGACTGGCCGATGTGATGGCCGATCCACCACGTGTTGAAGCCCTCGGTGAACAAGGTGAACGCCCGTTGCGCGGAGATCGGCACCGTGACCGAGTACCGCACCGGGGCGGCGGCTGTCTGGTTCATGTTTCCTCCTGCGATTGGCTCCGCGCCGGCCGCTCGGCCTGCGCTATCTGCTGCTCGACGCGCGCGATCTGCTGCGCCGCCAGCTGGAATCCGGCCAGCGCCTGGCCCCACATCTGGTCGAGGTAGGAGTGGATGGCCTGAACTCCTTCCTGGTTGATCCGGTAGATGCGCCGGGTGCCCTCGGCCCGGCCGGTCACGAGGCCGGCCTGCTTGAGGACCTTCAGGTGCTGCGACACGGCTGGCCTGGTGACCGGCAGTTCGGCCGAGAGCTGACCCACCGCCATGGGCCGCCGCGCGAGGCACTCGAAGATGGCGCGCCTGGTCGGGTCGCCCAGGGCGCTGAGGGCACCAACTCCGTTAGTTTCCACTAACCGTAAGTGTTAACTAACCAAGCTCTCGCGTCAAGAGCACGTCGACCAGGTATCCGCAGCGACCAGCGGACGATGGCCTGACGGCGCCGGCGCCACAACCGGCCTCAGCCGGCCACCTCAGCCGGCCACCTCAGCCGGCCACCTCAGCCGGCCACCTCAGCCGGCCGTCTTAACCGCAGACGGCCTGGACCGCGGCGGAGAGCGCGGCGGGAACATCGGGCACGAGCTGGTGCTGCCCGCCGACGACCACGTCCCGGCCGCCGATCACCACGTTGCGCACGTCGGCCGGGGTCGCCGCGAAGATGACGGCCTGGAGCGCGGCCAGGTCGGGCGGCCCGTCGTCCCGCAGCGCGGCCGTCCCGGCCCCTGCCCCAGTGCCGGCCGCCGCGGCCATACCGCTGCCGCGCGCCGCAGGACCGGTCCTCCCGGCCGCGCCGGCCAGCCTGGGCGAGTCCAGCGCGACGGTGACCAGGTCGGCGAGCGAACCCGGCGCGATCTCCCCGGCCTCCGGCCAGCCGAGGCTGGCGTGACCGTCCCACGTGAGGGCCGTTCCGAGCGCCTCGGCGGTGAAGTGACCGCGCCGCATGCTGGCCAGCCGCTCGTACATCTCGATCCGCCTGGCCTCCTCGAACAGGTCGATCACGGCCTGGCTGTCGCTTCCCACGGTCAGCCGGCAGCCGGCCGCCGCCAGGGCGCCGAACGGGCCGATCCCGTCGGCCAGGTCGGCCTCGGTCGTCGGGCACACGCAGGCGAACACCTCACTGCCGCCGAGCAGCCCGATGTCGGCGCTGGTCAGGTGCGTGGCGTGCACGACGCTGGTGCGCGGTCCGAGTACTCCCGCCTCGTACAGAACCGCCGTCGGCGTGGCCCGGTAGGCGGCCAGGCAGGCGTCGTTCTCCGCGACCTGCTCGGACAGGTGCACGTGCAGCGGCGCGCCCGACGAGTGGGTCCACGCGCCGACCGCGCGCATCTGGCCCGGCGGCACGGCGCGCACGGAGTGGATCGCGGCCCCGAGCCTGGCGGCCGGCCCGAGCATGCCGTGCGAGTCCGCGCCGAGCAAGCCGACGCGTTCCGTCCACGCCTGCGCGGTCCCGTCGCCGAACCGAAGCTGCGGTCCGGCCAGCGGCACCGGCGCGCCGCCCGCGTCGAGGCCGCCGGACAGGTAGCAGGTGTCGAGCAGCGTGATCCGTATCCCGGCCTCGGCGGCCGCCTCGACCAGCGCGCGGCCCATGGCGTTCGGATCGGCGTAGCCGATCCCGCCCGGCGCGTGGTGCAGGTAGTGGAACTCGCCCACGCAGCCGACCCCGGCGAGCGCCATCTCCGCGTAGACCGCGCGGGCCAGGTCCAGGTAACTGTCCGGGTCCAGCCGCGCCGCGACCTGGTACATCCGCTCCCGCCATGTCCAGAACGTGCCCTGGCCAGCCTGCGTGGTCCCGCGCAGCGCGCGGTGGAACGCGTGCGAGTGCGCGTTCGCGAGCGCGGGCATGGTCAGCCCGGCGAGCCGGATCGTGCCGGCCGGCAACGCCGTCGCCAGCCGCCGCTGCGTGATCCGGGCGAACCGGTCGCCCCTGGCCTCGATCAGCACGTCGGGCAGCACGCCGACCCCCGGCAGCCAGGCCAGCTCGGCATGCCAGGCCCTCACCCGGGCCGCGGCCTGGCCCTGCGTCGGGGCGTGCTGCGGGGTCATCGGCAGGCAAGCTCCTCCAGGACGGCGGCGAGCGCGATGACCCCGGCCTCGCAGTCCTCAGGCTCCGCGTGCTCGGCGGGAGAGTGCGAGACGCCGGTCCGGTTCCGCACGAACAGCATCGCGGTCGGCAGCCCGGCCGCGAGCACGCCAGCGTCATGGCCCGCCCCGGTCGGCAGCACCGGCGCGTCGATCCCCTGCCCGGCCAGTGCCGCCACGACCCGGTCGCGAAGTTCACGGTCAAATTCGACGGAGGGCGTCAACGACTCGCACCGGCTGGTCACGGTGACGCCATGACCGGTCCCGCTCAGCTCGGCAACCGCCGTCACCTGGCTGACCAGTTCCTTCAGCGTCTCCTCGTCCGGCGCCCGTGCGTCGAGCCAGGCGTGCACGGCCGAGCCGATCGCGTTGGCGGCTCCCGGCTCGGCGACAACCCGGCCGAACGTGGCCAGCGAGCCGAGTTCGGTCGCTACCGTCCTGGCAGCGAGCACGGTCGCCGCGTACGGCAGCATCGGGTCGCGGCGGTCGGCCAGCATCGTGGTGCCCGCGTGGTCGGCCCGGCCGGCGAAGTCGATCCGCCACCGGCCGTGCGGCCAGATCGACTCGGCGACGCCGACGGCCGCGTCCATCCCGGCCAGCGCGCTGCCCTGCTCGACGTGCAGCTCGACGAAGGCCTCGATCCGAGACACGAGCCCGGGGTCGGGCCCGATCGCCTCCGGGTCGAGCCCGGCTTGCGTCATCGCGTCGGCGAGGGTAACCCCGTCGGCATCGGTCAGCACCCGCGCGGCCTCACCGGTCACGGCGCCGGTCAGCAGGCGGCTGCCCAGGCAGGCCATCCCGAACCTGGCTCCCTCCTCCTCCGCGAACGCCACCACGCCGACCGGCCGCACCGGCGCAACTCCGGCCTCGCGGAGCAGGTCGATCGCCGCGAACGCGGACACGACGCCGAGCGGCCCGTCGAACGCGCCGCCGTCGGGGACGGAGTCGAGGTGGCTGCCGGTAACGATCAAGCCGGTGTCGCCCGGGGGACTGTCGGGGCCCTCGTCGGGGCCAGCGGGCAACACGACCGCGGAGCCGCCTGGATGCGCAACGGCTTGCTCCGCGGCCGTGTCGTCCGCAGGCGGGTCCCACCAGGCCCAGAGGTTGCCGTTGGCGTCAACGGTTGACCGCAGGTTTCTTTGGGCTGCTTCGTGGTTGAACCAGTCGCGGCACTGGGTGTCGGCGGGGGTGAATGAGAACCGCCTATAGCCGCCGGTGCGGTCGCTCCTGCCTATCGGCAGGAGCGACTGCCAGAGAGGGAGATTCCATGATCGCGAAGAGTTTGCGTCAGCTGGCGCCGCAGATCCTTCGGGATCATGAGACTGGGGCTCGCTCACGGCTGGTGCTCGTGCATCGGGACGCGGACGCCGCGCTCCGCGGCGACCTCGCGGGCGCGGTCGTAGCCAGCGTCGACGTGCCGGACCACGCCCGTGCCCGGGTCGTTGGTCAGCACGCGCTCGAGTTTGCGCGCTGCCAACGGCGTGCCGTCGGCCACGCAGACCTGGCCCGCGTGGATCGAGCGGCCGATGCCGACTCCGCCGCCGTGGTGTATCGAGACCCAGGACGCGCCCGACGCGGTGTTGAGCATCGCGTTGAGCAGCGGCCAGTCGGCGATCGCGTCGGAGCCGTCGGCCATCCCCTCGGTCTCCCGGTACGGCGAGGCGACCGAGCCGCAGTCCAGGTGATCCCGGCCGAGCACGATCGGCGCGCTGACCTCGCCGCCCGCGACGAGGTCGTTGAAGCGCAGCCCTGCCTTGTCCCGCTCGCCGTAGCCGAGCCAGCAGATCCTGGCCGGCAGGCCCTGGAACTGGACCTTCTTCTGGGCCATCTCGATCCACCTGGCCAGCGGCTCGTTGTCGGGGAACAGGTCGAGTATCGCCCGGTCCGTGGCCGCGATGTCGGCCGGGTCGCCGGACAGCGCCGCCCACCGGAACGGTCCCCGGCCCTCGCAGAACAGCGGCCTGATGTAGGCGGGGACGAAACCGGGGAAGGCGAACGCCCGCTCGTACCCGGCCAGCTCGGCCTCGCCGCGGATCGAGTTGCCGTAGTCGAACACCTCGGACCCGGCGTCCATGAACCCGACCATCGCCTCGACGTGCGCGGCCATCGACTCGCGCGCTCGGCGGGTGAACCCGGCCGGGTCTTCGGCGCGCAGCGCCGCCATGTCCTCGAACGCGACGCCGTGCGGCAGGTACGTCAGCGGATCGTGCGCCGAGGTCTGGTCGGTGACGACGTTGACCGGTGCGCCCATCTTGAGCAGGGTGGGCACCAGGTCGGCGGCGTTGCCGAGCAGGCCGATCGACAGCGGCTGCCCGGCCTGGGCGGCGGCGACCGCCAGACGGATCGCGTCGTCGATGTCGTCGGCCTCGGTGTCCAGGTAGCCGTGCGCGATCCGGCGGCCGATGCTGGCCGGGTCGCAGTCGATGCAGATCGCGACGCCGCCGTTCATGGTGACCGCGAGCGGCTGCGCCCCGCCCATCCCGCCCAGGCCGGCGGTCAGCGTGATCGTACCGGCCAGCGACCCGCCGAACCGCTTGTTGGCCACGGCGGCGAACGTCTCGTAGGTGCCCTGCAAGATGCCCTGGGTGCCGATGTAGATCCACGACCCGGCCGTCATCTGGCCGAACATGGTCAGCCCCAGCGACTCGAGCCGCCGGAACTCGTCCCAGGTGGCCCACTGCGGGACCAGGTTGGAGTTGGCGATGAGCACCCGCGGCGCCCACTCGTGGGTACGGAACACGCCGACCGGCTTGCCCGACTGCACCAGCAGGGTCTCGTCGCCCCTCAGGTCGCGCAGCGAGCCGACGATGGCGTCGAAGGCGTCCCAGCTGCGGGCCGCCCGGCCGGAGCCGCCGTAGACGATGAGCTGGTCAGGATGCTCGGCGACCTCAGGATCCAGGTTGTTCATCAGCATCCGCATGGCCGCTTCCTGCGGCCAGTCCCGGCAGGATAGTTCCGTCCCGCGGGGGGCCCGCACCGGCCGTGGTCCGGCCGGCACGGGCTGACCCGACGTTCGCGCAGCGGTCATCGCCAGATTCCTCACTGACTAAGGTCAGGGACCGCGGCCGGATGCCGCGGCTAAGCCTTCATCTTCCCCGGTCTCGGTCGCGAACCGCCAGGCGCATCCGGCACAGTTGCCGGCCAGCCCTCTAGCTGACGCCGTAGAGCCGGCGCAGGATCACGCGCAGCTTGTGCGAGGTGAGCGCGCCGATGTTCTCGCCGACGACGGTCTTGGCCGACGGAGACAAGAAAACGGTCACCGGCAGGCCAGGCACGCCGTAGCGGTCGGCCGCCTTGCCCTGAGGGTCGAACGCGATCGGGTAAGGAACCCGGTAGCGCGTGACGAAGGCGATCGCGCGCTGCCGCGCATCGATCGTGTCGATCCCCAGGAACGCGACCTTGCCGCCGACCGTCGTGGCCACGCTGGCCAGCGCCGGCGTCTCCTGCTTGCAGGGGTCGCAGGTCGAGGACCAGAAGTTCATCACGACCGGCGTGCCTGCCAGCCCGGCCAGGTCGATCGTTCCCCGGCCACGCAGGGTCGGCAGGCTCACGTCGCGGGCCGGCCGGTGCAGGCGGACGAAGCCGGTCCCGTCACCGCCGGAGTGCGCCCTGGGCGTTGCCACCCACTGAACGGCGAGCAGGGTCAGCGCCGACAGCACCGCAGCAGCGGCGAATACGAGCCCGGCGGCGACCGCCCGGCTCCTGGGCCGCCACCGCATCCAGCCGGCGTGCGTCATGCTGCAACCCTATTCGCCAGCCGGCCGACGGATATGTCCCCCTGCGCTCCCGGCATTGCAGTCGCTTGCGCTGCCGTGATCGCCCGTGCCCGGGCGCGCCTGTCAGCGCGCCAGCCGGGCGAGTGCGCCCTGGTCGATGTCCGCTCCGAGGCCCGGAGCTCGCGGCACCCGCAAGCAGCCGTCCGGACCGATCGTCAGCGGCTCGGCGAGGAGGAAATCGCGGCGCCGCTCGGTCCAGGCGGGCGGGTCGTAGGGGAACTCCAGGTAGGGCCCCCCGCCGACGCCCGCGGCTACGTGGAGGTTGGCCAGCAGGCCTAGGCCGTTGGTCCAGGTGTGCGGCGTGAACCAGCGGTTGGCGAGCAGGGTTGCCTCGGCCGCGGTCCTGGCTCGTGACATGCCGACGGCGAGCACGGCATCGGGCTGTACCACGTCCAGCGCTCCAGCAGCGAGCGCACGGAGCAGTTCGTCGGGCGTCCGCGCCATCTCGCCACCCGCGACCCTGATACCGGACTGCTCCCTGAGCGCTCGCATGCCCGCCAGGTCCCCGGCGGGCAGCGGCTCCTCCAGCCACAGAACTCCGAGTTCGCGCAGCTCGTCAGCGACTCTGCGGACCGCTACCAGGTCAAGGGCCGCCGAGATGTCGCCCGGCATTCGCCAGCCCTGGTTGAGGTCGACCATGATCGCGAGTTCTTCCCCGGCGGCCTCGCGGGCGGCGCGGACCGCTGCTAGCCCTTCTGCGGGATCCTGGCGCGTTATCCGGATCTTGACCGCCAGGAAGCCCGCCTCGCGAGCGGCGAGTACCGCCTCGGCTCGTTCGGCGGGGGCGCGCGCCTCGCCGAAAGAGGCGTAGCACGGCATCTCGCTCAGCGCGCCGCCGAACAGCGTGGATACCGGCTGGCCGTACGCCTTGCCGGCGATGTCCCAGAGCGCGGCCTCGAGCGGCCAGTATCGGCCGGCGTGGAACGCGATCGTCTCGAGCCTGCGGACATGCCGGGCGATCTGGAGAGGATCCCTGCCGACAAAGAGATCCGCGTAACTGTCGAACCCATCCATCGTGTCGCCCGAACCGTAGCCGGTGATGCCCTCGTCGGTACGCACCCGAACCAGCGTGGCATCGAAAGCCGCGCGGGGATGCGGGTCCCAGGCCGCACGGAAGGGCGGGTCGAGCGGCAGCCTGAGCCGCTCGACGTCGATCGCCGTGATCTTCACCGCGCGTCCGGCGCCAGATAAACCGCCGGATCATCGCGGTCAGCCGCGTCGATCACCTCGCCGGCGACTGCGTCGGCTACGCACTCGGCGGCCCCCGCCTGATGCAGATCGCCCATCCCCGCTGTCCCCTCGATCCCCGTGGCCGCGTCGGCCCATCGTCTGAGCAGAGGTTAGCCAGAGATCGCCGCTGTTCGCCAGTGCCGATCCGCGTGCATCCGGAAATGAACGTTGCGGTGAATTGCCCGCAAAACTAGGCTAGCTGGATTCACCGGGCTGCAGAGGCCAGCCCGATGCCGTCGGGGAGGTAGCGTGACGCGGTACCTGCTCAGGCGAATCGGTCTTGCCATCGTCACGCTCTGGATCCTCAGCCTCATGGTCTTCTTCGCCGGCCAGATCCTGCCAGGTGACCCGGCGCGCGCCATACTCGGCCCGCTGGCCGCACCGAGCGCGGTACGGGCTCTTGACCACCAACTCGGCGTGGACCGTCCGCTGGTTGTCCAGTACCTGGGCTGGCTCGGCGGGCTGCTGCACGGCAACATGGGCACGTCTTACGAGTACCAGTCGCCGGTCGAGCCGTTCATCCGGGCCGCGCTTTTCAACTCGGCGAAGCTGGCCGCGCTCGCCCTCGTCGTCATCATTCCGCTCGGCATCCTGGGCGGGGTTATCGCCGCCCTGAACTACGGCGGCGCCGTCGACCGGGTGATATCGCTGACCGGTTCGTCCGCGGCGACGGTGCCGGAGTTCGTGTCCGGCATCGTGGTCATCGTGATCTTCGGCGTGGCGCTCAAGGTACTGCCCGTGACCGCGGCGGCGGGTGAGGGAGCATCGTTCTTCACTCAGCTGCGCTACCTGATCTTGCCCGCGGTACCCCTTGTCCTTGTGCTGTTCGGCTACATCGCGCGGATGGCGAGGGCGGGCACGGTCGAGGCGCTCGAATCGGACTATGCGCGCACCGCCACGCTCAAAGGCCTGAAGCGCGGCGTCGTGATCCGCAGGCATGTCCTGCGTAACTCCCTGCTGCCGACGATCACCGTGATCGCGACGCAGACCGGGTATCTCATCGGGGGCCTGGTGATCGTCGAGACGCTCTTCAACTACCAGGGTATCGGCAAGCTGATCTTCAGCGCGGCCACCGCGAAGGACTTCCCGATGCTGGAGGCCGGCGTGCTGACCATCGGCGTGGTGTACATGGTCGCCACGCTCGCCGCCGACCTGCTGACAATCACGCTGAACCCGCGGCTGCGCGTCGGGGGCCTGGAATGACTGAGGTCGCAGCGGCGGCGCCCGCCAAGATCGCCCCGGCCCTGCCGACTAGGCGGGAGTTGCCGGCTTGGCGGCTCCTGACACGTCGGCCGTCCTTCCTCATCGGGGCGATGATCCTGCTGTTCTGGATAGTGTGCGCGGTGTTCGGGAACGCCATTGCGCCGCACGATCCGCTGGCGCAGCAACTGCTGTCCATCAACCAGCCTCCGTCAGCGGCGCACTGGTTCGGGACCGACTCGCTCGGCCGGGACGTGCTGTCACGTGTGATCGTCGGCGCGAGGACAATCCTGATCATCACGCCCCTGGCGACGCTGCTCGGCACCGTGCTAGGCACAGCGCTCGGCCTGGCGATGGGCTATTTTGGCGGGCTGCTTGACACCCTTGTTAGCCGGCTGGTCGAGGCGGTGCTCGCGCTGCCCGCCGTGATCATCATTTTCTTGTTCATTGTCGCGCTCGGTACCTCGGTCACGACACTGATCATCGTGATCGGCTTCATCTTCACGCCGCTGATCGCCCGAACCGTCCGCTCGTCGGTACAGGTCGAGCGCCAGCTTGACTACCTGTCGTCGGCGCGGCTCCTCGGCGAGCGGCCGGTACGGATCATGTTCGTCGAGATACTGCCCAACGTGATCCCGACCGTCGTGGTTGAGTTCACGGTCCGCCTCGGGTATGCCATCTTCGCCGTCGCCACCCTGGCCTTCCTCGGTTTCGGCGTCCAGGTATCCACGCCGAACTGGGGATCGGACATCAACGCCAACTACGGCCTGCTCGGCGCCGGATACTGGTGGGACACCCTGTTCCCCGCCCTCGCCATCGCGACCCTGGTGATCGCGATCAACCTGGTTGCCGATTCGGTCCAGCAGGTGGCGTCCGGATGACCGGGCCACGCCAGGCGGACCGCGCCGGGGAGGAGCCAGCCGCGAACTCCGGACCAGCGGCGCCGCCGCTCGCCCTTCAGGTCAGTCATGTGGACGTCGCCTACACGGTCCGCGGCCGTGACCGGCTGGCGCTGCATGACGTCTCATTCCAGATCGGCAGGAACGAGTCGTACGGGCTGGTCGGTGAGTCCGGATCCGGCAAGTCCACCATGGCGCTCGCGTTGACCAGGTACCTGCCGAGGAACGGCCGGGTCAGTGCCGGCTCGATCACCATCGGCGGCCGCGACCCGCTGGCGATGAACCGTTCCGACCTGCGCGACCTGCGTGCGCGCACCGTCTCGATGGTGTACCAGGAGCCTGGCAAGGCGCTGAACCCGTCTATCAGGGTCGGCCGGCAGCTGGGCGAGGTCTTCGAGATCGCCGGGTCGGACAAGGCCGAGGCAGCGATGCGGTCCGAGGCGATGCTCCGCACGGTGCAGATCGCCGACCCGGGCCGCGTGATGGACGCCTACCCGCATCAGCTGTCGGGCGGCATGGCCCAGCGGGTGGTCATCGCGATGGCCCTGGCCGCCAGCCCGTCGCTGCTGATCCTGGACGAGCCGACGACCGCGCTCGACGCGACCGTCGAGGCCGAGGTGCTTGACCTGGTGGCCGGGCTCCGCGACGAGCTTGACACCTCGGTCCTGTTCATCAGCCACAACCTGGCGGTCATCGCCAAGATGTGCGACCGGGTCGGCGTCTTGTACGCGGGGGAGCTGATCGAGGAAGGACCGGCGAGCCAGGTCTTCGATCAGCCGAGGCACCCGTACACGGTGGGGCTGCTGCGCTGCATTCCCAGGCAAGGCCAGCGTAAGGATCACGGCAGGCTGGACGCCATCCCGGGGTTCCTGCCGCAGCCGGGCGACCGGCTGGTCGGATGCGTGTTCGCCCCGCGCTGCCCGATCGCCGTCCAGCAGTGCCGCGATGCGCCGCCGCCTGCCTTCGATGTGGGCCCCGGCCGCACCTCTCGCTGCTACCGCCACGACGAGACGCCCGGCATGCCGCGCAGCACGCCGGCGGACGTCTCGCTGCCCGGGCCGGCCAGCGCCGCCGAGCCCGTGGTGACCATGCGCAATCTGTCCAAGACGTTCATGTCCAGAGCCGGCCAGGTCGCCGCGCTTGCCCGGGTCAACCTGGACCTCGGGCTGGGCGAGACCATGGGCCTGGTGGGCGAGTCGGGCAGCGGCAAGACGACGCTGGCCAGGCTGCTGCTCGGCCTCACCACGCCCGACGACGGATCGGTGATCAGCCTCGACGGCCAGCCGCTGGGAGCCGACCTTGCACACCGCGGGCGCGAGGAGCTCAAGGCGTTGCAGATCGTGTTCCAGAACCCGGACTCCGCGCTGAACCGGCGGCATACGGTGCGGCGTCTGATCAGCCGCCCGCTGGCCAAGCTCGCTGGGCTCTCCGGCACCGCCCTGCGGGACCGGCTGGCCAGCCTGGTCGCCTCGGTGCGGATGGAGGAGCGGCACCTGGCGCTGCGGCCGAGCCAGCTGTCGGGCGGGCTCAAGCAACGCGTAGCCATCGCCCGGGCGTTCGGCGGCGGCCCGCGGATCGTCGTCTGCGACGAGCCGACATCGGCCCTGGACGTGTCGGTGCAGGCGGCCATCCTGAACCTGCTGGCGGACCTGCAGGCCAAGGAGCGCGTCACGTATCTGTTCATCTCGCACGACCTGGGGGTGGTGCGCTACCTGTCGGACCGCATCGCGGTGCTCTACCTGGGTCGGATCATGGAGACCGGAGAGGCCGAGCGGGTGTTCTCCGGCCCGCACCATCCGTACACGGAGGCACTGCTGTCGGCGGTGCCCAGCCTGGACGGCCAGCGCCGCTCCAGGATCAAGCTCGCAGGGGAGATCCCGTCGGCGGCCGACCCGCCGTCCGGCTGCGTCTTCCACACCCGCTGCCCGCGCCGGCTCAGCACGGGGATCTGCGAGTCCACCGAGCCACCGCTGGCCGAGGTCGAGCCAGGCCACCTGATGAGCTGTCACATCCCGCTAGACGAGTTGCGTCTCATGCAGAACATTGGCGCGTCGGATGACACCCCTGCGCCCCAGTCATAGGTTCATGTGGATCGTCAGGCGGCACCTTCGCTGTGCCGCCCGCCGCTGTCAGGAAGGAACCATGCAGTGAACGTTGATCATGCTCGGCTCGATGAGTTGCGCGCGGGTCAGGGTGATATCGCCAACCACGTCATCGACGAGTTCGTCGCCGGGAGGCTGTCGCGCAGGGATTTCCTGCGCCGCGGCTCCGTCGTCGGGATCTCCATCCCGGTGCTCGGGGCGGTCCTCACCGCGTGCAGCAGCTCCCCGGCCTCCCCCTCAGGGGGCTCAACCGGGGCGACGGGCGCTACGATCAAGGCCGGAATTGTGACCCCCGCCTCAGCCATCAACCCGGTCACCGTCGCCGACCAGGGCGGCCTTGACATGCTTGGCCAGACCGGCGAGTACCTGTGCCTGTCCAACCAGACACTGACCCTGCAGCCGGCGCTCGCGACGAGCTGGTCGGCCAACTCCGCCGCCGACGTCTGGACGTTCAAGATCCGCCAGGGGGTCAAGTTCCACAACGGCCATCCGCTGACCGCCGACGACGTCGTGTACACGTACAAGCTGCAGACCAACCCGGCGGGCAAGGGCGCCGCGCTGTCCGCGTTCGGGGGCGTGCTCACGCCGAGCGGGGTGAAGAAGGTCGACGACTTCACCGTCGCGTTCCACCTCGCGGCCCCGAACGGCAACTTCCCGTACCTGACATCGTCCGACAACTACAACATGATCATCATTCCGAGCGGCTACGACCCGGCCAAGTGGGAGAGCTCGTTCATCGGCACCGGGCCGTTCGTGCTGGACAAGTACACCGCCAAGGTCGGCGCGTCGTTCAAGCGCAACCCGGACTACTGGGGCGCCAAGGCCAAGCCCGCCGCGACGCAGTTCACCTTCTACCCCACCGAGACGCCGTCGGTCCTGGCGCTGACCAGCGGCAGCATCGACGTCGTCGGGCAGTTCACGGTCGCCAACAGCCCGCAACTGCTGTCAGGCGGCTACAACGTCATCAAGCTCAAGTCCAGCGCGCACCGCGAACTGTCGATGCGCAACGACAAGGCGCCGTTTACCGACCCCAGGGTCCGGCAGGCCATCGCGCTCAGCCTGGACCGCCCTTCAATCGTCAAGGCGTTGTTCAATGGACTCGCCGACGTAGGAAACGACAGCCCGTTCGCCCCCGTGTTCCCGTCCACCAACACATCCATCCCGCAGCGCGCGCAGGACATCGCCAAGGCCAAGTCGCTGCTCTCCGCCGCCGGCCACCCGAACGGCTTCTCTGCGACGCTGACCGGCGAGGTCTTCCAGGAGATCCAGAATTACGCCCAGATCGTGCAGGCGCAGGCCAAGGCCATCGGCGTCCACCTGAAGCTGAACATCGAAGCCCAGCCCAAGTACTACGGCAACTACCTTTTCGGCACGTCGGACTGGCTTGACGCCACCATGAGCCTGGTCGACTATGGTCACCGCGGCGTGCCCAACGTCTTCCTCACCGCACCGCTGCAGACGATCAACTCCAAGACCGGCACGGGCGCATGGAACGCCGCTCATTTCAGCAACGCGAAGTACGACGCGCTGACCAAGCAGTACATCGCGACCTCGGACCAGGCCTCGCAACGCTCCATCGCCGGGCAGATCGAAACTCTGCTCCTCGAGCAGACGCCGGTGATCTACGCCTACTTCTACAACTTCCTGACTGCTTCGGCGAAGAACGTGACCGGTGTCTATCCGACCGCCGTCGGTCACCTGTTCCTGCAAAACGCCGCGAAGTCCTAACGCCACCCGAGGGCCCAGCCGACGTGTCCTTACCTCGTCGGCTGGGCTCTCGGCTATCCCCTGCCGTCTCGGCCAACCTGACCAGGCTTCCCGCCCCGCCCGACCACGACTGCGCCCCGCCCGACCCGCCCCGACCACGATCGGACAACGAATCACAACGAAACACAACGAACCACAACGAACCACACAACTCGCCGCGACATATGCGGCCCGATTGGGTTGGGCCCAACGACATATCACTACCCGGCGTCCATTCCGTGTCCGGATTATGAGCTTTGTCCAGCCACAACTGGTGATATGAGCCCTTTCGCCCCGCCGGAGCCGTAGCGACGCGCGAAAATGCGGACCGGCTGAGTCCGCTATTTCCCGGTCTGTCGAGTTCGCGCCCGAACGGAGCAGGTATCGCGGGGCACCGGGCCCGGACAGGCGAGACGGACAGGATCCGGCGGCGATGCCGGAGGTGTCGCCCGAATATGCTGGTGGTTTCCCGTGACCGAGCCGGCACACGCACGGGGTGGGCAGAAGGTGCGGCGGCGCTACCAGGCAGGTGACGATGACATCCGCTGAGGACCAGCAAGGCACGACACCGCCGGCGAAGCCGCAAACCCAGCCCGCAGGCACCGGCACCGGCCACTCCGGCACGAACCACCAGCCCGCCGGCACCGGTGTCCGCATCGGCACCGGCCAATCCAGCACGGACCGCCGACCCGCCCGCCATCCGGACGCACCCCGGCGCGTCCGTGGCGAACGCCGGCCGCGCCGGGGCGAGGTGCACGACCACCATCACCGGGATGTCTCGGGCGGCTGGCTCAGGCCGGCGGTGTTCGGCGCGATGGACGGCCTGGTCACGAACGTCTCGCTGATCGCCGGCGTCACCGGCGGCCGAGGCCACGGCCACGTGATCGTGCTGACCGGCCTGGCCGGCCTGGCGGCCGGCGCCTTCTCGATGGCAACGGGCGAGTACGTGTCCGTGTCCTCGCAGAACGAGCTGGTTGCGGCCGAAGTCTCCAAGGAGAGGTACGAGCTCGAGCACAACCCTGAGTCGGAGGCCAGGGAGCTTGCCGCCGTGTTCCGCCATCGCGGCGTCGACGCCGAACTCGCCGAGCGCGTCGCCAGGCAGGTAGGAAAGCGGCCCGAGGAGGCCCTGCGCATGCACGTGCGCGAGGAACTCGGGGTTGATCATCACGATCTGCCGTCGCCCTACGTTGCCGCGGGTGCCTCACTCGTCACGTTCGCCGTAGGAGCGCTGGTCCCGCTGCTGCCCTACCTATTCGGCTTCGACTCGCTGCCGGCCGCGCTGCTGCTGGCGGCGATCGCCGCTTTCATCGGCGGCGGCACGGTCGCGAGGATCACCGACCGGCCGTTCCTGCGCGGCGCGGTGCGTCAGCTGCTGCTCGCCGGCGCCGCCGCCGGCCTGACCTATGCGATCGGAACCGCCGTCGGCACCGTGGTCGGCTGAGCCCGCCGGCCAGCCAAGGACGCCCGCCCGCCAACCGCCCAAGGACGCCCGCCCGCCGGCCAGCCAAGGACGCCGCCTGCCAGCCAGCCAGCCGACCTCAGCAGCTAGCCAGCCGACTCACCAGCTGTCGCCGAAACAGTCTTCCGCGTGCCCGCCCGAGGACAGCAGCTCCAGGTCGGCCTCGACCATCATGCCGACCAGTTCCTCGAAGGTGATCTTCGGCTCCCAGCCGATTCGCTCGCGGGCCGCGGACGGGTCGGCGCACAGCTTGTCGACCTCCGCGGGCCTGATGAACGCGGCGTCGGTGACCACGTGGTCGCGCCAGTCCAGCCCGGCGACCGTGAACGCCTGCTCGAGCAGGTCCTCCACCGAGTGCGTGACGCCGGTCCCGATCACGTAGTCGACCGGCTCGTCCTGGCCGAGCATCAGGTGCATGGCCCGGACGTAGTCGCCCGCGAACCCCCAGTCCCTGCGGGCCGACAGGTTCCCGAGCCGGAGTTGACGCTCATATCCGAGCTTCATCTTGGCGACACCCAGCGAAATCTTGCGGGTGACGAACTCGGCGCCACGCCTCGGCGACTCGTGGTTGAACAGGATGCCGGAGACCGCGAACATCCCGTACGACTCTCGGTAGTTCTGGGTCAGGAAGTGCCCGTAGACCTTGGCCACGCCGTACGGGCTGCGCGGGTGGAACGGGGTCTGCTCGGTCTGCGGCGACTCCCGCACCATGCCGAACATCTCCGATGACGAGGCCTGGTAGAACCTGATCTGCCCGCGACCCGGGCTGCGCGACGCGCTGATCCCGCTGCACACCCGAATCGCCTCGAGTACCCGCAGCACGCCGAGGCCGGTTACCTCGCCGGTCAGCTCGGCCTGCTGCCAGGACATCGGCACGTACGAGATCGCGGCGAGGTTGTACACCTCGTCGGGCTGAACGCGCTCCACCGAGGAGATCAGGCTGCCCTGGTCGAGCAGATCGCCCCGGATCAGCCTGACCCCGCCCAGAAGCTGCCTGAGCTGCCGCACCCGCGGGTTCTGCTGGCCGCGGACCAGGCCAAAGACCTCGTAGCCCTGCGTGGTCAGGTACTCGGCCAGGTAGGAACCGTCCTGGCCGGTGATGCCGGTGATCAGCGCTCGTCGTGACAGGACTGCCTCCCAGGTCGCGGGGCTCCAGCGGGGCTCCAGCAGGGCATCGGCAGGGCTCCGGCGGGCCGGCCGGCTGCGCGCGGCTAACCGGCCTGGTTCGCGGCAGCATATCGGCACCGGCGGATCCGGTGACATCCCCGACCGACCATGAAATACCGGCTGCCCCGCCCTGACCGGCCTGACCGTCCAAGACCGGTCTGGGGCGTAAGGCGCGCCAGGGGCCGGTGATAATGTGCCAGCCAGCAGGGTCAGCGGATCTGCCTCGACCGGCACGCCGCGGCCGGCGCCCGCGACGAGGAGGCAGACCTGCGTGACAACGGCGACCGAGGACAGCAGCGATGACCGGCCGCTCCGGGTCGCGCTGCTTTCGTACCGGAGCAAGCCGCACTGCGGCGGCCAGGGCATCTACCTGCGCCATGTCTCCCGGGAGCTGGCGGCGCTCGGGCACCACGTCGAGGTCTACTCCGGCCAGCCGTACCCGGAGCTCGAACCCGGTCCGCGGCTGCTGACGCTGCCGAGCCTGGACCTGTACCGGGACGAGGACCCGTTCCGCACGCCGCGGCCGAGCGAGATCAGGGACTGGATCGACCTGCTCGAGACCGGCATGATGTGGACCGCCGCGTTCCCCGAGCCGCTCACGTTCTCGCTTCGGGCGCTGCGCACCCTGCGCGGCCGGCGGGCCGACTTCGACATCGTGCACGACAACCAGATCCTGGCCTACGGGATGCTCGGGATACCCCGGCTCGGCCTGCCGCTGGTCACCAGCATCCACCACCCGATCAGCGTGGACCGCAGGATCGAGCTCGCGCAGGCCAGGGGGATCTCGCGGCTGACCAAGCGGCGCTGGTACTCCTTCGTGCGGATGCAGGCACGGGTCGCGCGGCGGGTCGGGCCGATCATGACCGGGTCGGAGTCCTCCCGCGACGACATACTCCGCGACTTCAAGGTGGACCCGGCCAATATCAGGGTCGTCCCGCTCGGCGTGGACACCCGGCTGTTCCGCCCCCGCCCCGCGCCCCGGGTGCCGGGCAGCATGGTGGCCGTCGCCAGTGCTGACTCGCCCGTGAAGGGGATTCCGACCTTGCTGCGGGCCTTCGCCAAGCTTTTGACCGAACGGGACGTCTCGCTCACCGTCGTGGGCAGGCCGGCGCCGGGCGGACCGACAGAAAAGCTGATCGGCGAGCTTTCGCTCGGCGGCCGGGTGCGGTTCGTCACCGGGATCAGCGACACCGACCTGGCCGAACTGATGGCCCGCACCGAGATCGCCGTCGTCCCCTCCCTGTACGAGGGGTTCTCGCTGCCCGCCGTCGAGCACATGGCGTCGGGAACCCCGCTGGTGGCGAGCAGGACCGGCGCGCTGCCCGAGGTCACCGGCGACGCGGCGATGCTGGTCAGCCCCGGTGACCCGGAGGAACTCGCCGCCGCGTTGCGCCGGCTGCAGGACTCCCAGGCCGAACGGGACCGGCTGTCGGCCGCCGCACTCGACCGGGTGCAGCAGCGGTTCGCCTGGTCGGCGGTGGCGCGGGCGACCGTGGCCGAGTACCGCCGTGCGATCGCGACCGCGGCGGCGCTAGGCGCTGGAACGGGCGATGCTGACCGTTGACTTCGGCCGGCTGCCGATCTCTCCCGGCGACCGCCTGCTTGATCTGGGCTGCGGCGGCGGACGGCATGCGTTCGAGGCGGCCAGGCGCGGGGCGCGAGCGGTGGCCATGGATACCGACCGCTGCGAGCTCGACCGGGTGACCGCGACGTTCGCCGCGATGGCCGAGGCCGGGGAGATCCCGGTCGGCGCCTCGGGGCGGGCCGTGGCCGGAGACGCCACCCGCATCCCGTTCCCCGACGGCACGTTCGACAAGGTCATAGCGGCCGAGGTGCTCGAGCACCTGCCTGCCGACCAGACCGCGATGAACGAGATCGCCCGCGTCCTGCGTCCGGGCGGGGCGGCGGCGGTGACCGTCCCCGCGTGGCTGCCCGAGCGGATCTGCTGGCGGCTGTCCGAGGCGTACCACACCAACGAGGGCGGCCACATCCGGATCTTCACCCGCCGTGAGCTCGTCACCAAGCTGACCAGGTCGGGTCTGACCGTCGGCGGGCACCACCATGCCCATGCGCTGCACTCGCCGTACTGGTGGGTGAGGTGCGCCGTCGGCGTGCACAACGCTGGCCACCCGCTGGCCAGCGGTTTCCACAAGATTCTGGTCTGGGACATCATGCGCAAACCCGCCGTCACCCGGCTCGCCGACCGGGCGCTGAACCCGCTGATCGGCAAGAGCCTCGTCGTCTACGCGGACAAGCATGCGGCAGCCTGACAGCGGTGCTGGCCCGAGGGGGGACGACCCCCCTTCAACCCCCCGCCGCGAAGCGAGCTCCGCGAGCGGTGCTGGCCCGAGGGGGGACGACCCCCCTTCAACCCCCCGCCGCGGAGCGAACTCCGCGAGCGGTGCTAGCCCGAGGGGGGACGACCCCCCTTCAACCCCCCGCCGCGGAGCGAGCTCCGCGAGCTGCCAGCGGTCACGAGCGGGCGGCTGGGTTCCCGAGGTGGCCGGAATCCTGACCGCCGGCCAGGTCGTCAGCACCGGTCACGCCATAGCCGCCGTCCAGCAGCGCGGCGGCGCGATCGGCTGGCCCGACGGCCACGTCGACGCCTGGAACCACGTCGAGTGCGCGATGGCGCTGAGCGTGTGCGGGCTCAGGGACGCCTCCCGCCGCGCGTACGAGTGGCTTCGGGTGAGCCAGCGAGCCGACGGATCCTGGCACAAGCTGACGCCGGAGCTCGAGACCGACCTGACCACAGAGAGCAACCACGCTGCCTACTGCGCCGTCGGCGTCTGGCACGAGCTGCTCGTCAGCCGGGACGAGGGTTTCGCCCGGCGGATGTGGCCGATGGTCAAGGCGGCCGTCGACTTCGTGCTCGGCCTGCAGACTCCGCGCGGTGAGATCATCTGGCGGCGCGCGGCCGACGGGAGTCCCGACGGCTACGCCCTGCTGGCCGGCAGCGCGAGCATGTACTCCAGCCTGCGCTGCGCGATCAGCCTCGCCGAGTACCTGGCCGAGCCGCAGCCCGACTGGGAACTCGCCGCCGACCAGCTCGGCCACGCCGTCGCGAGGCACCCCGAGGCGTTCGCGGACAAGAGCCGGTTCTCGATGGACTGGTACTATCCGGTGCTCGGCGGTCCGGTGCGCGGTGAGGACGCGACGAAGCACCTGGACCGGGGCTGGTCTACTTACGTGGTGCCGGGCCTCGGCGTCCGCTGCGTGCACGACCAGCCATGGGTAACGGCAGCTGAGACGGCCGAGCTCGCGATCGCGCTCGACGCGATCGGTGACCACTCGGGCGCGCTCGACATGCTCGACCAGATCCAGCTGCTGCGCGACCCGTCCGGCGCGTACTGGACCGGCTGGCAGTTCGAGACGCGGCGGCACTACCCGGACGAGCAGAGCAGCTACACCGCCGCGGCGATCGTGCTCGCCGCCGACGCGCTGTGCGGCGCCACCGGCGGCTCGTCGATCTTCGTTGACGTCGGCGCCGACTCCGCGAGCATCACGCGGGCCAGTGATGCCGCCTGCGGCTGCGATCCGCGTGACCCGCAGCCAAGCGCTGCCCCAGCAACCACATAGATCACATCAGTAACAACTACTCCCGCCACCCCCAACTCCCGCCACCCCCAACTCCCGCCCACCGGCCACCGGCCACGGGCCGATCGGATACCCGCTGATCGGCCGCGGGCCGGCTGGCGGCCGGATAAATCCTTTGCCGCTGCTCCGCTGGTTGTCCACAATCGGGCAGGTGAGCGCAGATACCGGCCTCGACTGGCGGCCCGATCGATGCCGGGCAGGTGCCGGCCTGGGCGAGCCTGATCGCGGCCATCGAGGCCGTCGACCATCAGGACGAGAACCTGGGCGAGGAGCACTTGCTCGAGGAGTTCGCCGATCCCCGGGTTGACTTCGCCTGCGGCTCGGTCGCGGTGAACGACGGTCCCGTCATGATCGGCTACTGCGTCCTGACCTCCCGCGGTATCGCCGATGCCGTTCACGAGATGCGGCAGTCCGGCGGCGTCCATCCGGCGTATCGCGGACGCGCGATCGGCTCGGCGCTGCTTGACTGGGCTCAGCGCGCGGCAGTCCCGATACTCGCCGAGCGCCACGCTGGCCGGCCGCTGTCGCCCGGCGGCCGGTGCCTGGCCAGGCTGGACGACGCCGTTGCGCTCTTGCTGGCCAACGGATACCAGCAGGCCAGGTGGTTCAGGCGGATGGTCGCCGACCTGAGGGATGGCATTGAAGAAAGACCAGCCCCGGCCGATGTCGAGATCGTCAGGTTCACCGCCGAGCGATCGAACGACGCGCTCCTCGTGCGGAACGAGGCATTCCGCGAGCACTGGGGGTCTACAGAGCAGACCGAGGAGGGCTGGGGCGCACTTCATCGGCTATCAGGCCTTCCGGCCCGCATACAGCTTCCCCGCCTATGCCGGAGCCGAACCGCTCGGCGTGGTACTCGGCCACGAGTACGAGGAGTACAACCGGGTCAGCGGGCGGCGTGACCCGTACATTCCGCTGGCCGGAACCAGGCAGGCAGGACGCAGGCGCGGGATAGCCTCCGCGCTGGTCATGCGCGCGCTGTGCGCGGCACGAGCGGACGGGTTCGACACGGCCACGCTCGACGTGGACGCCGACTCGCCGACCGGGGCGCTGCGCCTGTGGGAGCGGATCGGCTTCGCCGTCCAGGACACCTGGATCGCGCACACCAAACCGCTGATCGCCTAACCCGACCCCCTGACCGCACCGCCGACCGCCTGACCCGACCGCCGACCGCCTGACCCGACCGCCGACCGCCTGACTCGACCGCCGACCGGCAAGCGCCGCCCGCCAGCGGGTCCGCCGCGCCCCGCCCGCCCCCTGGGTCCGCCGCGCCCCGCCCACCCCCTGGGTCCGCCGCGCCCCGCCCACGCGCTCCCCCCGTGAACAGCGCTGCCACATCGATGTCCGCCGGCGAGGGCCGCCCAGAACAGCGCTGCCACATCGATGTCCGCTGGCGAACAGCGCTGCCACAACGAAGTTCGCCGGACCGCGCCGCGCCGGACAGCGCTGCCACATCGATGTCCGGGGGCCGCCGGCCGGGCGGGGGCCGCCGGCTTGCCGGGCGGCCGACCGGCCGCGCCCCTGTCGGGCCCCCCGCCGGCGCGGCGTCCGCCCCGGCGGGCCGCCCGGATGGCCGCGAGGGAACGGGCCGGGACAGGGACGGCGGCGGGCACGCCGCGAGGCCTGCCCCGTCACCCGTGACCCGGTGAACCCTTGGTGCACCTAAGGCGACAGCAGGGGTTCAGCGTTGCGCCCGGACCAGCCAGCGGCCCGCTAGCCGATGCCGTCGCTGGTCCGCTCGAGCACGCGCAGCGAGCCGTGCACGCCGACCTCCTTGAACGCGCCGGACGCCAGCGCGCGCAGGTACACCCGGTACGGGGCCTGACCGCCGTCGGCTGGGTCGGGAAATACGTCGTGAATGGCGAGCGCGCCGCCGCGGCTGATCCGCGGCGCCCAGCCTTCGTAGTCGGCGGTCGCCGCCGCGTCGGTGTGACCGCCGTCGATGAACAGCATGCCGAGCGGCTCGTGCCACAGCCTCGCCACGGTCGCCGACCGGCCGATAACCGCGATCACGTGCTCCTCCAGCCCGCTGGCGGCGAGCGTGGACCGGAACCAAGGCAGGGTGTCGAGCAGGCCGACCGCCGGATCGACCAGGTCGGCGTCGTGATACTCCCAGCCTGGCTGGTTCTCCTCCGAGCCGCGGTGGTGGTCGACGGTCAGCACGACCTGCCCGGTCCGGGCCGCCGCCGCGGCCAGGTAGATCGTGGACTTGCCGCAGTAGGTGCCGATCTCGACGATCGGCCCGACCCGGGCGTACCCGGCGGCGGCGGCGAACAGCGCCTCGCCCTCCGCCGGCGGCATGAATCCCCTGGCCGCCTCGGCGGAGCGCCTGTGCTCGTCAGGCAGGACGTAGGTCATGAGCACAGTCTGCCGTCTCGCCAAGGCGGCCGGGCCAGGACGTGGCAGGCGCCGCGGACATTGCCGCGGACATTATGGTAGGTATCGATGGCAAGAGCCCCGGACGACGGAGGCGCGCGGTGAGGGTAGAGGTCGATCACGACGCCTGCGAGGCCAACGCGGTCTGCGCCGGGCTGATTCCCGAGGTCTTTGAGGTTGACGACGAGGACGTCCTGCACATCAAGGTCGACGATGTCCCCGCCGGGCTGGACGACGCGGTCAGGCACGCGGTGCGGTCGTGCCCGAAGGTGGCGCTCAGCGTCAGGGAGTAACCAGGCCGCCGCGCGCGGGCCCGGCCCCACGGCCGCGAGCCCGGCCGACCAACGCCCGCCGCCCGCCGCCCCGGCCTACCCGCTGGCAGGCGAGCGGGTCAGCCGAGCGCCCTGGACCCGACAGCGATGCCGACGCCGACCAGGACGACTCCGCCGACCACCTGGCCGCGCTCGCCTGCCCGGCGTCAGATCCGCGCGCCGAACTCCAGCCCGGCGAGCGACATCGCCACGCTGACCGCGCCGAACACGATCGCCCCGGCCAGGACGCCGACCTGGTACGAGCCGAGCGCGAAGCCCGCGATCAGGTTGTCCGCGCTCAGCGCGAGTCCGCTGGCCAGCAGCCGCACCAGCTCGTGCGGGCCGCCCGGCGGCCCGCCAGTGGCGGGCCGACTTTGCCGCGCGCAGCCCGGTCACCGATTCCGCGGACCGCGGCGATTCCGCGGACCGCGACGAGCAGCGCGGCGGCGAGCCACCTGGTCTGGTGCCCGATCGCACTGGCCAGGCCGTACCCGATCAGTAGCCCGACCACCGGCATGCCGGCCTCGAACAGCCCGAAGATGATCCCGACCCGCAACCGGGTGCGCTGGTCGACTCCGCCGACGCCGATGCCGACCGCCGCGGCGAGGTTCGACAGACCGACCGAGACGGCGACCAGCGTCAAGGCGAGCATGACCCGACGGTAGCGAACGTCACCGCCGTCCCGGTTGCTCCCGGCCGGCCGCAGGTCAGCTCGGCCGATCACTGCGTGGCACGGCCGGCGAGCCGCTAGGGTTGCCGCGGTCCGGTCACGCCGCGTGACCGCGCCGACCACGCGCTGAGCGGGAGAGGGGTACGGATGCGCCGAGGCAGGACGACCATTCGCTGGGCGGCCGGCTGCGCCGCCGTCGGGGCGCTGCTCGCGGCTGCTCCGGCTTCGGGGGTGCAGCCGGACAGCCGTGCGGCCCGGACGGCGACGGTATCGGTGTTCCCGATGCTGCGCGTCCCGACGGCTCGGATGACCGCGCTGCCGTCCGGCGGTTACACGCCCGCCCAGATCCGTGCCGCGTACTTCCTCGGCCCGCTGCTGCGCTCGGGCATCAACGGCAAGGGCCAGTCCATCGTGATCGTGGACAGCTTCGGCTCCCCGACCATCAGGCACGACCTCGCGGTCTTCGACCGGCACTTCAAGCTGCCCACGCCGCCCGCGCTGGCGATCATCCACCCGGCCGGCCCGATACCCGCCTTCAGGCCGACCAACACCAGGATCGGCTGGGCCGAGGAGACAACGCTGGACGTGGAGTGGGCGCACGTCATGGCGCCCAGAGCCAGGATCGTGCTCGCCGAGACGCCGGTGTCGGAGAACGAGGGGCGCAGCGGCTTCCCGCAGATCGTGACGGCGGAGAAGTTCGCCATGAAGCACCGGCTAGGCGGCGTGATCAGCCAGAGCTTCGGCGCGACCGAGGAGACGTTCCCCAAGGGCACGGTGCGCGCGCTGCGCGGCGCCTACCTCGAGGCGGCGCAGCCCTCGCACAACGTCACCGTCGTCAGCGCGTCGGGCGACGCGGGCGCGACCGACTACCACAACGACCTCACCACCTTCTACACCAAGCCGGTCACGTCCTGGCCGGCCAGCGATCCGCTGGTGACCGCGGTCGGCGGCACCGACCTGCGCCTGGACGGCCGGGGCAACCGGACCGCTCCCGACCAGGTATGGAATGACCCCGGCTACCCGTCGGCCAGCGGCGGCGGCAAGTCGATCTTCTTCGGCCGGCCGGCGTACCAGCATGCGGATGCCTCCGTCGTCGGCTCGCACCGGGGCGTACCCGACATCTCGCTGAGCGCCTCATGCGGCCATCCGGTCGACATCTACCAGAGCTTCAGCGGAAACGGCTGGCAGATCATCTGCGGCACCAGCGAGGCGACGCCGCTGTTCGCCGGCGTGATCGCGCTCGCCGACCAGGTCGCGGGGCATTCGCTCGGGCCGATCAACGCCGACCTGTACAAGCTGGCCGCCATGCCGAGGTCCGGCATCGTGGACATCACCAGGGGCACCAACACGGTCAGCTTCCGGCAGAACGGCAAGAACTACACCGTGCACGGCTGGGCCGCGGTTCGCGGATACGACCTCAGCTCCGGCCTCGGCACGATCCGGGCCAGCGTGTTCGTGCGCAAGCTCGCCGCGCTGGCCAAGAGGTAGCCCCGCCGCGCCAGGACCAGGCAACCCGCCGCGCCGGCGGGGAAGCGACCCTCAGGGAGGCGTTGGAAGGGCGCGATCAATACCGCCAGAAGCCCCGAAGGACAGCATTGCCACAGCGATGCTCGGCGGAACCCCCGATCACCAACATCGTTGTGGCAGCGCTGTTCGCCCGCGGGCAGCGCTGCCACAACGATGTTCGCGAACACGCTCCATGGCCGACATCGTTGTGACATCGATGCTCCCGGGCGAGGGGAAACAGGCTGGCAGGCGACCCTCGAGCCCCTTGGCCGATGCACGAGCCCGGCAGCTAGCCGCTGTGGTACCTGGTCGGGATGTTGCCGACCTCGTGCGTCAGCCTGACGCGGTCGGCCCGGTAGACGTACCTGGTCATCCTGATCGGGCGCTCCTGCGCGTACGCGGTGCGGTTGACCACCACGACCGGCGTCCCGGTGGAGAGCCCGAAGAACGCGAACTCCCTGGTGCTCGGCATCCGGGCGCCGATCTCGTCGACAAAGCCGACCTGACCGTACCCGAGGTCGGCGAGCAGCTTTATGCTGCCGCCCGCGATCTCGCCCGCCTGCTCGAGCGGCGTGCCAGCGGCGATATCGAGCGGGAAGTACGACGCCATCATCATCCAGGGAACGTCACCGATCGTCCCGCTGCTGCGACGGACAACGACGAGATCGCCGGGCGCGATCTCGAGCTTGTCCGCGACGCTGGCCGAGGCCGGCGACTTCTCGACGATCTGCCGTGAGGTCTCCGCCTCCGCGTCGCTGCGGCTGACCTCGGGCAGGACCGTCGAGGTGCTCTGGACCGGCGGGTGGGCGGTCACCCTGGACAGCAGCGCGGTGAACGGCCTGGACGGTTCGGTGACGAAGGTTCCCAGCCCCTGCCGTGTGACGACCAGGCCCTGATTGGTCAGCAGCGCGAGGGCGAGCCGCACGGTATTGCGCGAGGCGTCGAACTGGCGTACCAGGTCAGGCTCGCTGGGGAGCCGCTCTCCTGGCTGCAGCGCACCACTGTCGATCTGGCCGCGCAGTCGTTCGGCGATCTGCTGGTACTTAGCCAGGGGCATCGTGTACCTCCCTCGCGGGTCCCGCGATTGTCACCAGCCGGTTAGCTAGTTCATACCCCTACTCATCGTTTGAAACAGCCAACTGTTTGGTATGAGTTAGATGAGTCGGAACATTGGCTCGATGCTAAACGGAGAGTGGGGGCGAGTAAAGCACCGACACCCGGCAGGACACCGAAGTGTCGGCCCGGCGAACGGCCGGCCGAACCCTAACAAGAAACGGAGGAATCATGTCTCAGCTCTGGATAGTCATCGGCGCGGTGATCGCCGTCGCCGCGGTCGCGGCACCGATGGCCGCCATCGTGCTGGTGAGCATCGCCAGCCGGCGCGAGGAGTCCGCGCGCAGCCTGACCGGCCGCGCACCTGGCCCGGTCACCGCCGCGGCGCGGCGGCTGCTGGCCTTCCGCGGCTCCGACCACGTCGCTCCGCTGCCGCAGCGGCGAGCCGCCCGGGGTTCCCGGCGCCCGGCGCCCGGCCGCCGTCCGGCCCGGCCCAGCCCAGTCCCGCGGCCGGTCTGGCTGATCACCGGCGGGCACCAGGCTGGGCTGGCACCCAGTCAGCTCCGCGAGCCCGATCTCGAAGTACGCTTCGCTCATGCGCGTCGCTCTGTGCCAGCTGCCAGCAAGTACCCAGCCCGCCGTCAATCTCAGCCGCGTTCAGTCCGCGCTGACCAGCGCCAGGGAGCAGGGGTCTGACCTTGCTCTGTTCCCGGAGGCAACACAGGTGCGGCTCTCCGCCGACCTCCGGGCGGTCGCGGAGCCGCTCGACGGCCCGTTCTGCAGCGGGCTGTCAGCCGCGGCCCGCGGCAGCGGCGTCGCGCTGGCCGCCGGAGTCTTCGAACCAGCGCCAGGCGGACGGGTCTACAACACCATCGTCGCCTTCGACTCGGCCGGCGGCCTGGTCTCCGCCTACCGGAAGATCCACCTCTTCGACGCGCTCGGGCAGCGTGAGTCCGAGACGGTCGCCCCGGGTTCCGACGTCGTGGTCGCCGAGCTCGCCGGCCTCAACGTCGGCTTCCTTACCTGTTATGACGTGCGCTTCCCCGAAATGGCCAGGGAACTGACCGTCCGCGGCGCCGACCTGATCGTGATCCCGTCGGCGTGGGCCGCGGGCTTGTTCAAGGAGGAGCACTGGGTGACGCTGGTGCGCGCCCGCGCGATCGAGAACACGATCTGGGTGGCGGCGGCCTGCCAGGTCCCCGATCCGCACGAGCCCGCGACGTCGGCTCCCACCGGGGTCGGGCGGAGCATGCTGGTGGACCCGATGGGAACCGTCAGGCTCGATCTCGGCTCGGCCCCCTCGGTCGTGGCCGGCGAGGTCGACACCGAAGTGACCGGCCGGGTCAGGGCGGTGCTGCCTAGCCTGGAACACAGGCGCCCCGACGTCTTCGCCGGCGAGGCCGTCCGCGCCTGAGACCCCAGTCTGCGGCTTTCGGGCCTGAGCGCGCTCAGGCTGACCCGGAAGCCGGCCCGGCTTCGCCGACGTCCGATGACGGCCTGCTCGCGACGGACCGGTGCCAGCGCAAGGCCCAGATCGCCACGAGCGCGACGACGACCACGGCGACCGCGATAGCCAGCCCGGTCCCGACCGTGCGCTCGACCACGCCGTACGCCGAGCCGGCCAGGTATCCGAGCAGGCTGTAGCCGACGCCCCAGACGACGCCGCCGCGGTCACGCAGCCCGGCGAGAGCCCAGTCGAGCACCCCGGAGACCCGGTTCAGCCGCCGCGAGGTGAACAGCCGGTCGCCCATCCGCTTGCCCACCTCGTAGCCGACCAGCGGGCCGGTGACGGCGGTGACGACCACCACGCCGATCAGGACGGGCAGCTAGAGGTGGCCGCGGCAGGCGAGCACCCCGCCGAATACGACGGCGGCCTCGCCGGGCAGCACGAACCCGAGGAAGACCGCGGTCTCGCCGAAGACGAGCACCGCGATCGCCGCGATGGCCGCCCAGCCGCTCAGGTGGCCGAGCGCCGCGGTCAGCCCGCTGACGATGCTGGCCAACGCCCGCACCTCCGTCCGTCGCCGCTGGCCGGCCTCGGCCCGCCCTGGCTGGCTGATCCGCTCACTGGCTGTGATCTAGTTGGACATAATGCGTCCTAGCACCCGCTGTCGGGGAGGAGACGCCGATGCCACCGATGTCCCAGCGGCCGTTCTCGGCGGGACCGGCCAAGGCCGGACCGGCCCCGGCCAGGCCGGGCGGCGGGCCACCCTGGGCGGTGAGCGAGACCAGGCCGCCCGCGGCGAGCGCACCGCCGTGGGCAGCGGCCGAGCCCAGGCCGCCCGCGGCGAGCGCACCGCCGTGGGCAGCGGCCGAGCCCAGGCCGCCCGCGGCGGGCGCACCGCCGTGGGCAGCGGCCGAGCCCAGGCCGCCCGCGGCGAGCGCACCGCCGCGGGCGGTGACCGAGACCAGGCCGCCGGCCGCGGCCGCACCGCCCTGGGCCGCCGACGACCCGCAGCGGGCTGCGGCCGGGCCGCCGTGGGCAGCCAGCGAAACGCCCGTGACCGGGCCGCCAGGCCGCGGCGGACCGCCATGGCCCGCCAGCGTTCCCCCAGGCAGCGGCGCCTTTACCTACTCTCCGAGCGACTCTGCTCCAAGCACGGGCAGCCTACCCGCGATCACCGGCAGCCTGATCAGGCGGCAAGGAACCTTCACCGGCCGGATCAGCAGGGATGGCTCGAGCGAGTTCCCGGCCGAGCCGTCCAGGTACCAGCTCTATGCCTCACTGGGCTGCCCGTGGTCCCAGCGGGCGCTGATCGCATGCCGGCTACTCGGCCTTGACCGGGTGATCGGGCTCACCCTGACCGAGCCGGTGGCCGACGAGCGCGGCTGGCGGTTCGCCGACGGGGGTGATCCGCTCACCGGCGCCAGCTTCCTGTCCGACCTCTACCGGGCAACCGATCCGGTGTACCCGGGCCCGTGCACGGTGCCGCTGATCTGGGACCTGCGAACCCGCAGGATCGTGAGCAACGACGTTGAGCAGATCACCGTCATGCTGGAGACCGAGTTCCGGCCGTTTCACCGCCCAGGATCGCCCGACCTGTACCCGGCGGCGCGGCGGCGCGAGATAGAGTCGCTCGCGACGCTGATCTTCCACACCGTCAACACCGGCGTCTACAAGGCCGGCCTGTCGACCACGCAATCCGGCTACGACCAGGCCGTCGAGGGGCTGTTCACCACGCTCGACGCGCTCGAGGAGCGACTCGCCAGAAGGCGCTTCCTGCTCGGCGCCCTGATGACCGAGGCCGACGTCCGGCTCTACCCGACGCTGGCCAGGTTCGACGCGGTCTACTACCCGATGTTCAACTGCAACCTGCGGCGGCTGAGCGACTACCGCCACCTGTGGGGCTACACCCGTGACCTGTTCACCCATCCGGGGTTCGGCGAGACCACGGATCTCAGCCAGATCAAACGGCATTACTACCAGTCAGCCGAATGGGACACTTCGCGGAATAAATACGGTATAGTTCCCATAGGTCCTCAAATCAACTGGGCGGAGCCTCACGGCCGGGCACGGATGCCGGGTTAGGCTAGGGCACAGGCAGGTGAGTCTCCCCGGGTAGCCTTGCCCGCAGGGGTCGTACAGATCAATCAAGCTCCGGAAGAGGCGATGTCGGCCGTGTCTGCCGAGTTCCCGCATGCGCCAGCGAACGTCGATCCGCCGTCGGGCCGCGCCCCGGATTCCAGCGGCGACCAGGCCGACGGGAAGAACGCCGGCGGCGGTCAGGCCGGCGAAGGACAGCGCGCACGGCGGGGCACCACCATTCGGACGCCGAACACCGACTTCGGGCCCAACGAGTGGCTGGTGGACGAACTCTACCAGCGCTACCAGGCCGATCCCGGGTCGGTCGACCGGGCATGGTGGAATTTCTTCGCCGACTACCGGCCTGAACCAGTCAGCGCGAGCAGGTCGGCCGGCCAGGGCGCGGGGCCGGCCGCCGCGCCCGCTCCCGCCGGTGCGCCCGCCCCGACCTCGGCTTCCGGCGCCGCCGCGGCGCCGACCGCACAGGCCGGTCCTTCCCAGCCTGGCGCGGGCCGACCGCCGGCGGCCCCGCCTGCCGCGGGCGGGCCGACGGACGAACGCCCGGTCACCAGCCCAGGCGCACGCCCGGGCCCGGGCCCGGGCGCGGGCCCGGGCGCGGGCACTGGCGCGGGCCCTGGCGGCCCGGCTGGCCCCGCGTCAGGAGCTGCCGCCACGCTGAACGGCGAGGCCGCGACGGCCGAGCCGGCCGCCAGGGCCGCCAGCGAGGTCCGGCTGCGCGGCGCGGCATCCCGCACGGTCGCCAACATGGAGGCCAGCCTCGCCGTGCCGACAGCGACGTCGGTGCGGGCCGTTCCGGCCAAGCTGCTGGTCGACAACCGGATCGTGGTCAACAACCACCTCGCCCGCGGCCGCGGCGGCAAGGTCTCCTTCACCCACCTGATCGGCTACGCGGTCGTCAGGGCACTCGCGGTCGCCCCCGAGCTGAACGACTCCTACGCCGAGTCCGACGGCAAGCCGGTCCTGGTCAGGCCGGAGCACGTAAACCTGGGCCTGGCGATCGACGTGCAGAAGGACGACGGCACCCGCCAGCTGCTCGTGCCCAACATCAAGGCGGCCGAGCAGATGGACTTCCGCCAGTTCTGGCTGGCCTACGAGGACACCGTGCGCAAGACCAGGAGCGGCAGGCTCACCGTCGCCGACTTCGCCGGCACGACGATCAGCCTGACCAACCCGGGGACGATCGGCACGGTGCAGTCGGTGCCGAGGCTGATGCCGGGGCAGGGCTGCATCGTCGGCGTCGGCGCGATGGAGTACCCCGCCGCCTACCAGGGCGCCTCGGCCGAGACACTGGCCAGGCTCGCCGTCAGCCAGACGGTGACGCTGACCTCGACCTATGACCACCGGATCATCCAGGGCGCCCAGTCGGGCGAGTTCCTGCGGATCATCAGCGGGCTGCTGCTCGGCGAGCACGACTTCTACGACCAGGTCTTCGCCTCGCTGCGGATCCCGTACGAGCCGGTCCGCTGGGTCCGCGACATCCCGGCCGCGCACGAGAACGACATCAGCAAGGCAGCGCGGGTGCACGAGCTGATCCACGCTTACCGGGTGCGCGGCCACCTGCTCGCTGACACCGACCCGCTCGGCTACGTCCAGCGCAAGCACCCCGACCTGGACATCAACCAGCACGACCTGACGCTGTGGGACCTGGAGCGGGAGTTCGCCACGGGCGGCTTCGGCGGCAAGCCGCGGATGCTGCTGCGCGAGATACTCGGCGTGCTGCGCGACGCCTACTGCCGCACCGTCGGCCTCGAGTACATGCACATCCAGAACCCGGCGGAGCGCTCCTGGCTGCAGGACCGGGTCGAGCGGCCGCACCGCAACCCCGACCACGACGAGCAGATGCGCGTGCTGTCCAGGCTGAACGTCGCCGAGGCGTTCGAGATGTTCCTGCAGACCAAGTTCGTCGGCCAGCGCAGGTTCTCGCTCGAGGGCTCGGAGTCGCTGATCCCGCTGCTCGATGCCGTGCTCAACGAGGCGGCCAAGGTCGGGCTGCACGAGGCCGTGATCGGCATGGCGCACCGCGGCAGGCTGAACGTGCTCGCGAACATCGTCGGCAAGTCCTACGCCCAGATCTTCGACGAGTTCGAGGGCTACGTCGACCCGGGCAGCACGCACGGCTCCGGTGACGTCAAGTACCACCTCGGCGCCGAGGGCCGCTACACCGCGGCGGACGGCACCGCGATCCCGGTCAGCCTGGTCGCCAACCCGAGCCACCTCGAGGCCGTGGACCCGGTAGCCGAGGGCGTGGTGCGGGCCAAGCAGGACGTGCTGGACATGGGCACCCCCGGCTACACGGTGCTGCCCGTCCTCATCCACGGCGACGCCGCGTTCGCCGGCCAGGGCGTGGTCGCCGAGACGCTCGAGCTGTCCCAGCTGCGGGGCTACCGCACCGGCGGGACCGTGCACATCGTGGTGAACAACCAGGTCGGCTTCACCACGGACCCGCGCTCGTCGCGGTCCAGCGTGTACGCCACCGACGTGGCCCGCACGATCCAGGCGCCGATCTTCCACGTGAACGGCGACGACCCGGAGGCCGTGGTCCGGGTCGGCAGGCTCGCGTTCGCCTACCGCGCGGCGTTCGCCAAGGACGTCGTCATCGACATGGTCTGCTACCGCCGCCGCGGCCACAACGAGGCCGACAATCCCTCGTTCACCCAGCCGCTGATGTACGACCTGATCGACGCCAAGCGGTCGACCCGCAAGCTGTACACCGAGGCGCTGATCGGCCGCGGCGACATCACGCTGGGCGAGGCCGAGCAGATACTCCGCGACTACCAGGCCGAGCTCGAGCGGGCGTTCACCGAGACCCGCGATGCGATCACGCGGCCCGCCGAGCCAGGCTCCGTGCGCCCCACGCCGCCACAGCAGGCCAGCCCGATCGACCACACCAGGACGCCGACCGCGATCAGCCAGGAGACGGTCAAGCGGATCATCGACACGCAGCTGAACCTGCCCGAGGGGTTCACGCCCCACCCCAGGCTGGCGCCGCAGCTCGCCCGCCGCGCCGTCATGGTGGAACAGGACGAGATCGACTGGGCCACCGGCGAGCTGCTCGCGTTCGGCGCGATCCTGGTCGACGGCAACGCGGTGCGGCTGGTCGGCCAGGACAGCCGCCGCGGCACGTTCGGCCAGCGGCACGCGAGCATCGTCGACCGGCACACCGGCGAGGAGTACACCCCGCTGCGCGCGCTCAACAACGACAACGCCAAGTTCCACGCCTACGACTCGCTGCTGTCTGAGTTCGCGGCCGTCGGATTCGAGTACGGCTACTCGATCTCCAGGCCAGGCGCCCTGGTCTGCTGGGAGGCCCAGTTCGGCGACTTCGTGAACGGCGCGCAGACCATACTCGACGAGTTCATCGCCTCCGGCGAGCAGAAGTGGGGCCAGCGTTCCGGCGTCGTGCTGCTGCTGCCGCACGGCTACGAGGGCCAGGGCCCCGACCACTCATCGGCGAGGGTCGAGCGGTTCATGACGCTGTGCGCGCAGGACAACATGACGGTGGCGATGCCGTCCACCCCGGCCAGCTATTTCCATCTGCTGCGCTGGCATGTGCTGTCGGACCGGATCAAGCCGCTGATCGTGTTCACGCCAAAATCCGTGCTCCGGCTGAAGACGGCGGTCTCCGCGGTCGCCGAGTTCACGACCGGGTCGTTCCGGCCGGTGCTGGCAGACCCCGTGGCGGCCGGGCCCGGCGCGGCGGGCGGTTTCGACCCGGCGCAGGTCCGCCGCGTGGTGCTGTGCTCGGGCAAGGTCTACTACGACCTGGCCGGGAAGCGGAAGGCCGACCGGCGGGCCGACGTCGCGCTCGTCCGGGTCGAGCGGCTCTACCCGCTGCCGGCACCGGAGATCGCCGCCGCGCTCGCCGCCTGCCCGAGCGCCGCCGAGCTGGTCTGGGTGCAGGAGGAACCGGTCAACATGGGTGCGTGGCCGTACATGGCGATGCACCTGCCCGGCGCGCTCGGCCGCGGGCTCGGCGTGATCGCGCTGCCGGAGAGCTCGGCGCCGGCACAGGGCTCGGCGAAGAAGCACGCGGCCGAGCACGCTGCGCTGGTCGCCGCGGCGCTTGGCTAGGGCTGGCCGGGCGGCGTGTACTTCACCGATCGCGGCATCGAGGAACTGGCCGAGCGGCGAGGGGAGGACAATGTCACGCTCGGCTGGCTCGCTGCGAAGCTGACCGAGTTCGTCGACCTGCACCCCGAGCACGAGACCGCCGTCGAGCGGCTGGCGACCTGGCTTGCCCGTGCCGATGGCGACGAGGATTAGGGCGTGCCCGCTCGCGGGAGGACGCGCGGCAGTGACAATCCACGCGGCAGTGACGATCTAATAGATACGCCCTGACGCACAACGCGGCGCCGGTCTCAGCGGGTAAGCCGGTCGCCGCGCGGGTCGCGTTCCCAGGTCCCGGGATTTTGCCAGACGAGATATATCGCATGTAAGATCGATGCAGGAGGGTGCGAGGGTCGCTCGGGCCTGCGCGCCTGACGAGAGAGGAACTGATCGTGAGTCCGGTCTTCAGGCACGGCGGCCTGCGCCTGTACCTGCTCAAGCTGCTCGACGAGTCGCCACGGCACGGCTACGACGTGATCCGGCTGCTGCAGGACCGGTTCCTCGGCGTCTACTCCCCCTCGCCGGGCACCATCTACCCGCGCCTGGCCAGGCTGGAGGAAGAGGGCCTGGTCACGCACGACCTGGTGGACGGCAAGAAGGTCTATAAGATCACCGACGCCGGCCGTGATGAGCTGAACCGGCGGCTGGACGACCTGGCCGACCTCGAAGACGAACTGTCGGACTCCGTGCGTGACATCGCCAGGGAGATCTCCCGCGACGTCAGGGAGACGGTCAGGAGCCTGCGGGACGAGTTCACCTGGGCGGTCCGCGAGGCGGGCAAGACAGGGAGCGACGCCGGGCGGCGGGAGCGGCCTACCGGCGGCCAGGCCGCGGCAGAGGCAGCAGCGGCCGAGTCGGATGCTGCCGGGGCTGCACCGGCGGACGCGGCGGACGCGGCGGCGGCGGAGGCCGGGGCCGATACGGTCTGGAGCGAGGCGGCCGGCGAGCCAGCGGCCGGCGCGGAGCAAGCCGAGGGGTCAGCGCGTGGCGCGGAGCAGGCCGACGGGTCAGCGCCTGGTCCGGAGCAGGCCGGCGGGTCAGCGCCTGGTCCGGAGCAGGCCGGCGAGTCAGCGGCAGGCGCGGAGCAGACCGGTGAGTCAGGTCGCTCGCGGGACAGTTCCGGCGGCAGTGACCGGTCGGCGGGGCGGGAGAGCCGGTCAGGCCGATGGCCCTCTGGCGGCTGGCGCGAGTGGGCGGACTGGGCAGAACGGCGCGACTGGCGCGAGTGGGCCGACTGGGCCGAGCAGCGCAACTGGGGCGAGTGGGCCTCCAAGCAGGAGTGGAAAGACTGCGCCAAGGCCAGCCACAAGGAGTGGAAAGAGTGGGCCAAGGCCGGCAAGCAGGAGCGGGCAGCGAGCGGCGCTCGCCGGCGTGAGGCCGACCGCGATCTCGTCGTGGACCTCGAACGGCTGGCCGCCGCCTTCGCCAGGGAGATTCGCGGCGTCGCGTGGCAGACCGAGGCGCTCAGCGAGGACGCGGTCGGCAATCTCGGCCGCATTCTCACCGACGCGCTGAACCGGGTCAGGAACGAGGTCTTCCGGCCGCCGGGTCCCGGCAAGGAGGACTCATGAGGATCTTGCTCGGGTCCCTTGACCGCGCCGCAGGCCGGACAGTCGGCCGGGCCGCGGCGTCCGGCCGGGCCGCGGCGTCCGGCTCCGGCCGAGCGACAGCGTTGGGCCGGGCGACAGCGTTGGGCCGGGCGACAGCCGTCGGCGGTCGCAAGCGCTCGTGCAACCACTCCCCCGGCTCCGCGGCACCGGCGGACGGCTGCTTCCCCGGCTCCGCGGCACCGGCGGACGGCTGCTTCCCCGGCTCCGCGGCACCGGCCCACGGCTGCTTTCCCTAACCGGCGGCAACCGCGCTCGCGCGAGGGCTCCCATCGCGCGAGCAGCCAGTAAGGCGAAGACTTTGGGTAAGCCGAAGAGTTTGTGGTTCTCTCTGACGCAGACTTTACGTCTTAACGCGCTGGACTGCCGCCGGGCGCCGGGCCTCAGACAGTGAACACGACTTTCCCGAACAATTCGCCGTTGATCATGGCGGCGAAGCCGTGTCGCGCCTCGCTGATCGGCAGGGTTCGGTCGATCAGCGGCCGCGCGCCGGTCTGCTCGCAGAACCTGAGGAGCCTGGTGAGCTGGTCCCTGGTTCCCATCGTCGATCCGACGACCGAGAGTTGCCGGAAGAACACCCGCGCCAGGTCCGCCGGCGGCATCGCCCCGCTGGTCGCTCCCGAGATCACGATCCGGCCGCCGGGCCGCAGGGCCTTGAGCGAGTGCGACCAGGTGGCTTCGCCGACGGTCTCCATCACGGCGTCGACACGCTCCGGCAGCCTCGCTCCGGGCGGGAACGCCTGATCGGCGCCCAGCGCCAGCGCCCGCTCGCGCTTGTGCTCGCTCCGGCTCGTGGCCCAGACCCGGTAGCCGGCCGCCGATCCGAGCAGGATCAGCGCGGTTGCCACGCCGCCGCCCGCTCCCTGGACGAGCACCGTGCTCCCCGGCTCGACGCCGGACTTGTCGAACAGCATCCGGAAGGCGCTGAGATAAGCCGTGGGCAGGCAGGCGGCTTCGGTGAAGGACAGCCCCGCCGGCTTGGGAACGAGGTTCCCGCGCGGCACCGCGGCCTGCTCGGCGAAGGTGCCGTCGTACCGCTCGGACAGCAGCGACCTCGCGGGGTCGAGCGTTTCGTCGGCGACTGCCGCCCCGGGGCCGCTGACGACCCCGTGCACGACCACCTCGTTGCCGTCCGCGTCGACTCCGGCGGCGTCGCAGCCGAGGATCATCGGCAGCCGGTCGGCCGAGATGCCGACCCCGCGCAGCGTCCAGACGTCGTGATGGTTGAGCGAGGCGGCCTTGACGGAGACCGTCGTCCAGCCGTCCGGAGGCACAGGCTCGGCGTGCTCGCCCAGTTCGAGAGCGGACAGCGGGTCATCGGAACTGAACCTGGCGGCGGTCACTGCGAACATGGCAGGACCTTAGCGCCCGCCATGCCGCGGTCGCCTGCCAGGTAGGCATAACTCAGCTCAGCGGATGACGCCAGCGCAGCCCGGGAAACGAGCGAACCCCTTGTCTGCCGTGATGAACTCGCAGCCGGGCTCGATCGCTAGGGCCACTTGGTAAGCGTCAGGAATCGCATTGCCTACCGAGCCTGGCTGACTGCACAGGTGCGCGAAGATAGCCCGGTGCCGAGCGCCCGGCCGAAGCGACACGCAGTTCGGATGGTCACGGATCTGCTCAGCCGTGATGAGGCAGTCCGCTAGATCGCTGGGGGGCCGGAAGATGGAGGGGTGCGTCACTACCCGTATGAATCCGCTCAGCACAAGCTCAGACACCCCGAACGCCTCCGGGCCAGCCACCTCCTGCTCGAGCCAGCGCCTGTACTCCTGATGGCGCTCAGCATCGGGCCTGAACGCGTGCACTAGCACGTTCACGTCGAACATGCGCATGGCTACCTGCGCGTCTCCACCGCGGCCCGGCTTCCATGTGGTCGAGCAGCGCAGCATTGTCGTCAAGGCTGACGTCGATGACATTTAAATGTCGTGATGTATGCCGGCCATGCGACCGCCGCATCCGCAGCGCGCACGGCAGCGCGGGCCAGCCACGGCTGCTTGCGTCAGGGCCGGGCCTCGGAAGTTAGGCGCGAGGCAGACATGCCGCCGGGCGACGGCGGACCTCGGCAGGCGCGAAAGCCGCGGACGGGCTTATAGCGATGCCGCCCGCCGGGCGGCAGGGCTGTGACATACTCCCGGACTAAGGCTGGCTCTGACTCCTGCCTGTAAGGACCGGCGTGAATCTGGCATCCTTTGCCGAGCTAGCTGTGCGCCTGGTCAATTCTGGCGTTTGCAGCGCCGATGCTGACCCGTTGCGCAGCTGCGAGGCGTTCCGTGAGTTCGTGGCGGGGCGTCCATTTCTTGCTGTCCCGGTCACGCGGCACGACCTGGACCTGCTCAGACTGCTTCGGGACGAGCTCGCCACCGTGTTTACCTCGGCCGTCGACGGTGCCGACCACGTGGCCATCGACCGGCTCAACGCGCTGATGACCGTGCATCCGGTACACCCGGTCCTGGTCCAGCATGACGGCGAGCCCTGGCACGTCCACCTCAGCGAGTCGGGCTCGATGACCGACAGATACGCGGCGGCCGCGGTGGTCAGCATGGCCCTGCTGCTCAGCCAGCTCGGTACGGACCGCCTGGGGATCTGCGCGGCGGCGTCCTGCGACCGGGTGTTCATCGACGGCAGCAGCAACAAGTCGCGGCGCTACTGCGCGGAGCACTCGGCGGCGAGCGGCAACGTGACCTCGCTGCGCGGTCAGCGCGGCATGACCGGAGGCGCGGGAGAGTCCGTGGCCTAGGCCGCCAGCCAGATCACATCAGCATCAGGCGGCGCAGCAAGTCCCGCCGCGCGTTACCGAAACGACACCTTCGGGCTTCTTCTCACGCCCCCTGATGATCATTACCATGAGGCCTACTTGCGGGCGTTAGCATCTTGTTCGTGGACCGGAAAGAAGGTTCAACATGGCAACTGAAGCAGTTACCGTAGCCAGGCCGGCTGACGTCGGCCTGAAACGAGAGATGGGCCTGCTGGGCGCCATCTGGGCGTCCGAAACCTCGATCATCGGGTCGGGCTGGCTCTTCGGCTCCCTCTACGCGGCGCAAGCCGTCGGGACCGCGGCCCTGCTCGCCTGGGTCCTGGCCGGCATCGCCGTCATCGTCCTGGCCCTCGTCCATGCCGAACTCGGCGGAATGTACCCGGTCGCGGGCGGCACAGCGAGATTCCCGCACTTCGCGTTCGGCAGCGTGGCCGGCATCTCATTCGGCTTCTTCTCCTGGCTGCAGGCCATCACGGTGGCGCCGATCGAGTGCTATGCGGTGTTCACGTACCTGTCGTACTACTGGCCCGGCGTCTACAACACGACCACGGGCAAGATCACAGGACTTGGCTTCGTGCTGACGATCGTCCTCATGGCACTCTTCACCGGGGTCAACTTCCTGGCGATGCGCCTGTTCAACAAGGTCAATAGCGTAGTCACCGTCTGGAAGGTCGCGATCCCCGTCCTGGCCATCATCGTGCTGCTGTTCAAGTTCCACGGCAGCAACCTCGGTGCGGGCGGCGGTTTCATGCCGTACGGCTTCAAGGCACTGCTCGGGGCAATCCCCACGGCGGGCATCGTGTTCGCCTACCTCGGCTTCGAGCAGGCCGACCAGCTGGCAGGCGAGATCAAGGACCCGCAGCGGAACCTGCCGCGGGCGATCATCGGCGCGGTCATGATCGGCGTGACCATCTATGTGCTGCTGCAGTTCGTGTTCATCGGCGCGCTGCCCGCTAGCCAGCTGACTCACGGATTCGCCGGGATCAGCGACAAGAACATCCTCGCCGGCCCGTTCGCCGGCCTGGCAGGTCTGGTCGGCCTCGGCTGGCTTGCGACCATCCTGCGGATCGACGCGTTCATCTCCCCGGCAGGAACCGGCCTGATCTATGTGACGTCGACGTCTCGCGTCGGCTACGGCCTGGCTCGCAATCGCTACTACCCGCAGATCTTCGCCAAGACCGACAGCCGCGGCGTGCCCTGGATCGGCCTGATCCTCGGCTTCGTGTTCGGGCTCTTCTTCCTGCTGCCGTTCCCGAGCTGGCATGCTCTGGTCGGCCTGGTCACCGCCGCGTCGGTGCTGATGTACGCGGGGGCGCCGCTGGCCATGGGCGCCTTCCGGCTGCAGGTTCCCGATACCCACCGGCCGTACAAGATGCCAGGAGCGGTCGTCCTTGGGCCGATCGCTTTCATCGTCGCCAACCTGATCATCTACTGGTCAGGCTTCGAGGTGCTGTGGAAGCTCGGCTTCGCGCTGGTCGTCGGCTACATCCTGATCGGTATCGCGATGGCGTTCGACTCCCAGCGGCCGCCACTGGAATGGAAGTCCGCGCAGTGGCTGCCGGTCTATCTGATCGGCATGGGCCTCATCTCCTGGCAGGGCCAGTACAACGGCGGTGCCGTTAAGCCGCCACTCAACACCAACTTCATCGGATTCGGGTGGGACATTGGGGTGGTGGCGCTCTTCAGCCTGCTCATCTACTACTGGTCCCGGTACGCGCGGCTGCCCAGGGAGGAGATGCAGGCACTCGTTGCGCGCCAGGCAGCGGAACATGACCCGACGCTCGAGGCGCCCGCCGCCTGATACTTCATGACGCCCGCTAGTTCACGCGGTCTGGCCCCGTCGCCGTAGTCGGCAGCGGGGCCAGACCGCGTCTTAGCGCCGCGGCGGCCAGCAGCGAACGATCACACGTCCCTCGATCAGGTCAGCCCGGACCGGACCGAAGCGGAAGCTGTCGACACCGCCGGCGCCCGGATTGTCCGAGGTCAGCCACCAGCCGGCGGCCTCTCGCCAGGCGGCGCGCTTGACGAGCAGCGTGCCGGGCGAGCCGGGATGCCGGGCGATCACCAGCTGACCCGGCCTGACCCTGACCGGACGGCCCGGATCCGGCGAGCGATCGCCAGGGCGCGGGCTGCGGCAACCCAGGCCGCGCCATACAAGCAGCCAATCACCAGGCATCAGGGCGGGTTCCATCGACCGTTCCGCGACGACTACCCGCCATATCGGCCACCCCACGATCCCTCCCGTCCGCGCATCGGCGCCACGCTGTACTGTCAGATTCCGTTGACCCAATGATCCGACCGAGAGCCAACGCTCCAGAGAGAAGGACACCATGAGGCTCCTCGCACGGGCACTCGAGCCGAAGACCACCGTGTACGCCCACTGCGACC
>WNGG01000034.1_pt1 | contig 156373 bp, 136 predicted proteins | sample 5400661 | NCBI WGS metagenome assembly WNGG01 (sample SAMN13153372, study PRJNA577476) | soil metagenome | isolation source: 100 cm soil or saprolite under Garry oak tree replicate 1 | place: USA:California | collected 2016-06-15
AGGTCGGCTACCGCAGCCTCAGCCTTTCCGACCACCGCTGGTGCGTCGGCCAGGACCTGGCCGCGGAAGTAGGTCGTCAATCCAGGCGCGCGGCTCACCGCTTCGTCGAGCTTGGCGACCGCGGCGAAGAACTCCGGAGCGGCGACTTTGGCTACGAACCCCGGAGCGTGCCCAACGTGCCGAACAAGCTGCTGGAGGGCTTCGGGCATTCGTTTCGCCGCCAGCCTGGCCTGGAACGTCCCCTCCAGGGCAAGGAACAGCGGCTCATCCGGCCGCGCCTCAGCCCGCTCGTGAAAGTATCCGTACGCCTCCGCGTCCCTCCCAGCCGCGATGAACTCGCTGGTCAGCACCACGGCCGGACGGACGCTGGCCCCCGGCCAGCTGACGGCCTCCTTGAGCGCGTCGAGTTCCAGCCACCGGCTGATCGGCTGACGCGCAGCGTCCCGCAGAGTCTTGCCCATCATCGTTTCCTCCTGCTGTCCTGGTGGCGGGTGATCGGTTCGGTCATGGCAGTGATCCCTTCAGTGTCAGTCAGGTGTGGCGGGGCAGCAGTTTGCTGCCGCAGGGTCACCGGACCGCTAAGGCAGGGTGCGCTTCGGTCTCGGCTTCGTGCGCGCCTTCGGCTGTTTCGGCTTCGTCGGACGGGATCACCGGCACGGGCAAGCCCTTGGCCCGGACCACATCTGGGTCCCGCGGGTCGGGCGGAAGGACCTCATGCCAGGGGCGCTCGCGCCGAACCCTCGGCCGGTGGATACGGATCCGCTCCACTGTTTCTCATCTCCTCGGCCAGCCACCCATCTCTGGGGCCCGATGGCGGGTAGCCCCGGCAAGGGGTGTGTCCGCCGTCGATGCTGCGAGCCTGGCACCGTGCCCGCAGCCGAAAAAGAGGCAGCTTGCGAACGCACTCTTCGGCCAGGCCGAACAATCTTGCGGCCGGGGGTACTTCATCCGATCGGCCGCCAGCCTGTGGGGGTACCGTCAGGATATGGAGCTGCGTCAGCTCGAAGCGTTCGTGGCAGTAGCCACCGAGTTGCACTTTGGGCGGGCCGCTGAGCGGCTGCACATCGCCGCGCCGACGCTCAGCGAACTGATCCGCCGCCTGGAGCGCGAGCTGGGCACCCCGCTATTCACCCGCACCACCCGCCAGGTTGCCATCACCAGCGCCGGTGCCGAACTGCTCACCCGCTCGAAAGTCATTCTCGACGAGGTCGCCGCCGCCAAGGCCGCTGTACGCCGCGTCACTGGCGGCGAGGCAGGCACCGTGCGGCTGGGCATCACCCCGCCCGCTGCCCCAGTGCTCGCCCCTCACCTGATCAGTCTGTTCGCCGCCGAAGCACCACAGGTAACTGTCGAACTGCAGCGGATGTGGCTGCCCAAGCTCCTCGACGCTGTCGTTACCGGCGACATCGATGTGGCCCTCACCTGCGGCCCGGTCCCCGAATCGGCCAGGATCGCCACCGAGGTGTTCTGTGCCGAACCGCTCTTGGTCGGCCTGCGCCCAGACCATCGCCTGGCCAGCCGCGACACCATCGCGCTGTCCGAACTCGCCCACGAGGTGCTGGGCACCGCCCCGGAGGCCCTGTTCCCCGCCTGGGTCCTGACCCAGCGCCAGGCACTCGACACCGCAGGCATCGTCCCGCCGACCATCGAGCTCGCCGACACTGACCTGGCAGCCATCCGCTGGGCCGACCAGCGCGACATTGACTGGATCCTGCTGATCCCGTCCCTGGCGGCCGCCCACACCCAGACAGTCATCCGCCCGGTGGCGCCCCGTCAGCTCGTGCCATTCACCCTGCAATGGAACCCCAGCCGGGCGCACACCATGGCCGTTGCCCGATTCGTCCACTGTGCGCTGGCTGCAGATCTCCCGCCCGGCTGGCATACCCAGCCCGATCACCTGCACCACTCCGAACCAAACCAGGACCCGGACGACCCCCACCCGAGCCAGCAACGCGATTAGGCTGCGATCCTGGGGAGCTGACGCCACGGCGTAACGAGCGCGGTGGGGTTGGCGTCCCCTGTGGGCGGCGATGCGGCCGGGGCCAAGCCCATGCCGCGAGCTACGTGGGTCAGGCCGCGCCCGGCGGCGAACGCGTATCTGGCCAGCTCGGCGGCCAGGCCCATCGTACGGCTTGACCCCCGGCGGGCCGGGTCCCGAATAGGCGCCACATCAGCGCGAGATTCCACCCGCATGCCACCTTCGGTTGCAGGGCCCCGCGTTGTGTGAGTCTGTCTCGTTCGTGACGTATGCCAGATAGTGCAATGCAGGCACGAACAGCCAGGATCATGCGGTTACTGCAGCCTCATGACCCGGACGGACGCCCGTGGCTGCCGACCCATCATCCCCGATCCCAGCCCCCTGGCCCAACCTGCCCACGCCATCAGCCCTTCCTCGTCCAGAGGCTGCGCGGGACGGCGTGCGGCGGTGCGGCCACATCGGCGCTTGCTCCTCCTTTGAGCATGCAGTGACGTCTGCGATCGCCGAGTGCCGAGGGGACTTGCGAGTCTACGCGATGGCATGTCGAACGGCGCGACCATGGCCGGCCGATTGGCGTGCGAGCGCCCCGAGCGGATCGCCGCCTTCGCCCAGGTGGCCGGGACGGCGGCGGTCGAGGTGGCCGCCCGGTGCCGGGCGAGCGTCCCGGTGCCGATCCTCCAGATCCACGGGACGGCCGACCGGGCCACGCCGTACCGCGAGGGCGCCGGCGAGGGGTCCGGGCCCCCGCCTGATGATTCGCCGTCCGGCGGGCCCGGCCATCGGCGTGGATGAGTGGGCTCGGCTTTGGGTGCGGGCGAATGAGGCCGAGCCGGAACCCCGCGTGGAGCGGCTTCCGCTAGACACGATCGTTCGCCGCTGGCGAGGTCCCTCACCCGGGCCCGACGTCGACTTCTACGCCGTCCATGGGGCGGCCACACGTGGCCGGGCAGCCGTCTCGCGCTGCCGCGCGCGCTCTTCGGTCGCACGAGCCACGCCTTCGACGCCACTCTTCTGGCAGTTCCTCCACTCACACGCCCGCGATCCGTGAGTCACAAGCACGGCGACGCCCCCATTGCCAGTGGTCTCTTTAGCTAAGACGCCTTTGATTGCGACCGATCGCACGGGATCTCCCTGGCGCCTCTGCCTGCCGTTTCGTGGTGCGGTTAATCGCTTGGGCCCAGCACGGTGCGGTAGCCGCGGGCCCGGCATCGTGGATCGGCTACAGGAACCGCTCGCCTGGACGTCGGTGGCTGGTCGGGTGCAGCCAGCGCAGGTACTGGCGGCTGATCTCACGGGCGAGCCGGCCGCGGAGCTGCTCGCGGAGGTAGGTCATCGCGGGCCGGCCGAGAGGCGGGCCTCCTCGACGCTCACTCCGCCAACCTCCAAGCCCTTGACCTGGCCGCCACGCCAACCGTCCACCACCGCCAGCAACGCCACCTCGGGGCTGACCCCGAGGTCAGTCCAGCGCTGCTGTGGCCAGGCACGCAGCTCCGTGGTGAGGTCGGCCAGGAACACCAGGTCTCGGGGCGCTCGGTCAGGATGGCCGGTCAGCAGCTCGTACAGCACCTGGCCGTCCGGCTGTGGGAGCTGCTCGGCCAGCAGGGTGGCCGGGGCGACCACCAGCACGCGGCCGGGCTCGGGTGCGATCTCGGCGAGTGGCTGATCCAGCAGGATGGCCAGGTAGCAGTCAACGACCCGGCCGGGCCGGAGCTGCTCGCCGTAGGCGTTGGGGCCAAGCCGCACCTGGTGCTCCCTTGACACTCGACACTCCGACGCCAGGCTACCCGGCCGCTGCGGCGACGTCCCAGCATTCTCGAGACGGAGAGGATGGCTCGTACCAGGGTGTTGCACAAAGCCCTCGGCGTGGCGGGCGCCCACGCACGCAGTTACCCGTATGTGCGACCTGAGTGGTCCGGTCATCAGCGTGCTGAGGCTCCTCAGTGACCGATCCCCACGGCCACGCCTGCCAAACCACCACACTCCCCGTGAGCACCGAGGCCAGCACTGCCCACGCGATACCTCCCACGCATCTCACGCCAGGAGCTGGGGCAGGATCCGTCCTATGGGACTCCGGCTGGGCTTACGGACGCGTCCTCCGGCGACGCCTGAGTCGGCTCACCGCCCACGCGCCGACCGCCAGTACCACAAGGACCACGATGGCGACGACCACCCAATAGAGCGCGGAAGAGCCGCCACCGCCACCGCCTCCACCGTACTGGGCGAGGAACAACCAGAGCGTTCCAAGGGTCATTGGCAACGCCTCCTGCTGCTACAGCATCGGATCTGCACGCTCGACCTGGAGGAAGGATTCACCCGGCCGGTGACGAGCCTACGACTTGGCGCCTTGATCAGGTAGTGCCTTCCTCGTCCGCTCGTGGTTGGGTTCCATGGCGAAGCTCTCTCCTAGTTGTCGTTCCGTCTTCGCCCATCCCCCGTTCGCGCTGGGCCAGGGAAAGCGCGCGGTGGATCGTCCCGATGGCCCGCTCCGGTGCCTCCAACCGAACGAAGTCCCGATCCCGGGGAGGAGCGAGGGCTCGTGATTTCCACGAAGGTCTCGCCGACGTGGTCGGTCCAGGCCGAGGGGATGACCGGGTCGAGCTCGCCCGAGGCGATCACCGTGGGCTGGCGGATCTGGGATTCCGCAGGCCCCGGCCGGCAGTAGCGGCCGGGGCCTGCTGCTGTCCAAGGTGTTCATCGGCCCAGGGCTGCCCCGGAACACCGAGGTCACGGCTTTATGCAACAGCCTGGTACGAGCCTGTTTCACAAACCTGTGCGAACGGACGGTGAACCTGCTGCCGTTCGTGAAGCCGGACGGGACACGAGCAAAGCAGCGCGTGCGGTCAGTGCAGCAGCGCCTCAAGCCCGATGATGCCCACGCCGAAGGCGCCGTTGATCACACCGCTAAGCAGCATCGCCGGCCGGGATCGTCCGTGCCGGCGGCCTGCTTCGATGGCCCACCCGACATAGGGGCGGCAACCATCGACAACTCCCGGGCCATGACGGCGGGAACCACCTTCAGGTCGAACCCGGCTCGGCCGAGTTCATGCTCGAGAATGTCGGCGTACACGTGCGCAAGCCAGAAGACCGCCAGGGTGGCGGCGGTGGCGGCCAGGATGAACCCTGGGGGCTCGTGCCCAGCGGTGGCCGCGATCACCGCGGTGGCGAGGATCGTGCCGTAGATCGCGCTGCGGGGGCTCGCGACGAGCATGCCCAGCCGGCGCGGCCAAGGCGATCCTGCCGTCGTGGCGCCTCCCATCCGGCAAGGCTACGCAGCCGGGCCATGGGTGTCACTCGGCGGCGCCGGTATGCGGCGTTCGTCCTGCCTGGTGGTTCATGCTACCGACGTGAGGTGAGGCCGGTCCCAGTGCCTGTCGTGCCGTTGCCGGCGTTGAGACGATAGTGAAGGAAATCCTTGCCGGCCAGCCGCTGTGACCTCGTGGAGTACTGACCGTGCCCGTCAACGATCAGCCGCAAGCGTTTGTGCAACACGCTGGTACGAGCCTGTTTCACAAACCTGTGCGAACGGACGGGGAAACTGCCGTCGGAGGTGACGCCGCGCGAGATGCGCCCGTCGTGCTGTGGTCCTGGGGCGGACTGACGGACGGCCGCAGCCACAGCGACACGCTGGCCGGCTGCATGGTCTGCTCGACCACGCCGAGCAGCTCGGCGGTTAGAGTGTCGAGGTCGACCTGCTGGCGCAGCCTGGCGCTGAACGCGGCGATCGTGCGGGCGGCGTCGTACCGGCGCCGGTTGAAGCGCCGGTCAACCGCCTGCTGGATGTGGCGCCGGGCCGGCTGGAACGCGGCGGCCACGGCCAGGGTCGCTGTGGCCACCACCAGGGGAGAGTCGCGGCCAAGCAGTTGGCCCAGCCCCAGGACCACGCCGGCGTAGCTGCCGCCCAGCAGCACGGTGAGCAGGCTGTAGGCGAGCGTGCGGCTGATGATGCGGTCCAGGTCGTACAGCCGGTAGCGCAGGATCGCCGCGCCGGTGGCCAGCGGCAGCAGCGCCACGCAGGTACCGAGGGCGCCTAGGACCGCGCTCGGCTTCGCCAGCACCACGCCGGCCACCGCGACCAGCAGCGCCACCGCCCCCAGCGCCGCCGCCACCGCCAGCCAGCGCAGCTGCTGGCGTTCCACCCCGCGGGCGCGGCGAAAGCGCACCACCAGCGACCCGGCCGCCGCCACCAGCGTGGCAAGGACGATGAGGGCGCCGACCGCGGTGACGGCGAGCAGCACACCGACCGGGACCGGGACGGCGAGCGGGTTCCCGACCTCGGGGTGGTCCGGCAGCTCCGGTTGCGGGTCGACCGTGAACAGCAACACCAGCAGCACGGGCGCGGCGACCGCCACCCTGGCCAACCAGCGCCAGCGCGGCGAGGGCAGCGACCCCGTGGGGGTGAGCAGCAGGACAAACCCGCCGCAGGCCAGCCACAGGACCTGGATGCCGTTGGTGATCCCGGCCAGGTAGCCGGCGGCCGGCAGCGCCCCGGGCCGGGCCAGCAGCCCATAGTTGACGTACCCGGAGGCGACGACGTTGGCCACCACCAGCAGCCCCAGGCCGAGCAGCAGCCAGCCCACTGGGTGCGCCGGGCGGCGGCTGCCAACCAGCGCCCCGACCGTGGCCGCGCTCACCGCCGCCACCCCCAAGGGGACGCTGCCGGGCTGCAGCAGCCATGCCGTCTCCGGCGAGCCGGCCTGGCGCTGCAGGTAATCCAGCCAGGCGGCAACGGCCAGGCCGAGCATGGCCAGCGCCCACAGCGCCCAGGCCAATACCCCTGACCATCGGCGCGGCCGCGCCTGGCGAGCGAGAGGGATCACCGCCATGGTCCTTGGTGCATGCGCCGCACCACCGCCACCTCCCAGCGTCGCGGATCACGCGCCAGTGTGGCCTGCCTGCGTCTCGGGAACGTTACGGACGACGAGCCCGCCAAAGCATCACGCCTTTGTGCAACAGCCTGTTACCTGTACTCCGTTAGGTTGGCGCGGCTGATGGGTGTAACCATGCCGTTGATCGTGGGAGTCTGCGCAGGCACACCGGACACGCGCCAGCCCAACAAGCGAGCAGCACTTGCAGCTCGCGCACCACGGCAAAGGTGGTCAGGCCGACGCAGCCGCTTTTGGGTCCAGCCGCTCCAAGGTCACGAACGCGTGGGCGACCGAGACCAGGGTCACGTGATGGTGCCAGCCCTTGAAGGAGCGCCCCTCGAAGTGGTCCAGCCCCAGCGCGTCCTTCAATTCCCGATAGTCGTGCTCCACCCGCCAGCGCAGCTTGGCCAGGCCCACCAGCCGCTCCAGCGGGGTGCTCTCGGGCAGGCTGGCCAGCCAGTAGGCAACCCGCTCGGGCTCGCCGTCTGGCCACTCGGCCACCAGCGAGCGCACCGCAAGCTCCCCGCCACGGGTGGCGCGGCGCAGCCTGACCCCGGCCGGGCGCACCCGCTGCGCCACGAACCGGGAGCGCAGCTGTTGGCCGTCGGCGCCTTGGCGCCAGGCGACCGTGCGGGCCGCCGGCTCGCCCACGGCCAGTACCAGCTGCCGCAGCGACGAGCGCCGCTGGCGGTAGCGCGCCACCGGCGGGCGGCCACGGCCCGCATACGGCACGGCCTCGGGGACCACATCCTGGGGGTAGGCGCTGATGGTGCCGGGGACCTGCACCACGTAGGCCAGCTCGCGCTGCTCCAGGCCAAGCCGGAACTCGCTGACCTCGCCGTAGGCGGCGTCGGCCAGCACCACCGGCGCCTGAAGGTCCCAGCCGGCCAGCTCGTCCAGCATGTCCAGGGCCAGCTGCCACTTGGGCCGGTGGCGCTGGTCGGCGGGCACGTGCGCCTTGCGGCGCCGCTCGGCATCGGCGTCCCAGGACTCCGGCAAAAACAGCCGCCAGTCCAGCGGGCAGGAGGCCTGGTCGGTGGCCGCGTGCACGGACACGCCGACCTGGCAGTTGGCCACCTTGCCCAGCGTCCCGCAGTACTGGGGGGCGACCCCCACCGAGTGGCGGCCGAACTTGGGGAAGGCGGTGTCATCGATCACCCAGGCGTTCGGCCGGATCGCGGCGGTCATGCGCTGGGCGAGCCGGCGGCGCACGGGGGTCGGGTCCCAGGGGGATTGGTTGACGAACTGCTGCAGCGCCTGCTCCAGCACGTACGCGTCGGCCTGCGGGTCGCCCCTGGCCAGCCGGGCGGCCATCGGCTCGATCGACTTGCGCTTGCCGTCCAAAAGCAGCCCGCGCAGGTCGGTCTGGCCCCAGCGGCGCTGGTCCTTGCGGGGGATGGATGCGAACAGGTCCTCGGCGAAGGTGACAAGACGGGTGCGGATGCGGCGAAGTTGTGTGGGTGTCATTGCTTGCCACCAGTGGTGGTGGCGGGCTCCTTTCAGCTTGGGTAATACCGCTTCACAGGTACACCCGACAGCGGCACACTCGCAAGACCTAACAGAGTACAGGTAACAGGCCGTTGCATAAGCCGTGACCCCGGCCGGCCCGGTCGCGTCATGGAGCCCATGGCACCGCATCTACCTGTGGCCATCCCCGCTTGGTTCGATCGACGATGCGCCCGGTGTAGCCGATCCAGTGGAGGATCAGCAGCTCCAGATAGCGGACCGCGAGCCACCAGGCCTCGATGAGAAGTCGATCTCGGTCGTAGAGATCGTCCAGCGCCTTCGGGTGCGTGAGGCGGTGTCGGACGTCGGTCACCGCCTTGGGCGCGTCGCCGTGGCCTTCTTTCTTGGCGAAGGCCTTGAGCGCAGCAAGATGTGCTGGAATGGGTGATATTGGTATCTTGGCCTTTTTCAGCATCGCGCGGAGCCGCCAGTCAGCATTCTTGTTCTCGTGCTTCACAGGGTCAGCACCGCCTTCGAGAACGGCACGTTGCCAGGACAGAAGTTCCAGGGCAGCAAAGGCGATGGTGATCCGCTGCTCCACAAAGCCGCCCCGATTCGAGGCTACATACGACTGAGCCAAATGCCTGGCGACCCGACCCCGCGTTGGGTCAAGGAGCCTCTCCCCGAGCAAACGCACCGGATCTCCCATCGGCGCGGCGGTCCAGTCCCACCAGGCGTCCACTCCGCCGAGCGGATCCGCAAGACGAGCCCCCCACTCTCGCCACACCAACCGCCCGTCATCATCGCGAGCTTCGGCAAGCGCCGGACAGGTGAACCGTCCCAGCACGAACGAACTCACGAGCTGGTATGCCGTCAAGACGGGCTCACATTCCTTGGCGGTGAATGGCCTCTTATCGATCCGGTGGAGCGTCCCGAGATGGGTGACCGCATACTTCCCCGTGTTCTTCAACGTCTCGATGACCGCGCGAAGGTCCGGGCGAGCATCCACGGCCATCGTCCACTCCCCAACCCGCCACACCCCACGACCAGCCCAACGCTGCCGCGTCCCATCACCCGCAATCGCCTCAAGCCAGTTACCTTGACCCACATTGCCGAGATTGACCCACCGCACCAACACGGCAGGCACAGCCGCCTCGGTCCTGCCCACAACCTCGGCGCCGTCCATCCATCCCGATGCCGAATCGCGGGCCCGCCCAACAACCTCTTGGCCCGAGTAGGCACCACGTGCCTTCAGCCGGAACCGAACCTTAGCAGCGGCACTCCACGCCTTCGGTCCAGGCTCAGGGAAATGTGCGGTCCAGCGCACGTCCTGGCTGGGTAGCCAGCGAGCCACGACCCGTAGCCGACAGTCCCGGCCACTGTTGACTTCTGTTGCTCGTCCGTCATACAGCACCTCGTTCGCCGTTGTGGGCGTGTCGGTAAGGAACGCGACACCAGGGGCAGGATGAAGGTTGAGCCGTTCGGCTCGCCGTTGCGTGGTGATTTGGGTGGTTAGTTCATGCTGTGAGAGGGTCCGCAGCATCGAGGAGTTCCGCCTCTGACCAGGCGATCCAAGAACTTCCGGCTCGAGGCGGCCATCGCGACCAACCCGTGGGGGGCCATGTGGCACGCCCGCTGGACCTGGAAGAGCTCGAAGAGCTCGTCGAGCACTTCACCCTGCTGCCCGACGAGCTGCGACTGCTGCGGAACAAGACCGGCGCGACCCGGTTGGGCTTCGGGCTGCTGCTGAAATACCTGGCCTGGAAGGGGCGGTGGCCACGCGGCCGCTCTGAGCTGCCCGACAACGCGATCGAGCACGTCGCCCGGCAGGTCAAGGTCCCCGCCGAGGAGCTGGGCTTCTACGACTGGGACGGGCGCACCATCAAGGCCCACCGAGCCGAGATCCGCCGGCACCTGGACTTCCGGGAGTGCACCGTCGCGGACGCCGACAAGCTGACCGGCTGGCAGGCCGAGCACGTCTGCCAGCGCGAACGCCGGCCCGAACGGGTCCGGGAAGAGCTGCTGGGGCACCTGTTGGCCGAGCGGATCATCCCGCCGGCCAAGACCCGGCTGGCGCGGATCATCGCCTCAGCGCTCCACCAGGCCGAGCGGACCCTGACCCTGCGGGTTGCCGGTCGGATCCCGGCTGAGGTGGCCAGCCGGATGCTGGCGTTGATCGCCGAGGCCAGCGACGACCCCGACGAGGCTGACCAGGAAGAAGACGGCCGGGAGGTCTTCGCCAGTCTCAAGGAAGACCCCGGCAACGTGAGCCTGAAGACCACCCAGCAGGAGGTCGCCAAGCTCCGAGCGATCCAGGCGATCGGCCTGCCCGAGCGGCTGTTTGCCGACATCGCGCCCAAGGTGGTGACCGGCTGGCGGGCGCAGGCGATGGTCGAGGCCCCCAGCCACCTGCGCGACCACGCCGACGAACTCACGCTCACCCTGCTCGCGGCGTTGCTGTACTGCCGCGGTCGCGAGATCACCGATGCGCTGGTGGACCTGCTGATCGCCACCGTGCACCGGATCAACGCCCGCGCGGCCAAGAAGGTCGTCGACGACGTGGTCTCGGAGATCAAACGGGTCACCGGCAAGGAGCACATCCTGTTTCGGATCACCGAGGCCGCGCTGGAGGACCCGGACGGCCCGGTCAGCGAGGTGATCTACCCGGCCGCCGGCGGGGTGGGCACGCTGGAGGACCTGCTGCGGGAGTTCCGGTCCAAGGGCTCGACGTTCAAGCAGCACCAGCAGCGGGTGTTCAAGGCGTCCTACACCAACCACTACCGGCGCGGGCTGATCGAGCTGCTGGAGGCGCTGGAGTTTGGCTCCACCAACACCCAGCACGCCCCGGTCATGGAGGCGTTGGAGCTGATCAAGCGCTACAAGACCTCGGCCAGCGCCACCCAGTACTACGCCCACGGCGAGCAGGTCCCCGTCGCCGGCGTGGTCCCCGCAGAGCTGGCCGAGCTGATGGTCCGCACCGACAAGCGCGGCCGGCAGCGGATCCTGCGCAGCGTGCACGAGTGCGGGGTGTTTCAGACCCTGCGGGACAAGCTGCGGTGCAAGGAGATCTGGGTCGCTGGTGCCGACCGCTGGCGCAACTCCGATGAGGACCTTCCCGCCGACTTCGAGGAGCAGCGGGAGGAGCACTACGCCAAGCTGCGCAAGCCGCTGGACCCCAAGCGGTTCAGCGGCGAGCTGCGCGAGGAGATGACCGCCGAGTTGGCCGCGCTGCACGACGCGCTGCCCGGCCTGGACTTCCTGGAGATCACCGAGCGCAAGACCGGCGCGATCACCCTCACCCCGCTGGACGCCGCGCCCGAGCCGCGCAACCTGCGCCGCCTCAAGGCCGCGGTCAAGGCGCGCTGGGGCACCGTGCCGCTGTTGGACATGCTGATCGAGACGGTCCGGCGTACCCGCTGCCTGGACGCCTTCGCCTCGGCCGCGGCCAGGGAAAGCCTCGATGAGGCAGACCTGGCCGAGCGGCTGCTGTTGCTGATCTACGCCTACGGCACCAACGCCGGCATCCGCGCGGTCGCGGCCGGCGACCATCCGCACACCGAGGACGACCTGCGGTATGCCCGCCGCCGCTACTTCACCGTGGAGGCGTGCCGGGAGGCCACCCGGATGATCGCCAACGCCACCTTCGCCGCCCGCCAGAGCTGGCTGTGGGGGGAGGGCACGACCGCGGTCGCCTCGGACTCCACCCACTTCACCGCGTTCGACCAGAACATCTTCACCGAGTGGCACTCGCGCTACCGGCGCGGCAAGCGCGGCGTGCTGATCTACTGGCACGTCGAACACGGCGGCGCGATGGCGGTGCACTCCCAGCTCATCAGTTGCTCGGCCTCCGAGGTGCACGCCATGGTCGAGGGCGCGATGCGCCACGGCACCGAGATGACGATCGAGTCCAACTACGTGGACAGCCATGGCCAGTCGTTCATCGGGTTTGGCGTCACGCGGCTGCTGGGGTTCGACCTGATCGCCCGCATCAAGCAGATCAACCGCGTGAAGCTCTACCAGGCCAGCAAGAGCGACCTTGAGGTCTACCCGGGGCTGCGTCCGGCGCTCACCCGCCCGGTGCGCTGGGACATCATCGAGCAGCAGTACGACCCGATGATCAAGTACGCCACCGCGATCCGGCTGGGCACCGCCTCCACCGAGGCGATCCTGCGCCGCTTACCAAGGACGTCACCCACCCCGCCTACGCCGCGATGCTCGAGGTCGGCCGCGCCCAGCGGACCGTCTTCCTGTGCCGCTGGCTGCGCGACCGTGAGCTGCAGCGGGAGACCGGCGGCGCGCTCAACGTGGTGGAGAACTACAACGGCGTCAACGACTACATCCACTTTGGCAAGCACGGCGAGTTGGCCTCCAACCGGCGCGAGGAGCAGGAGCTGGGCATGCTGTGCCTGCAGATCCTGCAAAGCAGCCTCGGGTTCGTGAACACCCTCATGCTCCAGGACGTCCTCGCCGAGCCCGAGTGGGCCGACGCCCTCGGCGACGCCGACCGGCGCGGCCTCACCCCGCTGTTCCACACCAACATGTCGCCCTACGGCGAGATCCAGCTTCGGATGGACCGCCGCCTGGACCTCAGCGACGCCCAGCAGCCCACCACGCAACCGGAAGGAAGCGACCGGTGACCCGGCCGGGCGGCGGGGTTCTCACCGACTTGGGCGACCTGCGGGCATCGGCACAGCCGCCGGCGGGCGGGTAGGCCCCGGCCGGGCGCTACGCGGCGCTCGAGGGAAGGGGCCATTCCCTGTCACATCCTGGTCTGGCCCGATCCCGTGAGCAGGACTGTCACTTGTGATTTTTGTCGTTAGGTGGCAGGGGGTTTTCGGCGCTATTTGGCAGGACCGTCCGGTGCGGAACACCGGCCTGTTACGAACAGTGAACGTCGGGCGGTGCAGCAGGCAGGCCCTCGGAGATGACGCAGCTAAGCGCTGCTGCAACAGGTCGCCGGCTTCCGCCTCCCGCTTGCGGAACGCGATGGCGAACTCGCCCCCGCCCGCGTCACTGCAGCGGGCGCGCGGCACCAATGGCCTGTCTGGTTCAGGCGTGCACTCCCTTGCCGCAGGTCGCGCTCCCTTGACAGCGTCACGGCAGCCTGTATCTTTGTCTTATGACTATAGATAAGAGAGACAAACGCCCGGCAGGCGGAGCCGACGCGTCCCCGCCAGGCGCGGGCGAGGGGACCACGCCGCGCCGATCGGCGTCGCCGATCGAGTTCCGGCTGGATGCGGCCTCGGGGGTGCCGACCTACCTGCAGCTCGTCCAGCAGGTCGAGCACGCGCTGCGGCTCGGCTACCTTAAGCCCGGCGACCAGCTGCCCAAGGTCAGGGACGTGGTCAGCTCGCTGGCCATCAACCCGAACACGGTGCTGAAGGCCTACAAGGAGCTGGAGACCAAGGGCCTGGCGGCCGGCCGGCCCGGCCAGGGAACGTTCGTCCAGGCCACCTTGAGCCAGGTCGCGCTCCCCGAACTGGCCACGCTGCGCCGGTCCCTGCTGGGCTGGCTGGGCACCGCGGACGCGGCGGGCCTGGACGAGGACGGCATCGTCGCGTTGTTCACCAGCGCGCTGCGGGATTTCCGTGAACGCCGCGGCGGTTCCGTCGGCCGCGGCGGCGCGGCGAGCGGCGAAACGGAGGGCGTCGCATGAACGTGATCGAGGCAAGCGGCCTGGGCAAGCGCTACGGCGGCACCTGGGCGCTGCGCGAGTGCACGCTGGCGATCCCCGCCGGGCACGTGGCCGCGCTGGTCGGCCCGAACGGCGCGGGCAAGACCACGCTGCTGAACCTGGTGGTCGGCCTGGCGGCGCCGTCCGCGGGCGGCGTCACCGTGCTCGGTGGCCGGCCCGCGGGGTCACCGGCCGCGCTGGACGGCATCGCGTTCGTCGCGCAGGACACGCCGCTGTACAAGAGCCTGTCGGCCGCGGACATGCTGCATCTGACCCGCAACCTGAACCGCCGCTTCGACCAGCACTACGCGCAGGCCCGGCTTCGCGAGCTCGGCATCCCGCTGAAGCGGAAGGCAGGCAGGCTGTCCGGCGGCCAGCAGGCGCAGCTCGCGCTGACCCTGGCGCTGGCCAGGCGGCCGCGGCTGCTGCTGCTGGATGAGCCGGTGGCGATGCTCGACCCGATTGCCCGGCACGACTTCATGGCCTCGGTGCTGACGGCGATGGCCGCCGACGGCGTGTCGGTGGTGCTGTCCTCGCACGTGCTCGCCGAGCTGGAGCGGGTGGCCGACTACCTCATCCTGCTGTCGCGGGGCCGGGTGCAGGTGGCCGGCGAGGTCGACGACCTGCTCGCCAGCCACCGCGTGCTGACCGGCCCGGCCGCCGAGGCCGACAGGTATGCCGAACGGCCGGTCGTGCACGCCCGGCGGGCCGAGGCCCAGGCCCACCTGCTGGTCCGGGCCACCGCGGACGATCCGGTCCCGCCGGGCTGGGAGGCGCATCCGGTCGGCCTGGAGGAACTCGCCCTTGCCTACCTGCGCGAGCCCGGCGCCGCGGCGCTGCCCGGCCCGGCCCGCGGCCGGGACGCCGAACCGTCGGAGGTGACGCAATGACCGCGGTGACCGTGCCCGCCCGTCCGGAGCAGGACACGAGCCTGCGGCCGGTGCCGTGGCGGCGGATGGCCTGGGTCACCTGGCGGCAGCAGCGCGTCGCGTTGGCCGGAGTGGCCGCGCTGCTGGGCGCGCTGGCGGTGTGGCTGTGGATCGCCGGCCTTCAGCTACACCACGCCTACGCCGCCGCGACCGCCTGCCACCCGGCAACCTCACCTGCCTGCGGTGAGCTGATGATCAGCGTCAACCACATGAACACAGTTCTGGTGGGTGGCTACGTACTGCAGGCAGTGCCCGCACTGATCGGGGCGTTCGCCGGGGCGCCGATGCTGGCCCGTGAGCTGGAGACCGGCACCTTCCGGTACGCCTGGACCCAGGGCTTCGGGCGGTGGCGCTGGACGCTCGCCAAGCTGGTGGCGCTCGCGGTCGTGCTGGCCGCCGCTGCCGGAGCCATCAGCGTCCTGTTCTCCTGGTACTACCAGCCGTACTTCGCCGCTCGCAACCAGGCCCTGTCCTTTTCCGAGGTGTCCCCGTTGGTTCCCGGCCTGTTCGACCTGCGCGGGGTCGCCTTCGCCGCCTGGACGCTGGCCGCCTTCGCGATCGGCGGCCTGGCCGGCATGCTCATCCGCCGGGTCGTCCCCGCGATGGTCGCCACCCTGGTCGCCTACGCCGGGCTCGCCCTCGCGGCCGGGCTGTTCCTGCGCCAGCACTACCTGACGCCGCTGGTCACCAGCAACCTGAACGTGTTCACCAGCAGCAACCTGAACGTGCCCGCTTCCGCGTGGATCACGAGCCAGTGGGGGACCAAGGGCGGCAAGTTCGCGTTCGCCGGCCCGCCCCCCATCAACCTCTTCCTGCAGTTGTGCCCTCCCCCTGGGGTGGGGCCTGGCAAGCCGTCGGTAACCCCCGCGCAGTGCTTTGTCCAGCACGGCTACACGCTGTGGGCCAGCTATCAGCCGGCCAGCCGGTTCTGGCCGTTCCAGTGGATCGAGGGCGGCTGGCTGCTCGCGCTGTCGGTGCTGCTCATCGCCGTGACCGTCTGGCTGGTCCGCCGCCGGGTCGCGTGACCGCCCAGCGAGCACGGCGCCGATCACCGCGGCAACCACGCCCGCCGTGCCCGCCAGCAGTCACACGACCCGTCGCCGGTGCCGTGGCCGCACTGGGCCTGGGTACGGGCCGGTGCGATCGCCGCGGTCATGAGAGGGGATGGGTGTTCCGTCCCGCCGGGAAATGCCAGGCACCGGCCGGGTCGGCTGCACGACGGACCGGTTCTGGTGCAGCTCCCCGAGCCCGGCGGTTCGGGCCGGCCGCGCGGAGGCCCTCCGGTCTCAAGATGCCACCTCCCGTCGCGGGCACGTTGCCGGCGAGGTACCGATGCAGTGAGGTCTTCGGGATGCCGGTCTTGGCGGCGATCTGGCCGAGGGTGTGACCCTCGCCCTTTAGCAGCCGGGCGTATTCGATCTTGTCTGGGGGGGGTGGGCCAGGGGGCGGCCGATGCGGCGGTCCTTGGCCTCGGCGACGGCCCGGGCGTGGGCCGCGCGCTCGGCGGCGAAGGTGCGCTCCATCTCGGCGAACAGGGCCAGGAGCAGGAACGCGATGCGGCCCATGCCCTCGCTGGCGGTGTTGATCGGCAGCGGGTCGGCCAGCGACCGCACGCCGATGCCGCGCTCGGCGAGGTCGTGGACGAGGTTGAGGACCTCGCGGAGATTGCGGCCGAGCCGGTCGAGGGTGTGCATCACGACCGTGTCGCCGGCCCGGGCGTACTTGAGTACCTCGGTCAGGCCGGCCCGGGCGGCGGTAGCGCCGGTCTTCTTGTCGGTGTAAATCCGCTCGGCGGGGATTCCCGCGGCGGCCAGGGCGTCGAGTTGCCGCTTGAGGCTCTGCTTGGTGGTGGAGACCCGGGCGTAGCCCAGGTCGAGCCCGCGGCCGGGGTGATCAGGTGCGGCAGCCATACCCGCTATCGTACCAGAAGTTAACAATGTAGCATGGTTGTGGAACTAGCGTTGTGGGACAGCTTACGGAACGGTGGATGCAGGCTCTCTAGCGCCGGCGGCATGACTGCCAACGTGTTCCACTTCCATGGTTGCGGAACGGTGACCATCCGCACAGCACCGTCCCGGAACAGGAATACTGCCCATGTGGCGGCTGGCGCTGATAATGCGCACGCCGGGCTGCCGGGCCTGGCCGAGGCGCAACGGGAGCAGGCGCTTGCCCACTGGCAGGTGCTGCGCGCCCACCTCGAGGACGGCTGCCCGCTGGTCCGCGCGGCCGGCGAGCACGGCGTGCCCGAGCGGACGCTGCGCCGCTGGCTGGCGGCTTACCGCGCGGGAGGGCTGGCCGCGCTGGCCCGCCGGCCTCGCTCGGACAGGGGAACCCGGCGGATGCCGCCCGACCTGCAATTGCTGATCGAGGGCCTGGCGCTGCGCCGCCCGCCGCCCACGATCGCCACCGTGCACCGGCAGGCGGCCGAGGTGGCCCGGGCGCAGGGGTGGCCAGCGCCGGGCTACGCTGCGGTGTACGACGTGGTGCAGAGCATCGACCCGGCGATGGCCACGCTCGCGCATGAGGGCTCCAAGCGGTACAAGGAGGTGTTCGACCTGGTGCACCGCCGCGAGGCCGCCAAGCCGAACGAGATCCTTCTCCGATGTTCCCCAGCCCATAGACCCGCCCTACCGCTGGATCCTGTTCGGATGTTCCTCAAGGGCCTATGTACTACTGGATTGCTTCTGCATCAGACTGCATATGACACTGGATCGCGCCAGTCCTCGGACGATGAGAAGGCGGCATGCTCAGCCAGCGCAGTTCCACGGTGTGACCTCGGCCTGTGCCTTAGGGGCGCTCTCCACGGACTGACTGGGCGGTCGCCATGGTGAGGTGAGCACGGCGAGGAGACCGACCCGATCCTCGACCAACGATCTGCCCCGGGGCGGCCGCACCCCGCGGCCGCATGAATGCTGGCAGCCGCTCGCAAGACGAAAGCTATCGGTCCTGCAACATGACTGCATCTGCTTGCGACCGCAGGAGCAACACCGTGCAGGCGAGGGCCTCCGCTCAGATCCTTCGCCGCGGCTGCGCAGGGAGGTACCGGGTCCATCCGAAGATCAACGCCAGGGTAGCCTGGAGGCTGATGCTTCCTCACCTCACCGCGCAGCACCAGGCACGGCGCTGCCCGTGCGGACGCTATCTGGCCTGGCAGGTCCTCGGCCTCGGCACCCAGAATGCGCGGTATGCCGATCCGGTCTGCTGCCGCTGCTGGGCCGTCCCATAGCTTCCAGCGCAAGAACAACGATTCGGCGGTGCCCAAGCGCACCGCCTCTGCCTGTGCTGCGTCCCCGTCGCCCGTCCAGGCGTCGCCGTGGTCGACGGCGACTTGCTCGCGCTGCTGCGCCCTCGTGCAACATGGTCCTCGCGCCGGTCCACACGCAATGAGCAGCCGGTCCGTCCGCTGAGTCGAGTCATGCGCTGAGTCCGCTGTCATATCCGGCGGGTAGCATCAGGCGCGCAGCCAGCACCCTGCCGTCAAGGAGGCACCGAGCGGTGACCGACTCCAAGGACCTCAGCCCCGCCTTGAACGATGGGGAGCTGGCCCAACTGCTCGGCCCGGCCACCGGAGGCTGGTCGGCTCTGGGCGTGACCGCTCACCGCACCGCGGCCGGCGACGCGATCCAGGTCCGCAACAGCGACGGCACCCTGGTCGGCCTTCAGCCGCTCGATGACGCTGGGTGCCCCGCGGCGCAGTACAGGGCCGTCATCGGTACCTACCCGAGCGGCGAGCCGGTCGGAATCCGGATGCCTGGCGGGTTCATCCCGCCCAACCCGCAGCGCGCTGCTGATCCGGAGTATCAGCGCTGGGGCGCTGCGCTGCGGCCTGCGGTCGCCAACGCGGAGAGCTGACGGCGCCCGTTGCCAGCGGCCGGCGCGTGCGACCTGAACCAGCCCGGAGATCTGCTCCCACGTCGCTCTGGCCAAGGCCCTGGAGCAGTACGACGCCGTGATCGACCAGTTCGCGGTCTGACCGGCACCCAGCCCACCCCTGCGAAAGATTGCGGTTGGGGGCTTCTACCCCCTGCGCACCGTTAGCCGGGTAGAGGCTTCGCGGTCCATCGGCGCTCCTGGCAAGGTCCAGGTCCGGCGTCAGGTCGCTCTGGTCGCAAGGACGTCGGCGGGATCGAAGCTGACGGTCTCCTCCAGCTGGGCGCAGGTGCACAAGCGCGGGTCACGGTCAGGGCGCCAGCGGACGAACTGGGCGGTGTGACGGAAGCGGCGGCCCTCCAGATGGTCGTAGCGGACCTCCACGACCCGCTCGGGGCGCAGCGACACAAACGACAGGTCCTTGCCAGGGTTCCAGCGGCTGGTCTCCGACCCCCGCCAGGCGCGCCGGTCGGCCTGCTCGTACTGGCGGGTCCAGTCCCACGGATGGCCTTCGAACGTCGTCACCAGCGGCTGCAGCTCGGCCAGCAGCGCCAGGCGGCGGGCCATGTGGAACGCGCCGACCACCCCGACGCTGGCCAGCTCCCCCGCGTCGGTGAACAGCCCAAGCAGCAGCGAGCCGATCGCGTCCGAGCCGCCAAGCTCCAGCGGCCGGCGAGCAGATGGATGCGTTCTTCCGCTCCCCCAGCGGTCAATCATCAGCGCGGCCGGTGCGATAGCCGACCGAGCAGACTTGCGGGCGCACTGATGCCAAGGCGCCAAGGTTCCGGTCGGGCGGGTCGTTGGTTTGACGGCCGATCGCGCCCCGCTGTAGCCCGGTCACTCGCTTCGGGCGACTTCGGGCCCAGCGATCCGTTCGATCAGTGGGAGCGTGGAGCCGATGATGGCGAGCGAGGTCACGAGCCCGGCCAGGACTAACAAGTAGTAGGCCGTGCCGGGTGACCGTAGCGACTCGCCGAGTTGAGAGCTCACGAACAGCCCTGCAGCCAGGAAACCGAGACCCGCTGACAGTACCGAGATGACGAGCAGGGGGACCGCGGTCTCCAAAACGACCATTTCGCGGAGCACGCGCAGGGGGGCGCCGGTGAGGCGCAGGAGGCTGAAGGGCCGCTTTCGGTCGCTGATCCCAGCGGTCACACTCACCGCCAGGCTGCAGCCGGCGATGATCAGGCTGGCGACGATGACCACGCTCGTGAGCTGCTGGAGCTCCGCGATGAACCGCCGGCCGGAGGCGTCGATCTCGCTGAAGGTGGAGGGAACTTGCTGCTGGTTGGGGAACGCGACCTCCAGGGCGGTTCGCGCTCTTTCGAGCGCAGCGGTGGTGCCGTTGGTTTGCACGACGATCCCTCGCACCGACAGGCCTTGTAGCTGCTGGGGGTTGACGTCGGCAGGGGGCCACACGTGTCCGGTCAGAGTGGACTGGCTCTCGTCTGGATGATCGAGGCTAAGGCCGGAGAGCCGCGCGACGTCCGCCCCGGCCGTACAGATGCCCATCACCGGGGTGTGGGCAAGCTGACTGCACAGGGCCAGACCCCCGGAGCTGCCTTGGCTTGCACCGGGTTCTGAGTAGAGGAACGTCACCCCGTGAACGCCTGGGATGGCCTCGAGCTCACCGAGCAGGGCGTGGGGGACTGAGGTCTTGCGTGCCGTGGACCCCACCTTCAGCTGGCCCTTCACATTGGTGGAGTGGAAACCGGCCACGATCCCGAGCTTGGCGAGCAAGGTCTCGCTGGCCGCGGTGCCGCCGCTCGTGGTGCCGCCGTAGGCGAGGATCGTGGTGATCACCCCGACAGAGGCGCTGGTGGCGAAGAGCGCGAGGATCAGGCCACTGATGGTCCGGAACGCTCCCCTGGGGTTGTCCGCCAGGCGGCGCCCAGCGAGGAGGGCCGCCGGTCGCTGTGCGCGCCGGACCATGAGCCGCGAACCGGCCATGGTCAGCCAGGGGCCGGCGACGACCAACCCGGCGATGAGCAAGAAGCCAGCGGAGAGGTAGGCCAAGATCTGGCCGCCGGTGCTCTTCGGGTGCCCAGCGACAACGAAGTAGACCAGGTCGGCAACGCCGGCGATGAGCGGCACCAGGCGGTAGGCGCGGGGCGCCGGCGGGGTGACCCGTCGGCTGACACCAAGTGGCGAGGTCTGCACCCGTCGCATGGCGAGCCGGGCCGAGACGACTGCCGCGATTGGGACGCCGGTTGCAACGACCAAGATGTCGAGCACCCCGAGCGACAGGTCGCCGGGCGCGAAGCGTTGACCGGTGAAGGCCACGTCGGTGAGCGCCGGATGGAGCCCGAAGAACAACCCGAAGCCGACCGCCACACCACCGAGCGCGGCGACCAAGGACTCGACCGCCGAGATGACCGCGACCTGCCGAGGGGTGGCGCCCACCAGGCGCATGGCGGCGAAGCGCTGCTCACGACTGGCGGCCGCCAGGCGGGCGGCGGTGGCGATGAAGATCAGCACAGGCAGCAGCAAGGCGAGCACGCCAACGGCGAGGAGGGTCTTGAGTTCGTTGGTGTGAAAGCCCCCAGCGGCCCCTCCGAGGCTGGCGTCGGTGTTGATGCCCCTGACCTGCACGGCACCCGGCACCTTGGAGAGCTGCTGTGGGCTGTAGCCGATGACGATGATGAGGGAATCGGGCGAGGGAAGGCCGGCGGCGCCGATGGTGCCGATCTGTCGGCCCGGGAAACGGTCGGCCAGCTCGTTGGCTGGGGTGGAGCGCAGGAGCCGGCTGAGCGCCGGTGAGGCGTAGAACTGCCCAGGACCGGGGAGGTGCGAGATGCCGGGCGGGACCGGCGAGCTGGGTCCCGTCGCTGCGACATCGACTCGGTCGATAGTCTGGGTTCCGAAGTGGTCCGTGCTGACCAGCCACCATAGCGGGTCGGCAGTCGACGTATTTAACCCTGGGGCAGCTAGCCCGGGGAGCGAGGTGGTGTTGAGCCAGGCAGTACGGGCGTTCTGGGCGTTGATGGCGTTCATGCCGGCCAGGGCCATCAACAGCATCCCCACCCCGAGGGCCACCGCCGCGGTGGTGATAGCCAACCGCGCGGCTGCCTCTTTTCCTCCGTTGAGCGTCAGGCGCAAACCGAGACCGATCATGACAGCACCGGATCCGCCGATAACGAGGTCACCTTGCCGTCACGCACCATGATTTCTCGATCGGCGTAGGCGGCCACCCTCGGATCATGGGTCACCACAACGACGGTGGTCCCCTGCTGACGGGCCAGGGCCACCAGCAAGTCCATGACGTGCTCGCCGTTGAGCGAATCGAGCGACCCCGTCGGCTCGTCGGCGAAGAGGACCTGAGGATGCGCGACGAGGCCGCGGGCTAGGGCGACGCGCTGAGCCTGCCCGCCGGACAGCTCCCCGGAGCGGCGCCCCCCGAGCTCTTGGAGGTCGAGCTCGTCGAACCACCCGCGCGCCTGGTCCAGCGCCTTCGCCCGGCGGGTACCGGCGAGCAGCAGCGGCAGGGCGACGTTCTCCTCGGCAGTCAGCTCGGGGACCAGCTGGCCGAACTGGAACACGAACCCGAAGTGCTCGCGGCGTAGGGTGCTTCGCTCCTCTTCGCCGAGGGTGTCGACACGCTGACCCGCGAAGAGGACCTCGCCGGCGTCGGGCACCAAGATGCCTGCGAGGCAGTGCAACAGCGTGGATTTGCCCGAGCCGCTCGGGCCCATGACGGCAAGGATCTCGCCGCGTGCGACCGTGAGGGAGGCGCCCCTGAGCGCCGGGGTAGCGCCGAAGGACAGGCGAACATCACGGGCCTCGACCAGGGGCTCTCGCCGCTCGACCATCGCCGGAGGGCGGGCGGCGCTGATGGCACTACCCTCCTGAGTCATGGGGTCACCCCCTGGGAACGCTTGCGGCACTTGTCCCTTGAGGACCGAGATGAGACGGCGTCCCAGGGGGTCGGCCCTGGAGGCCCGACGCCCACAAGGGTGTCGTCCCGTGAGGACTGGTCCATCAGCACGGCGCCACGCCTCCACCCGGATCGGGGTCGAGCAAAGGAGGCAGGGTGCTTGGTGTTGGGATCGACTGGGCCGAGGAGTTCCACCTCGTCGCCCTGGGACGCCCCGACGAGGGGGTGATCGAGGTCGTCTGGGTCCAGCACACCCCGGCTGCGGTCGACCAGCTCGCGGCACGCATCGCCGCGTTGGAAGCCGACCCGGCCGAGGTCCGTGTGGTGCTGGAGACCCGCCACGGCCTGCTGGTCGAACGGCTGGTCGACGCTGGCTACACCGCCCTGCCGGTCAACCCCGATCTGGTCGCCCGGCGCCGTGGACCGGCGCGCAAGAAAGACGACGCCGAGGACGCCCGCATCGCCTGCCTGCTGGCGCTGGACCGCCACGCGGCCTTGCGCCCGCTCATCCCCCACGGCGAGCTGGCTGGCGAGCTGCGCGCCATCGCCCGCGACGATGAGCGCGCCGCCCGGGATCAGCGACGGCTGCTCAACCGGCTGCGAGCCGACCTCATCACGACCTACCCGGCTGCGCCGCAGATCGCCGCCGATGACCTGGGCACGCCCATCATGCTCAAGATGCTGGAACGCTGGCCCACCAGCGCCCAGCTCGCGGCCACCTCCCGCGGCGAGCTGGGTGCCTTCGCCCGCACCGCACGGCACGGCTGGCCCGACCGCTTCGCCGACCACCTCCAGGCCGCCCTGGCCGCCAAGGCCGACCACTTCACCCCACGCGACTACCTGGTCCGCGCCAAGGCCGCCACGATCCGCCTGACCGCCACCCAACTGCTGGCCATCGCCACCCAACGCCGCGCGTGGCAGCGACGCATGGCCGAACTGCTCCTCGGCGCCCGCCCGACCGGCGAATCCGGCCGACGGCGAGAGGAGCGGCCCGACTATGCGGTCCCTGGCGGCAAGGTCTACCTGAGCTTTCCCGGCCTCGGTGACCGTCTTGCCACCAGGGTCGCCGGCGAGATCGGCGACCACATCTGCCAGTACGAGTCGAACGCGCTGCAATGCGACGCCGGCAAGGCCCCCGTCACCCGCCGGTCGGGCAAGGCCGAGCTGGTCGTGGCGACCCGGCTGGCCTGCAACCGGCACTTGGCCGACGCGGTCCAGCAGTGGGCGTCCTGCAGCCTGCGCGGCTCCGGCTGGGCGCGGGCGTTCTACGACGCCCAGCGTGGGCGCGGCAAGCACCACCACGCCGCCCTCAGAGCGCTCGGCAACCGCTGGCTGGAGATCTTGTGGCACTGCCTGCACAAGGGCGTGGTCTACGACGAGGCCGTCCACGTCGCCACCCGCAACCGCGCCCTCGGCAAGGCCGCCTGACCGGGAGGTTGCCAAAGGGTGTCTCATGACTGCACCGTTTCCGCTAGTGCGCCCAAACGGGACGAGGTGAGCTCGATCCAGCGCAGATCGGCTTCGAGGTGGAACAGGCCGTAATCGGCGAGCAGGGCGTCGACCACGCTGCCCGACCGCTTCAACTTGGTCAGCTCACGCATGCGCTGGAGGTGGGCGCTGCGCTGGGTATCGAGGTAGCGCTCGGGGGAGCGACCGAGCATCAGCGCGAGCACGACCTTCACGAAGAGCACCGTCTGCAGGTGAGGTTCGGGCTCGACCGGCTCGGTGAGCCATTCCTCGACCTCGCTCCTGCCGACCTCGGTGATGGCGTAGCGCTTGCGCTCCGGTCCGGCGCCAGGCTCCACTTGGCCGGGGGTGACCTTGCCGTCCCTGGCCAGCCTAGCCAGCGTGGCGTACACCTGCCCGAAGGGGAGCGGCTTGCCTCGACCGAAGTAGGCGTCGTAGTCGCGCTTCAGGTCGTAGCCGTGGCTCGGCTCTCGTTCGAGCAGGCCCAGCAGGGCCAAGGGAACGCTCACACCTGTGAGCATACACGTAGCGTATACTCACGGCAAGTACCGCATCGCGGTGGCAGAGCAAATAAGAGATAACCCCTGGGTTCCTCGGCTGCCCCCTTGGTAATGGTGCCTGGCTTGTGGCCAGGACCAGCGTCTTCTCGTTGCTTCGCTCGAAGATACGGTGTGTTGACGATTCTTCGGGCTTCTTGAAGCGCTATCGTCCCTGCCGATCGTCGTGCAGGTGTGCTGAAGCGAGGAGGTGCGGGTTGGGTCTGGCCGTCGTGCGGGACCTGCGCGAGGCGCGCGCGCCGGCGGGTCCGGAGCAGCTGGCAGCGTTCGAGACCGACGTGCTCGCCGGGTTCGTGCTCGCGCGGGCGGCCGCTGGACTGGCGGACGGCACGATCAGCTCCGACGTCATGCACCTCGAGCAGGTGCGGGCCTGGTTCGGGCGGCCGCTGTGGGAGATGGGGCCGGCCGACGCCGACGCGTACTTCGGCAAGGTGCTGCGGGATGCCGCCAAGGGCACCCGGCTGTCACGGGCGCAGGCGCTCAAGACCTACTTCCTGTTCCTGGAGCTGCGTCACAAGGTCGAGCTCCACCAGCTGACCGGCCGCATCGTCGAGTGCCCGATCGACGAGCTGAACCGGCCCCGCGGGCAGCGGGACGGCGCCCTGCGGATCCCGCCCACCGCAGCGCAGGTCCAGGCCCTGTTCGCCGGGTGGCGCGAGGAACTCGCCACCAGCCGCAAGTTCGCCCCGACCGCGCGCAACTACGCCGCCGCCCGGCTGCTGGCCGAGGTGGGGCTGCGGATCAACGAGGCCCGCAGCCTCGACCTGGCCGACATCAAGTGGGAGCTGGGCCGGTTCGGCAAGCTCCACGTCCGCCACGGCAAGGGCGCCCAGGGATCCGGCCCGCGCGAGCGCATGGTGCCGCTGATCAACGGCGCCGGGCGGACGCTGCGCTGGTTCATCGAGGACGTGTGGGGCCACTTCGGCGACGACCACACCCGGCCCGGCGCGCCGCTGCTGCCCTCCGAACGCAAGAACGCCGACGGCTCGGCGGGCCGGGTCGGCGACGAGGCGCTGCGGGCCGCGCTGGCCCAGGCCGCCGCCACCTACCTGCCGGACTGGCCTGACAACCTGACGCCGCACGTCCTGCGGCATTTTTGCGCCAGCCAGCTTTACCTGCACGGCATGGACCTGCTCGCGATTCAAGAGGTCCTCGGGCATGCCTGGGTCGCCACCACGATGGCCTACATCCACGTCCACCGCACCCACGTCGAGGACGCCTGGATCGCCGGGCAGCAACGCGCCGCCGAACGACTGAAGGGGCTCACGCCATGAGGTGGAACCTGCGCCTGGCCGCGGCCAACCGCGGCATCTGGAAGGCCAGCGAGCTGCAGCGCATGCTCGCCGACCATGGCCTGGTGATCAGCGCCGGCAAGATGTCGGGGCTGTGGTCAGGCCGCCCGGCCAGCATCAAGCTCGACGACCTCGACGTGCTCTGCGCCGTGCTCGGCTGCGGCGTCGATGAGCTCCTGATCCCCGAACCGGACAAGGTCGCTCGCCCGGCCGGCGAGCAGGGCGAGCGGGACCAGCAGGCCGCGGCGTCCTCGTCGGCGAGGTCGTCGGCGGGTCCGCCGGTGACGCCCAAACGCCGGGACGGGCGGTCACTCCCACCCGTCTGATGGGCCGGATCTCGCCGAACAAGCCGGCGGCGAGCTGCGTCGGCTGCTTCGCCTGGGGTGTGCTCCCGGGACGGTACTGCCGAGCCTGCTACACCTTCGGTCAGCTCCACCAGGTCGGCGCATGCGCAGCGTGCCGACGAGACATTCCGATCAAGAAGGGCTACTGCCGGCTGTGCTGGCTGCAGGCCAGCCTTGAGGCCAAAGGCCAGGTCACGGTGCTGGAGCCGTTCCTGCGAAGGCTCACCTGTCAGCAGCTGTTCTTCACCCGCATGCACCGTATCCGCCAGCCTGGGCCCCTGCTCGGCAAGGCGGGCCGCCGTGCTCGCCGTTCCCGGCCCGCCCTGGTCGACCTCGACGAACCGGCCACTGGCGGGACTCAGCTTCGCCTCACCATCAACACCCGTCGTGACTACGCGAGCTTCAGCCGACGCGAGCACGCCGACCTCCACAACCCGGCACTCGTGCGTGCTCGACAGCTCGCCTGCAGCATCGGTGAGGCTCGCGGCTGGACCCCGACGGTGGCTGGCTACGTCGACCGGGCGCTGGTCATCTTGCTGTCGGGCCACGCCGACGGCGACACGATCCGCTTCTCGGAGCTGTTTCCGGTCCTGCGCCGCTACGGGCTCAGCGTCGAGCGCACCATCGAGGTCCTCGACCACCTCGGCCTGTTCGACGATGACCGCATCCCAGCCTTCGAGTCCTGGCTGGAGCGCAAGCTCGTCGACCTCGCCCCCGGGATCCGGCGTGACGCCGAGGACTGGCTGCGCACGCTGCGAGACGGCGGCCCGCGGAGCCGTCCTCGCAGCCAGGCGTCATCTTCACTGCCTACCTCAACGAGGTCCGCCCGGTGCTGGTGGACTGGTCGGCACGCTACGACCATCTCCGCCAGGTCACCCGCGACGACGTCGTGGCGGTCGGCGAGTCGCTGCGCTGCACGGCAGCAAACGCCACCACACCCTCAGCGTCCTCCGGTCGCTGTTTCGCCACTGCAAGAAGACCGGGGCCGTCTTCCGCGACCCGGCCGCCCGGGTCCGAGTCGGCCGCCAACCCTACGGCCTGCTCCTTCCACTGCGACCCGAGGAGATCGGCGAGGCCACCACCGCAGCGGCCACCGCAGCGGCCACGCCCGCCGCCCGCCTGGCCTCGCTCTGGCCGCGGTGCACGCCGCCCGCCCCAAGGCCATCCGGCAGCTCCAGCTCAGTGACGTCGACCTCGGCAACCGGCAGCTGGTCGTCACCGGCCGTGTCCGCCCACTCGATGACCTCACCCGCCAAGTCCTGCTCGCCTGGCTCGCCTACCGGCGCCGACGCTGGCCCAACACCGCCAACCCGCACCTGATCCTCAGCCAGCAGAGCGCCATGGAGACCGGCCCAGTCAGCCGACCCTGGATGACGGAGGCCTTCCGCGGGCTCGACGCCACGCTGGAACGGCTGCGCGTCGACCGCCAACTCGACGAGGCCCTCACCCGCGGCGCCGACCCGCTCCACTTGACCGCCGTCTTCGGGCTCGACGAGAAGACCGCCATCCGCTACGCCCATGCGGCCCGGCAACTCCTGATATCAGCCGCCGAGCAGGACACCGCCTCCGGTTCCCCTCGAACCCAAGGGCCAGAACTGCCCATGGAGTCTGAGAACCCATGAGTTTCTGCTGAGAATCCTTCAGTTCGCCTGAACTCGCGGGAATCACGGGGTGCCCGTAAGAAGCGCGCCACGAAGTGCCATGTAACACGCGCCCAGTGCCCGCATCTGGGCTGAGTGGATAATGGGTCTTATCCGCTGAGCCCTAGTGGCATCTCAGCGGATAATGTCGTTCCGACAGTGCCGAGCGCTGGGCGGAAACTCAGCGGATAACAAGAGGGGATGGGATGGTCGACGACAACCAGTGGGCGGACCGCCGGAGGTTGACATGCTCGCCTGGTCCTGGATGCCACGCGGCCAGCAGCCGCCGGTCCCTGGTGAGGGCGGGGCGGTGACCGCGCCGGTCGTTGCGCTGCACGGCGTCGCCGGGGCTACGGCGGCGGCCGACCGCGCCCTGGCCGCGATCGAGCGGTACCTCGGCCGGTGCAAGCTGGCTCCCAACACGGTAACCGCCTACCGCCGCCAGTGCGCCGCCTACGTGGCCTGGCTGGCCGAGCAGGCCGCCGACCACCCCGACGCCTTCACCGACGTGGTGGGCGCCGAGGCGGCCGTGACCAGGTGGCGCCGGCACCTGCTTGAGCGCAAGGCCAGCCCCGCGTCGGTCAATCAGGCGCTGGCGGCGGTGACCCTGCTGTACGAGCACGGCCCGCAGCTCCGGATCGCGGTCAAGCGCGCCCGCATCGAGCGCCCTGGCGAGCCCGACGCGCTGACCCCAGCGCAGCAAGGCGCCCTCGAGCGGGCAGCCGACCGGCGCGGCCGCCGCGACGCCGCGATCATCGCGGTCCTTTTGTACACGGGCGCCCGCGCCGAGGAGTGCACGCGGCTGGAGGTCGACGACGTCGCGATCACTCCGCGGACTGGGCAGGTGCGGTTGTTGGGTAAGGGCGACCAGGTCCGGGTGGTGCCGCTGCCGGCGCGCGGCCGCGAGCGGGTCTCGGCGTGGCTGCTGGAGCGCGGCAACCAGCCCGGCCCGCTGTGGCTGGGCCAGCGCGGCCCGTTGACGATCTCGGGCGTCACCCAGGTCGTGCTCGCGGTCGGCCGCCAGGCCAGGATTCAGGGGCTGCGGCCGCACCGGCTGCGGCACACCTACGCCACCCGGCTGCGGCAAGGCGGCGCCGATCCCGCGCAGGTGCAGGCGCTGCTCGGCCACGCCTCGGTGGAAACCGCCGGACGATACTTCCGCGCCGGCGCCGACGAGCAGGCCGACGTGGTCGAGCGGGTCTTCGAGTAACCTTGGATCACTGGCCCGCCGTGCTCACGGTGGTGGCTGCTCGTCGCCCGGGGGTGGGGCGACGCGCAGGCTGAGCCGGCTTGCCATGTCGAGGCGAACCTCGCCGTAGATCTCGCAGGTTCGCTACCTAACGCCGATTCCGCGCGGATAGGAACTGCGCCGTCCGCGCCGGTGGGAGCATGGCGACGTGCCGCATACCGTTGACTCGATCGCATGGCTCGACCCGCCCCTGTGGGTGGACCGAGCTCTCGCCGGGGTGAGCTATTGGATCAAGCTCGGGCCGAGCCGTGTTCGGCTGACGTTGCCGCTCGAGAATGTCGACGACGCTATCCATTCCATTACCCGGCGGACCCCGCCCGCCCCGCGATTCCCCGGAACGCGGCGGCCGGCCCCCCTGCGCGCCCCACGATCTGAGACTGGGTTCGCGCTGCCGGTGCCCGACGGGATGCTCCTGGTTACGGCGGTCAGGTTGCGCATCCCGGCAGAGGGCGATCTCGCGATTGGGTCGTACACGACCTGGCCGATCACGAGCGTCGGCGCGGTTTTCGGTGCGTGGCTCGTCAGAGCCGAGGCGTGGCTGGATGCGTGGACGGGCACCATTCGCCAGCCAGTGACGAGGATCGGGACGCCACTCATCCGTGCCGCCCTGCCCAGTGATGACGGAGGCCTCGCCGGGGTCGCGACCGGCGGCCCGGTGCCGGTCGTCATTCGCGGCCAGCGGTGGGCGACACCGGAAGAGGTCACGGCTGGCTTCGCCGCTGCATCCAGCAAGCTGGACCTCCCGCTAGCGCACACGATGCTTCGGCGGTCCCTGGTCGAGCTCCATGCAGGCGACTACCGGCTGTGCGTCATCGACGCATGCTCGGCGGCGGAGATTGCGCTCAATGACGCAATAACGGCACGTCTGCGGGCGCACGGTTTGGCGGAGGCCGAAACAGAACAACTGCTCCGGCTCGGATCGGGGATCGCCGAAGCATTTCCGGTTTACCGGCAGCTGGTCGCGGCGGGGCAGTCGGCAGTGTCCCGGAACCGGGTCATCGACCAGCTTGCCAACCCGCGCAACCGCGCGGTCCATGCTGGCGAACACCCCGACGAGGCCGTCGTTCAGCGCGTGATTGAGACCGCTGGTCTGCTAGTTCAGGAGGCGGTCCCGCTCCCGCGGCCGGACGACATCCTGCGGCTGACGCGATCAAGGTCCCGCCGCTGACCACCAACAGCTTCCGGAATCGGGTCGGCTCGGGAAACCGCTGGTCCAGGCCCATAACGGTTCTGCAATGTGTCCAGATAAGGCGCCACATGCGACCAGAACAGCGGGGTCAGGCCGCGGCGGCCCTCGGCGGTCAGCACCTGCTCCCAGGCCGGGTCGGCCAGGACGTCCTGCAGCATCAGGGTGTTGACGTACACCAGCGCGGCCTGCAGCACCCGCAGGCAGGGCAGGAAGCTCGCTGCGGCCGCGTGGGAACCTGCCCTTCCAGGCTAGGTATTTCAGCAGCAGGCCGAAGCCCAGCCTGGTCGCGCCGCTCTTGTTGCGCAGCAGCTCCAGCTCCTTGGCGGCGAGGGTGAAATGCTCTAGCAACTCGTCAAGGATGCAGCGGACGGGCCATGTCCCCCTACCCGCTCCAGGAAGCCAGCGGCGCCGCCGGCGACGTGAGAGCAGAAGCGGTCATAAGGGCGCAACCCTACCACGCAGGCCAGCGAGATGTCCTGTCGCATGGTCGCCCGCATCCCTTGCGCCACATGGCACTTCGTAGCGCGTTTCTTACCGGCACCCCTTGTGGGGCGAAGACTGCTGATCGAAGGATGGGCCAGGTCCGCGCTCTCGGCCATGCACTCACTGCTCCAAGATTCGGTCGGATGAGGTCTCGCCGGCCGGCTGCTATGCCAACATGCCCGATAAAGGCAGTAGCCGCCCAGCGCCAACCGTCGCGCTGGTGTGGCGGGCCGGCGGCGAGCGAAGCAGGGGGGGATGCACTCGCTCGCCACCGTGCCCTCCACAGGCCAGCACCAGGCACCGCGGGACTCGTCACGGCCCACCCGCCAGCGCTGGCCGGGAGTTCACGCCAAGCGGGCAGTCTGGCACGACCGCCCTTCGGAGTGAATCCGCCGAGTGCGGTGCCGCCATCCGCAGATTGCGGTAGCCCGCCGGCGTTCCACCACCCCGCGATCACCCGCGATGCGGCTCAGAATGCCGGCGCGATGGTCGCTTGCGTGGTCGTCCGAGTGGTCGCACGACCACCCAGCTACATGGCGCGCTCATGGTCGTGGTTGCGTTCGCGATCGCGGTGGTCTGGTCGCCGGTGGTCGCCCCGCTGGTCGCTGCGACCGGTCGGCTCCTGGCGGTCGCTTCGCTTGATCCGGTCGCCGGCCAGGTCGCGGAGGCGACCAACCGCCCGGGTGGCATGCTGCCACGCGCGCCGCTGCTCCAACGAAGCGTCCGTGCCGTGCGGCTCCGGCCCGAGCGGGCGCTCGGCATCCTGGACGTTCCAGCGTTGCCGATACTCGATGGTCTGCTCGGTCGCACGGTCCCAGGTGCGGCTGCCCTTGACGGTGGCGGGCCGCTGGCCCAGCTCCCGCGACCATTCGGGCTGCAAGAGCTCGACCGCGCGGGCGTCGGCGCGTTTGCGCCATGCCTGCACGCGCAGCAGCTCGTGCCGCCGGTCCGCCAGGTCGGGGTTGGCCTCCTGGTGGGCCTGGTGGTGCTGCTGGGCCTGCCGGGCGGCGCGTTCGCGGTCGGCGGCACGGTCAGCGGCCTGCTGGGCGACCTGGTATGCCTCCTCGGTCTGCTTGGCCTGCTCACGGGCTCGGGCGAGGTCGCTCCGCCGCAGCCACCGGGCCGGACCATGCTCCAGCGCGGCGAGTTGGTCGTGGGCCTGCTCCTGCCGGGTGGTCGCATCGGCGAGCCGCTGTTCGTGCTGTTCGCGCCGCCTGGTCGCCAAGTCAAGCAGGCGGGACTGGTCGCGTGGCGCGTTGTCGATCAGCCGGTTCAGCCGGTCCAGCTCGGCGCGCAGGTCGTGCTTGCTCATGCTCCGCCCATCCAGCACCTCGGTGCTGTCCGTGGCGAGCCGCTTGCTGCCGTCGCGGCGTGCGACCGTGGCGAACTGCTCGGCCTGCTGCTTGGGGGTGCGGTCGGCCGCAGGCACGTCCACCACCTCGCGCTCCGGGTCGCGGCGCCCGATGGCGGGTTCGGGGCTGATGACGCTGTAGTAGCGGGTGCGCCCGATCGCCCGGCTGCCGGCGACGTGGAGCCATTGGCGGTCCTCGGCGCTGGTGACGCGGACCAGCACCTCGTCGCGGGTGATCCCCTGGGCCTTGTGCCCGGTGGTGGCGTAGGCCAGGTCCACGGTGCGCCGGTCGGGGTTGCCGCGTAGCCAGCGGGCGGGCCGCTGGTCCAAGTACTCCCTGGGTAGGGTCATCTGGCGGCCGTCCTCGAGCTGGAGCGTCATCGACCGCTGCTCGAGGTCCAGCGCGACGACCTGGCCGCGGCTGGCGTTGGCGACTCCGAGGGACTGGAGGGCGTTCTTGCCGCACACGACCTGGTCGCCCACGGCGAAGCTGCGATCCCGCACGACAAGCCGCTCCGCACCGAGCTGGCCTTCTGCGTCGCGGAGCTGCTGGCAGGCGGTGTTGAACTGGTCCACCTCATCCCGCCGGTAGGCCAGGATCGCCACCCGGCGGCCCTGCTGGAACGACGTCCACCAGTCCGCCAGCATGGTCTCCTTGAGCTGGCCGGGAGTCTCGGTGGCGACCAGCCGGTCATGCTCCCGGTAGGCCGCCATCGCCTGCTCGATGTTGCCGTCGCGCAGGTGCTCGACCGCGCGGCGCTCCCACGGCTCGGCCTGCCGGCGGTTCTCGCTCAACGTGGAGGCGCCAAGCCGCAGCCTGAGCCCCCGGAAGCCGCCGCCGGCGTCCTGCGCGTGGTCGAGTAGGCGGGCCAGCTTGCGGGAGCCGAGCATCCCCGCCTCATCCACCACCAGCACCGTCCTGGCGTCCAATACGCGCTCGTCCTGGCCGTCCTGCCCACGATCCCGCCCCAGCGGTTGACGCTTACGTGTCAACTCCGAGCGTCGCTGTCCCGGCCGACGTCGCCCGCTCTCGGCGCGTTCCTGGTCCAGCTCGCCGAGCAGCGAGTCCACCGTGCGGGAGTGCTCGAACCCCTCGGCGTCCAGGCACACCGTGGCGATCCCGGTCGGCGCAGCGCCCAAGATCTGGTAGCCGTCAAGCTGCCAGGCGTGCCGGGCGACCCCAAGCGCGTAGGTCTTGCCGGTGCCCGCCTTGCCGACCACCACCGCCACGCCCTGGCCGCCCTGGGTGATGTCGCGCACCATGGCGGCCTGGTCGGCCCCGACGGTCGGGTGCGCCGCCAACGTCTCGCGGAGGGTGTCGTGGGAGCACACGGCGCTTTGCTCGCCGGCGCGGTTGACGGCGGTGTCGATCAGCCGCTGCTCGACCGCCAGCAGCTCGGGGGTGGCGTAGTGGCGCTCGCCGATCGCGTGGTCGCCCATTACGCTGACCGCCCGCTCAGCAAGGAACCGGTCGGCCAGGGCCTCCAGCTCGGCGGGGCCGACCTGGCCGGCGGCCTCGGTGGGCAGCTCCCGGCCGACCGTGCACAGCACCTGGGGGCGGGTGAAGGTGGATGCCTGCTCGGTGAGTCCCTCGGGGCTGGCGAGCCGGTCGAACACCTGCTTGATGGTCCGCTCGGGCAGTCCTGCAGGCATCCCGCCCGGTGTCCCTGAAGGCGTGCCGCCTGGTGGTTCTGCAGAGCCATCCCGTCCCGCAGTCCCGCCCGGTGCGTCTGCAGACGCGCCGTCCCCTCCCGCGGTCCCGGTCGCTGCTGCTGCAGAATCACCGTCCCGTCCTGTGGTCCTGGCCGCGTCCTGCTGGCGGGACCGCTCCCGCCCGGTCACCTGGCGAACCAGCCGCTCCGGCTCATAGCCAAGCACCTGCGCTTCCTGCTGCCACCTGCCGTACAAGGTCTCGGGCGTCTCCTGCGACTTGGCCGGGCGGGTGGCATGCACCACCGTCTGCACCAGCTTGGCCGTGCGGTGCTTGCCGTTGGCCTCCTGGCGCTGGAGCTCGGCGGTGATCTGCTCGTGCCGCTTGGAGAACCCCCGCCGCAGCTCCTCGGGCATCCCCTGGATGGCGCGGTTGCCCCACCGATCCGGCGCCTCCCACCGAACCCCAAGCGTCCGGGATAGCTCGGTCTGGTAGGCGGCCTGGTACATCGCGTCCGCGGTCGAACGATGGGCCAGCAGGTCACGCGAGTCCAACGTCCGCCACTGCCCATCCGGACCCTGGGTGCGGTTGGTGACGATCAGGTGGGTGTGCAACAGCGGGTCGCCCGCCCGGCTGGTGCGATGAGTAAACCCGACCGCCAGCAGGCCCTCGCCCCGCACATGCTCGGCACCATGCCGGCCCGTCCGGGTGCCAACCTGGCCGTCCAGGTAGGCGACCGCGGCGCGCACGCCCGCCTGATGCGCCTCCGCGACCCGGCGGCCGGTCGCCTCGTCCCCCAGCGCGTACAGGACCGACACGTCCTTGTGCGGCCGGAACACCAGATCCCACGCGGGCATCGCATCGGCGCGTGGCGCGCGGCCGAGCTGCTCACCGGTCCTGGGGTCCTGCCAGGCGAACAGCCGCTTGAACGCCTCCGCCGAACACTCACCCTCAAGGCCCAACGCTGCGGCGCTGCCACCATGGAACACGCCGGGGGACTCGCCATGGCCGGACAGGTACTCCTCACGGTTGCGGGCGATCTCGCGGGTGTAGTAGTCCTCCCGCCCCGCCGCCAGCTTGTGCAGATCCGCGACCACGCCCGGTCCCTGCTACTCGACCTGGCAGGCGTGGATCTCACCAAGCCGGCGGGCCGGCCGGCCGAGACACGCAAGCATCGGCGCTGTCAGGCCCCACACCTCACAGGAGCCGTCCTGGGCCATCTGCTGCCAGTTCAACCCCAGCTCCCGCAGCGTCGCCGACACGCTGCGGCGCAGCAGCAGGTGGTAGCCGAAGATCAGCCGCTCGGCCATCCCCACCACCGTGACCGCATCCAGCGGCGCCCACACCTCCCGCTCGCGCTGCGGCCCGGTCCAGCCTGGCCGCTCCGGGCGGGCCAACGCGCCCACGATCACATGGGTGTGCAGCCACGGCTGCCCGGCCGAGTCGAACTGGTGGGGGACCAGGACCGGGACCTCAGAGCCGGTCGTGACGGAGAACTCGACCGCGACATCCTGCATGGCGCGGTGGTCGGCGCGCATGATCTCGTCCGACACGCCCCGGTCAGTCGAAAAAAAGCACCAGCCAAGCGCGCTCAGCGTCCGCGGGGTGGCGAGCACCAGGTCGTAGCCGACCGGGGCGCCATGCTCGCCGGCCGGGTTCCAGCCGCCCACCGGGGGCGGCTGGTCGGGCCGGTAGGCGACGGTGACCGCCTGCTCGTAGGCGTGGGCCTGCCAGCGGTTGATGGTCACCAGGTCCGAGCCGGTCACCATCGACGGCGCCGGCGTCTCCGGGTCGCGGGTTCCAAGGGCCACGATGCTTCGCCTCCCGGTACGCACCGGAGGGCCTTGCGGCATCCCCGATGCATATCTGTCGTGCTCGAAAGAAGTGTAGCAGTAGGCGGCGACTGGACCAGGAAATGCTAGTGCATGCAAGGATCGAGCTGGAAGGCTAAGGGGACTGAGGTGGACGTTATGAGTCGGTCGGATCAGGCCACGAACTGAGCGGCTGAGTGCGTAACGGGACGCGAAGTCCCTGGTAGGGTGCGCGTCTAGGGTTCGGGCGACCCAATAAGACACCGGGGTTTTTTAGCCTCGCGTTTCCTCCGAAGATTCGACCTTCCCCCTCACACGAATAGCCATCCCCCTTCCCCACAATCAGGGCTAGCGGCAAACGCCATCGGAGTCGAAAACGAGCCTCCAGATGATGGCTCGGCAGTCCGCTTAGAGAACCTTGACCTACCCGCATTCTTAGTGCGGGGTCGCACTCTGTCTGTTGGGATTCCTTTCCGAGCGCGATAGGCTGAGCGCCGCCGGGACGTGACCGCTATCACGAGGGGGAACACTGTGTTTGGGCTAGTCGTTCGCTTCGATCTCAGAGCAGGAGCAGGGCCGCGCTTCGATGCTCTGACAAACGAAACCGTAGAGTGCATTCGATCGTCCGAGCCGGGCACCCTGATCTACACCTGCCACGGGGTTGAGGGTGAGTCCAATGCCCGGGTGTTCTACGAGCTGTATCGCGACCGCCAGGCATTCGAGGCACACGAGCGGCAAGAGCACGTCCGCCGTTTCCTGAAGGAGCGCGAGCAGTACCTCACAGCAACACGAGTCGAGTTCCTTGCTCTCCAGGCCGGCAAGGGAACACCGACTCCCAGCAAGCAGGCACGGTAGCGCGCCATGGAAGTCTCGACGCCACTCGGTGAGCGCATCGCCTACTACCGTCGCCGCCGGGGGCTCTCCCAGGTGAAGCTCGCGGGACTCCTCGGCCGCTCGGAGAGCTGGCTTTCCCAAGTCGAGCGTGGAGTGCGCTCCATCGATCGCATCTCGGTCCTCATGGAAGTCGCAGGAGCGCTCACCGTGCCTGTCAGCGAGCTGGCACCGGACCCGCTACTACTCGAGGCGCAGGGCGAGGAGCATCCTGCTGTCCGAGCCATCCGCATGGCGCTCACCGGTCATGCCGCGCTGCCGGTCCTCCTCGATGGTCCTCATGTGGCAACGTCGCCCGACCTGTCGGACCTCAAGGTGAGAACTGAACGGGCTTGGGATCTCGCCCATGCCTCACGCTACGGCGACCTTAGCGAGCTGCTCCCGCCGCTCATTGCGGAGTCCGAGCAGGCCGCCCGGCGACTGAGCGGCACCGACCGCAAGGCGGCGTTCGAGTTGACGGCGGAGACGTACCAGGCCACAGCCGCCGCGATGGCCAAGCTCCGCGAGACGGATCTGGCCTGGATCGCGGGTGACCGATCGGTAACCGCGGCCGAGCGCGCCGGGGTTGTCCTCCTTGCGGCAGCCGGCGAGTTCCGGATCGCGCATGCCTTCCTGAGCGGCAACCGCGCCGATCAAGGACTGCGGACAGCGCTCACGACCGTCGCCGCCCTGGAGCAGGGGCTACAAGCCGCCCCCACGGAGCACGTTGCCCTGTGGGGCGCCATGAACCTTGTTGGAGCGGTCCTCGCCATCCGAGCGAACGCTGAGGACGTTGCCCGTGAGTGCATGCGGAAGGCAGAAGAGGCCGCGCAGCGGATCGGTGAGGATCGCAACGACTTCCACACCGAGTTCGGCCCAACCAACGTGGCTCTGCACGCGGTCGGCGTCTCGGTCGAGCTGGGCGACGCCGGCGAGGCGCTGCGCCGGGCTGCCACGGTCGATGCCTCGACCCTCTCCGCTGAGCGACGCGCCCGCTTCCTGATCGACGTTGCCCGCGCGTATGGCCAGCGCAGGAAGACGGCTGAGGCAGTGCGGACGCTCCAAGAGGCAGAGTCGCTCACGCCCGAGCAGGTCCGAAGCCATGCGCTCGTCCGCGGAATGATCCGTGACCTGCTACGCGGAGAGCGCCGCAGCGTCAACCCAGAGTTGCACGCTCTTGCACGGCGCGTCGGGGTGCTGCCGGAGACAGCGCACTAGCGGTATCCGGTCGGGGTCGTCGGTAGGACTGTGAGAACTTTCTCTACATGCTCGAGAAGGTCTCCAAGGAACGAATGCACCTGGACCTGGAGACCGACGACATCGAGGCCGAGGTCCGACGCCTGGAAGCCCTGGGCGCGACCCGCTATGACCACCAGCAAGAGCGCGGCTTTGACTTCTGGGTCCTGCGCGATCCCTGGGGCAACGAGTTCTGCGTGCTCCACCCGAACTTCCCGAAGCTGCTCGCCCGGCGCCGACCATGGACTGCCTAGTGGTGGCACCCCACCTGGCCTAGCAAGACTCGGCGTAGCTACCTGGGACGGACAGCGAGCGGTCCTCGTGGTGGGAGCCTCGTTCTCCCACCACGACCAGGGTGGAGGGATCTGGCCGGACGGTTCCTGGCATGCCCGACCCCCAGCCGCAAGCGCTCCACCAACCAACCCGGTACCCGAGGCGACCCATGGTCGGCCGCCTGATCCATGGCCGACTTCGTTGGCTCTGTCACTTGCCCCTGGGGCCTTGAGGCATGCCACGGCGTCCACCGTCCCCCGGGTCCATGGGCAGAGCAGACCGCCCGGCCAGGCATTCAGGAGGGGGATCTGGCTCATATCTGGTGATGGACACGACCTGTGCTCAGACAGCGTCGGCGAGGGTTGCCTGGCGGTGACACAGCCGCGAGGTAGGGTGCTGACGGACGGTCGCGCAGCTCCAACCCTCGAGGAAGGCTCGCCATGGCCAAGCTGCTCTATGTGATGAATGCGTCCCTTGACGGCTACATCGCCGACGAGGACGGCAAGTTCGACTGGGGGGCACCAGGCGAGGAGTACTACTCCTTCATCAACGACCTGTTGCGGCCGGTCGGCACCTACCTGTACGGACGCCGGCTGTACGAGCTGATGGAGGTCTGGGAGACCGACCCCACCGCCGCGGCCCAGTCGCCCGGCACGCGGGAGTTCGCGGAGATCTGGCAGGCGGCCGACAAGGTCGTGTACTCCAGGACGCTGGCGACGGCCTCCACCACCAGGACCCGGATCGAACCAGACTTCGACCCCGAAGCGGTCCGGCACCTGAAGGCGGCAGCCGAGCGTGATCTCACCGTGGGCGGTCCCACCCTCGGCGCCCATGCGATCACCGCCGGGCTGGTGGACGAGTACCACCTGTTCGTCTGGCCCGTCGTGCTGGGCGGCGGCAAGCAGTTCCTCCCCAACCGGGTCCGGCTTCAGCTCGAACTGCTGGACGAGCGCCGGTTCGGCAACGGCGTGGTGTACCTGCGCTACCGCACCCAGACATGAGCAGCGGCAGCGCCCGCTCCACCGTCGAGGTCCTGGCCGAGGAGCTCGGACCGAGCCTTCGTTGGGCGACGGCGACGACCAGGGCGACCAGGAGCTCCAGCCAGTAGCCAGGTCGACCAGTCGATGCAACGAGCGGGACGCGAAGCATGCTCTGCGTTCCGCTCCGTCGTGTCCATGCTGTTGAGCGAGCTGGGAGACTTTTCTCTACATCCTCAAGCCGGCCTTCGGCCGGAGGCCACGAGTGAGTCGTCACCGGGCCGTGCGGCAGGCGCCTGCACCTCGACCGGCCCGGAAGCGGTCACCGTCTACGCCTGGGAACCCACTCCGCAAAAAGCGGCTAAGAACTCCTGGAGAAGGCCGCCTCGCCCTTGCGGGGTCTGCGTCTGCGCAACAATCGCCGGTCCCTGCGCCGGGTCGCCGGTCAATTGCTTGTGGAGAACCGTATGAAAACCGTGGCAGCCCTGCGGCGCGGCGGGCGGAGGTGTGCCTTGAGACCCCGGAGGAGCCGGCTGTCCGTAGACGGGTGATGCCATTGTCAGGACGACGACGACGGTCAGGAAGACGGCAACGGCAAGCGTCGCCAGCTTGGCTCGCATCGAACGCATACGTACCTCCTCTTCTGATAACCGTCAATCTCCCCCGCCCGGCGATCGAGTGTCAAGTCTCTCCAATTGGCAGCCTAACCCCACATCGTGCAAGAGGGCCGCTCCCCAGGGTGGCATGTGACCGAGCCATCCTGGTGCCCGCTGTGTGTGTCCTCCACCACGCACCGCAGCGCGCACCACTGCGGGACCACGCGCAGGCACTACCCGCCCCGACCTCGACTGGAAGCGCGATAGCTGGAACGTTGCTCCGGCCTCAAGTGCCTTCCAAGCTCGTGATGCTAGCGCTCCCGGAATCGCCGGCCGCCCAGGGCCATCCGATTCCAGGTGTGCCGGCGGCCGCGGATGGCGACCGAGTAGGCGTAGAGCAGTTCCGGGTCGCCCATGCCGGGGAGGAAGCAGTCGCCGATGTGGTGGGCATCGACCCCGATTTCCTTGGCGTTGAGCGCGAGTTGCGGCACCACCGTAGTGTGGGCGCCTTCTTGGCTCGTACCGATCGCGCCCATCACTACCGCGCCGGCTTCCTGCACCGTGGCGACGGCCTCGGCGGCCAGCTCCTTGGTGATGCCTGGCAGTGTGCCGGGCAGCGGGATAATCACTCCGTCCGCCCCCGCATCGACCAAGTGGGTCAGCCGCTTCGTGGTGATCCGCTCACGGTGCCCGGCGTGATGCATCTTTCCCGACCACAGAGCCACCTTGTCACCGAGGCTGGCGCGCAGCTCGCCGGTGGCCCTGGCCAGCCCGTCGTAGCTGCCATCGGTGCTGGGGTTGGCCGTCAGGCAGAGCATCGCCGCGCCCGCGTCGATCAGGCGCTTGGCGTGCTCGGGCTTTGCCCGGCGGATCTCCGGTACGTTGCCCGGCTCCAGGTTCACCGCGATCGGCCGGCCGATGTAGGACGCCAGCTCTGCCAGGCTGGTGAAGAAACCGGTGCCGGGGAAGTGGAACCGCTGGCCGTCCCAGACGCGGTCGATCATGTTGAGCACCACGATGTCGGCGCCGAAGGCCGCCATGAGCTCCATGTTGTGCACGCCTCGGCCATCCGGATCCGGCGACAGCGCGGCACGCTCGGCGAAGACCTCAGCCACCATCGTGCGGCCCTCGGCCGCCGCGACGGCGGCCGTCAACTCCGTGCCGCGCAGGGTCGCGAGTTGGTCGCGGTCGAGATCGAGGATCCGTGCTGGCATCACGCGTCTCCGAGAGATCTCACCATCCGAACGGTGAGCATCCCGGCTTGCGCGCTCGGCTGTCAATGCTGCGGCGGGGCCTCCCCCACTCGGGTAGTGCCACGGCGAATGCGACCAGAACGGCTCGTCCCCGCCAACTGCATCCGCCCCGCGTCGCCATCCCCGTGAAGCACTGAGCCGCACTTCTGATACTATCCAGTACGAAAAGTGCGGGATCTCAGCCACGTCCTCTTGTAGCCTCTGACCGGATGGTCAAGGTTTGTTCCGAGGAGGACTCCGATGGCCACGCGGACCAGGGTGACGCTCAGTAAGCTTCCGCCGACAATCAGTGTCGAGGAGGCGGCTGAGCTGCTGGGTGTGAGCCGCTCGGCGGCGTACCGCGCGGCCCGGGCGGGCCAGCTCAAGACCTTCCGGCTGGGCCCGCAAGCTGCGGGTTCCCACCGCTCCCCTACTGAGGATGCTCGATCGATGAGGGGCGGCACGCGCAAGCGCGGAGGCACCTGGACCTGGTTCTTCGATGCGATCGATCCCGCTACCGGGAAGCGGCGGCAGCGGTCCAAGGGTGGCTTCCGCAGCAAGCGCGAGGCGCAAGCGGCGCTGAGCGAAGCGCTCGCGGGCTACCGCGCCGGGACCCTGGTCGAACCCTCCAAGCTCACGCTGGGCGCCTTCCTGGACGAGTGGCTTCCCGCTATGGCCGGCAACCTGGAGCCGAACACCCACGAGGTCTATGGCCACTACGCTCGGGCCTACGTCAAGCCGAGGCTCGGACACGTCCGGTTGCAGCAGCTCACCGCGACCGACCTTCGTGCGTTCTACACCGAGCTTGCCGCCAGCGGCGGCCGGCGGAGCCAGGGCCTCAAGCCCAAGACCGTCAAGAACGTGCATGCCCTGATCCACCGGGCACTTGAGGATGCAGTGGATCAGGGGCTCATGACTCGCAACGTGGCTGCCCTGCGGTCGGCACGGCCGCCGAAGCTGGAGAAGACCGAGCGTGGCGTGTGGACCCCTGAGAACCTCCGTGTCTTCCTCACCGCGATGGCGGCTGACCGCTTGGCGGCGTTGTGGCTGCTGCTCGCTACGACAGGGCTCCGCCGCAGCGAAGCGCTCGGCCTGCCCTGGCGGGCGATCGACCTGGAGAGCGGACAACTGACCGTCATGCAGCGGCTGGTGACGGTCGCGGGCAAGCCAACGATCCGCCTCGGCACAAAGTCCCCAGCCGGGCGGCGCTCGATTGCGCTCGACCCGGCGACGGTGGCAGCCCTCAAGGCTCACCGCCCGCGGCAGCTCGAGGAGCGTCTCGCCTGCGGTGAGGGTTGGCAGGATCACGGCCTGGTGTTCACCCGGGAGGATGGGACGCCGCTCCGGCCGACCCAGCTCACGCGGATGTTCGCTCGGCTGGCCCGCGAAGCCGGCTTACCCGACCTGACGCTGCACGGGCTCCGCCACACCTACGCCACGGCGAGCCTCCAGGCCGGCGTCCCCGTGAAGGTCGTGAGCCAACGCCTCGGCCACGCCAATACGGCCATCACGTCGGACCTGTATCAGCACGTCCTGAAGGCGATGGATGCCGACGCCGCCAACGCCGTCGCCCGCCTGATCCTTGACGGCGAGCAACAGGACTCGGAGTCCTCTGCTGTCAATCCGCTGTCAACCGGACGACCTGTCCCCGATGCCGAGAGGAGGTGAAGCACGGATCTCCAGCTCAGTCATGGTGTCGGAGGGGGGACTTGAACCCCCACGTCCTTGCGGACACTAGGCCCTCAACCTAGCGCGTCTGCCTATTCCGCCACTCCGACGTGGGCGCCATCGCTGGGCGCTGCGGGATTGTAGCAGAGGGCCATGCCGGGCTACTTGAACCCGTTTGCGAGGCTGCAGGCACTGAGGTCGACGGCCCCCCAGGGGGTGAGGTCGAAGCCCTCGACCCCGGGGGCGAGCACGGCGCTGTGCCGGTAGTCGAGCACGGGGGCGACGGGCACGGCCTCAAGGGTGGCCTGCTCGGCCTGCTGGTACAGCCGCGTGCGGGCCGCCTGGTCGGCGGTGGCCCGGCCCTGGGCGACGAGCCGCTCGACGCCCTCTTCCTCGAACCCGGTCGGGTCGGCGGCGAGGAAGGCGTCCATGCGAGGAACGTCGCTGGCCCAGCCGAAGGCGAAGAGCTGGGCGCCTGCCCTGCCCTGTTGGCTGAGAACGCTTGCGGGGGCGACCTGCTTGATGGCGACCGGGAGCCCGACCTGGGCGAGCTGGGCCTTGACGATCCCGGCGGCCTGGCGGTCGAAGGGTGTGGAGGGGATGGCCATGACGGCGGGCTTGCGGGCGCCTGCGCCGATGAGGTCGAGCAGGGCGCCGGCCTGGCCGGGATCGTAGGTGCAGGTCGGGCAGGCGACCTGGCGGGCGCCGGGGACACCGGTGGGCACGAGGCCGACGGCGGGGGCGGCGGCGCCCTGGAAGGCGGCGGCGATGCGCGAGCGGTCGAGGGCCAGCGAGACGGCCCGCCGCCAGCGCGGGTCGCTCCCCTGCTGGCCGTCGAGGTCGAACCCGAGCGACCAGCTGCCGAGCTCCGGGCCCTGGAGCAGGCCCGGCCGTCGGCGGCCGTCGGCGGACGCCCCGGCGACGGCCCTGGCGGCGGCGACCTGGTCGGGCGGGACGGGGGCGAAGCTGACCTGCGCGTGCTGGAAGGCGAGCCATGCGGTCTGCTGGTCGGGGACGACCTGCACGCGAACCCGGTCGAGGTAGGGGGCGTGGCCGCTGTAGTGGGGGTTGCGCACCAGCTCCAGCGTCTGGCCCTTGGGGGTCTTGGTCAGCATGAAGGGGCCGTTGCCGAGCGGCTTGGCGGCGAAGGCGGCCGCCCCGCCGGCCGCGGCGTCCGGCGGGACAGGCGAGAGCCGCGGGTCGGCGACCAGGGCGGGGAAGTCGGCGAAGGCCTCGCTGAGGTCGACCTGGAGCGTCGCCGGGTCGGGCGCGGCGATGCCGCTGATGGTGCGGGCATGGCCGGTCGCCACGGCCTGGTAGCCGTCGACGATCCCGAGCAGGGCCGCCGGGGACGCCGGGCGCGGGCGGGTCCTGGGGCTGGCCAGGCGCTCCCACTCGGCCTTGAAGTCCCCCGCCCGCACAGCCCGGCCGTCGGCGTAGGTGGCGCCGGCCCGTAGCTGGAACCGCCAGTGGCGCATGGTCTGGTCGCTCGACCAGGAGGCCGCGGCGGCGGGGCGGACGGTGCCGGCGGCGTCCAGGGTGGTCAGGCTGTCGAACAGGTTGCCGACCAGCAGCCGCCGCTCGGCGCTGGTGGCCTGGGCGGGATCCAGGGAGCCCGGCGTGACCAGGGCGATCCGCAAGGTCCCACCGACGCGGGGCGCGGCGGACGCGCCGCCAGGCTCGCCCGAGCGGCTCGACCGGTGGGTGCATCCGGCCGTCAGGAAGGCGCAGCAGAGGACGAACGCGAGAAGGCGGCCGCGAGCGCGTGGCCGCGCTCGCCCACCGCGGGGCATCGACCCTACCCGCTGGGAGCGAGCAGCAGCGCGAGCAGCACGCTGGTGATCCCGAAGATCGTTGCCGCGCCGACGGTCAGCCTGTCGAGGTTGCGCTCCACGACGGTGGAGCCGCCGAGCGAGGTGCCCATGCCGCCGCCGAACATGTCGGACAGCCCGCCGCCCCGGCCGGCGTGCAGCAGGATGAACAGGACCAGCGTCAGCGACGCGATCACGTGGAGGACGATCACCAGGGCAGTCATCGGGCGAGATCCTTGTGCGGGCGAGAATTGACTGGTCGCAGTCTAGCAGCCCGGCGCCCGGTGATCCGCAACCTGCGCTCAGCGGCCACGGCGACCGGCTCCCTTGACGATCAGGGCGAATTCGTCGGCGTCGAGGCTGGCGCCGCCGACCAGCGCGCCGTCGACGTCGGGCTGGGCCATCAGGTCCTTGATGTTGGCGGCCTTGACGCTGCCGCCGTACTGGATCCGGATGGTCTCGGCGGCGGGGTGGCCGGCGAGCTCGGCGATGGTCTCACGGACCAGGGCGATGGTCTCCTGGGCGTCCCCGGAGGTGGCGGCCCGGCCGGTGCCGATCGCCCAGACCGGCTCGTAGGCGACCACCAGGCCACTGACCTGCTCGGCGCTGAGCCCGGCCAGGGAGCCCCGGATCTGCCCCTGGACGACCTCGGCGGTCTGCCCGGCCTCGCGCTGCTCCAGCGACTCGCCGACGCAGACGATCGGGGTCATGTCGCTGGCCAGGACCGCCCTCGCCTTGCGGCTGACCAGCTCGTCGCTCTCGCCGAAGTACTGGCGGCGCTCCGAATGCCCGACGATCACGTAGCCGCAGGCGAGCTTGGCCAGCATCGGCGCGGAGACCTCGCCGGTATAGGCGCCCTGCGGCTCGGGATGGCAGTCCTGGGCGCCGAGCCGGATGGCCAGCCGGTCCCCTTCGATCAGCGTGCCGACACTGCGCAGCGCGGTGAACGGCGGGCACACCACCACCTCGACCGCCTCGGTGTCATCGCTGGTCAGCGCCCAGGCCGTCTTCTGGGTGAGCTGGACGGCCTCGAGGTGGTTCTTGTGCATCTTCCAGTTGCCGGCGATCAGCGGTCGGCGGGCCACGGGGTCAGCTCCTTGGCGTCATGGGTGGACGGCGTCGGCGTTGGCATGCTACTGGCGCGCATCAGAGGACCCGGCCAGGACGCTGACGCCGGGCAGCGTCCTGCCTTCGAGCAGCTCGAGGCTGGCGCCGCCGCCGGTGGACAGGTGGTCGACCTTCTCGGCGAGGCCGAACTGGGCGAGCGCGGCGGCCGAGTCGCCGCCGCCGACGACCGTATAGGCGTCGGTGGAGGCGACCGCCTCGGCGACGGTCCTGGTGCCGGCCTCGAAGGCCGGCCATTCGAACACGCCCATCGGCCCGTTCCAGAAGACCGTCCTGGCCTGGAGCACGGCCTCCGCGAAGGCCGCCGCGGTGTCGGGGCCGATGTCCAGGCCCCGCCACCCGCTGTCGATGCCGCTGGCCGGCACGGTGCGGTGCTCGGCGTCCTCGGCGAAGGCGTCGGCGACCACCACGTCGGTCGGCAGCAGGATGCCCTTGCCCTCGCGCTCGGCCCTGGCCATCAGGTCGCGGACGGCGTCGACCTGGTCGGGCTCGAACAGCGAGTCGCCCACGCCGTGACCCTGTGCCGCCAGGAAGGTGAAGCACATGCCGCCGCCGATGACCAGCGTGTCCACGCGGCCGAGCAGGTTCGACAACACCGCCAGCTTGTCGGAGACCTTGCTGCCGCCGAGCACCGCCACGAACGGCGAGGCGGGCCCCTCCAGCAGCCGGGACAGCTCCTTGACTTCGCTGGCCAGCAGGAAGCCGGCGTAGGCGGGCAGGCGCTCGGCCACGCCGACGACCGAGGCGTGGGCGCGATGGGCGGCCCCGAAGGCGTCGTCGACGTACAGCTCGGCCAGGGCGGCCAGGCGCTCGGCGAAGGCGGGATCGTTGGCCTCCTCCCCGGGCTCGAAGCGCAGGTTCTGGAGCAGCAGGACCTGGCCTGGCGCCAGCTCCTCGGCGGCCCGGGCGGCCTGGTCGCCGGCGACGTCGTCGACGAAGCCGACCGGGAGCCCGAGCAGGTCCCCGAGCACGGCGGCGACCGGCTCCAGCGAGTACTTGTCGACCCGCTTGCCCTTGGGCCGGCCGAGGTGCGAGCAGCAGATCACCCTGGCGCGCCGCTCGACCAGGTTGCGCAGGGTCGGCAGCGATGCGCGCACCCGCAGGTCGTCGGTGACCCGGCCCCGATCGTCCAGCGGCACGTTGAAGTCGTTGCGGACCAGCACCCGCCGCCCGTCGACCTGGGCCGCATCGATCGTCCGCAGCGAAAGCGGCATCGCCGAGCTACCGGAGCTGGTTGCCGACGAGCGCGGCAAGGTCGACCAGCCGGTTCGAGTAGCCCCACTCGTTGTCGTACCAGCCGAACGCCTTGACCAGGTTGCCGTTGGCCTGTGTCAAGAGGCTGTCGAAGATGCACGAGTGCGGGTCGCCGATGATGTCCGAGGACACGATCGGGTCGGTGCAGTAGCGGATGATCCCCTGGAGCGGGCCCTCGGCCGCCTGCTTGAAGGCGTCGTTGACCTCGTCGACGGCCACCTCGCGGCCGAGCACGACGGCCAGGTCGGTGAGCGAGCCGTCCTCGACAGGGACCCGCAGCGAGATGCCGTCGAGCTTGCCCTTGAGCTCGGGGATGGCCAGGCTGGCGGCCTTGGCGGCCCCGGTCGTGGTGGGGATGACGTTACGGGCGGCCGAGCGCGCGCGGCGCAGGTCCTTGTGCGGGAAGTCGAGGATGACCTGGTCGTTGGTGTAGGCGTGCACCGTGGTCATGAAGCCCCGCTCGATGCCGAAGGCGTCCAGCAGCACCTTGGCCATCGGCACCACCGAGTTGGTGGTGCAGGACGCGTTGGAGATGATGTCGTGGCTGGCGGGATCGTATTTGGAGTCGTTGACGCCCATCACGATGGTGACGTCCTCGCCCTTGGCCGGCGCGGAGATGATCACCTTGCGGGCGCCCGCCTTGAGGTGCAGGGCGGCGTTGTCCCGATCGGTGAAGCGGCCGGTCGACTCGATCACGAGGTCGACGCCCAGGTCCCCCCAGCTGAGCTGCGAGGGGTCACGCTCGGCGGAGGCGCGGATCGGCTTGCCGTCCACGCTGATCGAGGATTCGTCGAAGCCCACCTCGCCGTCGAGTACGCCGAAGGTGGAGTCGTACTTCAGCAGGTGCGCGAGGGTGCGGTTGTCGGTCAGGTCGTTGACGGCCACGACCTCGACGTCGCCCTTGCCGCGGCCGGCAGCGTCGCGTGCGGCGCGGTAGAAGTTGCGGCCGATGCGGCCGAAGCCGTTGATGCCTACTCGGACGGTCATGCGCCCTCCTGTTGCTGGCGATAGTCGGGCTTGCGGGGTTCGGGACCCAGACGCCGGGACCGGCGGAGGTCACGGTCATTGTTCCGCACGGCGCCGCGGGTCGTCACGCGGCTGTCCCCACCCCCTCCAACAGGGGTTCCCACCCGGACTACCCGTTAGTATTCTCGGCGTCCTCGCGCAGCTCCTCGAGCCGGCGCAGGCGAGCCAGGACCGCGCTCTTGGAGCGCGGTGGGTCCAGCAGCGCGCCCAGCTCCGCCAGGCTCGCCTCGGGATTGGCCAGGCGCAGCGCGGCGACGTCGGCGACGTCGGTGGGCAGGCCCTCCCAGCCGAGCTCGGCGACGGCCGTCTCGACCATCGCCACCTGCGCCATCGCCGCGGCCACGCTGCGGCGGAGGTTCGCCTGGTCGGCGTTGGCGAGCCGCACCGCCTCGCCGCGGACCTCGCGGCGGATGCGGCCGTCCTCCCAGGCGAGGTAGGCGCTGCTGGCGCCCATGGTGGCCAGCGCCCGCCCGATCGACTCGCCTCCCTTGAGCAGGACCCGGTGCAGGTCCTGGTCGGCGCGCACGCCCGCGGTGGCGGCCAGGCCGAGCCGGCCCAGCAGGGCGACCAGCCCGCTGGCCGCACGTTCGTCCGGCGCGCCGATCTCCAGGTGCGGCTCGCGGGTCGGCGCCGAGACCGACCCACGGCCGAGGAAGGCGCCGCGCAGGTAGCAGGCCGCCGGCTCCCGACCGCGCACCAGCGCGCCTGGGATGCCGTGGGTGAGGCGCCCGGCCGCATCGAGGATCCCGGCGTCGGCGAGCACCCGCTCGACCTGCTGGGCCAGGACCACCTCGTAGCGGGCCGCCGGCGCCAGCGGCCCACGGCTGCGCACCCGGAAGTCCGCCTTCACGCCGTAGCCGGTGTGCAGCAGCCAGAACCCCAGCCTGGCGACCCCGCCCGAGCGGCTGGCCAGCACCAGCGTGAACCGCCGGCCGGAGCCGCCACCGGGCCCCGCGGCGAGCCCCATGGCCGCGTCCCGGGTGCCGGGACCCGACCCGGCCGAGTCCGCGAACGCGGCGGCGGGATCCTCCGGGCCGATGGGGCGGCCGATGTGGAGCGTGGCGGCGAAGCGCAGCAGGGCGGCGAGCAGGGCGCGGCGCTCCGGCCGGCCCTGCGGCCGCAGGGCGGCCAGCTCCTCCTTGACCCGGACGGTGAACAGGCCCCGCGCCGCGGGCACAGCTCAGCCCAGCTCCTCCAGCGCGGCCGCCAGCCGCGCCGGGTCGTGGCGGCCGGGGGAGGCCGGGTCGGCGAGATCGGCGTGCAGGACCCGGGCGCCGAGATCGGCGAAGGCGGCGGTCTCGCGGGCCATGGCGGCGGCGCTGCCCGGCCGCTGGCAGAGCACCAGCGGCACGCGCAGGCCCGGGCAGTGGGCGAGCAGCGCGGCCAGGTGGGCCTCTGGCGAGAAGCCGCTGGTCTCGCCCGGCTGCGGCTCCAGGTTGCAGAGGTAGACGACCCGGTCGGAGGCCGCCGCGACGGCCTCGCCCAGCTCTGGCACGAGCAGATTGGGGATCACCGAGGTGAAGATCGAGCCGGGGCCCAGCAGGACCAGGTCCGCCTCGCGCACCGCCGCGACCGCGTCGGGCAGCGCCTCCGCGTCGGCCGGCTCCAGCCAGACCCGGTCGATCCGGCCCCAGGCGTCCCGGATGGCCACCTGGCCTTCCGCGGCCTGGCCCTCGACGCTGCCGAACAGGCGGACCGGCACCAGCGTGGAGGGCAGCACCCTGCCCCGCACCCGCAGCCAGCGCGAGGCGACCTCCAGCGCCTCCAGGAACCCGCCGCGCAGGTCGGTGAGACCCGCCAGCATCAGGTTGCCGAGGTTGTGCCCGGCCAGGTCACCCCGCTCGAACCGGTAGCCGAACAGCTCGCGGGTCTCCGCGCCCGGGTCGGCCAGCGCCAGCAGGGCCATGCGCAGGTCGCCAGGCGGCGGCAGGCCGAGGTCGCGGCGCAGCCGGCCCGACGACCCGCCGTCGTCGGCCATGGTGACCACGGCGGCCGGCTCGACGCCGAGCTGCCGCAGGGCGCCGAGGCTGACCGACAGGCCGTGCCCACCGCCCATTGCCACGGGTCGCTTCACCGGGGCACTCCCGCTCGAATCACTCACGCTCCATATCGCGATGCGTCACGTTCACGCGGAAGCTCCGCTCCCCCAGCCAGCGGCCCAGCTCGTCCGCGAGCACGACGCTGCGGTGCCGGCCGCCGGTGCAGCCGATCGCCACGGTGAGGTAGTGCTTGCCCTCGCGCACGTAGCCGGGCAGGGCGATCTCCAGCAGCGCCTCGACCCGCTCCATGAAGGCCCGGGTGCCGTCCTGCGCCAGCACGTAGTCGCGGACGGCCCGGTCCTGCCCGGTCTTGGGGCGCAGGCCGGGGACCCAGTGCGGGTTGGGCAGGAAGCGGACGTCCAGCACCACGTCGGCGTCCAGCGGCAGGCCGTACTTGAAGCCGAAGGACGACACCGTCACCAGCATCCCGGCCCCCTCGTCGGCGAACGCCGCCAGGATCCGGTTGCGCAGCTCGTGCACGTTGAGGTCGCTGGTGTCGATCACCAGGTCCGCGCTGGCGCGCAGCTCCCGCAGCAGCTCGCGCTCCCGCGCGATCGCCTCGACCACCCGCTCCCCGGCCACCGGGTGGCGTCGCCTGGTCTGCTCGTAGCGCCGCACCAGCACCTCGTCGGAGGCCTCCAGGAACACCACCCGCACGGTGATCGTCTGGGCGCGCAGCGGCTCCAGCGCCCGCTGGAGCTCGGAGACGTCGTCGGCGAAGGCGCCGCCGCGGGCGTCGACCACCAGCGCCACCCGCGAGCGGTCCCGGCCGACCAGGGCCAGCTCGGCGACGCGCCCGATCAGCGAGGGCGGCAGGTTGTCGATGACGAAGTAGCCGAGGTCCTCGAGCACCTTGGCGGCCTCGGAGCGGCCGGCGCCGGACATGCCAGTGATCACCACGAAGTCGACCATGGATGCCCGCAGCCGGTCCTCGGTGTGCAGCTCCTGGGTCACGGGGACGCTCCGTGCAGGTGGTCCCACACCGCCTTGGCCAGGCGCGGGCCGAAGCCGGGCAGGGCGGCGATCTCGTCAACGCCTGCCTGCGCGACCTTCCGCGGCGAGCCGAAGTGGCGCACCAGGTCCTTGCGCCTGGCCTCGCCCACGCCGGGGATGCCGTCGAGCGCGCTGCGGGTCATCGACCTGCCGCGCAGCTTGCGGTGGTAGGCGATGGCGAAGCGGTGCGCCTCGTCGCGCACCCGCTGCAGCAGGTACAGCGCCTCGCTGGCGCGGGGCAGCACCACCGGGTCGGGCGAGCCGGGCACGTAGACCTCCTCCATCCGTTTGGCCAGGCCGATCACCGCGAGGTCGGTGCGCCCGGCCTGCTCCAGGGCCTCCATGGCGGCGCCGAGCTGGGGCCGCCCGCCGTCGACCACGATCAGGCTCGGAGGATAGGCGAACTTGCGGGGGCCCTGCTTGGGCGTCTCCGGCCCGGCCGGCGCGGAGGCGTGCGCCGCCTCCCGCAGGCCATCCGGCTCCACCTCCGCCGGAGCGCCCGCCGCCGGCTCGGCCGGGTGGTCGTCCTGCTCGCTGGCCAGCCGGGCGAGGCGGCGCGAGAGCACCTCGCGCAGCGACGCGAAGTCGTCCTGCCCGTCGACGGTCCGCACCTCGAAACGGCGGTACTCGGACTTCCGGGGCAGGCCATCCTCGAACACCACCATCGACCCGACCACCTGACTGCCTTGCAGGTTCGAGATGTCGTAGCACTCGATGCGCAGGGGCGCGACCGGAAGATCGAGCTGTTCCTGCAGCTCGTTGAGCGCCCGGGCGCGGGCGTCGAAGTCCGAGGCGCGCTTGAGCTTGTGGGTGACGAACGAGTCGCGCGCGTTGGCGGTGACCGTCTCCAGGAGCGCGCGCTTCTCGCCCCGCTGCGGCACGCGGAAATCGACGGGGCCGCCGCGCACGCCCGAGAGCCACTGGCGCAACGCGTCCGCCCCCTCCGGGAGGACCGGCAGCAGCACCTCGCGCGGCACCTCGTCCAGCCGCTCGCCGTAGAGCTGCTGGACGAACGTGGCCGCCAGCGCCGCGGTGTCCAGCTCCTCGACCTTGTCGACCACGAAGCCGCGCTGGCCCACCACCCGGCCGCGACGGACGAAGAAGACCTGAACGGCCGCCTCCAGGTCGTCCTCGGCGAAGGCGGCGATGTCAAGGTCCTCCGGGGAGGACGAGACCATCTGCTGGCGCTCCAGCGCCTTGCGCACGCTGGCGAGCTGGTCGCGGAGGCGGGCGGCCGCCTCGAAATTGAGCTGCTCGGCCGCCTCCCGCATCTCCTCCTCGAGCCGCCGCAGCACCGGCCGGCTGCGGCCCTCCATGAAGGAGATGAACTCGTCCACGATCTCGCGGTGCGCCTCCGGCGTGATGTGGCCGACGCACGGTCCCGAGCACTTGTTGATGTCGTACAAGATGCACGGGCGGCCGAGCCGGCGCTGGCGGTCGAACACGCCTTGCGAGCAGGTGCGCACGGGGAAGGTGCGCAGCAGCAGGTCGAGCGTCTCGCGGATGGCATAGGCGTGCGCGTAGGGACCGAAATAGCGCGTGCCCTTGCGCTTGGCGCCCCGCTCCACGCGGGGGCGGGGAATCTCCTCGCTGACCGTCACCGCCAGCCACGGGTACGACTTGTCGTCGCGGTAGCGCACGTTGTACCTGGGCCGGTGCTGCTTGATCAGGTTGTACTCGAGCTGGAGCGCCTCCACCTCGTTCTGCACCAGCACCCATTCGACGGTGTCCGAGGATTCCACCATCGCCGCCGTGCGCGGGTGCAGGTTGCGCAGCGGCTGGAAATAGCTCGCCAGCCGCTTGCGCAGCGAGATCGCCTTGCCGACGTAGATCACCCGCCCAGCGACGTCCTTGAACTGGTAGACGCCTGGATGGTCGGGAATCGCCTCCGGCTTCGGCCTCGGCGACGTGGTGATGCTCATACCCCGATTCTAGTCGGCCGCCGCACACCGCTTTCGCGCCTGTCGGGAGATCGCCCAACGGCGCTTCCACGCACGCCTCGGGGGCGCCCGCTAGCCCTTCCCAGCGCGCCTGGACCCCCGCCGGAGCCTGGTCGCGGCAAACGCCAGCAACGAGGTGAGGGCATTGGAGGCCACGCCGAGGGCCACCGCCGCCACGACCGAGAGCCGCCGATCGCGCGAGGTCTCCGTGAGCGCCACCACGATCAGCGAGAACAGCACGTAGGCGAACGCCGAGAGCAGCAGGTATCGCTCGAACCGGAAGACCCGACGGAGGACCAGCCCAAGGTCGCGGCCGTAGGCGCGCGTCAGCTCGTCGACTGGATCGCCGACCCGCTTGTCGTGCTGGACCTCCTGCTCGGAGAGGACCATGTCCCCAGCGATCGGCCAGATCCCGGTCTGGTAGCCGTGCTGCCCGCGATACGGGCGCGATACCGGCTCGGCCAGGCGCGCGAATTCGACCTTGGCGATCGGCTCTCCCGGACGGATCCGAAGATAGTTGTTGGAGGCGTTGAACAGCACGATCCCGAGCCTGCCCGCGAAGCCCGGATCCGCGTTGGTGTTCACCGGCATCAGGCCGACGGAGAACATTTTCCCCTTCAGGAGCACCCTCCCGAGGATGTCCGGCGGCAGCTCAACGGACTCCATGGTGATGATGACCAGAAGCTGCTTCGGCTTGATCAGGACGTCGCCGCCTGCCGGCACGTCGTGGCGATTGGGGTCATCCGGCTGGTAGAAGACCGACCCGGCTCGGAGATGGACCCGTCGGCGTCGAACAGCGACGAATTGATCGGCCCGAGCCCGAGGCGGTTCGGCAAGCCCGCGGTGCCGATCCACAGTGGGGCCATGGCTGCCGGCCACCCTCGAGCGGGCGTGGCACGCCAGTCGGGGCTGTGCTCCGACCGCCCGAGTTGGTGGTGGGCATCTCGTAGCTGATCCCGCACGGGAGGACCCTTTCCCTGCGGCCGGCTTCGCTGGACAAGTCCGGTCAGATTGCCTGGCTATGGTCCTATCCGACCTATTATGCCTGTCCGTCAAGTAGGAGTCGTTAGCTACGTTGCCAATGGTTCGGCGGTCTGAAGTCGCTCGCGATCACTGCGTGATTCCGGCGCGGCACTCCTGAGGTCAGTCCCGGCCGTCAGCGCCTGCCGATCCGTTGAACAGCACCGGCTCGGCAGCACGCGCCACTCGCAACGATTACTGAATCACCGACGGTATGCCGTTATAGCACCTCTCTGTCAAATCGTTACGCGATCGGCGAGGAAGCCGAACGGGCGTTGTGGACCGGACGCGCGGTTCATGTTGAAGGTGACCCACGAGGCGGGCACGACGCGTGGGATTGCGGGGGTGGGCGGGTTATCTTCTTTGGCGAGGCTGGCGGGCGCCGGGCCGGCGAGCGGGAGCCGGCCCTGCCCGGGAGCCGAGGGAGGTGAGACCGCACGGTGAGCATCGGTCAACGCGGCGGCGATGCTGCCGGCCAGGCGTGGTACGTGCAGGTCACGACCACCACGGCAACCCAGGAGGAGGCTCGTCAGATCGCCCGGACATCGGTTGAGCGGCGGCTGGCGGCCTGCGCGCAGGTGATCGGGCCGGTCGTCAGCACCTACTGGTGGCACGGCGGCATCGAGACCGCCGGCGAGTGGATGTGCCTGCTGAAGACGCCGGCTTCGGAGTTCGAGTCGCTGGCCCACCACATCCGCGCGGAGCACAGCTACGACACCCCGGAGATCACCGCCACCCCGATCACCCGCGGCAGCGCCGACTACCTTGCCTGGATCGAGCGGGAGACCGTCGGCGGCGGCATGACCTGACCGAGGTCAGCCGGCGGCCGCGGCCCCCTTGGCGGCGCGGGCGCCCGCGCCGGCACGTGCGCCCCTGGCCTTCGCCTTCGCCGGAGCCCCACCGAGGCTCTCGGCGAGGAACTGGCCGGTGTAGGAGCCGGGCGCCTGGGCGACGCGCTCGGGTGGGCCCTGCGCGACGACCTCGCCGCCGCGGTCGCCACCCTCGGGCCCGAGGTCAAGGACCCAGTCGGCGGTCTTGATGACGTCGAGGTTGTGCTCGATCACGATCACCGAGTTGCCGGCGTCCACCAGCCGGTGGAGCACCTCGAGCAGCTTGCTGACGTCCTCGAAGTGCAGCCCGGTGGTCGGCTCGTCCAGCACGTACAGGGTCCGGCCGGTGGCCCGCTTGGCCAGCTCGCTGGCCAGCTTGACCCGCTGCGCCTCGCCGCCGGACAGGGTGGGCGCAGGCTGACCCAGCTTGATGTAGCCGAGGCCGACGTCGGTCAGGGTCTGCAGGTGCCTGGCGATCGGCGGGATGGCACCGAACAGGCCCAGCCCCTCCTCCACCGACATGTCCAGCACGTCGGCGATGGTCTGCCCCTTGTAGTGGACCTCGAGGGTCTCGCGGTTGTAGCGGGTGCCCTTGCAGACCTCGCACGGGACGTAGATGTCCGGCAGGAACTGCATGTCGATCTTGATGGTCCCGTCGCCCTGGCACGCCTCGCAGCGGCCGCCCTTGACGTTGAACGAGAACCGCCCCGGCTGGTAGCCGCGGACCTTGGCCTCGGGTGTCTGCGCGAACAGCCGCCGGATGTGGTCGAACACGCCGGTATAGGTGGCCGGGTTGGACCGTGGCGTCCGGCCGATCGGCGACTGGTCGACGTCGATGACCTTGTCCAGATGCTCCTGGCCGGACAGGGCGGTGAAGTGGCCCGGCGCGGTCCGCGACCGGTAGATCGCCTGCATGAGCGCGCGCAGCAGCACGTCGTTGATCAGCGACGACTTGCCCGACCCGGACACGCCGGTGACGCAGGTGAACACTCCCAGCGGCAGGCGGGTGGTGATGTTCTTCAGGTTGTGCTCGCGCACGCCGGTCAGCTCGATCCAGCGCTCGCCTGGCTTGCGGCGCCGCGCCGGCACCGGGATGCTGCGCTTGCCGGCCATGTACTGGCCGGTCAGCGACGCCCCGACCGCCTCGACGTCGTCCAGGCTGCCCTCGGCGACGATCTCGCCGCCGTGCTCGCCGGCGCCGGGCCCGATGTCGACCAGGTAGTTGGCCGCCCGGATGGTGGCCTCGTCGTGCTCCACCACGATCAGGGTGTTGCCGAGGTCCCGCAGCCGCAGCAGCGTCTCGATCAGGCGGTGGTTGTCGCGCTGGTGCAGGCCGATGGACGGCTCGTCCAGGACGTACAGCACCCCGGTGAGCCCGGACCCGATCTGGGTGGCCAGGCGGATGCGCTGCGCCTCGCCGCCCGCCAGGGTGGCGGAGGCGCGGTCCAACGTCAGGTAGTCCAGGCCGACGTCCAGCAGGAAGCCGAGCCGGGCGTTGATCTCCTTGAGGACCCGGGCGGCGATGTAACGGTCGCGATCCGACAGCTCCAGGGTGGCGAAGAACTTGGCGGTCTCGCCGACGGACAGGGCCGCGACCTGGGCGATGTTGCGGTCGGCGACGGTCACGGCCAGGCTCTCGGGCCGCAGCCGCGCACCGCCGCAGGTCGGGCAGGGCACCTCGCGCATGTAGGACTCGACCCGCTCACGGACGCTGTCGGACTCGGCCTCGCTGTAGCGGCGGTTGAGGTAGGGCACCACGCCCTCGTAGGCGGTGTGGTAGGCGCGCTGCCGCCCGTAGCGGTTCTTGTAGCGCACGTACACGGGCTCGCCGGCGCCGAACAGGACCACCTTGCGCTGCTCGTCGGTCAGCTCGCTCCAGGGGGTGCTCAGCGTGAAGCCGTAGCCCTCGGCGACGGCCGCCAGCAGCCGGTCGAAGTAGTCGCTGGCGCCGCGGCCCCACTGGAACGGCGCGACCGCGCCCTCGCCCAGCGACAGCGACGGGTTCGGCACCACCAGCTCGGGGTCGACCTCCCGCTTGACCCCCAGGCCGGTGCAGTCCGGGCAGGCGCCGTAGGGCGCGTTGAAGGAGAAGTTCCGCGGCGCCGGGTCCTCGAACGAGAGGTTGTCGTACAGGCAGGCGAGGTGGGTGGAGAACTGCAGCTCGCGCTTCTCGTCGACGAGGTCGATCAGGACCAGGCCCTCGGCCAGGCCGACCGCCGTCTCGACCGAGTCGGCCAGGCGGCGGCGGGACTTCTCGTCGGCGTCCGGGCCCTTGGCGACGAGCCGGTCGACCACGATCTCGATATCGTGCTTGTAGGTCTTGGCGAGCCGGATCGGCTCGGACAGGTCGCGGATCTCGCCGTCGACCCTGGCCCGCGCGAAGCCCTTGCCGGAGTAGCTGCGCAGCAACGCCTCGTACTCGCCCTTGCGGCCACGCACCACCGGGGCGAGCAGTTGGAACCGGGTCCCGGCCGGCAGAGCCAGGATCTGGTCGACGATCTGGTCCGGGGTCTGCCGCGAGATCGGACGCCCGCATTTCGGGCAGTGCGGCTGCCCGATGCGCGCGTACAGCAGCCGCAGGTAGTCGTAGATCTCGGTGATCGTGCCGACAGTCGAGCGGGGGTTCTTGGAGGTCGACTTCTGGTCGATCGAGATGGCCGGCGAGAGCCCCTCGATGAAGTCGACGTCGGGCTTCTCCATCAGCCCCAGGAACTGGCGGGCGTAGGCCGAGAGCGACTCCACGTAGCGCCGCTGGCCCTCCGCGTAGATGGTGTCGAAGGCAAGCGACGACTTACCCGATCCCGACAGCCCGGTGAAGACGATCAGGGCATTACGGGGTAGGTCAAGATGGACGTTCTTCAGATTGTGCTCTCGGGCGCCTCGGACGACGAGGCGATCGGTGGCGCTCAGGGTGTCCCTACCTCTACGTCAAGGGGGAAGTTCGAATCAGCCCCGGACATTGTAAGCGGCGACCCGACAACGATTGTTCCCGCCGGTGGCGCCGCTCGCGCGGAGCGCACCCGGAGCGGGCACAATTGGGGGCGCCCATCCCCCTGGCACGGAACCCAAAGGCTTCGAGGAGGCAGGATATGGCCGACTTCGACCCCGCCCACGTCGACCGGGGCGGTCCCCCGCATCGCTACCCCGAGGGGCCGCTGCTGGTGACCAAGCTGTCGGTCGGCCCCTACGACAACAACGCCTACCTGCTGGTCGATTCCGAGACCCGGCAGGCGCTGCTGGTGGACGCCGCCAACGAGGAGGAGCGGCTGCTGGAGCTGCTCCGCGGGGTCGAGCTGGTCGGCATCGTGACCACCCACCGCCATCCCGACCACATCCAGGCGCTGCCGGCGGTGCTGCGGGCGCACGACGTCTGGAACGGCGCCCACCCGGCGGACGCCGGCGAGATCGCCCGACAGGTCGGGGTCCAGCCGGACCGGCCGCTGGAGCATGGCGACGCGGTGACGGTCGGGCGCTTCGAGGTCGGCGTGCTGCACACCCCCGGCCACACCGAGGGCAGCATCTCCTTCAAGCTGCCGTCGGACCATGTGCTCACCGGCGACGCGGTGTTCCCGGGCGGGGTCGGCAAGACCATCGGCAGGGAGGCCTTCGACCAGGCGATCGTCTCGGCCGAGCGGCACGTGCTGTCGCTCGGCGACGACACCCGCATCGCGCCGGGCCACGGGGACGACACCTGGGTCGGCAAGGAGGCTCCGCACCTCGACGAATGGAAGGCACGAGGATGGTAGGCATGCTCACGAGGTTGCGCCTGGTGCTCCCGGCGGTGGCGATGGTGGCCACGCTGGCCGGTTGCGACGCCGCGCGGCAGGCGCAGGACGCCGGTCGCGGCGTGGACAAGGCCCGCCAGTGCGCCACGCTGGTGGCGGACCTGGCGGGCATCAACCTCGACCTCAGCCCCGGCTCGGTCGCCCGCGCGGCCGGCACGGCCGACGACGCGGCCCGCAAGCTGGACGAGCGGGCGCGCAACATCGACCAGACCGACGTGCGCAACGCCGCCGAGACGCTCGCCGACCGGCTCAAGCGGCTTTCGGATACCGCCGCCAACAGCACCCCCGCCGAGCGGGAGCAGGCCGTCCAGGACGTCACCCAGGCGGCCACCCGCCTCGCCGGCGCCTGCAACGTCCCCCTCGACCAGCTCATCAACACCGGCTGACCTGGCACTGCCGACGCGCCCTTCGCCGTTCTGGCGGGTTCGCATTCGGCCTTGCCGCAAGATAAGTTCTCGATTATCGAGCATAGGAACCCCGAGGCCCGGCCACCCACGGGAAAGGGCCTCGGCGGAAGGTAGCCGGGGAGGGTGGGCTCAGGACGGGACAGACTTGAAGAAGCTGGCGGCGATGGGCGCGGCGACCTCGCCGCCGACGCCGCCCCCCTCGACCACCACGGCGACCGCCAGGTCGTTGCGGAAGCCGATGAACCAGGCGTGGGTCGGCGGCTTGTCGCCGCCGCCGAACTCGGCGGTGCCGGTCTTGCCGGAGACGCCGTCCGGCAGGCCAGCCCCGGCGGCCGTGCCGGAGGTGACCACCTGGCGCATCAGGTCACGCAGCGTGCCCGCGACCGCCGGGTCAAGCGTCCTGGCCGCCGGCTGCCTGGTCTCCAGGGTGGCAAGGGCCTCGTCGTCGACCAGCTTCGGCCCCCGCCAGGTGCCCGACTGCACCGCGGCGGCCACCCCGGCCATCTGCAGCGGGCTGGCGGTGACCCGCGCCTGGCCGAACGCGGCCATGGCCAGCTCCGGTGAGCTCTGCGGGACCGGGAACCTGCTGGTCGCGGCCGACACCCCCGGCGCGAGGGCCACGCCGAAGCCGAAGCGCGACGCCGCCTGCGCCAGCTCTGAGCCGCTCAGCCGCTGGGTCGCGAGCTGCACGAAGGCGGTATTGCACGACTTCGCGAACGCCACGTTGAAGGGGATCGAGCCGAGCTTCTCCTGCTCGAAATTGTGGATCGTGATGCCCCCGAGCTTGACCTCCTTGGGGCAGGTCACCTTGTCGCCCGGCTGCTCGCCCTTGGCCAGCAGCGCCGCGGTGGTGATGACCTTGAAGGTCGAGCCGGGTGGGTAGGTGCCGAGGGTGGCGCGTGGGAAGCCACCGTTGGGCAGGCTGACCAGCGCCTGGATCGCCCCGGTGGACGGCTGCATCGCCACCAGCGCGGCCTCGTGGCCGTGCGCGCCGGACTGCAGCGCGCTCTCCGCGGCCGCCTGCATCGAGACGTTCAGGCTGGTCCGCACCGAGCTGCCGGCCTTGCCGCCGAAGCGGTGCAGGACCTTGACCTGGGCGCCGTCCTCGTCGACGAGCTGGACCTCGCCGGTGGGAGCCCCGGCCAGGCGACGCTCGAAGGTCCGCTCGATCCCCGAGCGGCCGGCCTTGTCGCCGCCCTGGTAGGGAGCGCCGAGCCGCTTGAGGTCATCGGCGGTGATGTCCCCGATCGACCCCACCAGGGAGGTCAGCGACGCCGGGCCGGAGGCGCCGCCCTGTGGCCCGGCCAGGACGCTGCCGTCCCCCGCCAGCACCGAGCCCCGCTCCGGCCAGCGGCGCTCCCGCCGGAAGCGCTCGCCCTGCTGGAGGTCCGGGTGGATGGCAGCGGGCGACCAGTCGATCCGCCAGTCACGCCCGAAGCGGCCGGGCTTGGAGAGCTGGAGGGCGCCCTGGTAGGACCAGTTGCCGAAGCCGCGCAGCGTGAGGGTGGCCGTGAACGGCGCCGTCGCCGAGGTGCCGCCGCGGGTCGAGACCGTGCCGAGCTGCAGGCGCGCCCTGGTGATCTGCAGGTCGCTGCGCATGCGCTGGTACTGGTCGGCGAAGTCGTCGGGGGGCAGGCTCACCAGCGCGCGCATGGCCGCGTAGTCGTTTCGCGACCAGGCGTCCAGGAACTGCCTGGCGACGGGGTCGGGCTTGGCGCGCAGGCCGGGGAGCACCAGGGCCGCGCCAGTGCCGCCGGCCGCCACCAGCACCAGCACGATGACGACAGCGATGATCCACGACCGCCGCACAGGGAACCTCCGATCCAGCCGCAGCCGTCACGTTTATACGCAAGAGACGCAGACGACCGCCAGTGAGCGTTACGTGCCCAGGTCACCACCGGTGCGCGGTCACGTCACAGGAGGGCCTCAGCCCACCCCCACCTCGGTCATGACCCGCAGCTCGCGGCGCAGGTCGGCGACCTCGTCCCGCAGGCGGGCGGCGTACTCGAAGCGCAGGTCCTTGGCGGCCTCGTGCATCTCCTCCTCGAGCGAGGTGATCAGGCGCACCAGGTCGTCCTTTGGCATCCCGGCGACCGCCGGCTCTCCCCCACGCCGACCGGCGCGGCCGCGCGCGGGTCTCGGCGCCCGGCCCTTGCGGGGGCGGCCGCCGGCGGCGACGCCCTCCTCCTCGCCGCGAAGCGCCTGGATGATGTCGGTGACCCGCTTGCGGACCGTCTGGGGGTCGATGCCGTTGGCCTGGTTGTACTCGACCTGCAGCTTGCGGCGCCGGTTCGTCTCGTCGATGGCGCGGCGCATCGAGGGGGTGACCTCGTCGGCGTACATGATCACCTGGCCGTCGACGTTGCGGGCGGCGCGGCCGATGGTCTGCACCAGCGAGGTCTCGGAGCGGAGGAAGCCCTCCTTGTCGGCGTCGAGGATGGCGACCAGCGTCACCTCCGGCAGGTCGAGGCCCTCGCGCAGCAGGTTGATGCCGATCAGCGCGTCGAATTCGCCGAGCCGCAGGTCGCGGAGGATCTCGATGCGCTGCACCGTGTCGATCTCGGAGTGCAGGTAGCGCACGCGCAGGCCCATCTCGAGCAGGTAGTCGGTGAGGTCCTCGGCCATCTTCTTGGTCAGGGTGGTGACCAGGATGCGCTGGTCCTTGTCGGCGCGGAGCTTGATCTCGTGGATCAGGTCGTCGACCTGGCCCTTGGTGGGCCGTACCACCACCTCGGGGTCGACCAGGCCGGTCGGGCGGATGATCTGCTGCACCACCCGGGTCGACTCGCGCAGCTCGTAGGGGCCAGGGGTGGCCGAGACGAAGACGCGCTGGCCGATCCGGTCGAGGAACTCGTCGAAACGCAGCGGCCGGTTGTCGAGCGCCGAGGGCAGCCGGAAGCCGTGCTCGACCAGGGTGACCTTGCGGCTGCGGTCGCCCTCGTACATGCCGCCGATCTGCGGCACGGTGACGTGCGACTCGTCGACGAACAGCACGAAGTCGTCCGGGAAGTAGTCCAGCAGGGTGAACGGCGGGGTGCCAGCCGAGCGGCCGTCGATGTGGCGGGAGTAGTTCTCGATGCCGTTGCAGACCCCCACCTCGCGTAGCATCTCGAGGTCGTAGGTGGTGCGCATGCGCAGCCGCTGCGCCTCCAGCAGCTTGCCCTCGCGCTCCAGCTCGGCGAGGCGCTCGGCAAGCTCCGCCTCGATCCCGGCGATGGCCCGCTCCATCCGCGCCGAGCCGGCCACGTAGTGCGAGGCGGGGAACACCAGCAGCTCGTCCCGCTCGCCGACGATCTCGCCGGTGACCGGGTCCATCACCAGGATGCGCTCGACCTGGTCGCCGAACAGCTCGATGCGCATGGCGCGCTCCTCGTAGGCGGGGAAGACCTCGAGAGTGTCGCCGCGCACCCGGAACTTGCCGCGCACGAAGTTCAGGTCGTTGCGGTCGTAGTGGATGTCGACCAGCTTGCGGAGGATCTCGTCGCGGTCGTACTCCTCGCCCACCTTGAGAAAGAGCATCTGCTCGCGGTACTCCTCGGGCGAGCCGAGGCCGTAGATGGCCGACACCGACGCCACGATGATCACGTCGCGCCTGGTCAGCAGCGCGCTGGTGGCCGAGTGGCGCAACCGGTCGATCTCCTCGTTCATCGAGGAGTCCTTCTCGATGTAGGTGTCGGACTGCGGGATGTAGGCCTCGGGCTGATAGTAGTCGTAATAGGAGACGAAATACTCGACCGCCGTATCGGGGAACAGCTCCTTGAACTCGTTGGTGAGCTGCGCCGCCAGGGTCTTGTTGGGCGCCATCACCAGCGCCGGCCGGGCGAGCCGCTCCATCACGCCCGCCATCGTCCGGGTCTTGCCCGACCCGGTCACGCCCAGCAGGCTCAGCGCCAGCTCGCCGCCCTCGATGCCCTCGACCAGCTCATCGATTGCCTGCGGCTGGTCGCCCGCGGGTGGCGGCATCTCTGGATTCAGGCGAAAGGTTGCCATTCGTGCTTGACTGCTCCCCATCCGTGGAAGGATCTCCAGAAGAAAATTTCCCGGCTCCAGTCTACGAGCCGCCCCCGACAGCCGCCCGGTTCCCCCGCCGCGCGGTAGAGTGATCCGCCGTGCGACCGTTCCGATCCCTGGGAGTGGAATGGAAAGTTTCGTCATCAAAGGTGGACAGCCGTTGAGTGGCATGATCCGCCCGGCGGGCAACAAGAATGGTGCGCTGCCGATCGTTGCCGCTTCGCTGCTCGCCGATGAGCCAGTCCTGCTGCGAAACGTCCCCCACATCCGCGACGTCGAGACCATGCTCCAGCTCGTCGCCTCCACCGGGGCCGAGGTGACCGAGGTCGAGCCCAACACCGTGCGCATCGACCCCCGCAACGTCCACCGGACCACGCTGGATCCCGTGCTCTGCTCCCTGATCCGCGGGTCGGTGCTGCTGGCCGGCCCGCTGCTGGCGCGGACCGGCCGCTGCGTGCTGCCCTCGCCGGGCGGTGACGGGATCGGCCGGCGGCGCCTCGACACGCACCTGTTGGCCTTCAGGACGCTCGGCGTGACCGCCAATTTCGAGCGCGGCGCGCTGGAGCTGGAGGCGGGCCGGCTGCGCGGCGGCGAGATGTTCCTCGACGAGGCGTCGGTGACGGCCACCGAGAACACCATCATCGCGGCCGCCGTGGCCGATGGCGAGACGATCATCGGCAACGCGGCCTGCGAGCCCCACGTGCAGGACCTCTGCCGCTTCCTGAACGCGCTCGGCGCCCGGATCACCGGGGTCGGCTCCAACCGTCTGGAGATCAGCGGGGTCGAGCGGCTGCGCGGTGGCGAGCACACCATCGGCCCCGACCACACCGAGGTCGGCAGCTTCATCGGCCTGGCGGTGATGACCGGCGGCGAGCTGCTGATCGAGGACGTGATCCCTGACGACCTGCGGCCGATCGAGGTGGGCTTTTCGCGGCTCGGCGTGCGCTGGGAGCTGGAGGGGTCGAATCTGCGGGTGCCGCGCGACCAGGAGCTGGTGGTCCAGGACGACCTCGGCGCGGCCATCCCCAAGGTCGACGATGGGCCGTGGCCCGCGTTCCCCGCCGACCTCACCTCGATCGCGCTGGCGATCGCGACCCAGGCGCGCGGCACGGTGATGATCTTCGAGAAGATGTACGAGAACCGGCTGTTCTTCGTGGACAAGCTGGTCGGGATGGGCGCTCGGATCATCCTCTGCGACCCGCACCGGGCGGTCGTGTCCGGGCCTTCGCGCCTGTACGGGGACCGGATGGAGTCCCCCGACATCCGCGCGGGCATGGCGCTGCTGCTGGCCGCGCTGGCCGCCGACGGCGAGTCGGTGATCGGCAACGTCGGCCAGATCGACCGCGGCTACGAGCGCATCGACGAGCGCCTGCGGCCGCTCGGCGCCAGCATCGAGCGGATCTGAGGGAGGCCGCCTGCCGCCGGCCGCGCCGTGGCGACCGGGGCGGGGCGCCCGGGGCGCGGCCCTACGCGTGCGCTTTGACGAAGGCGGCGACCTGGGCGGCCAGGGCTGACCAGCTCTGGCCGCCGGTGGCCTCGGTGAGCAGATCCCAGCCGTGGTCGCCGTCGTAGGGTCCCTGGAGGATCTCGAGGCGCTTGTCCTTTGCCGCGGTCGCCACGTACATCGCCCGTGTCTCCTCGACGGTGGTGGTGCGGTCATTGGTCGCCACCACGAACAGCGTCGGGCTGACCAGGCGCTTGACCAGCGGCACGGCGTCGGCGGGCCCGGAGGCGCCCATCACCAGGATGAGGTCGCGCTCCCCCGAGAGGCTCACCACCGAGGACACCTTCGTCCCGAGCTTGGCGCCCGCGATCAGGGCGGTGCTGGCCCCCGCCGAGGCGCCGACCAGGGCGACGCTGCTGGCGCCGCGCCGCCGCAGCTCGGCCACGGCGCCGGCGACGTCGTCGAGCACCGAGCCCTTGGCGTTGCCGGGGCAGGCCGACTCCCCGAAGCAACGCACGTCGATATCGAGCACGCGCAGCCCCTTGCCGGCCAAGTAGACCGCGTACGGCCAGAAGCCGCAGAGGTTGTTGGGGTACTCGTGGAGCAGCACCACTCCGGTGCGGCCGGAGCCCACCAGCGCGCCGTCGAGCCGGGTGCCATCCGTGGCGCGGAAGTGGATCAGGCTGGCGGCCGCGACCGGCGGGCCGCAGCGGGCGCTGACCGCGGAGCCGGCCTCGCCGGCGGTGGTCGTGGTGGCGGCGGTGCTGTGGCTGCGCAGGAAGCCGACCAGCGTGCCCTGGAGCTTGGCGCCGGGGGCGCCACCGAGCAGCTCGGTGCCGTGCGCGTCGCCGGCCACCACCTCGAGCCGCCTGGAGGCGGACCGGGTTGCCGCCCGGTAGAGCTGGCGGGTCGCGTCGCCGACGAAGCTGTCGTCGCGCGCGGTCACGAACAGCACCGGCGCGCGGAGCTTGGCTGCCGCCGGCAGCACGTCGGTTCCCTGCAGCGTCCGCTCGGCCGACAGGCTCACCACCGCGGCCGGCGGCGGCTGGAGCGTGGTCGCCGCGATCAGCGACGCCTTGGCGCCCTCGGACGCGCCGACGAGCTGCACGGTGTCGGCGCCCAGCGAGCGCAGCTTGGCCGCCGCCAGCGCGACGTCGCCAGGGGGGTCGGTGGCCGCGCCGTAGTCGTAGAGCAGCACGCGGAAGCCGCGCTCGGCCAGGACCTTGCCAAACGGCAGCCAGCCGCAGAGGTTCTGGTCGCTCTGGTTGGACAGCACCACGCCGTTGCCGCCGCTGCCGAGCACGGCCGCCTGGTGCCCCCCGCCGAGGTCCACCAGGCTCGCCTGCCCTGTCGGCACGCAGCCGTCTAGCGGGCCCAGCGTGGTCGGCGGGGACGTCCCCGACGGCGACCCGGAGGGCGCCCGGCTCGAGCAGGCGCCCACCAGCAGCGCGAACGCCAGCAGCGCGGCGATGCGGTGCCGTCTCATGCTCCCACCTTCATGCCCGGCACTATGTCAGAGCTGACATAGTCCAGGCGCCCCCGTGGAGGTGTCAAGACATAGGGGGACCATGGCACAGGCGCTCTTGGGGGGCCGTGGGGGGAGCGAGCTCCCCCCACATGGATCGGGGGCCGCCCGGGCTCACGCGAGGCTGTAGAACCCGATGTCCATGTTTTGCAGGGTCGCCAGCAGGGCGGCGAGGTGCTCGTCGCCGTCCGGGGGAGGGTTCTCCGTCAGCAGGAGCTGGAAGTAGAGGCTGCGAAGGAAGCTGGTGACGTTGGCGCGGATGGCGCTGGCGATCGGGCTCTCGTAGACGGCACGCCAGGAATCGTGCCCCGAGGGCCGCACGAAGCGCTCCAGCCAGCGGTCCCTGGCGGCGCGGCCGACCAGGCCGCGGCGCAGCACGTTCAGGGCCGCGTACGCCAGCCGCTCGTCCTCGTGCTGCACGAACACCACGCCGGAGGGCTCCAGCAGGCGGTCGGCGATGCCGTCCAGCAGCCGCTCCAGCTCGACGGTGCCCAGCTGGAGGTTGCGAGCCAGCATCATCAGCAGGTCGGCGGTGTGGGCGACGGCGTGCGCCCAGCCCGGCCCTTCGACCCAGGAGCGCAGGTCCCGCTCCTTGCGCAGGTACTCCAGGACCTGGTCCAGCAGGCTGGCCGCCTCGCCCTGCCCGAGGAACGGGTGGGCGTTGTCGTAGGCGACGACCTCCATCAACACCAGGGTGGAGTAGGAGCGCAGGAACACCGAGTCGGTGTCCCGCTCCCCCAGCCCGATGTGGAGGTTGTCGAGCATCTGCCGCACGAGGTCGTGGAGCTGCTCCGCCTGGAACTGCTCGCGCTCGACCCAGGCGGCCAGGATCCGGTAGGCGAACTCGTCGCGCAGCTCGGCGTCGGTCGAGCCGAGCCAGGACAGCAGCTCCGGTGCCAGCTCGGCGACCCACTCCCCCTGTGGAAGGGCGTTCTCGTCGTTGGCGATGACGCGCCAGAAGGTCCGGTCCACCCCAGCTAGGCCTCCGCGTCGACCAGCTCGACCAGTTCGGTGAGCGACCGGATGCGTGGCCCCGCCGCCGGGGGCAGCCGCCTGAAGCGGTCGATCAGCACCGGCGTGATCCCGACCGCCCTGGCCGCGGCCCCGTCGACGTCCGGGTGGTCGCCCACGTGGATGGCGGCGCCGGGCTCGACCCCGGCCTTGTCCAGCGCGGTCCGGAAGATCGCCGGCTGCGGCTTGGCCACGCCGAGCACCCCTGAGATCGCCAGCACCGAGAACAGCTCCCGCACGCCCTCCAGCCGCAGCACGTCCTCCAGCCAGGGCTCGAAGTTGGAGATGATCCCGAGCTTCAGCTCCCGTGCCGCCAGCGCCTCCAGCGCCGGCCGGCTGTCCTCGAACAACCGGTAGGAGGCGGGATCGGTGAAGGTCTCGTAGAGCGCGCCCGCCAGCTCCTGGCGGTCGCCGCTGTGCCCGAGGCGCTCGAGCACGCTGATGTAGAAGCCGAACCAGAACTCGCGCTGGGTGGCGGGATCGGTCCAGTCGGTGGGCCAGATCGCCTCCCGGTCCGCGGCCATGATGGCGGCCTCGACCTCGGCCTCTTCGAAGCTGACGCCGTGCTCGGAGGCGACCTGCACCAGGCGGCGCTCGAAGCTGGGCCACGGGGAGAGCAGGGTGTTGCCCGCATCCAGGAACACGCACTCGAGCGGGCGCGGGATCACGGTCGGGTTGCTCATGGGCGGCAGGCTATCAGCCCGCCCGACCGCGTTGCTCCGCGAGCCGGCGCTCGAGCTCCCTCCAGGCGTCGTCGACCTGCCTGCCCAGGTCCTCGAGCGAGCCCGTGTTGTCGATCACCAGGTCGGCGCGGGCCAGCCGCTCCTCGGGCGTGAGCTGGGCCGCGATGCGCGCCTTGGCCTGCGAGCTGGCCATGCCCTTGGCGGCCAGCCGCTCGACCTGGACCTCTTTGGGCGAGTGGGTCACCAGCAGCACGTCGACCCGCTGCGCGAGCCCGGTCTCGATCAGCAGGGCGGCGTCAAGGACCACGATCGCGTCGCGCTCGTACGCCGCCTCCAGGCGCTCGGCGATGCGCTCGAAGATCGCGGGGTGGGTGATCTCGTTGAGCAGCGCCAGCTTGGCCGGGTCACCGAAGACGATGTCGGCCAGCGCCTGGCGGTCGATGGACCCGTCGGGGTACAGCACGCCAGGGCCGAAATGGTCGCGGATCTTGCACCAGGCTGGCGTGCAGGGCATGACCACCTCGCGCGCGATGTGGTCCGCGTCGATGACCTCTGCCCCACGTTCGGCGAGCATGCCGGAAACGGTGCTCTTTCCAGAGCCGATCCCTCCGGTCAGGCCGACCAGCAGCACGGCCGCCCCCTGTTCCCGGGTCGGGCCCCCGCCCTGCGCTGGCGCGGGCGTCGCCGAACGTGCCTCCCGACCGGGCTCCCGGCCGGGAGGTCCGCTCACTCGTTGGAGTTCTTGCGCTTCAGGTCCTCGACGATGTGCTCGAGGGTGTCGTGCTCGTTCTCCGCCTGCTCGCCCTCGGCGCCCTGGTCACGCTCAGCGCCCTGGTCACGCTGGGCGCCGGCCTGGTCGCCCTGGGCTTCGGCCGCCTGCTGCTCGGTGGCGGCCTGGTCGTCGCCCTCTTCGCCGCCGTAGGAGGCGTCGTAGAAGCCCGCCTCCTGGAAGGCCTCGGCCATGGCGGTCCCTGGCACCACGCCGATGAGATTGCCCTGCTCATCGTAGTAGCCCTGGGCGTAGTCGCCCTCGCCGTAGCCCTCGTAGCCGCCCTCGTACCCCTCGTAGCCGCCCTCCTCGAGGGCCAGCTCCTCCTCGGTCGGGGTGACCTGCTGCTGGTCCTGGAGCGCCTGCTTGAGCGACAGCGAGATCCGGCGCCGGTCCAGGTCGATGTCGATCACCTTGACGGTGATCTCCTCACCGACGCTGACGACCTGCTCGGGGATGTCGACGTGACGCTCGGCCAGCTCGGAGATGTGCACCAGGCCCTCGATGCCGTCGTCGACGCGCACGAACGCGCCGAACGGCACCAGCTTGGTGACCCGGCCCGGGATGAGCTCCCCGATCTGGTGCGAGCGGGCGAACTGCCGCCAGGGGTCCTCCTGCGTGGCCTTGAGCGACAGCGACACGCGCTCGCGCTCCAGGTCGACGTCGAGCACCTCGACCTCGACCTCCTGACCGACCTCGACCACCTCGGAGGGGTGGTCGATGTGCTTCCAGGACAGCTCCGACACGTGGACCAGGCCATCGACGCCGCCGAGGTCGACGAAGGCGCCGAAGTTGACGATGCTGGAGACCACGCCCTTGCGGATCTCGCCCTTGCGCAGCGTGTGCAGGAAGGCGCGGCGGGTGGCGGACTGGGTCTCCTCCAGCCAGGCTCGGCGGGAGAGGACCACGTTGTTGCGGTTCTTGTCCAGCTCGATGATCTTGGCCTCGAGCTGCCGTCCGACGTAGGGATGCAGGTCGCGGACGCGCCGCATCTCGACCAGGGAGGCCGGAAGGAACCCGCGCAGACCGATGTCGAGGATCAGGCCGCCCTTGACGACCTCGATGACTGTGCCCTCGACGATCTCGTCGTTCTCCTTCTTCTTCTCGATCGTGCCCCAGGCGCGCTCGTACTGCGCGCGCTTCTTCGACAGGATCAGCCGGCCGTCCTTGTCTTCCTTCTGCATGACCAGCGCTTCGATGTGGTCACCCAGCGTGACGACCTCGTGCGGGTCCACGTCGTGCTTGATGGAGAGCTCCCGCGAGGGGATGACGCCCTCGGACTTGTAGCCGATGTCGAGCAGCACCTCGTCGTGGTCGACCTTCACCACGTAGCCGTCGACGATATCGCCCTCATTGAAGTCCTTGAGGGTCTCCTCGTAGGCGGCGGCCAGCTCTTCTGCCGAGCCGATGTCGTTCTGGGTCACCTGGGTGGTGACGCCGGGCATGGTGGCCTCGGACGGCTCGGATGGGGTGGTGCGGTCGGTGGACTCGGTCAACTGCTCGTCTCCTAGACTGTCGGACAGAGATCTCCCATGAGGGACGTTTCCTTGTGGTGAGGCGACGCGACGAGCGTCTGAGCACACTGGCAGAAAAGCCCACACGTGGTTCGGCAGATGGTAGCCGTCGCCCAACCACCGCGTCAACGTTTTGCGCCTGCATGACCTGCGGCTTTACGGGGATTTCCGCGGCGGTCCCCGAGCGAGGGCCAGCGCGTGCCAGGATAGGCCCACTTCAGGCCAGCTTGCAGACGAAAGGTGCCAGCGGTGACCGAGCCTCTCTACCAGCGTGATGCGTACCTGGCGAGCTTCGACGCCGAGGTGGTCGGCCAGCATCCCGACGGGGTGGTGCTCGACCGCAGCGCGTTCTTCCCTGGCGGCGGCGGGCAGCCCGCCGACACCGGCATCATCGAGCACCAGGGGGCCGAGCTGACCGTCACCGGGACGGCCCGCCGCGACGGCGAGCTGGTGCTCCTCGTCGAAGGCGGGCAACCGCCGGCAATTGGATCCAAACTCGGTGGACGGGTCGATTGGGAGCGCCGCTACTCGCTGATGCGCACCCACACCGCCCTGCACATGCTCGCCGGGGTGATCGGCCGCGACCACGGGGCGCTGGTGACCGGCGGCAATATGGAGCCGCTGCGGGCGCGGATGGATTTCGAGCTGCCGAGCATGAGCGCGGACTTCGCCTCGGCGGTGGAGGCGGCGCTGCGCCAGGAGGTGGAGGCCGACCTGCCGGTGCACGTGTCCTTCCTGTCGCCGGACGAGTTTGCGGCCAAGCCCGAGCTGATCCGCACCAAGACCAACCTGCTGCCACCCGGGCTGGAGGTCGTGCGGGTGATCGACATCGAGGGGCTGGACCGCCAGGCCGACGGCGGCACGCACGTCGCCGGCACCGGCGAGGTCGGCGAGGTCCACGTCGTCGGTCACGAGTCCAAGGGCAAGGGCAACAAGCGCCTCCGCATCGCCCTCGACCCCGCCCCCGCGCCCACCCCCCGCTGAGGGAGCGGCCTGGGCCGGGCTGGCTGGCCGCGGCGGGCCGGGCGGGCCGGCCGCGGCGGGCTGGCCCCTTCCCGGCGGCCCGCCCTCAGTGCTGGGCTTCGGCCCAGGAGCGGCCGAAGGCCATGGAGACCTCCAGGGGCACGCGGAGCTGCACCACGCCGACCATCTCGCGGCGCACCAGCTCCTCCAGGCGCTCGCGCTCGCCCGGCACGACCTCGAACACCAGCTCGTCGTGCACCTGGAGGACCATCCGCGACTCGAGGCTCTCGGCGGCCAGCGCCCGGTCGACGGCGACCATCGCCATCTTGATGATGTCGGCCGCCGACCCCTGGATCGGCGCGTTCAGCGCCATCCGGTCCGCCATCTGCCGCCGCTGCCGGTTGTCGGAGGCAAGGTCGGGCAGGTAGCGGCGGCGCCCCAGGATCGTCTGCGTGTAGCCCTCGCGCCTGGCCTGGGTCACCACGCTGTCGAGGTAGGCCTTGACCTTCCCGAAGCGCGCGAAGTAGGCGTCCATCAATGCCTTGGCCTCGTCCGGCGGGATGCCGAGCCCCTGCGCCAGGCCGAACGCCGAGAGGCCGTAGGCGAGCCCGTAGGTGACCATCTTGACGCGGCTGCGCAGGTCCCGGTCGACCTGGTCTGGCGCCAACCCCCACACCATCCCGGCGACGGTCGCGTGCACGTCCTCGCCGGACAGGAAGGCAGCCACCAGCGCGTCGTCGCCCGCCAGATGGGCGAGGACGCGGAACTCGATCTGCGCGTAGTCGGCGACCAGCAGCCCCTCGGTCCCGGGCCCGGTCACGAACGCCCGCCGGATCTCGCGCCCAAGCTCGGTTCGGATCGGGATGTTCTGCACGTTCGGGTTCTGGCTGGAGAGCCGCCCGGTGGCCGCCACCAGCTGGTTGAACTGCGCGTGGATGCGGCCGGTGGCCGGGCTCACCAGCTTGGGGAGCGCGTCGACGTAGGTGTTCTTGAGCTTGGCGACCTCGCGGTAGCCGAGCAGCTCCTCGATGATCGGGTGCGTCCCGGCGATCTGCGCCAGGGAGGCCGCGTCCGTGGTGTAGCCCGTCTTGATCCTGCGCGTCTTGGGGAGCTGCAGCTTGTCGAACAGGATCATCTGGAGCTGCGGGTTGGAGCCGATGTTGAACTTCTCGCCGGCCAGCTCGTAGACGCGCGCCTCGTGGTCGAGGATGCGCGCCTCCAGCCGGTCGCCGATCTCCCCCAGCACCGACAGGTCGATGGCGATGCCGGTGCGCTCCAGCTTCGCCAGGATCGGCACCAGTGGCAGCTCGACCTCGCGGTCCAGCCGCTCGATCCCGAGCGCGTCCAGCTCGACGGTCAGCCGCGCCGCCAGCTCACCAACCGCCTGGGCGCGCAGGCACCAGTCCTGCCACGCCTGCTCCTGCTCCGCCGAGGTGTCGAAGGCGAGCTGGGTGCCCTCGCCGGCGGGCACGCCCGCGCCCGCGGCCGCCTCTGGCCGCAGCTCCTTGCGGAGGTAGCGAAGCGCCAGCTCCGACAGGTCGTAGTTGCGCTGCTCCGGCGCCGCCAGGTAGGCGGCCACCGCCGTGTCCATTGCCAGGCCGTCCAGGCGCCAGCCAAGCTCCCAGACAGCAAGGAACAGCGTCTTGGCGTCGTGGGCCAGCTTCGGCCGCTCCGGGTCGGCGAGCAGCGCCTCCAGCGCCCTGGCGTCAGCCTCGCTGGGCGAGGCCAGGTCGAGCCACACCGCGCCATGCCCCTCGGCCCACAGCCCCATCCCGAGCAGCAGGGCACGGCCGGGTCCGGTCTCCAGCCGGGACGCGATCGCGATCGGCGCGCCGGCGGGCACCGACTCGAGCCACACCGGCAGGCCGCCCTCGGGCAGCGCCGTGGCGTCGACCTCGAAGCCGACGTCGGAGGGCGCCGGCTCGACGATCGCGTCGAACAGCCGATCCCGAAGGCTCTGGAACTCCAGGGTGTCGAACAGCCGCTGGACCTCCATGCGTTGCCAGGGGCCGATCCGAAGCTCGTCGACGTCCACCGGCAGCGGCACGTCGCGCCGCAGGATCGCGAGCTGCTTGTTGCGCAGCACGTCGTCGCCGTGGGCGAGCAGGTTGTCGCGCAGCTTGCCGCGCTCCTCGCCGGCGTGCTCGACCACGCCCTCGGCGGTGCCGTACGTCTGCACCAGCCTGGTGGCGGTCTTGTCCCCCACCCCCGGCACCCCGGGCAGGTTGTCGGACGGGTCGCCGCGGAGCGCGGCGATGTCGACGTAGCGCTCCGGCGGCACACCGTAGCGATCCAGCACGGCGGCGGCGTCGTAGACGCGCGTGTCGGTGATACCGCGGGAGGTCATCATCACCTCGACGCCGGCCTGGTCGTCGACGAGCTGGAGGGTGTCGCGGTCGCCGCTGACGATCATCACCGGCACGCCCCGCTCGGACGCCTCGCGCACCAGCGTGGCGATGACGTCGTCGGCCTCGTAGCCCGGCACCTCGACGATGGGGATGTGCAAGGTGTCGAGCACCTCGCGGATCAGCGGCATCTGCGCGCTGAACTCGACGGGGGTCGTCTTCCGGTTCGCCTTGTACTCGGTGTAGACCTCGTAGCGGTAGGCGGGCCGACCGACGTCGAAGCAGACGGCGATGCGATCCGGGGCGATCTCACCGAACAGCTTCACCAGCATGGAGGTGAAGCCGTAGACCGCGTTGGTCTGCTGCCCGGTGGTGGTCGCCAGATCACTGGGCAGCGCGAAGAACGCTCGGTAGGCGAGGCTGTGCCCGTCCAGCAGCACCAGCGGCCGCGGCGCCTGGCTCGCCTGGCCGCCCTTGGCCGCAGCGGCGTCCTTGGCCTGCGCGCCTGACGCGCGACGGGTCGCCGCGCCCTGCCTGGTCGCGGTCGATCGGGAAGAAGAGGATGTCGTTGCCACGACGGCGAGTCTAACAGCGCCACCCGACCCTCAGCTCTGGTGGCGGAGCAGGTTGTGGACAGCCGCGCCGAAGCCGCGCCTGCGCGCCGGATCTCGCCTGGACCGGTGGGACGGCGGCAGGTCTGAAGCGAAGAAGTCGACTTCCATCGCCGCAGGTGGCACCTGCGCCGATACGCCAATCCGTTGCGGGGCAACGAGCTCAGAAAGTTGACCCGAGCCCGGGCGGCTGTTAGCTTGCCGCCCTCGGGGCCCCGCAACGGGTCCCGCTGGTCCGTCCGGTGCGGGGGTCCGAAGGACCGAGTAGAGAACGAGCGCACTCGGGGAAGGTGCGAACGGAGCCAAAGGCTCTTCGGTTCCCCCGCCCGGACTCCTCCGCCCCAGCGTTCCCTCCACCCCCAACGGGACCTTCACGACGATCGACTCGACCCTGTCGCGATCGCCGAGCCCTCCGGTTGCCGGGCGCTCTGGTCCGCGAGGAGCCCGATCACCGCCAGGCTCAGGTCACCGTGCCGAGGTACGCCTCCTGCATCTGCGGGTTCTGGATGAGGCCCTGGGCGGTCTCGGTCAGCACGATCCGCCCGGTCTGGAGCACGTAGCCTCGGTCGGCGATCGACAGCGCCATGTGGGCGTTCTGCTCCACCACCAAGATCGTGGTTCCCATCCGGTTGACATCCTGGATGGTCTTGAACACCTGCTCCACCAGGACCGGAGCCAGGCCCATCGAGGGCTCGTCCATCAGCAGCACCTTGGGGTCGGCCATCAGCGCCCGCCCCATGGCCACCATCTGCTGCTCCCCGCCGGAGAGCGTCCCCGCCTTCTGCGACAGTCGCTCCCGCAGCCGGGGGAACAGCGTCAGCACCCGCTCGAGGTCCTCCTTGACCTTCGGCCTGTCCTTGCGCAGGTAGCTCCCCAACTCGAGGTTCTCCCGGACGGTCATGCGCGCGAACAGCCGCCGGTTCTCGGGGACCATGGTCAGCCCCCGGCTGACGATCTCCATCGTGGGCAGGCCGCCGATCGGCCTGCCGTCGTACAGCACCTCACCCTCGCTCGGCGTCACCATGCCGAGAATGGTCCGCAGCGTGGTCGACTTACCGCTGGCGTTTCCGCCGAGCAGGCAGACGATCTCCCCAGGATGAATCTCCAGGTTCACCTCACGGAGGACCGCGATCAGCCCGTAGTGCGTACTGACGTTCCGCAACTCGAGGATCGGCCCGTCGCTCATCCGGCCGTCACCGCCCCCTTGCCGAGGTACGCCTCGATCACGCGCACGTCGCTGGACACTTCGTCGAAGGTGCCTTCGGCGATCTTGCGCCCGTAGTCGAGGGCGACGACCCGGTCCGAGACCCCCTTGACCAGGCGCATGTCGTGCTCGATCACCACGATCGTGAAGCCCCGCTCGTCCCGCAGCTTGCCAATGAGGCTGATCATCTCCTCGGTTTCCCTGGGGTTCATCCCCGCGGTCGGCTCGTCGAGGAGGATGAGCTTCGGGTTCGTGGCCATGGCTCTGGCGATCTCCAGCCGGCGCCGGTTGGCGTACGACAGCGCCATGGCCGGCTGGTCCTCCCGGAAGCTGGCCAGGCGACTCCCAAAGAACGACAAGGCGCTGCGCGCCTGCTCCCGCACCACCCGCTCCTCGGCTCTCGTGCGGGGCGGTCGCAACACCGCGCCGAGCACCCCGGAGCGGGTCCGGCAGTGCTGGCCGACCATCGCGTTCTCCAGCACGGTCATGTTCGGGAACAGCCGCACCGTCTGGAACGTGCGCGAGATCCCGAGGCCGCACACCTGATTGGGCTTGAGGCCGACCAGCCTGTGGCCATCGAAGACGATCGACCCGCCGTCCGCCGCGTACAGGCCGGTGACCACGTTGAACAAGGTCGTCTTGCCGGCCCCGTTCGGGCCGATCACGCTCAGGATCTCGCCCGCCTCGACGTCGAGATCGACCCCGTCGACCGCGTTCAGGCCGCCGAAGTGCTTGACGAGCCCACGGATCTCCAGCAAGGCGCTCACGACCCACCTCCACCGCCGGCTGCGGTCACCGCCGGAGCCTCCTCCTTGAGCCACTGGTCCTGCGCGACTTCCTCCTCCTGGAGCTCGCGCATGCGGCGGACGTTGGGGATCAGCCCCTGCGGCCGCAGGATCATCACCGTGATCAGCGCCGCGCCGTAGACGAGCAGACGATACTCCTCGAACTCATCGAGCAGCCCGGGCAGCCCAATCAGCAGCATTGTGCCGACGACGACGCCGCGGATGCTGCCCATCCCCCCGAGCACGACCACCGCGAGGGCGGTGATCGAGACGAGGATGGTGAAGCTGTCCGGCGTGAGCGAACCGATCTGCACCGCGAACAGCGTGCCCGACAGGCAGCCGACCGCAGCGCCCATGGCGAACGCGAGCAGCTTGTACCTGACGGTGCTGATACCCATGGCCTCGGCCGCCAGCTCATCCTCACGCATCGCGCTCCACGCCCGACCGACCCGCGAGTCGGCCAACCGTACGGACACGAAGATCGCGAGGGCGCAGAACGCCAGGACCAGGTAGTAGAACGGCTGCGGGTCACGGAAGCCCACGCTCCCGATGTGCGCGTCGGTGATATCACGCAGTCCCTGCGGGCCGCCGGTGAACTTCTGCAACCAACTCGAAGCCACCAGGACCCTGGCGATCTCCCCGAACCCAAGGGTGACGATCGCCAGGTAGTCACCCCGTAGTCGCAGCACTGGCGCACCGATCAGCAACCCGATGAACGCGGCGACCAGGATCACCAACGGCACCGCCGCGTAGAAGTTGAGATGCAGGACGAAGTCCGGCGACGCCACCGCGCCAAGGGATGTCACCAGATGGGCGCCGGTGAACAGGGCGGTCAGGTAGGCGCCGGCGGCGAAGAAGGCGACGTAGCCGAGGTCGAGCAGCCCCGCGTAGCCGACCACGATGTTCAGCCCGAGCCCCATCAGCAGGTAGATGCCGATCTGGCCGAGCACCTGCGAAAGCGTGGAGCCGATCAACCGCGGCAGCAACGCCAGCACCACGGCGAGCAGCAGCAGCCGGGACACGTTCAGCGCCCGGCGCCGCGCTGGCGGGAGCTGCGCGACGCGCTGCCGCACCACCTGGCCCCTTGCCGCCCAGAGCGCCGGCAGGCCCGTGGCGACGACGAAGACCACCACCGCCCCGATCGGAGTGAGGCCGCCGAATGTGGTGCTGTACAGCCAGGTCGAGTCGAGGTTGAGGTAGAAGATCAACTGCGGGATGATCCGCTGCAGCAGCGCGAACAGGAACGTCGTCGCCAGACCGATGCTCAGCGGGCGCCCCCAGCGTTGCGGCAGCGTCCGGTAGGCGCCGCCGAGCGCGCCGAGCGCGGCCCCGCCGATCACCAGCAGCAACGCCCCCACCGGCAGGCTCTTGCCGAAGGTCATGATCGACAGCAACGTCGGCGAGACGGAGACGAAGATGTTGCGCACCGCGCCATCGGGGAAGAGATGGACGAAGGCCACCCAGAGCGCGGCCAGCCCGCCCGTGAGCACGCCGCTGACCAGCCCCGCCGTAACGGCCGGGCCCCGAGAGGGCTGCACGAGCCGGCCGGCCTGCGCGCGGGGCCTGGTTGCCAGATAGCCGGCCAGCAGCGGCGGCAACGCCAGCATCAGGCTGCCCAGGTTGAGCCAATCGCCAATGAGGTGGCGCACCTCGAACTTCTCGATCATGCCAACCAGGGCAAGGTAGATGACGGTGACGCCGCCGATCAGGCCTGCTCCTTCGGCCCTGCGTAGCAACTTGGAACTCATCACGGCAGCCGTCCTATGCCTTCTCTGGGTCGCCAGTCCCGAGGATCCCGCCAGGTCGGAAGACCAGGACCAGGACCAGGATGGTGAACGCAACCACGTCCCTGAGCTGGTTCGTCGCGGGGGCGTGGATGCCGGTGAGCAGCAGCACAGGCCCGATCGACTCGGCCACGCCGAGGATGAGCCCACCGATGGCGGCGCCAGTGACGCTGCCGATGCCCCCCAGGACCGCCGCCGTGAACGCCTTGATGCCGGGGACGAAGCCCATGAACGAGTCGACCTCGGAGAAACTCAGGGCGAACAGCACGCCGGCAACGCCGGCCAGTATCCCGCCGATGGCGAAGGTGGTCACCACGACCCGGTTTATGTTGATCCCCATCAGGCTGGCGATCTCCTTGTCCTCGGAGACCGCCCGCATCGCCTTGCCCGTCTTGGTCCTGGCGATGAACAACCTGAGACCGACCATCATCACGATCGCCGTCAGGATGGTCAGCACCTGGGTTCGCGACACCGGGAAACCGAAGATGTTGAATGTCCCGTTGAGGCTCTTGACGCTGGGGTAGCCCTTGGCGTCCGACCCGAAGAAGCCCGAGAAGGTGTACTGGAGAAACAGCGACGCGCCGATGGCGGTGATCAGCGGCACCAGCCGTGGAGCGTTGCGGAGCGGACGGTAGGCGACCCGCTCGAGGAGCACCGCCACCAACATCGACACCAGGATCGCGGTCAAGAACAGCAACGCAAGGCTCGGTATGGGGTCTCGGTCGAGCAGACCCTTGCTGTCGAGCGACTGGGCGACGAAGTACGAGGCGAACGCGCCCGCCATGAACACCTCGCCGTGGGCGAAGTTGATCATCAGCAGGATGCCGTAGACCAGGCTGTAGCCGAGCGCGATCAGCGCGTAGATGCTTCCCTGGGCGATGCCGAACACGAGGAACAAGCGCCATCCCGCGCCGCTGATCTCACCTGAAGCGATCGTCTTCCACGATCCCGTGACCACGCCGAACACGACCAGGACGGCGACGGCCAGCAGCGTGAGCCGGTGGATCGGGAACCGCTCGGCGAGCACCGCCGTCCTCGGCGGGGTCACCGTCTCGACCGGCCCGCCGCTCTGCTCTGTCATGTCCACCTCGCGTGTTGGCCCACTTGAGCTCGCCTCCTAGTCGCCGCCGAACGCCGTATATGCGCCGATCGTGAGGTTGGCCGTCCAGTGGGCACGCTCCAGGTCGGCCTGCGAGAACGCCACGACTCCCCGCGTGCTCACCTCGATCCTGTACTCAGCCCGGTCGGGCAACGTGAGCGAGAACCGGAACCGGCAGTCGTCGTCCCTCCCCCGCAGGGGTTGCTGGTGCAGGGTCCCGTCCCCGAGCGTCGCCGAGCCGACCACCGCCCCGGACTTGTCGCGCACGACCACCGGCGTGCCGGCATGGATGTCGGCATAGCCCGCATCCGCCGCCAGGCACGGCGCACCATAGTTCCGGTGCCGGAAGATCCCGTGGACCGTGTAGTTCCCGTCCAACCGGTGGACGTGCGGCACCGCCGGCCGTGGTGCCGGCGCCTTGCCGGTGCAGCCGGCCACCAAAGCCGAAAGCGCGACCACGGCAAGGACCATCGCTCTGGACAGCCGTCTCACCGCCCCTCCACTCCGCCGGTGGACCGGGCGCGTCGTGGCCGCCGAACATGCTCGACGGCCACGACGCTCACGCCAGGCAACTACCCTCTCGCCCTACTGCCTCTCCGGTCTCCTGCTCTTATGCGGACGCTTCCGCAAGCGTCTTGGTCTCGGTGAACACCGGCTTGGCGTTCGGTGTGCCGCCTTCGACCGGGATGCCAGGAACCTCGTACACCGCAATCGACACCGCGGTGGCGCAGTCCCCCAGCGGGGTGCAGGTGAGCGTCCCGCTCAGCCCCTTGTAGTCGCTGGTCTTGAAGATCGCGTCCTTGAGGGCGGTCCGCGAGATCGTCAGCGTGCCGTTGTCGTCCTTGCCGGCCTGCTTGATCGCCGTGAACAGGATCTGCATGGCGTCCCATGCGTGGGCGTTGAAGACCGACAGCGGCCGCGTTCCGAACTCCTTCTGGTAGGCCGGCAGGAACTGCTGGCCATAGAACGCGTTCGTGCTCGTCTGCGCCGTGACGTCCGGCGCCGACAGCCAGGTCCCGAACACGTCCTTGGCGCCGACCTTGAGGTACTGCGGGTCCTGGCAGCCATCGGAGCCCATCAGCTTGGTGCTGCTCAACGCCGGGATCGTCCGTGCCTGCTTCGCGATGAGCGCGCAAGCCGGGATGAAGTCCGGGTAGTAGATGAAGTCGGGCTTGCCCTGCGCAAGCGTGTTCAGGACCGGCTTGAAGTCCTTGTCGGTCGACTGGATCGCCTGGTTGCCGTTGTTGATGATCTTGCCACCCAGCTTCTGGAACACGTCGCGGAACACCGCCGCCAGCCCGTCAGCGTACGGGCTCTCGTCGTGGATCGTCGCCGCGGTCTTCGCACCCAGCTTGTTGTGGGCGAAGTCAGCCACCACCGCGCCCTGAATCCGGTCGTTGTGCGCGGTGCGCAGGTAGAACGGCTGGTGAGTGCCCTGAGCCGTCAGGTTCGGGTTGGTGTTCGACGGCGAGATCAGCAGCATCCCCTTCTTGGAGAGGATCGTGTCCGCCACCCCGAGGGCTGAGCTGGAGCAACTGGTGCCGATCACTGAGAGGATGGTCGGGTCGGCGGCGATCTTCGTAGCTCCCGCCTGCCCAACTTCCTTCTTACAGCCATCGTCCTCGTTCACGAGCTGCACCTCGTGGCCGAAGAGCTGACCGTTCTTGCCGTCGAAGTTGCCGTCCAGGTAGTCAGCAGCGAGCTGCGCGCCGTGCTGGCTGTCGAGACCCAAGTTCTTGTTATCGCCCGTGATCGCCAGCAGTGTGGCGATCTTGATCGGCGTACCCTTCTGGTACACCACGCAGCCGAACTGGTCGCTCTTGCAGGCGGCACTGTTGGCTCCGCCGGTGCTGCTCTTCTTCGCACAGCCGGCAGCCAGGAGCACGATCACACCCAGCACCGCCGCGCCGACCACCCACCTTGGCCTAGTCATGCCACTCGCTCCTTCTCTGCACAAATGCATCCCGGGCGGGAGAGGCCCTCCTGGCGCGTAGATAAGCACAAACTTGCTGCCACCACCAGCAGTAAGGACCCCAGCCACACCCACGACCACCCATACCCAACCGAAGCAACCGGCCCTCCTCGCCGCTTCGGCTCGCGCCCACGCCGCTACGCAAGGGGCGAACCCGCTCTCGCCTCACGCCAGGCCGGCCAGGAACAGGGCAGCGAGGCGGTCGACGGCCGGCTTGTCGATGGCCGGCGACCGAACGGGAAGGCGAGTCGCAGTTCGGGCGGTTCGACGTGAAGGTCGTCAGGGTCGCGCGCCGGCCAGAGCTGATCTCTCGGCCTTCCCTCCCGCAACTCCCGCATCACTGCTTCGACTCCACGAACTCGTCCAGCATGCTCTGGTACCCGCGTCCGCGAGATCGACGGGGTCGAGATGGAGCGGTTACGCTCTGGTGACGGGCCGCCAACGGAAGGAGCCTGGCCCCGGACCGATGAGCGCCGGGTCTCCATCGGCTCGCGGCACGCGGCCAGGGAGACGGGTGGGGGCGAAATGGCGCAAGACGCGATTCCACCAAGCGCCGAGGTGGTCATCATCGGGGGTGGGGTCATCGGGACGAGCTGCGCATTCCACTTGGCGGAGGCCGGTGTGGGCGACGTTGTCCTCATCGAGCGCGACAGCCTCGGCTCGGGCTCGACCTGCAAGGCGGTCGGCGGCGTGCGTTCCTCGTTCACCAACCGCGCCAACATCGAGATCGGGCTTCGCAGCCTGGAGGCCTACTCCCGGTTTGCGGAGCGACCAGGCCAGGACATTGACCTTCGGCGGGTCGGTTACCTGTACCTGATCTCGCGGTCCGAGGACGTGGCCGCCTTCGAGAGCGGAGTCACGCTGCAGAACTCACTGGGCGTCCAAAGCCGGATGATCGAGCCGTTGGAAGCCAAGCGGCTGTCTCCGCTGATCGACACCGACGCCGTCCTCGCCGCAGCCTGGTCGCCCCAGGACGGCACTGCCTCTCCAGAGTCAGTGGTGCTGGGGTACGCCACCGGTGCGCGCCGGCACGGCGCGGTGCTGCGCACGGGGGTCACCGTGACCGGCATCGACGTGGACGCCGGCGACGTGACCGCCGTCCGCACGGATGCGGGTACGGTCCGTACCAGCACCGTTGTCTGCGCGGCCGGCGCCTGGTCGGCACAGATCGGGGCGATGGCGGGCGTCGATCTCCCGGTCACCCCGTACCGGCGACAGGTGGTGTTCACCGAGCCGATCCTCGACCTGCCGGACCACCTGCCCATGACGATCGATTTCCCCTCCACCTTCTACTTCCACGGGGAGGGCCGTGGTCTGGTCCTTGGCTTCTCCGACCCGGACCAGCAACCGGGGTTCAACCTCGACTACGAGACCGAGGACTGGCTGCCGAGGCTGTTCGCCCTCGTCGAGCGCCGCGCCCCGTCGATCCTGGACGCGGGCCTGACCACCGGCTGGGCCGGGCTCTACGAGATCACTCCAGACCACAACCAGATCATCGGCGAGGATGGCGAGGTGTCGCGGTTCCTGTACGCCACGGGGTTCTCGGGCCACGGCTTCCTCATGGGACCCGCGGTCGGGGAGATCATCCGCGACCTCTACCTTGGTCGCTCCCCGCTCCTGGACATCAGCGGGTTCGACGTACGCCGGTTCTCCGACCCCGCCGCGGCTGTGGCTCGAGAGCACAACATCGTCTGACACGGCCATAACAACCCGCCACCGTCGCCTGCTCCGCGGCGCGGCTGCTGGTCGGAGGAGGCGCGGAAGGAGGCCGCCGTGTCGACTTCCTGTCTGGTCCGCATCTCCGCTACGCTCCTGTCGGTCATCTCAAGCCCGAGTGGAGAAACTGGCAAACTCGATGGCCTCAAAAGCCATTGTCCGAAAGGGCTTGCGGGTTCGAGTCCCGCCTCGGGCACTACCCTACACGGAGTTCTGTGGATAGCTTCCATGCCCGGTCGGTCTGCAACGGGGAGTCGAGCCGTGGCTGAGAGAAACCCGGCGAGCTTCGGCGACGTCGATGGGGAGCTGATGGCGCTCCACCCGGCTGGCTGAGCCGAGATGCCGATCGACGAAGCGCTGCGAGGGCGGATACGCGCCCATCTCGACGAGCTCGACGAGATCGCCGAGAAGCCGATGGTCGGCGGCATCTGCTTCATGTTGCGCGGCAACCTGCTCTGCGGCGTGATGGGAGACGACCTGCTGGTCCGCATCGCCAAGACGGACTACGACCGCTTCATCACCGAGCCGGGCGCGCGTCCGATGGTCATGGGCGGCCGGTCGGGCAGGAGCTGGGTCCTCGTCGGCGGAGCGATCGTCAGCCGCCGAGCAGAGCTGGCGAGATGGATCGACCGCGCGATCGAGTTCGTGAGCACCCTTCCCCCGAAATGACGGGCATGCACGATCTGTGGGGGCCACGCAGGCGGCGTTCCCGCCCGTGGGGCTCGGGGGCGAAGCGGGTGCAAGGCGGCCGAGTGGTCGGCTAGGCTGCACTCCATGCGCTATCCCTCGGCCCCCCGTCTCGATCTGGTCGAGACGCTGCACGGAGTCCAGGTCGCCGATCCCTATCGCTGGCTCGAAGATCCGGCCACCCCAGAGACCATCGCCTGGAGCCAGGCCCAGGCCGAGCTGTTCGACGGGTGGATGGCCGGCCGTCCCGGCCGCCGCGTGCTCCGCGACCGGGTGGGCAGGCTGCTCGCCGCGGGCCTCGTGAGCGCGCCGGTGGTGCGCGACGAGCGGTGGTTCTTCGAGCGCCGCCGCGGCGACCAGGAGCACCCGGTCCTGCTGGTGCGGGAGGCCGACGGGTCCGAGCGGGTGCTGATCGACCCCAGTGCCCTGTCCGAGGCCGGCACCGTGACGCTGGACGGATGGTTCGTGTCGCTGGAAGGCACCAGGCTCGCCTACCAGCTCTCCAAGGGCGGCGACGAGGAGCCGCTGCTATGGGTGCTCGACGTCGGCACCGGCGAGGTGGTGGAGGGGCCGATCGAGCGGACCCGCTACTGCGTGGTGGCCTGGCTGCCCGGCGGCGAGGAGTACTTCTACGGGCGGCGGCTGGAGCTCGAGCAGGTGCCGGAGGGCGAGGACCAGTTCCACCGGCGCGTCTGGCGCCACCGCGTCGGGCAGCCGACCGACAGCGATGCGCTGGTGTTCGGGGAAGGGCGCGAGAAGACCGAGTACCACGACATCAACCTCTCCGACGACGGCCGTTGGCTGGTCGTCGCCGCCTCCTTGGGCACGGCGCCGCGCAATGACCTCTACATCGCCGACCTGGAGGGCGACGGGGTCCTGCGGCCGGTCCAGGAGGGCGTCGACGCCCAGACCGGGGGCGGAGTCGAGCGCGACGGGCTGCTGTGGCTGCGGACCAGCCTGGGTGCCCCGCGCTTCCGGGTGGTGGTCGCCGACCCGGCCGATCCCGCGCCCGGCCACTGGCGCGAGGTGGTCGCGGAATCGGACGGGGTGCTCGACGGCTTCGTGCTGACCGACGACGCGGTGGTGGTGGCGCGGACGCTCCATGCGGTCGGCGGCGTGCAGGTGCACGACCGCGCCAGCGGCGAGCAGCGGGCCAGTGTGCCGCTGCCGGGACCCGGCTCGGTGGTCGGCATGACCGCCCGTCCAGGGGGCGGCGACGAGGCCTGGATCGGCTACAGCGACTTCACCACCCCGCCGATGGTGTTCCGCTACCAGGTGTCAGCTGGGGAGCTGACGACCTGGATGGACGCCCCGGGGACGGTGGAGCTCCCGGAGATCGTCGCCGCCCAGCGGACCTACCGGTCCAAGGACGGCACCGAGGTCCGCATGTTCGTGCTCCATCGCCGTGGGCTGGAGCCCGACGGCGCTCAGCCGACCATCCTGTACGGCTACGGCGGCTTCAACATCGCGCTGACCCCTTCCTACAGCGCGACCATCGGCGCCTGGGTCGAGCAGGGCGGCATGTACGCGATCGCGGGCCTTCGCGGGGGCAGCGAGGAGGGCGAGGCGTGGCACCGGGCGGGGATGCGCGAGCACAAGCAGAACGTGTTCGACGACTTCGCCGCCGCCGCGGAGCACCTGATCCGGGCCGGCGACACGCGACCGGACCGGCTGGCCATCTCCGGCGGGTCCAACGGGGGCCTGCTGGTCGGCGCCACCCTGACCCAGCGGCCCGAGCTGTTCCGCGCGGCGGTGTGCAGCGCGCCGCTGCTCGACATGATCCGCTACGAGCGCTTCGGGCTCGGGGTCACCTGGAACGACGAGTATGGCCACGCCGAGGACCCGGTCGAGTTCGGCTGGCTGTACGCCTACTCGCCGTATCACCACGTGGTCAAGGGCACGGACTATCCGGCGGTGCTGTTCACCGTGTTCGAGTCCGACAGCCGCGTGGACCCGCTCCACGCCCGCAAGCTGTGCGCCGCCCTGCAGTGGGCCACCGACTCCGGCCGGCCGATCCTGCTACGCGCCGAGCGAGAGGTCGGCCACGGCGCCCGCTCGGTCGCGCGCATGGTCGACCTCCAAGCCGACGTGCTCGCCTTCATCGCCGACGAACTCGACCTGCCCGTGAGGGAGCCCGGCCTGGCGGCCGCCTCGCCGTAGCGTCCAGGCGCCCTCCTGGACCGGCTGGTATCAGGGGGGTGGGGATGTGGCTCTGGCCGTGTGGATGGCGGCGGCCAGCTCGGCGGTGAGCGCCCGAACGCCTTCGACGCCGTCCTGGCCGAGCCGGCGCACCAGGGCGGTGCCCACGATCACGCCGTCGGCAAACCTGGCGACGGTGGCCGCCTGCTCGGGGTTCGACACGCCGATGCCGACGCACACCGGCCGGTCGCTGTGGCTACGCACCCGGCCGACCAGGTCCTCGACGCCCGCCGCCAGCGAGGCGCGCAAGCCGGTCACGCCGAGGGTCGCCTGCGCGTAGATGAACCCACGGCCGGCGCGTGCCACCGTTTCGAGCCGTGCGTCCGTCGAGGTCGGGGCGGCCAGGAAGATCGGCGCGATCCCGACTCGTCCGGCCGCGGCCAGCCAGTCCCCCGCCTCCTCCGGTGGCAGGTCGGGCACGACCGCGCCGCAGGCGCCCGCGGCGGCGAGGTCACCGGCGAACCGCTCCACCCCACGGTGGGCGATCAGGTTGTAGTAGAGCAGCAGCACCACCGGCGGCACGGCCGGGTCGGCGGTGAGCTCCGCGACCATCGCCAGCACGTCGTCGAGGCGGGAGCCGCGGTCGAGCGCGGCCTGCACGGCCCGCTGGATCACCGGCCCGTCGATCAGCGGGTCCGAGTACGGCGGGCCCACCTCGAGCACGTCGGCGCCGGCCTCCGCCATCGCTCGAAAGGCCGCCAGCGCCGTGTCCCGATCGGGATAGCCGGCCACGCCATAGGTGACGAGGGCGGCGCGGCCCTGCTGGCGAGCCTCGGCTAGTCTGGCCTCCAGCCGCTCCGCCGGCGGCCGCCACGCCGCCGCCGATCCCGGTGCCGACCGCGCGGCCGCCGCCGCCGCGGGCGTGGGTGACGTGGTCACCGGCCCACCTCCTCGCCGAGCAAGCGGGCGACGGTCTCGACGTCCTTGTCCCCTCGGCCCGACAGGCACAGCAGCACGCGCGTAGCCGGCGGGATCTCGCCCTCCCGCGCGGCCCTGGCCAGCCACGCGATGGCGTGGCTCGGCTCCAGCGCCGGCAGGATGCCCTCGGTGCGGGCCAGCAGCTTGAAGCCCTCCAGAGCCAGGTCGTCGGAGACCTCGGTGTAGCGGATGCGGCCGCTGTCCTTCCAGAAGGCGTGCTCCGGCCCGGTCGCCGGGTAGTCGAGCCCAGCCGAGACCGAGTGCGTCGGCAGCACCTGGCCGTCGGAATCCTGGAGCACGTAGGAGCGCGCGCCGTGGAGCACGCCCGGTTCCCCGAAGGTCGTGGACGCGGCGTTGTCCCCAGGGCCCGGGCCGCGGCCACCGGCCTCGACGCCGACCAGAGGGACGTCGTCGTCGACGAAGGGCGCGAACATCCCCGCGGCGTTGGAGCCGCCGCCGACGCAGGCGACCACCAGCTCCGGCGGCCCGCCGATCACCTCGCGGATCTGCGCCCTCGCCTCCTCGCCGATGACCCGCTGGAACTCGCGGACCATCAGCGGGAAGGGATGCGGCCCGACCACCGACCCGATCACGTAGTGGGTCGTCTGGACCGACTCGACCCAGTCGCGCAGCGCCTCGCTGACCGCGTCCTTGAGGGTCGCCGTGCCGCTGGAGACCGAGCGGACCTCGGTGCCGAGCAGCCGCATGCGCACGACGTTGAGATGCTGGCGGCGGGTGTCCTCCTCCCCCATGTAGACCACGCACTCCTGCCCGAGCAGCGCGGCCACCGTGGCGGTGGCGACGCCGTGCTGGCCGGCGCCGGTCTCGGCGATCACCCTCGACTTGCCCATCCGCTTGGCCAGCAACTGCTGTCCGAGGGCGTTGTTGAGCTTGTGCGCACCGGTGTGGAGGAGGTCCTCGCGCTTCAGCCAGACCCTCAGACGGAGCTCGGCCGACAGGCGCCTGGCCAGCGTGAGCGGGGTGGGACGGCCCGCGTAGGAGCGGCGCAGGTCGTCCAGCTCCGCCAGGAACGACGGGTCGGCGATGGCGTCGTCGAACGCGGCGGCCAGCTCGTCCACCGCGGGCATCAAGACCTCGGGGACGAAGCGGCCGCCCCAGACGCCGAAGTGGCCGAGCGGGTCGGGCCGGTGCGGAACGGTCCGCGGCTCGACCGCGGTCCCGGCCGCAAGTGGCGGGACCGCGCTGATGCGCCCCGGCGCCTCGGACGGCCCGGAGGCCTCGAGCACCGCGGACCGGTCGCGATCTGGTTCAGACATCGAGCAGGTTTCCTGAGAGGTAGTCGTCGTATGCCTTGAGGTCGAAGTGCCCGTGCCCGCAGAGGTTGAACACCAGCGTCTCCTGCGAGCCCTCCTCCTTGCAGCGCAGCGCCTCGTCGATCACGGCGCGGATCGCATGCGCGGGCTCGGGTGCCGGCAGGAGGCCCTCAGTGCGGGCGAACTGGACCGCCGCCTCGAAGACCTTGGACTGCGGGTAGGCCACGGCCTCCATCTGGCCCTCCTTGACGAGCAGCGACACCAGCGGCGAGTCGCCGTGGTACCGGAGCCCGCCGGCGTGGATCGGGGCTGGGATGAAGTCGGCGCCGAGCGTGTACATCCGTATCAGCGGGGTCATGCCCGCCTGGTCGCCGAAGTCGTAGTCGAAGCGTCCCTTGGTGAGGGTGGGCGCGGCGGTCGGCTCGACCGCGACGAAGCGGGTGGCGAGCTTGCCCGCGAGCTTGTCGGCCAGCAGCGGGAAGCTGAAGCCGGCGAAGTTCGATCCCCCGCCCACGCAGCCGAACATCACGTCGGGCTGGACCCCGGCCTTGTCGAGCTGGGCCTTCAGCTCGAGCCCGATGACCGTCTGGTGGAGCAGCACGTGGTTGAGCACGCTGCCGAGCGAGTAGTGCGTGTCCGGCGAGGTCGCCGCGACCTCCACCGCCTCGGAGATGGCGATGCCGAGCGAGCCCGGCGAGTCCGGGTCGGCCGCCAGGACCGCGCGGCCGGCGTTGGTCTCTTCCGACGGGGACGGGACCACCCTGGAGCCCCAGGTCTCCATCAGCGAGCGCCGGTAGGGCTTGTTGTCGTAGGAGGTGCGCACCATGTAGACGGTGCATTCCATGTCGAAGCGGGAGCAGGCGAAGGCGAGCGCGCTGCCCCACTGGCCGGCGCCAGTCTCGGTGGTCAGCCGCCGGACGCCCTCCGCGGAGTTGTAGTAGGCCTGCGGGACCGCCGTGTTCGGCTTGTGGGAGCCGGCGGGTGAACCGCCCTCGTACTTGTAGTAGATGCGGGCGGGCGTCCCCAGCGCCCGCTCGAGGTCGAGCGCGCGGATCAGCGGTGTGGGTCTCCAGATGCGGTAGGTGTCGAGCACGGGGCCGGGGATGTCGATCCACGGGTCGGTGCTGACCTCCTGCTGGATCAGGGCCATCGGGAACAGCGGGGCGAGCGCGTCCGGACCAACGGGCTCCCTGGTCTGCGGGTGCAGGTAGGGGCTGGGCGCGCTGGGCAGCGACGGGGTGATGTTGAACCAGGCCGTCGGCAGCTCGTCCTCGCCCAACAGGATCTTCCTCGGCTCGGCCATGTCATCCGTCCTTTGTCGCAGGGTTTTCACTGCCAGGTGCGGGCGATCCGGTGCGCCCGAGGAGCTCGGCCGCGGCCGCCTCGGGGTCGGGTGCCAGCACCAGCGCCTCGCCGACGAGCACCGCGTGGGCGCCGGCCCCGGCCACCGCCTCCACGTCCGCGCGGGTGCGGATGCCGCTCTCGGCCACCAGGGTGGCGCCGGGCGGCAGGGCCTCACGGACCATGGCGAAGCGCCGCAGGTCGACCGTGAGAGTCGCCAGGTCCCGCGCGTTGACGCCGATCAGGCCGGCCCCGGCCGCCGCGGCGACCGCCGCCTCCTCGCGGGTGTGGACCTCGACGAGCGCGTCCAGCCCGGCAGCGCCCGCCTCGGCGAGCAGGTCGGCCAGCAGCGGCGGGTCGAGCGCCGCGACGATCAGCAGGACCGCGTCCGCTCCCCATGCCCGTGCCTCCCAGACCTGATACGGGACGGTGACGAAGTCCTTGCGCAGCACGGGCAGGTCGACCGCGGCCCGGACCTTCTGGAGGTCCTCGGGGCTGCCCGCGAAATGGACCGGCTCAGTGAGCACGCTCACGCCGCTGGCGCCGCCGCCGCGATAGGCGCTGGCGAGGGCGGCCGGGTCGAGGTCCGGCCGCAGGTCGCCCTTTGACGGCGAGCGCCGCTTCACCTCGGCGATCAGCGCGATCCGGGGGCCACCCGCCGGGTCGCCGGCGCCGCGCGGCGGGCGCCCGGACGCCTGTCCCGCGCGATCGTCCGGCGCTCGGTCGCGTCCGCCACCGACGCCGGCTCCGGTCAGGGCGGCGCGGAAGCCACGAGCGGGCGGGGCGGCGGCGACCGCCCGCCGGAGCTCGGCGAGGGGCAGGTGCGCGGCGCGGCGCTCCGCGGCCAGCCGGGCGTCGGCGCTGGCGCGGTCAAGGAAGCTCGTTGGCGTGGACACGCGCCGATTCTATCGGCCTCGCCGTGCCCGCTCGACGCCTGCTCGGAATCTGTGGACAACCGGACGGCGGGGCGGGCGAACCCGCGCGGCCGACTATCGCGGCGTGGGCAATCCGTGCCCCGATGCGGCCCACGACGGCCGGCTCGACTGCGCGGGCGGCAGCGCGATTCGGAAGGCGGTGCCGCCGCGGCCGTACTCGCGGCCGGACTCGGCGCGGACGGTGACCCCCATGGCGTCGCACAGCGCCTTGACGATCGCCAGGCCCAGCCCCGAGCCGACCGTTCGCGTGCCACGGTATCGCGACCAGAGGTAGCCCCGGTCGAACGCGCGGGGCAGGTCCTCGGTGGCGATCCCGGGGCCGCGGTCGACCACCGCGAGCTCGACCCAGCCGCCGGCCAAGGGCCGGGCCGCGACCAGCACGGGATGGCCGGTCGGGCTCGACCGGGTGGCGTTGTCGAGCAGGTTGTCCAGGACCTGGCGGAGCCGCCCGGGGTCGACGCGGGCCAGCAGCGGCGTGTCCGGCACCTGCTGCTCCACGCTCACCCCCTGGGCGGCGGCGCGCTCCGCAGCGACGGCGACGGCCTCGCGGAGCACCGTGGTCACGTCGGCGTCGACGGGGCTCACCGCGAACTGCCCCCGACCGAGCCTCGCCAGGTCGATCAGGTCCTGCACGAGGCGGGCCAGCCGGAGCGTCTCGCCGTGGATGCGCTCAAGCGTCCGGTGACGGGCGGGCGGGTCGGTGATGGTCCCGTCCAGCAGTGCCTCGGTGTAGCCCTGGACGGCGGTGAGCGGCGTCTTCAGCTCGTGGCTCACGCTGGCCAGGAAGGCGCGCTGCTCGCCCTGGCTGTGCTCGATGTCGGCCGCCATCTCGTTGAAGGCGGCGCCGACCTCGGCCACCTCGTCGTCGCCCTCCACCCGCACCCTGGTCGACAACTGCCCGGCGCCGAGTTGCCGCGCCGCTCCCGCCAGCCGGCGCAGCGGGGCGGTGAGCCGACCGGCGAGCAGCCAGGCGACCAGCGCCGCGATCGCCATGGCCAGCGCGGTTGCCAGCAGCAGCCGCCACGCCACCCCGCCGACCAGACCGATCCCGAGCCCGCCCAGGGAATGCGTCAGCAGGACGCCGTCGTAGCGAACCCCCCGCAGGTCCTGGACCGACTGCTGGAGCGGGGCGACCGCGTAGACGACGCTGCCGCGGCTGCCGGTCTTGACCGCCCCGCCCTCGAGGTCGACGCGCAGGTCGACGTCGGGCGCCGGTGCGACCGGGCCGCTCAGCCGCGCCGTGCGGAACCGCCGGCAGGTGACCGCCTGTGGTGAGCCGTCCGAGGCGACCAGGTACATCTCCGTCTGCACGGCGCGGAGGGCGGCCAGCGTCACGCAGGGAGGCGTCCCGCCGCCGATGCCGATCGTGGAGGCCACCTCGGCCTGGTCACGGAGTTGCTCCTCGAGGCCGTTGACGCTGGCCAGCCGCACCAGCGAGAGGGTCACGATCCCGACGATCAGCGCGGCCAGCGCCGCGACCCCCACGAACGACCAGAGCAGGCGGCTCCGCAGCGATCGCTGCCTCGGGTGGCCGCGTACCGGCACGGGGATCCCTGGCGCCGCCGGCTCGCTCCCCCAGGCGGCGGGCGCCGGGCCCGCGAGAGGATCCGGCTCCACCCGCTCCCGCCAGCGCTGGCTCGCCCGATCGCGAAGCCTCGCGGCCCGCTCGGCCAGCCAAGCGCGCACCTGGCCGAGGCGGTCGGCGGCACCGCCATCGGCTGGAGGCGTCCCGCCTCGGTCGCTTCCGCTCGATCCGCTTTCCCAGCTCATCGGCGCCTATCCTCGATCGTCCGCCTTGTAGCCGACACCGCGGATGGTCCGGATCGGCGCGCGGTCGCCGAGCTTGGCGCGCAACTGGCGGATGTGCACGTCCACGGTGCGCGTGTCGGCGGGGAACGCGTAGCCCCAGACCCGCTCCAGGATCTGATCGCGGGTGAGCACCAGCCCCCGATTGCGCACCAGGTAGCTGAGCAGGTCGAACTCCCGGGCGGTCAGCTCGACGCCGCGCCCCTCGAAGATCACCTCGCGGCGCGCGGGGTCGACCGTGAGGCTGCCAAGGTGCATGGCGGACTCCCGCGCCTCCACCGGCTCCGGCTCCGACCGCCGTAGCACCGCTTTGACCCGGGCGACCAGCTCCCGGGGCGAGAACGGCTTGGTGACGTAGTCGTCGGCGCCAAGCTCCAGGCCGAGCACCCGGTCGGCCTCCTCCTCGCGCGCGGTCACGACGATGATCGGGATGTGGCCGCCGTTGCCGCGCAGGGCTCTGGTCACCTCGAAGCCGTCCATGCCGGGCAGCATCAGGTCCAGCACCACCAGCCGCGGCCGCTCGGCGCTGACCGACGCCAGCCCGGAGCGGCCGTCGCTGCGCCAGACCACCCGGAAGCCGTCCCGCTCCAGGTAGAGCCGGATGAGGTCGGCGATCGACTCCTCGTCCTCGACGACCAGGATGGTCCCCTTGTCCCCCATCCCAGGATGCTCGACGCTCACGACGTGCCCTTTCCCACCAGGTCCCCGGCTCCTCGGCCATGGCCATTGGTAGCATCCCTCGCGCAGGTTCGGAAGGCGACCGGCTCAGGTTCGAGACGAATGAAGCGGACCCACCGGACGCGTGACGACCGAGGGTCCCGCGGGCCTGGCGTTGTGCGGTCGGGGCCTGAGCGGAGCCAGGTCGATCGCCTCGGCGGTGGCGGCGACGTGCAGGCCTGGCCGCGGGCCGCCAGCCAGGGTGTAGACGGCGGTGCCGATCGCGGCGACGCCGAGCCCGTGCCTGGGGGTCGGCATCGGTGGCAGCGACCGCCAGGCACCGGTGCGGAGGTCGAGCGCGTCCGCCTCCGCGAAGGTCGTCGTCCGTTCGCTTGACGGCTCGCCGCCAGCCGCCACCACGAAGCCGTTGGCGGTCGCGGTGGCGCCGAGCCCGCCGCGCGGTGTCGGCAGCGGCGGCAATGCGGTCCATCGAGCGGTCTCCGGGTCGAACAGCTCCACGGCGCCGAGGTCGCCGTGACCGCGGACCCGACCACTGATGGTGTACACCTTGCCGTCCGCGGCGGCGCCGGCCAGGTGCTCACGTGGAGTGGGCGGCCCGGGCGCGGACGACCACCGGTTGGCGGCCGCGTCGAAGACGAGCATCGTCCGGGCCAGGCCGCCGGGCCCGATGCCGCCGGCCAGGTAGACCTTGTCGGCGACCGCCACAGCGGTGCCCGCGGCGCGTCCGGCGGGCAGGTCCTCCAGGCGTCGCCAGCCGCCATGGTGGAGCCGGAACGCGCTGGCGCTCGGCGTGCCGTTGGCCGTGTAGCCGCCGAAGACGTCCACCGAACCGCCCACCGAGGCGGCCATGGCGTGGTTGACCGCCAAGGGCAGCGGCCGCCCCTGGCGCCAGCGGTTCCGGCGGGTGTCGTAGACCTGGACGGTCGAGACGGTGGTGCCGTCACCGCGGTACCCGCCAATGAGGTAGACGTCCGGTCCGACGGCGGCCGCGGTCACCTCGGTCCGCTCCGACGGCGCGGGCGCCAGCCGCCGCCACGCGAGCTTGGCCGGGGACGGTGCGGGGCTCGTGGACGACGCCGCGGCCGACGTCGGGCTCGGCGATGGCCGCGCCGGCTTGGTCGTGCTCCCGCACCCGGCGCTGAGCAGCCCCGCGACCGCCAGGAGCACAGCGACCCGCACCAGGCTACGGCGCAGGTGCCGCCTCACCGGGCCACGGAGAAGGCGCCGACGCGGCGCCGCGGTCGGGAGCGCCACCTGGGCGGTCGGGAGCGCCACCTGGGCGGTCAGTCGCCTTCCCAGGGCGGCTCGCCACCCTCGGAGCTCGCCGGGGTCGGGCGGTCCTGCGGCGCCCGGAAGGCGGCACCCAGCGTTGGCCAGCTCGACCCCCGGCGCAGCGTCTCCGCGCCGGCCAGCACCAGCAGCGCACCGCCCGCCAGCGCCAGCACCGGTCCGGACCGCGGGCTGCTCACCCGCAGGTCGCCGCCGGCCGGCACGCCGACCAACTCGCCCTGCCGCGCGCGCCGCTCGGCCTCCGAACGGGCGCGAGCGGCGGCCGCCGATGTCTGCACCAGCAGGGTGACCGCGAGGGCCAGCAGCGCCACGCCGACCAGCCAGCGGCCTCGGCCCCGGGTGACCGCGATCCCCACGACCAGCACCAGGCCGAGCAGCGCCAGGCCGGACAGCGGCGCGAGGTCGTTGCCGGTCAGGTTGGTCGAGCCCACCCGGGTGCTGCCCAGGCTGGGGACCGAGACCGCCGCCTGCAGCCCCGCCCACGACCGCCCCGCGCCGAGGACCACCAGGAGCACGCCGACCAGCAGCACCAGCAAGGTCACCCGCAGCGACCCCCGCCCGTCCACCCGCTCGGCCACGCCGCCGGGCCGTCCGGTCGGGTCCTGCGGCCGCTCCCCCGCCGGCCTGGCCGGCACGGGACCAGGACCGGAGCGCGGGCCGTCAGGGCCGCGCATGCTCCACCTCGGCACGCTCGGCCGGTGCGCCGCTGGAGCCGGCCTCCGCCCGGCGGGAGCCCGGCAGCGCCTCGGCGGCGGCGACCGCGGCGAGCAGCGCCCTGGCCTTGGCCTCGGTCTCGCGTTCCTCGCGCTCGGGAACCGAGTCGGCCACGATCCCGGCGCCCGCCTGGCAATGGGCGACGCCGCCCACGAAGACGCATGTGCGGATGGTGATGCAGGTGTCCAGGTTGCCGGAGAAGTCGAAGTAGCCGACGCAGCCCGCGTAGGGACCACGGCGATGGCGCTCCAGGTCGTCGATGATCTCCATCGCCCGCACCTTCGGCGATCCCGACACCGTCCCCGCCGGGAACGAGGCCGCCAGCACGTCGAACGAGGTCACCCCCTCGGCCAGCTCGCCGGTCACGTCCGAGACCAGGTGCATGACGTGCGAGTACCGCTCCACCCGCATGAAGTCCTCGACCTTGACCGTGCCCGGGCGGCAGACGCGGCCGAGGTCATTGCGCGCAAGGTCGACCAGCATCACGTGCTCGGCGCGTTCTTTCTCGTCGTCCTTGAGCTCGCGCTCCAGCGCCAGGTCGGAGGCCTGGTCCGCGCCACGCGGGCGCGTCCCGGCGATCGGCCGCATGGTCGCCGCACGGCCCTGCACGGTGACCAGCACCTCTGGCGAGGACCCCGCCAGGGTGACCCCTGGCAGGCGCAGGAAGTACATGTACGGCGACGGGTTGACCACCCGCAGGACCCGGTAGACGTCGAACGGGTCGGCGCTGGTGCGCACCGAGAAGCGCTGTGACGGCACCACCTGGAAGACGTCGCCCGCCCGGATGTGCTCCTTGGCCGTCTCGACCATCCGCTTGTAGCGGCCCGGCTCCAGGTCGCTGGTGGCCTTGGCGGCGGGACCGGCGGCGGGCAGCGGCGTCGGCGGGCTCGGCGCGGGCACGGCCAGCCGCTCGGCGAGCGCGTCCAGCCGGCCGGCGGCCGCCCGGTAGGCGTCCTCGAGGTCGGTGTCCTGGCTGACCAGCACGTTGGCCACCAGCGCGATGCGCTGACCGAGGTGGTCGAACACCACCACCGAGCGCGGCAGGATCAGCAGCGCGTCCGGGAGCTGCAGGTCGTCGTCGGTCCGATCCGGCAGGCGCTCCAGCTCGCGCACGATGTCGTAGGCGAGATACCCGACCGCGCCGGCATGCAGGGGCGCCAGCTCGGGGATGGCCGGGGAGCGCAGCCGTTCCAGCGCGGCGCGCAGCACCGCCATCGGAGGACCCGACGGCAGCCCGTCCGGCGGATCGCCCGTCCAGGTGACGCGCCCGTCGCGCGCCCGGAAGGTGGCGAGCGGGTCGGTGCCGATGAACGAGAACCGGCCCCACCGCTCGCCGTGCTCGACGCTCTCCAGCAGGACCGAGCCCTCGGCGCCACCGAGCTTGCGGAAGGCACTCACCGGTGTCTCGAGGTCACCGAGCAGCTCCCGCCAGACCGGCACGACGGAGTACTCCTTGGCCAGCAGGACGAACTCCTCCAGGGTGGGCCGCAGGCCGCCGGGACTCGAGGCGCTCATGGTCGGGTCTCCCCGCCCACGGCGCCGGCGCGCGCGGCGGCCGGGGACCCGAAGGCCTCGGAACCCGTGGCCGCACCGTCCGCCGAGGAACCCGTGGCCGCACCGTCCGCCGAGGAGCCGGTGACCGCCGGCAGCGCCTCCTCGAAGCAGCTCCTGGCGCCCGTGTGGCAGGCGCCGCCGATCTGCTCGACCCGCACGAGCAGCGTGTCCCGGTCGCAGTCGGCGTGCACCGAGCGCACGTACTGCCGGTGACCGGAGGTCTCGCCCTTCTGCCAGTACTCGCGGCGGGAGCGGCTCCAGAACCATGTCCGACCGGTGGTCAGCGTGCGGCGCACCGCCTCGGCGTCCATCCAGCCGACCATCAGCACGGTGGCGTCGGCATGGTCCTGGATCACCGCGGTCACCAGACCCTGAGGGTCGAATTTCAGGCCGGCGACCAGCTCGGCGCGGGCGGGCTCCCCCGGCTGCGGGGCGCTGGCTGGATCGGAGGGAACGGAGGCGGGCACTGGGGCTCCTTCGAGGTGTCCGTTTCGAGCGCGCCCATGCTAGTCCCTCCGCCAGACGACCAACGAACGTTGTCCACAGGCCCTCAGCCCGCCGGGAAGAACTGCGGCAGGTGGGCGCGATGGGCCGCCAGGCCCTCCTCCAGGATCGCCTCGGCGGCGGCTTTGCGCTTGACGAATGGGTGCGCGAGCAGGGCCTGGAGCGCGCGGCGGCGGTCACCGCTGGCCGCCGCCTCCGCGGCGAGCCACTCGTATTCGTGGACCGCCATGGTCAGGCCGCGGACCTGGCGTGGCAGGGGCCCCATCGGCAGCGGCACCGGACCCTCGGCGCCGACCAGCGAGGGCACCTCCACCACGGCCTCGGCCTCGAACCCGTCGATGGCGCCGCGGTTGCGGGTGTTCACGATCAGCCGGCGCCGCTCGTCGCCGGCGATCGCGCAGATCACCTCGATCGCGAACTCCCCGTGGCCGCCGCCACCACGCTCGCGCGACGGCTCGGGCGACGCCTGGCGGGCGGCGGCCTGGTAGTCGTCGTAGAGCGCCGGCAGGCGGGCCATGACGTCCTGGGCGCGGGTGGTCGGTCTGGCCCGCAGCTCGGCCAGGACGTCGTCGTGGAAGTAGTAATACCGCGCGTAGGAGTTCGGCAGCAGCCCCAGCGCCTTGGCCAGCTCCACCAGCTGCCGCGTGGCGAGGTCCGCGCCGCCCGGCGGCTCCAGGCGCTCCAGCCGCTCGCCGAGCTGGCCGCCCAGCTCGGTGCCGTCGACGCGCAGTCGCTCGGCCCAGGTGGCGTGGTTCAAGCCCAGCCAGTCGGCCTCCACGCGCTCGTACGGCAAGCGCAGCAGCCGCGCCCACAGCTCCAGGTCGCCGACGTGCTGGTCGCACAGGCCGACGATGCGCGCGCCGCCGTGGCGCAGGACGGCGTCGGTCACGATGCCGGTCGGATTGGTGTAGTTGACGATCCAGGCGTGCGGCGCGGTCCGATGGAGGATCCCGGCGATCTCCAGCAGCACCGGCACCGAGCGGCAGGCCATCAGGAACCCGCCGGGGCCCGCGGTCTCCTGGCCGACCACGCCGTGGCGCAGCGGGATCGACTCGTCCAGGTGGCGCGCATGCATCCCACCCGGCCGGAAGGTGGTGAACACGAAGTCCGCCTCCTCCAGCGCGGGCCGCAGCGAGGGCTCGGCTCGGACCTCCAGGTCGGCGCCGGCCGCGGCGATCATCCGGGCCGCCAGCCCGCGCATCAGCTCCAGGCGCCCGGCGTCCAGGTCGTAGAGCACCAGCTCCGAGCCGGCGAGGTCGCCGGCGCGCGCCAGCAGGCCGCGGATCACGCCGGGCATGTACGCGCTGCCCGCGCCGACGATGGCGATGCGGCGCGCCGGCATCCCTCAGCCCGCGACGATCGTCGGCTCGGGTCGGCGGCACTTCACGGAGCGGACGTGCCGGTCGTAGTAGGGCTGGAGGAACCGGTAGCCGCGCTTGGTCTCGACCGGGACGTCGGGGTCGGCCTCCAGCTCGCGGCACCAGGAGGCGACCTCGTTCCAGCAGGGAGCCGCCAGCGAGCCACCGGAGAATCGGCAGGAGAGCCCGGCGCACAGGTTCGCGAAGCGGACCCGCTCGGCGAGCGGCCAGCCCTCCAGCGCGCCGAGGACGATCCCGGCGCCGAACACGTCGCCGGCGCCGGTCGGGTCCAGCGCCTCGATCACGATCGCCGGCTCGCGCACGCGCTCGCCCGTCTCCAGCGAGCAGGCCAGCGCTCCGTCGCGGCCGCACTTGACGATCGCGACCGGCACGAGCTGCGCCAGCACCTCCAGCGCCGCCTCCGGGTCGCGGGTGCGCGTGTAGGCCATCGCCTCGACCGCGTTCGGCATGAACACGTCGACCGCCGCGAGGTTGTCCAGCACCCCTGGCGACCAGCGCTCGCTGGTGTCCCAGCCGACGTCGGCGAACACCGTCGTGCCGGCCTGGCGGACGCGCGCCAGCCAGGGCATCGGCCCGTCGTCGACGTGGGTGAAGAACGACCGCGCCCGGCGCGAGCTGGAGAGCAGCTGGCCGACCGGCAGCGGCGGCGGCTCCTCGTAGGTGATCATGCTGCGCTCACGCTGGTAGGCGAGCGACACGGTCACCGGCGTGGCCCAGCCCACCACCTGCCGCGACGCGGAGAGGTCCACGCCCTCCTGCTCACCGAGCGTCCGCCACAGGTAGCTGCCGTACAGATCGGTGGAGAACGCGGCGGCGAGCCCCACCCGCAGGTCCAGCCGGGCCAGCGCCACCGCCAGATTGGCCATGCCGCCAGGGGAGGAGCCCAGGCCCGCGGTGCGGATCTCGGTGCCCAGCCGCGGCTGCCCGGTGAGCCCTGAGAACACCAGGTCGAGGAAGATCGTTCCGGCGAGCTGGACGTCGAGGGCGTCCCGCGCGCCACCATGAAGCCTGGACGTGGTGTCACCTCGACAGCGGCCGCACCAACCCGACCTGAAGCAGTGTAGTCGATCGGCCCGACGGAGCTTGGGACGCTGGGCGACCGCGGGCCGGGCGCAACCCGCCGTTCGGAGTTTTCCACAGAGTTTTCGGGTCCCTACCCCAACGCCCGGCGATCTGCCATCTTGGGTGCTGCGGAGAGCGCCGACCAACGGGGGCGGGCGCTCCACCAAGCGACGGTGCCCCCGGGGGAGACGAAGAGGGGAACCACCGATGCCGACCCAGCCGGAGCAGGCGAAATCCGAGGTCCTGGACCGGATCGCCGCCATGATCCAGGAGCGGGTCCCCTCCGATCGGGCCGCCAAGGTCGAGTCGTTCATGCGCCAGTTCTACCGGCGGGTGGACCCGGCGGACCTGCTCCAGCGAACCGTGCCCGACCTGTACGGCGCCGCCCTGGCCCAGTGGAGCTTCGCCCGTCAGCGGATGCCCGGAGCCGCCAAGGTGCGGGTCTACAGCCCGCGCTTCGAGGAGCACGGCTGGCGATCGGTCCACTCGGTGGTCGAGATCCTCACCGACGACATGCCCTTCCTGGTCGATTCGGTGTCGATGGAGCTGAACCGGCAGGGCCTGGTCATCCACCTGCCGATCCACCCGGTGCTCACGGTCCGCCGCGACGACCAGGGCGAACTGGTCGAGGTGCTCCCCGACGGTGCCAGCCCCGCCGGCGGGCTCCGCGAGTCGATCATCCACATCGAGGTCGACCGGCAGACCGAGCCAGAGGTACTGGACCGGATGCACCAGGGCATCGAGCGTGTCCTGGCTGACGTCAAGGCCGCGTTCGACGACTGGGGACCGATGCGCGAGCGGGTGCGCGAGATCCTCACGCAGCTGGCGGACGAGCCGCCCAAGGTGGACCCTGACGAGCTGGCCGAGGCCAGGTCGTTGCTGGAATGGATCGATCAGGGCAACTTCACCTTCCTCGGCTACCGCGTCTACGACCTCGACGACCAGGGCGGCGAGGACGTGCTGCGACCGGTCCGGGGGACGGGCCTCGGCATCCTGCGGGAGACGGCCGACCGGCCGCTGTCCCCCAGCTTCGCCAAGCTCCCGCCGGAGGCGCGCCGCCTGGCGCGCGAGCCGCACCTGCTGGTCCTCACCAAGGCCAACTCCAAGGCGACCGTCCATCGCCCGTCCTACCTCGACTACATCGGGATCAAGCGCTTCGACGCCGACGGCGACGTGATCGGCGAGTGGCGCTTCCTCGGGCTCTATACGTCCGCCGCCTACAACCGGAACCCGCGTGAGATCCCGGTGCTGCGGCGAAAGGTCACCCGCGTGCTGGAGAGCGCGGGCCTGCCTCCCGGTGGGCACGACTGGAAGGCGCTGCAGAACATCCTCGAGACCTTCCCGCGCGAGGAGCTGTTCCAGATCTCCGAGGAACAGCTCGTCGACGTGGCCATGGGCATCCTCCGCCTGGAGGAACGGCGGCGGGTCCGGCTGTTCATGTGGCGCGACCGCTACGGTCGCTTCGTCTCCTGCCTGGTGTACGTGCCGCGCGACCGCTACACGACGGCGGTGCGCCGGCGCATCGAGGAGGTGCTCACCCAGGCGCTGGACGGAGAGAGCCTCGACTTCTCGGTGCGGCTGACCGAGTCGGTGCTGGCGCGCCTGTACTTCATCATCCGGATGCGGGTGGGCCACAGACCGGAGGTCGACGCCTTCGAGCTGGAGGGCAAGCTCGCCGAGGCGACCCGCTCATGGAGCGACCAGCTCCACGACTGCCTGCTCGACTACTTCGGCGAGGAGCAGGGCAACCTGCTCTTCGGCCGCTACGCCGAGGCGTTCCCGGCCGCCTACCGCGAGGACTTCCCGGCGCTCAGCGCCATTTACGACATCCAGCGGCTCGAGGAACTGCTCTCTGGCGGCGACTCCAGCATGAGCCTGTACCGGCCGCTGGAGGCGCCCAGGGGCACGCTGCGCTTCAAGCTCCTGTCCTCGGACCAGCCGCTACCGCTGTCCGAGGCGGTGCCGATGCTGGAGGCGATGGGCGTACGGGTGGTGGAGGAGCGTCCCTACGGGGTCCATCCTCTCGGGGCCCCGCCGGCCTGGATCCACGACTTCGGGCTTTCGTACACCAGCCATGATCACGAAGAGCTGGACCTGCACGAGGTGCGCGGGCGCTTCCAGGAGGCGTTCACGCGGGCGCTGCGGGGAGACTCCGAGAGCGACGGGTTCAACCAGCTCGTGCTCGCCGCCGGGCTCACCTGGCGGGAGATCGTCGTCCTGCGGGCCTGCTGCAAGTACCTGCGGCAGACCAAGCTGACCTTCAGCCAGAGCTACATGGAGGAGGCGCTGGCCGCCAACCCGGCGATCGCCCGGGCGATCGTGGAACTGTTCCGCGCCCGGTTCGACCCGGCCACGGGCGAGGACCGGGACGAGCGGGTCGCCGGTATGGAGGCCGCGATCGACGGCGCGATCGACGCGGTCGCCAACCTGGACCAGGACCGGATCCTGCGCGCGTTCCTGGACCTCGTGCGCGCGATGACCAGGACGAACTTCTTCCAGACCGCCGCCAGCGGCGACGCCAAGCCCTATCTGGCCTTCAAGCTCGACCCGAGCCAGGTGCCCTACCTGCCCCGCCCCCGCCCGATGTTCGAGATCTTCGTGTACTCGCCGCGCACCGAGGCGGTGCACCTTCGCGGCGGCAGGGTGGCGCGCGGAGGCATCCGCTGGTCCGATCGACGCGAGGACTTCCGCACCGAGATCCTCGGCCTGATGAAGGCGCAGATGGTCAAGAACGCGGTGATCGTGCCGACCGGGGCCAAGGGTGGCTTCGTGGTGAAGCGGCCACCGGCCGGCAACGACCGGCAGGCGATGGCGGCCGAGGTCTCCGCCTGCTACCAGACGTTCATGCGCGGGCTGCTGGACCTCACCGACAACCTGGTCGGCGGCGAGGGCGTGCCGCCGCCTGACGTCGTCCGCTACGACCGCCACGACGCGTACCTGGTCGTGGCGGCCGACAAGGGCACCGCCAGCTTCTCCGACCTGGCCAACTCGATCGCCGACGAGTACGGCTTCTGGCTCGGGGACGCCTTCGCCTCCGGCGGCTCCACCGGCTACGACCACAAGCGGATGGCGATCACCGCCCGGGGCGCCTGGGAATCGCTCAAACGCCACTTCCGCGAGCTGGGCCTGGACGCCCGGACGTCGGAGTTCACGGTGGTCGGGATCGGCGACATGTCGGGTGACGTGTTCGGCAACGGCATGCTGCTGTCACGTCATCTCAAGCTGATCGGCGCGTTCAACCACCAGCACGTGTTCCTGGACCCCGATCCGGACCCGGAGTCGGCCTTCAAGGAGCGCGAGCGCCTCTTCAACCTGCCCGGCTCGTCCTGGGCCGACTACAACCGCAAGGCCATCTCGCAGGGTGGCGGCGTCTGGCCCCGGTCGGCCAAGTCGATCCCGCTGTCGCCACAGGCCCAGCGCGCGCTCGGCGTCGAGGCGAAGGCGATGCCCCCCAACGAGCTCGTCAGCGCGCTGCTGCGGGCACCGGTCGACCTGCTGTGGAACGGCGGCATCGGCACCTACGTGCGGTCCAGCCGCGAGCGGGACGTCGACGTCGGCGACCGCGCCAACGACGCCGTCCGGGTGGAGGCCTCCGAGCTGCGGTGCCGGGTGGTGGTCGAGGGCGGCAACCTAGGCTTCACCCAGCTCGGCCGCATCCAGTACGCACTCGGCGGCGGCCGGATCAACACCGACTTCATCGACAACTCGGGGGGCGTGGACTGCTCCGACCACGAGGTGAACATCAAGATCCTGCTCAACTCGGTGGTGGCCAGCGGCGATCTGACCCGCAAGCAGCGTGACCGGCTGCTGGCGGGGATGGCCGACAACGTCGTCGAGGCGGTGCTGCTGGACAACTACCGTCAGGCCCAGGCGCTCAGCGTGACCGAGTCCCACGCCGCCGACGTGGTCGAGGACCACGTTCGCCTGATCAAGGCCCTCGAGCGTGGCCGTCACCTCGACCGCAGGCTGGAGTTCCTGCCGAGCGACCAGGACCTCGCCGAGCGCCGCGCGGCGGGCCGTGGCCTGACCAGGCCCGAGCTGGCCGTGCTGCTCGCCTACAGCAAGGTCATGACCGAGGACGCGTTGCTGGACTCCGACGTGCCAGAGGACCCGTACCTGTCGGACGACCTCGAGCGCTACCTGCCGGCCAAGTTGCGGGAGCCGTTCCGGGAGCAGGTGCGGCGTCACCCTCTGCGCCGCGAGATCATTGCCACGCACGTGACCAACAGCATGGTCAACCGGGTCGGCAGCACCTTCGTGCACCGTCTCGCCGAGGAGACGGGCGCCTCCGTGCCCGACATCGCTCGCGCCTACACCGTCGCGCGGGAGGTCTTCGAGGCGCGCCGGCTGTGGAAGGAGATCAGCGATCTCGACGACCTGGTGCCGGCCGACGTGCAGACCGCCCTGATCGCCGAGGGCCGGCGGGTCGTGGAGCGGGCCACCCGCTGGTTGCTGCGCAACCGTCACCAGCCCCTCGATATCGCCGCCGAGGTCTCGCACTTCGGTCCCGGCATCGCCGCGCTCGGCCAAGAGCTCCCGAAGCTGCTGGCCCCCAAGGACGCGGAGGCGCTCGGCGGCACCTGCGAGCGCTTCGGCGCCCAGGGCGTCCCGGTGGACCTGGCCACGCGCGCGGCCAGCCTCGACGCGCTCTATTCGGGTCTGGACATCATCGAGGTGGCCAGCACCGACGAGGAGACCGTCGAGGCCGTGGCCGCGGTGTACTTCGCGCTCGGGGCCCGGCTCGATCTCCACTGGGTGCGCGACCAGATCAGCGGGCTGCCCGCCGACTCGCACTGGCAGACGCTCGCCAAGGGGGCGCTGCGCGACGACCTGTCGTCCGAGCATCGTCAGCTCACGGCACAGGTCCTGCGGCACGAGGGTGCGGGCCCTGACTCGGAGGCGATGATCGACGCCTGGGTGTCGGACAACCGCGCCGCGGTGCACCGCTGCGAGGCCGTGCTGGACGACCTGAAGCAGGCGGATGCCGTCGACGTCGCCATGCTCTCGGTCGCGCTGCGCGAGATCCGCAACCTGGCCCAGACATCGGGGACCGGCTGAACCGCCGAGCGGTCGGCCCGCCAACCGGTCAGTCGACCAAGGCGATCCAGATCAGGTCCTCCGCGCCGCTGTCGAGGGGACGGCCGTCGAAGCCGCCGAAGACCTGGTCGACGGTGAAGCCCGCGGCGGGCAGCAGGCGCAGCACCTCCTTGGGATAGCGGAAGTGCACCTCGAGCAGGCGGTGACGCCGTTCGAGGACCAGACCGTCCTCGTCGAGGACCTCGGTCACCCGGCGCTTGCGGGCAACCTGGGCGACCGGGTCGAAACTGTTGTGCTCCCACAGCGCGACGCGCTGGCCGGTGTCGGGGTGGCGGACCTCCCCCGCGAAGCCGTGATGGTCTTGCCGGGTGGCCAGCAGCTCGGGGTCGGGCACGAACACGTCGCCGGCGAAGCGGCCGCCCGGCCCGAGGTGCGCCCGGACCGTGGCGAGCGTCGCCAGCCAGTCGTCGTCACCGGGCAGATGGAACATCGAACGGAAGGGGATGGTCACCAGCGGGACCGCCGGTCGAGACGAATCGTGCGCATGTCGCCCAGGTGCAGCTCCACCCGGTCGGCGAGGCGCGAGGCCGCCAGCCGGCCGCGTGCCCGTTCCAGCATGGCGGGCGAAGAGTCCACGCCCACGCCACCGCCCGCCGCCGCCGCACAGGGCCCGAGCACCCGTCCCGTGCCGCAGCCAAGCTCGAGCACCGGCCCGCCGGCTCCCCCGGCCAGCGCCGTATAGAACGGCACGTCCTGCTCACTCACCCCGGCGGTGGTCACGTCATAGAGATCCGCCTCCCACGCGTAGGCATCCGCACCGCCGCCGTGAGCAGGGACACGGCTGGGGGCGTCACCGGTCGCAGCGGAGCCGTCCGCGGGTACTCCGAGGGGATCGTCGCGCATCACGCCGGGACGCTACCGCTCCGAGGCGGAGCTTGCAGCCCTGGGCTCGCCGGGCGAGGGGATCAGCGAGGCGAGCCGCTCGTTGAAGTCCCGCACCTCCGCCAGCGACCTGTGGGGCTCCAGCGAGGCGGCCAGCTCGGTGGCCCGCCGCACGATCGGGTCGATCAGGTACTCGGCCGGCATCTGGAGGACCTCGGCGCCGATCTGGCTCGCCTCGGCCGGCCGGCCGAGCTGACTCTCGGCGGCGGCGACGTCCAGGCGCGCGAGCGCCTTGGCGGCGACGGTGTCGCGCAGCTCGAAGGCGTGGTCGGCGTGTCGCTTGGCCTCTTCGGGGAGGTCCAGCCACAGGCAGGCGGTGCCGCAGTACTGCTCGAACTCGCCGACGCTGAAGGAGAACACGCCGCCGGGCGACCAGTCGTCCCCCGAGGACTCGATCGCCCGGCTGCCGCGGGCGATCGCCTCCAGCACACCGCGGCGATCGCCCATGCGCGCCAGCGCTCGAGCCTCGCCCCAGCTCGCGAGCTGCGCGCGGACCAGTGGGTTGGGCGCGAGCGCCTGCCCCTCCCTGGCCATGCGCAGCGCCTCCTCCGGGCGGTCGTCATACAGCTCGACCATGCTCTGCGCGCCGCGCACCCATGCGACCAGGCCGTTGTGGCCCGCCGCCTGGCCGAGCCGCCAGGCGGTCCCGAGGTGCATCCTGGCCGAGCTGTAATCGCCGAGGTGGAACGAGAGGTTGCCGAGCAGCGCGGACAGCCAGCCGGCGACCAGGTGGAGGTGCCGCCGCCGGCTGGCGGGCTGGCGCTGGTCGAGCATGCCGTCGACGAGCTGGCGGCACTGCCGCACCTGCCCGAACAGCACGCCCGCCGGCGTGGCCCAATACGCTCGCGCGTACTGCTCGACCGCCAGCTCGAGCTGCTCGTGGGTGACCGGGCCGCCAGCGGGGCCCTCCACCCGCAGGGTGAGGCGCACCGACTCCATCACGGCGCCGAGCCCTGTCCACAGGGTCATACGAAGGAACTGTGACCGGTTGGCGGTGGACCTCAATTCCTGATCCTTCGGTTCCGGTTCGATCCGTGCCGGCTCCCCCTGCTCGAAACCGAGCGCTCGCGGGTCGGGTCCGGGTGGGCTGAACGGCCGCGGACCAGCTAGTGACGGGCCGGACCGTGCTGCGCCGGACTGTGGCGGACCGGACGGTGACGGGCCGGACGGCGGCAGACCAGACGCCGGCGGGACAGACGGTGAAGCGCCGGACGGCTCGGGGACGGAGACTGCGGGGCGGGAGGCTGCTGGGGCAGGATCGTGCGCTGCTGTACCCGGTCGAGTGTAGAGGGCCGATTGGTCGAGGTCCTCTGTTTCCTGGCTGGGACTTGGCGGCGCCGTCGATGGCTCGCGGCGCTGCCACTGGCGCTGGCTGCGTTGACGCGCGGTTTCCAGCAGCAGCCCGGGCAGGCATTGGACGAGGGTGCGGTCGCCGCCGAGCAGGCCGTCCATGGCCTCGACGAAGTCGGGCGACGGGGTGACGTCGCCGTTCTCCACGCGACCGATGTGCGAGCGCGACCAGCGGCCACCGGTCAGTGCCGCGAGCTGCTGCTGCGTCAGCCCCGCCGTGATCCGCAGGTTGTAGAGCGTGTCACCGAGCTGCCGGACCGCGGAGCTGGTTGGATCTATAGAGCGAAGCTCGCAACGGTGCGCCACCTCCCGTTCACCTCCAATGCTGCTGACCGGAAGCATCGCTTTCTCTTGGCCGCACGCGCCGAAGGTGTTTTCCTGTTTAGAACGAACATTGCGATCGGTGGACCACTTTACATGACAAGAGTACATCTTGTGGCATGAACAACCCACAGCCGTCGATCGAGACCGACTGCTAGACCGCCGCTACAGCGGCGAAACGGGTCGCTGATCGGGGAGCAATGCGATCAGGTGGCCGAAGGGGGACGCCATCATGATGCGTACAGGTGTCGCCGGCCAGGGGGCGATCGGGATGACCGAGCGGGATGAGCACCCCCGCCGCAACGGCCGGACCCGCTCACGGGCCCGGCACGACCGCGAGTGGGCAGATCGGTTGCTGCGAACCTCAGAGGTGGCGGAGCTGTTCAGCGTCAGTTCGAGGACCGTCCGGGAGTGGGCCAGGCGAGGGCTGCTGCCGACCATCCGGACACCGGGAGGGCAGCACCGCTTCCCGGAGCGTCCCGTACGGGAGCTGCTCCACCGCGTCCGTGGCCTCCCCGGCGACTTCGAACGCCCGCGCCACGACAATCGCTGACCCGGCAGGGTCGCGGTCGCCGGACCAGCCTCAGGTGCGGATCGGGAGGCCGGCGCTGGCGAGGGCTCGCTTGACTTCGGCGATGGAGAGCTGGCCGAAGTGGAAGACGCTGGCCGCGAGGACGGCGTCGGCGCCGGCCTGGCAGGCGGCGACGAAGTGGTCGAGGTTGCCGGCGCCTCCGCTGGCGATGACGGGGACGTCGACCGCGTGGGTCATGGCGGTGACGAGCTCGAGGTCGTAGCCGGTTTTCTGGCCGTCGGCGTCCATGCTGGTGACCAGCAGCTCGCCGGCCCCGCGGCTTGCGCCCTCCTCGGCCCAGGCAAGGGCGTCGCGGCCGGTGGGGGTGCGGCCGCCGTCGACGACGACCTCCCACCCGTTGCCGTCGGCGCGGCGGCGTGCATCGATGGCCAGCACCATGCACTGGACCCCGTAGGTGTCGGCCCCTGCCGAGAGCAGCTCAGGGTCGCGCACGGCGGCGGAGTTGACCGAGACCTTGTCCGCGCCTGCCCGCAGCAGGCGCCCGACGTCCTCGGCAGCGCGCACCCCTCCCCCGACGGTGAGCGGGATGAACACCTGCTCGGCAGTGCGGCTGACGACGTCGTAGAGGGTGGCGCGCGCCTCCACGGTGGCGGTGATGTCGAGGAACACCAGCTCGTCGGCGCCCTCGGCATCGTAGAGGGCGGCCAGCTCGACGGGGTCGCCGGCGTCGACCAGGTTGACGAAGGACACGCCCTTGACGACCCGGCCGGCGGTCACGTCCAGGCAGGGGACCACCCGCCGCGCGAGCGTCACGACGACCCCCCGTTGCCACTCAGGGTCGCCAGCGCCTGGGCGACCGTGAAACGCCCGGCGTACAGCGCCTTGCCGACGATGACACCCTCCAGGCCGCGCACGGCCAGCGGGGCGAGCGCGCGCAGGTCGTCCAGGCTGGAGACGCCGCCGGAGGCGATCACCGGGCGGTCCGTGGCGGCGAGGACCTCCCCGAGGCTGGCGAGCGCCGGGCCGGTCAGCATGCCGTCCCTGGCGACCTCGGTGTAGACGAACCTGCGGCAGCCGGAGGCGTCGAGCCGGGCCAGGGTCTCGAACAGGTCGCCGCCGCTGGAGGTCCAGCCGCGCGCCTGGAGCACGCGGCCGCGGGCGTCCAGGCCGACCGCGACGGCGTCGGCGTGTCGCTGGCAGGCTTCCAGGACCCAGTCGGGATCCTCGAGCGCCGCTGTCCCGATGACCACCCTGGCGGCCCCGAGATCGAGCAGGGCGGCCAGGTCGTCGGCCGTGCGGACGCCGCCGGACGCCTCCACCCGGACCGGGGCCACGGCCTTCACCACGCGGGCGAGCTGGTCGCGGTTGCGGGGACCGCGACCGAAGGCGGCGTCCAGGTCGACGACGTGCAGCCAGGCCGCACCCTGCTCGGCGAAGACGCTGGCGGCGCGCACCGGGTCGCCGTAGGCGGTTTCGGTCCCCACGGCGCCCTGGACCAGGCGGGCGGCCTGGCCGTCGAGCAGGTCGACGGCGGGAAGCAGGGTGAGGGTCATGCGCGCCGTGCCTGGTCGACGAAGTTGGCGAGCAGCGCGAGCCCGCCGGATCCGGATTTCTCGGGGTGGAACTGCGTGCCGAAGAGATTGTCGCGCTCGACCGCCGCGGCGAACGGGACGCCGTAGTCACAGACGGCGGCGACGGCGGGATTGCTGTTCTCGGCGGCGTAGGAGTGCACGAAGTAGAAGCGGGTGTCCTCGGGCAGGCCGGCGAGCAGGCGGCTGCCGGGCCGGACCTGGACCTGGTTCCAACCGATGTGCGGGACCTTGACGGTGCTGGGCAGCCGGCGGACGGTGCCGGCGATGGCGCCGATCCCGTCGCGGACGGGCCCCTCCTCGCTGCCTTCGAAGAGCAATTGCATGCCGACGCAGATGCCGAGCACCGGCTGGCCGGCCTTGATCCAGGCCGCCACCCCTTCGGCTCCCCCGGCGCGGCCCAGCGCGGCCAGGCAGGCGCCATACGCGCCGACACCGGGCACCACCAGCGCGGCCGTCCCCGCCGCGGCCTCCACTGTGGGGACCATGCGAACGTCCGCCCCCGCCCGGTCCAGCGCCTTGGCGGCCGAGTGGAGGTTGCCCACCCCGTAGTCGAGCAGCGCCACCGGCGGCCGGCGGGGCGCTGTGGCCGGTTGGTGGCGCCCGCCGACGGCGGGCGAGCGGCGCTCCCCGGCGACAGGGCGCCGGCGCTCCCCCGCCGCCGGCGGGCGGGGTGATGGGGAGGGCTCCATGGGGCCATTCCCCTCAATCGGTGCGAGGGTCATGCGAGGGTTCCTTTGGTGCTGCCGCTGCCGGCGCGGGGGTCGGGGGTGCAGGCGTCGCCGAGGGCTCGGGCCAGCGCCTTGAAGCAGGCCTCGAGGGCGTGGTGGGGCAGGTCGCCCTCTTCGAGGACGACGTGCAGGGTGCAGCGGGCGTTGGCGACGAGCCCCTCGAGGAGATGGCGGGCCTGGCGGGGATCGAAGTTGCCGAGCTCGCCGGGGCCGGTAGGGACCTCGACCCTCCACACCAGGTAGGGGCGGCCGGAGAGATCGACGGCGACGCGCGCCCTCGCCTCGTCCAGCGGCACGGTGGCGTCGCCGAAGCGGCGGACGCCGGCCTTGTCCCCAAGCGCCTCGCCGAGCGCCTGCCCGAGCGCGATGCCGGTGTCCTCGACGGTGTGGTGGGAGTCGATCTGCAGGTCGCCCTCGGCCCGCACGGCCAGGTCGAAGCGGGCGTGCTTGCCGAGCTGCCGGAGCATGTGGTCCAGGAAGGGCACGCCGGTGTCGGCGGTGGTCTTGCCCTCACCGTCGAGGTCCAGCTCGACCACCACGTCGACCTCCGCGGTGCGCCGCTCCACGCGGGCGCTGCGCGGCCCGGCCATCAGGCCAGCTCCTCGGTGATGGCCCGGAGGAAGGCGTCGTTCTCCTCGGTGGTGCCGATGGTGACCCGCAGGTGGCGGTCCAGGGTGGCGTAGCCGGAGACGTCGCGCACCAGCACGCCGCGGTCCAGCAGCCCGCGCCACAGCCGCTTGGGCTCGATCCCGGTCGAGAAGCACAGGAAGTTGGCGTCGCTCGTCAGCACCTCGACCCCTGGCAGCGCGGCCATCGCGGCGGCCACCCGCTCGCGCTCGCGCTCGATCACCACCACGTGGTCCATCACCTCGCCGACGTGGGCGAGCGCGCGCAGCGCCAGCGCCTGGGTGACCGACGACAGGTGGTACGGCAGGCGCACCAGCCGCAGGCCGTCGACCACGAACGGATCGGCGAGCAGGTAGCCGAGCCGCAGGCCGGCCATGCGGAAGGCCTTGGAGAACGTGCGGGTGACCACCAGGTTGTCGTGGTCGCCGAGCAATTCGGCCGCGTGCGAGCGCCCGAACTCGCCGTAGGCCTCGTCGACCACCACCAGGCCGGGGGCGGCCCGGCACACCGCCGCGAGCGTCTCGGGGCCGCTGGCCTCGCCGGTCGGGTTGTTGGGCGAGCACCAGAAGGTGAGGTCGGCCGCGGCGTCGCCGACCAGCTCGGCGGCGACCTCCCCGGTGATCGGCAGGTCGCGTGGCTGCACGCGGGTGACCAGCCGTGTGCCGGTGGCGCGCGCGATCAGCGAGTGCATCGCATACGTCGGCTCGACCACCAGCGCCGAGCGGCCCGGCCCGGCGAACGCCATCAGGAGCTGCTGGAGGACCTCGTTGGAGCCGTTGGCTGCCCAGGTGCCCTCGAACCCGTGGCCGGCGTGGAGCGCCAGCGCCTCGCGCAGCTCGACGGCCTCGCGGTCCGGGTAGCGCTGGAGCTGCAGGTGGCGCACGGCCTCGGCCATGTCGTCGAGCACCGCCTTCGGCACCGGGTAGGGGGTCTCGTTGTTGTTGAGGCGCACCGGGACGTCGAGCTGCGGCGCCCCGTAGGGGACCAGGTCCACCAGGTCCTCGCGCACCGACACCCGTGGGGCGCGGCGCTCGGTACCGTGCATGGTCATCGGCCCGCCTCCCCGGCCGCGGACACCCGCGCGGCCACCGCCCTGCCGTGGGCGGGGAGGTCCTCGGCCGCCGACAGCGCGGCGACGGTCGGCGCCGCCGCCTCCAGCGCCGAGCGGTCGAACTCGGCGAGCTGCATCGGGCGCAGGAAGTCGTAGGTGGACAGGCCGGCGGCGAACCGGGCGCTGCCGGCTGTGGGCAGGACGTGGTTGGTGCCGGCGGCGTAGTCGCCGAGGGCCACCGGTGTCCATGGCCCGACGAATACCGCGCCGGCGCGCCGCACCCGGCCGGCCACCGCGGCGGCGTCCTGGACGAGCAGCTCCAGGTGCTCGGGCGCGAACGTCTCGCAGACGCGCAGCATCATCTCGAGATCGTCGCACAGCACCACGGCGGACTGGCCGGCGAACGCGCGCTCGACCCGGTCCCGGTGGGCGGCGCCGGCGACCTCTCGGGCGAGGATCGGCTCGACCGCCTTCCACAGGGCGGGCTCGTCGGTCACCAGCAGGCAGGCGGCCAGCGGGTCGTGCTCCGCCTGGGCGATCAGGTCCAGCGCCACCAGCCGGGGGTCGGCGGCGGCGTCGGCCATGATCGCCACCTCGGTCGGCCCCGGGAAGCCGTCGGTGCGCACCCGGTCGGCGACCTCGCGCTTGGCCAGCGCGACGTAGAGGTTGCCGGGGCCGGTGACCGAGTCGACCGCGGGCACCGTGGCGGTGCCGCAGGCCAGCGCGGCCACGGCCTGGGCGCCGCCGAGCAGCCAGACCTCTGTCACGCCGAGCAGGGCGGCCGCCCCGAGGATCGCCGGGTGGCCGCGGCCGCCGGGACCCGGCGGTGTGGCCAGGGCAATGCTCGCCACCCCCGCCGCCTGGGCGGGGACCACGTTCATGACCACGCTGGACGGGTAGGCGCCGAGCCCGCCCGGCACGTACACGCCGGCGCGCCCCAGCGGCACGAACCGCTGGACCAGGCGCACGCCCGGCCGCCCCTCCCACACCAGGTCGGGCGGGCGCTGTGCCCGGTGGAAGGCGCGGACGCGCTCGATCGCGTCGAGCAGGGCGGCACGCAGCGGCGGGTCGAGCGCCGCCTCGGCGGCCGCCAGCTCGGCGGGGGTCGCGCGCCAGGCCGCCGGTGGGACGTCGACCCCATCGAAGCGCCGCGCCGCCGCGGCCACCGCATGGTCGCCGCGCTCGGCCACGTCCGCGACCAGCGCGCGGACGCTGGTCCGGGCGGCGGCCACATCGGCGGCTGGCGCTCGCGGCAACAGCTCGGCCGGATCTCGGGCCGAGCCTCGGAGGTCGATGACGGGTAGCACGGGCACGCTCCATGGGTTCCCCACGTCGCCTGGGACGCGAGGGTCGGCGGCAGGTCGGGAAGTTCACCCTACCGCAGCGCCACGACGGCGGCGAAGGGAAATCCACAGCCCCCCGCTCGCCCTGCCGGAGCCTCGCTGACCTGCAACGCTGCCGCTCGGGGGCGCCGGGTGCTTGGGCGCCGCCGACCGGGGCCGTACCATGGCCGCGAAAAGGCCCTCGAGGCTGCACGACCGCTCTGGCCGGGGGGGTGCCGTGGAGCTCCCGCTGTTCCCGCTGTCGACCGTCCTGTACCCGGGACTGCCGATCCCGCTGCACGTCTTCGAGGATCGCTACCGGGAGATGTTCGGCAGGGTGCTCGACGGCGAGCGCCGCTTCGGGGTGGTCGCGATCGTCCACGGCCACGAGGTCGGCGGCTCCGCCGTCTACCACCCGATCGGCTGCGTCGCCGAGGTCCGTGACGTGCGGCGCCATCCCGACGGGCGGCTGGACGTGGTGGCCAGGGGCGAGCAGCGCTTCCGCATCGAGGGCGTGACCCAGGCGGCGCCCTACATCATCGCCAACGTGGCGACGCTGGGCGAGACCGCCGGCGAGCGGGCCGCGGAGCGGATCGTCCCGGTGGCGCGCCTGTTCAACCGCTACGTCACCGACCTGCTGGAGATGGCCGGGGAGGACGAGATCGAGCAGGTCGACCTGCCCGACGACCCGGTGGTGGCCTCCTACCTGGTGGCCGCCGGCCTCCAGATCGACCTGCCCGACAAGCAGAACCTGCTGGCGGTCCCGTCGGCCTCGGAGCGCCTGCGCGCCGAGGTGGCCCTGCTGCGCCGGGAGCTGTCGCTGCTGGAGCGCCTCGGCATCGCCGGGCCGGCCCGCCTGACCGTGTCCTTCTCGCTCAACTGACCAGCGACCGGAGGAGGCGAGGAATGCCTGCCAACCCCGATGTGGTGCTCGTCAACGCGTTCGAGGTGCCGCCGGACCGCGACCGCGATTTCGTGAGCCGGTGGGAGACGGCGAGAGACTTCCTCGAGCGGCGGGACGGCTACGTGGACACCGCCCTGCACCGCAGTGTCGCCCCGGATGCCGAGTTCCGCTTCGTGAACGTGGCGCGCTGGCGGTCACCGGGGGACTTCCAGGCGGCCATCTCCGCGCGCGGGTTCCCCGGCCGGCAGATCCCGTACGCGTCCCACCCGTCCCTGTACCACGTGGTCGCCGAGGACGACGCGCCGGCCGGGCCGGACCCGGCGGGGCCGGGCTCGGCCGGTCGGGAGCCTGCTGGGGCGGTGGTGCTGATCAATCTCTTCGAGGTCCCGCCTGCCGACGACGAGGACTTCCTGGCCTCGTGGGAGCAGGCCCGCGCGCTGATGCGGGCGCGGCCCGGCTATCTGGGGACCAGGCTGCACCGGAGCCTGGCTCCGGACGCGAGGTTCCGCTTCGTGAACATCGCGGCGTGGCCCAGCGCGGACGCGTTCCAGGCGGCCATCGACGATCCCGAGTTCCTCAAGGTCACGGCGGAGATCTCGGGACGGGCGCACCCGTCGCTCTACGAGGTCGTCCGGAGGTAGCGGACCGCGCACCGACGCCGCCCGCGGCTTCGTCGACGAGGTCCACTCCGGCCAGCTCCGCGAGGTCCAGTAGGCGGGTCCAGCCAGGTCAGATCACCACGACCGAGCGGAGGACCTCGCCGGCCTGCATCTTGGCGAAGGCCTCCTCGACCTGGCCCAGGGTGATGGTCTCGGAGACGAACCGGTCCAGGTCGAGCCTGCCCCGCAGGTACAGGTCGATCAGCACGGGGAAGTCCCGGCTCGGCAGGCAGTCGCCGTACCACGACGGCTTGAGCGCCCCACCCCGACCGAAGAAGTCCAGCATGCGCACGTCGATGCGCATCTGCTGGTCGGGGACCCCGATCTGCACCAGCGTCCCGGCGTGGTCGCGCGCCAGGAAGGCCTGCTTGAACACCTCCGGGCGGCCCACCGCCTCGATGGTCACGTCCGCGCCGTGGCCGCCGGTCAGCTCCCGGACTCGGGTCACCGGGTTCTCGTTGCTGGAGTCGATCACGTCGGTGGCGCCGAACTGGCGGGCCCACTCCAGCTTGCGGGCGTTGATGTCCACGGCGATGACCCGCCGGGCGCCGGAGAGGGAGGCGCCGGCGATGGCGGCGTCCCCCACCCCGCCGCAGCCGAACACCGCCACGGTGTCGCCACGCTGGACGTTGCCGGTGTAGACGGCCGCGCCGAAGCCGGTCATGACCCCGCAGCCGATCAGGCAGGCCGCCTCCGGGCGGGCGGCCGGGTCAACCTTGACGGCCTGGCCGGCGTCCACCAGGCACAGCTCGGCGAGCGCGCCGATCCCGATCGCCGCCGACAGCTCGGTGCCGTCCTCCAGGGTCATCTTCTGGCGGGCGTTGCGGGAGTCGAAGCAGTACCAGGACCGCCCGCGCGCACACGAGCGGCAGTGCCCGCACGGCGCCCGCCACGCCAGCACCACGAAATCCCCGGGCTCCAGATCGGTGGCGCCGGCGCCCGCCCCGACCGCCTCCACCACGCCCGCCGCCTCGTGGCCGAGCAGGAAGGGGAAATCGTCGCCGATCGCGCCCTCCCGGTAGTGCAGGTCGGAATGGCAGACGCCGCAGGCCTTCACCCCGACCAGCGCCTCGCCCGGGCCAGGGTCGGGCACCACCACGGTGGTGACCTCGACCGGCGCGCCCTTGGACCTGGCGACGACTCCACGAACCCGCTGCGCCATGGCTGCTCCCTCTCAACAGTGCCCCCGGCATAGCATGGCAAACAGGCCGAGATCGCGTACGGAGGAGGAGCTCGTCTTGCCGCTCGACGTCGACCGGGCACGCGCGGAGACCCCTGGTTGCCGCAACGTCGTCCATCTGAACAACGCGGGCGCCTCGCTGCCGCCCCAGCCGGTGCTGGACGCGGTGATCGACCATCTGCGCCTGGAGGCGTCCATCGGCGGCTACGAGGCGGCCGCCGCCCAAGAGCCGGCGATCGAGCACGCCTATGACGCGGTCGCGACGCTGCTGGGCGCGCGCCGCGAGGAGATCGCGCTGGTGGAGAACGCCACCCGCGCCTGGGACATGGCCTTCTACGCGCTGCCGCTGGAGCCGGGCGACCGCATCCTCACGGCCACCTCCGAGTACGCCAGCAACGTGATCGCCTTCCTGCAGCTCGCGCGACGGCGGGGCGTGCGCGTGGAGGTGGTGCCGGACGACCCCAGCGGCCAGCTCGACGTGGAGGCGCTGCGCGGGCTGCTCGACGAGCGCGTCAAGCTGATCGCGATCAACCACGTCCCGACCCACAACGGCCTGGTCAACCCGGCGGCCGAGATCGGCAAGGTCGCGCGGGAGGCGGGCGTCCCCTACCTGCTGGACGCCTGCCAGTCCGTCGGCCAGATGCCGGTCGACGTGGCCGAGATCGGCTGCGACCTGCTGTCAGCCACCGGCCGCAAGTTCCTGCGCGGCCCTCGCGGCACCGGCTTCCTGTTCGCGTCCGAGCGGATCCTCGAGCGGCTCGACCCGCCCTTCCTGGACCTGCACGCGGCCGACTGGACGGCTCCGGACGAGTATGTGGTGCGGCCGGACGCGCGGCGCTTCGAGAGCTGGGAGAGCTCGCCGGCGTGCAGGGTCGGGCTGGGCGTGGCAGTCGACTACGCGCTGGGATTTGGGCTGGACGCGATCCAGGAGCGGGTCACCGGGCTGGCCGCCGGCCTCCGCGAGTGCCTGCGCGCGATCCCCGGCGTCACCGTCCATGACCGCGGCGAGCGCCTGTGCGGCATCGTCACCTTCTCGGTCGCCGGCCACGAGGCCGGCGAGGTCGCCGCCGCGCTGGCGCGACAGCGGATCAACGTGAGCCAGTCGAGGCCGGAGGCCGCGCGCTACGACTTCGAGGCGCGGGGACTGCCCGCGCTGGTCCGCGCCTCGGCGCACTACTACAACACCGAGGACGAGCTGGAGGCCCTCGTCCGTGTGGTGGAGGACCTCTGAACCCCGATTCACCGGGGGCTGACGCTCGGCTCTGCGCGGCCTCCGTGGTCCCACGGTCGGGGCCTCGCTCTTGAGCCCCCGGACCCGCTAAATTTAAATTTAGGTGACCAGGGCGTCGGGGCCGAACTCGGCCTTGATCTCCGCGTAGAGGCCATTGCGGGGATCGACCCGGAAGTCGTCGCCGAGCCGGACCACCATGGTGGAGTGGGCGCCGCGGATCTGGAGGTTGACGGGCGAGCGGCCGCGGTGCGACCCGAGGATGCGCTTGAGCTGGTTGACGGTCAGGTCGGTGCAGGCGCGAGCCTCCAGCTGGACGATGATCGGCATCGTCCCGGGGTCGTCGAGGTTGGGCGCGCGCGCCTCCATCGCCACCAGCTTGGGGGTCTCGTCGCGGCCGTCCACCCGGGCGCGCACGACCACCACCGCGTCCTGCGCCAGCAGCGTCAGGTGCTGCTGGTAGACCTGCGGGAAGAAGATGCACTCCGCGGCGCCGTCGAGGTCCTCGAGCTCGGCCACCACGTAGGTCTCGCCGCGCTTGGTGAACTTCTTGACCAGCTTGGCGAGGATCCCGGCGACCGTCACCATGGCCCCGTCGGAGCGGTCGGCCAGGGACGACAGCGACGTGTCCGCCTCGCGCTCGAGCACGTGCTCCAAGCCGAGCAGCGGGTGATCGGAGACGTACTGGCCAAGCATCTCCTTCTCGAAGGCCAGCCGCTGCGGCTTGTCCCAGTCCTCGCCGCCGATCGCCGGCAGCGGGTGCGCCACGCTGGAGGACGTGTCCTCGCCGAGCCCGCCGAACAGCGAGAACTGGCCCGCCGCCTCGGCGCGCTTGCGGGCCAGCACGTCGTCGATGTGCTTGTCGTGGATCTCCAGCAGCCCTTTGCGCGAGTGACCGAAGGAGTCGAAGGCGCCAGCCTTGATCAGCGACTCGACCACCCGCTTGTTCAGGACGCTGGCGTCGACCTTCTCCGCGAAGTCGAAGAAGTCGGTGAAGCGACCCTTGTCGTGGCGGGCGGCGATGATTCCCTCGACCACCTGCTCCCCCACGTTCCGCACGGCCGAGAGGCCGTAGCGGATCGCCAGCGGCTGCCCGTCGGCGGCCTCGCCCTCGGCCGCGGGGGCCGGGGTGAAGTCCGAGTCGGAATCGTTGACGTCCGGCGGCAGCACGGTGATGCCCATCCGCCGGCAGCTCCCGAGGTACTTCGGCCGCGCGTCCTTGTCGTCCTTGACGCTGGTGAGCAGCGCGGCCATGTACTCGACCGGGTAATGCGCCCGCAGGTAGGCCGTCTGCCAGGTGACCAGCCCGTAACCGGCCGCGTGCGCGCGGTTGAAGGAGTAGCCGGCGAACGGCTGGATCAGCCGCCACAGCTCCTTGGCCTGGTCGTCGGTGAGCCCGCGCTGCTTGCAGCCGGCCAGGAAGCGGGGCTCCTCCTTCTTCATCAGGGCGTCGATCTTCTTGCCGATCGCCTTGCGGACGATGTCGGCCTCGCCGGGCGAGTAGCCGGCGACCCTCTGGAGCAGGGTGATGATCTGCTCCTGGTAGACCATCACGCCGTAGGTGTCGGCGGTGATCTCCTCCATCAGCGGGTGCAGGTGCCGGATGCTGCCGCGGTCCTGCTTGCCCCTGATGTAGGTGGGGATCTGCTCCATCGGGCCCGGCCGGTACAGCGCGATCACGGCCACGATGTCCTCGAAGCGGTCGGGCCGCAGCTGCCGCAGGATCCGGCGCACGCCCTCGGACTCCATCTGGAAGACGCCGTCGGAGTCCCCAGCGCAGAGCATCCTGAAGGTCTCGGCGTCGTCGGTGGGCAGCTTGCCGATGTCCAGCTCGATGCCCCTGGCGGCCAGGTGGCGGACGGTGTCGTCCAGCACGGTGAGGTTGCGGAGCCCCAGGAAGTCCATCTTGAGGAGCCCGAGCTTGGCAACGCCGTTCATCTCGTACTGGGTGATGATCGCCCCGTCGGCCTCGCGCTTCATGATCGGGACGTGGTCCATCAGCGGGTCGCGGGAGATCACCACGGCGGCGGCGTGCACGCCCCACTGCCGGCGCAGGCCCTCGAGTCCCTCGGCCGTCTCCAGGACCCGGGCGGCCTCGTCGGTGCCCTGGCGGTTGGAGCGCAGCTCGGCTGAGAGCTTGTAGGCCTCGGCCAGCGGGAACTCCTTGCCGAGCACCGGCGGCGGCATCATCTTGGCGAGGTCGTCGCCGAGCTTGTACGGGAAGCCGAGCACCCTGGCGGAGTCACGGATCGCCTGCTTGGCCTTGATGGTCGAGAAGGTGACGATCTGGGCGACGTGATCCTCGCCGTACTTCTCGGTGGCGTAGCGGATCATGTCGCCGCGCCGGCGCTCGTCGAAGTCCATGTCGATGTCGGGCATCTCGCGGCGCTCGGGGTTGAGGAAGCGCTCGAACATCAGCCCGTAGGCGATCGGGTCGAGGTCGGTGATCCGCAGGCAGTAGGACACGCACGACCCGGCCGCGCTGCCCCGGCCCGGGCCGACCCGGATGCCGTGCTCGCGGGCGTGCCGGCACAGGTCGGCCACGATCAGGAAGTAGCCGGCGAAGCCGAGCTGGTCGATCACCGACAGCTCGTAGTCGACGCGCTGGCGCGCGTCGTCGGGCAGGGGGTCGCCGTAGCGCTCCGCGGCGCCCCGGTAGACCTCGTGCCGCAGCCAGGACTCGAGGTCGTGGCCCTCCGGCACGTCGAAGCGCGGGAGCTTGTTGTTGCCGAACTCGAGCTCGACATTGCAGCGCTCGGCCACCAGCAGGGTGTTGTCGCAGGCGCCGGGGAACTCGTCACGCGGGAAGAGCGCGCGCATCTCGGCCGGCGACTTGAGGTAGAACTCGTCGGCCTCGAACTTGAGGCGCTTGGGGTCCGCCAGGGTCGCGCCGGTCTGGATGCAGAGCAGCACCTCATGGGCGCGCGCGTCCTGCTTGTAGGTGTAGTGCAGGTCGTTGGCGGCCAGCAGCGGGATGCCCAGCTCCCTGGCGAGCGGGACCAGCTCCTGGTTGGCGCGCTGCTGGTCCTTGATGCCGTGGTCGTGCAGCTCGACGAAGTAGTTGTCGGGGCCGAACAGGTCGCGCAGCTCGGCGGCGACCTTCCTGGCCCGCTCCAGGTCGTCCTTGAGGATCGCCTGGTTCACCTCGCCGCCGAGGCAGCCGGTGGTGGCGATGATCCCCTCGTGGTAGCGCTCGAACAGCTCGCGGTCCATGCGGGGCTTGTAGAAGTAGCCAGTTGTGCAGGACGAAGTCGGAGACATAAGAGTTGTCATCTTCGACTTCAAAGTTGAAGACCTCGGTATCAAGCGCTACGGGCTCGACCGCTTGGATCGGCCGGTAAAGGTACCGGTCATCTTCAAGGGTCCGGGAGTATCGCCTATTCGGGCTGTAGGAGACGCAATACCAGTGACTGGCGAAGTGGCCGCCCTGAGGAAGAGTGCCGCGCTCCACACCACTGCTCACGGTTGCCCAGTGGCCGATGTCGGCGAGCAGCGTCCTGGTCCCCCATGCCAAGGACCGGGAAACAGTCTTGAGGTCACGGCGTCCCATGGTATTGGACGCCCGCCTTGGGCTCTTCCCGTCTCCGTCGAGCAGCCCATCTAGGAAGCCCTGCCGAACCTCCGGAGGACCATTGAGAACCTGAGTAGGAACCCTCTTCTCCTTTGCCCCTTTACCAACGAGGGCGACCAGAAGGTGCGCGAGAGGGATGCTCGCAGCCTTCAGATCAAGCGTGCTCTTGTCCCGGCGCTCAAACGTCGTAGCGGTGATACCGAAGCGCGCCAGCAGTACCGTAACCCGGCCAGCGATATCCGTCTCAGCGATATTGAATGTGAATCCAATGCCACCCGTGATTCTGCCGCGGGCACAGTTTATGTCACCCTCCGCGGCGTAGATACCGAGCAGATATCCGAACTCATAGTCGAGCGGGATGCGCAGAGGGAACCGAGGCCAACCCTCGTCCGAACGGTACTTCGACAGGTACTCGCGGCTGATTATGCCACTCAACGGCACCTTGAAATCAGCCGGGAGGAACTCCAGAACCGCGATCTCGCGCCAGCGGGTCCGGAGTCGCGGCAGGCAGGCCCAAGAGGCCCAGTTCTTTTCCCCACCATGGGCATTCCATGGGCCCGCAGCTATGTCACCCGGCTTCTTCCAGTCCAAGAGGCCGTCCCGAGTCCGGACCAGGACAGGGTGCTCCTCGGTCAGGGTCAGAATGCGACCAGGGCGTCCAGCCAGCGAGATCTTGTAGCCCTGACCCTGGTATTGGCGCCGCATGGTTCGGAGAACCCGCCGGAAGCGTCCCTTGTGGGTGAGGACCATGTCACCGATCCGGACGTCTTCGACGTTCTTGACGCCGTCAGCGGTCATGATCTCCTGTCCGGCGAGCAGGCAACCGAAGATCGGCTTGACCCCGTGCTTCTTGCCCGCCTGGTAGAAGTCGACCGCGCCGAACAGGTAGCCGTGGTCGGTCATGGCCAGCGCAGGCATCCCCATCCGGGCCGCCTCGGCGAACAGGTCGTCGACGCGCGCGGCCCCGTCCAGCATCGAGTACTCGGTGTGGACGTGGAGATGTACGAAGCTGTCCTGCACGCCGTCCCCCGTCTGCTCGGTCCTTCGAAGTTCCGCCCGCGCCGCCCACGGAGCAACCACGATCCACAGGCTGTGGACCATGTTTCCACAGGCTGTGGACAGAATTACACCCGTGTAAGTCGCCTGCCAGGGTAGCCTGGATCGCCGCCCCGATCAACGAAGATCGCGCCCCACGGCGGCTCGCTGGATCCCTTGTGCCCCAACCGATCCAGCCGGAAGCCCCAGCTCAGCAACCAGGCAGATTCGGACGCCCGTCCCGACCCGTCGGACGTCCGCTTCGATAGAGGGAGACGAGCGTTGGCTCGGGACGGCGTCCAGGGACACGAGCGGTGTGGGTTCGAGCTTCCGCGGATGCCTGGTGAGCGTGGAGCGCGACCCGCGCCCTCGGCGGCATCCTTGGTGGCGATACGGCGGTGATCGCTCACGCGCCGCCGCTCGTCCCGAAACGGCGGCGAGTGCTTCAATCTGGTGCATGAGCGATGACCACCGCCCGGCGGTGCCGAAACCGCAGGGGCGCTTCGCGGGCCTGCCGTACGACTTTCGTCGGCTCACCGCCGCCCGCGCCCGCGCGCGCTGGTGGAACCCAGACGACCACCGGATCCTCACCCCCAAGGCCTTCGGCTGGGGACTCGACCTCAACCTCTACTGGATCGTTCACCCCGTGCGCTTCGCCCGCGCCCGTCGCCGCCCCCGCTGAGCCGGCGGCCCGGCGCGGAGGTGGCGCTCCGCCGCGGGGTCAGCGGAGGGCGCGGAAGAAGGCGCGGACGTCCTGGACGAAGAGGTCGGGTGCTTCCATGGCGGCGAAGTGGCCGCCTCGGTCGAACTCCGACCAGTGGACGATGTTGTTGGCGCGCTCGGCGTAGCGGCGGATGGCGACGTCCTCGGCGAAGACCGCGACACCCGTGGGGATCGTGGCGGGTGGCTGGCCCCAGGAGGCGGCGTGCAGGTTCTCGTAGTACAGGCGCGCCGACGACCCCGCCGTGCCCGTGAGCCAGTAGAGCATCGCGTTGGTGAGCAGCTGATCACGGTCGACCGCGCGCTCGGGCAGGTCCTCCGACGGATGGGTCCACTCCTTGAACTTCTCCGCGTTCCAGGCGAGCTGGCCGACGGGCGAGTCGGTGAGCGCGTAGGCCAGCGTCTGCGGACGGGTGGCCTGGACCTGGAAGTAGGCGTTCCCGTCTGACAGGAACCGGTTGAGGCGCTCCAGGCGCACCTTCTCGGCATCGGTGAATGTCGCCAGCTCCTCCGGGCCCACCTCCCCGAACGGGATGAACCCGAAGGTGGCGGCGTTGACGTGGACACCGACGACGCGGTCGGGGTCGGCGCGGCCGAGCTCCGGGGAGACGAACGCGCCCCAGTCGCCGCCCTGGGCGCCGTAGCGCTGGTAGCCGAGCCGACGCATCAGCTCGGCCCAGGCCTTGGCGACGCGCCCGGTCGTCCAGCCGGTGTCGTGGGTCGGGCCGGAGAGGCCGTAGCCGGGAATCGAGGGGAGCACCAGGTGGAAGGCGTCGGCTGGGTCCCCGCCGTGCGCGCCGGGATCGCTGAGCGGCCCGATGACGTCGAGGAATTCGGCGATGGAGCCTGGCCAGCCGTGGGTGATGACCAGCGGCAGGGCCTCGCGCCGCGGCGAGGGGACGTGCAGGAAGTGAACGCGTGCGCCGTCGACGGTGGTGACGAACTGGGGGAACTGGTTGAGCCGGGCCTCCTGGGCACGCCAGTCGTAGCCGCTGCGCCAGTACTCCGCCAGCTCCTTGAGGTAGCCGAGCGGCACCCCGTACGCCCAGCCGGCGCCGGGCAGCTCGTCGGGCCAACGGGTACGGGCGAGGCGGTCGCGCAGGTCGTCGAGATCGGCGTCGGGAATGTCGACACGGAACGGCTGGACCTCGGTGTTCGCAATCTCGGTGCTGGTCATCGGGACGGCTCCTCTCCTGGCGGGCTGGTGGCAGGTGAGCGCCAGATTTGACAGAATGCTGTCATGTCTTCGAGCCTACCAAAACGACAGCATGCTGTCGACTCTGCGTCCGACCCGCCGCCCCGGACGCCAGCGGGGGATGCCTTCACCACCCTGATCATGCAGGTCATCCGGCTCATCCGGGACTTCACCGCCGCCGGGGAGGCGCTCGCCAAGCCCGCCGGCCAGACGCTCGCGCGATGGCTGGTGCTCGAGACGATCCAGCAGGCACCGGCGACGGTGGCGGAGATCGCCCGAAGGCTGGGCCTGGCACGGCAGAGCGTGCAGCGCGTGGCGGACGTGCTGGTACGGGACGGCTACGCGGCCTACGAGGAGAACCCCGCCCACCGTCGCGCCAAGCTGCTTCGGGTCACTGCCCCCGGCCACACCGCCCTGCGCGCCATCCAGATGGCCCAGCGTGCGTGGTCCGACGCGCTGGGCGCTGACGTCGGCGAGGCCGACCTGCGTCGGGCCAGCGTCGTCCTCGACCGCGTGCTGGCCGCCCTGGGAAGCCGCTCCCCCGACGAGTTCACGAAACCGGAGACGTAGGGGCCCAGGCCGATCCCCCCGACGACCTGGCGCGTTCGAGCGCGGCCAGAAGCTCCGCCGGCGGCTCCTCCTCGATCTCCACTCGATCCCCGGAGATGGGATGGGGGAAGGCCAGGCGCCAGGCGTGCAGGAAGGGGCGGTCGAGGCGGAGGCGCTGGGCCAGGTGGGGGTCGGCGCCGTAGGTGCGGTCGCCCACGACCGGGTGGCCGATAGAGGCCAGGTGCACGCGGATCTGGTGGGTGCGGCCGGTCTCCAGGCGGACCTCCACCAGGTCGACCCCATCGAGGCGCTCCAGGACGTGCCAGTGGGTGACGGCGCGGCGGCCGCCGGGGACCACCGCCATGCGCTTGCGGTCGCGCGGGTGCCGGCCGATCGGGGCGTCGACGGTGCCGGCGGGCTCCAGGTGGCCCTGGACAAGCGCCAGGTAGCGCCGCTCGATGCGGCGGGCGGCCAGGTCCCTGGCGAGCGCCGCGTGGGCCCGGTCGTCCTTGGCGACCAGCAGCAGCCCGGAGGTGTCCTTGTCCAGCCGGTGGACGATCCCCGGCCGGACCGGGCCGCCGCTGGCCGACAGCCTCGGGTCGTCCCTGCCGAGCAGGGCGTTCACCAGGGTCCCGGTCGGGTGGCCGGCGGCGGGGTGCACCACCAGGCCGGCGGGCTTGGCCACCACCAGCAGGTGCTCGTCCTCGAAGCGGACCTCCAGCGGCCGCCGCTCCGGGACGAGCGCCGCCGACAGCGGCGGGTCGACGGGCTCCCAGCGCACCCGCTCGCCACCTTCGAGCCGGTGGGACTTGGGGCGGGCGCGGCCGTCGACCAGCACCCGGCCGGCCTCGATCCAGCGGGCGACCGCCGCGCGGGAGACGCCGGCCAGCTCGGCCAGTACCTGGTCGAGGCGCTGGCCGCCACCCTCGGCCGGCACCAGCGCCTCGCCGGGGCCGCTCCCCCGCGTCCCGGACTCCGGACCCCCCACCGGCACCAGCGCCTCGCCGGGCCCGGTCAAGTCCGCCGCGAGCGCGGTGGCGACCCGCTGTCCTGCTCGGCGCCGCCGGGCGGCTCGGGCCGCGCGCCTGGGGCGCCGACCGGTGGCGACCCGCCGTCCCGCTCGGCGCCGGCGGACGGCGACTGGCGCCCGCCCTCGGGCTCGGCACTCCGCTCGGGGCGGCCGAGCAGCAGCGCGAGCAGGATGCCGCCGATCACGATGCAGGAATCGGCCAGGTTGAAGACCGGCCACGGCCCCACCTTGACGAAGTCGACGACCTCGCCCCGCAGCGGGTGCTCGCCGCGGAGCAGGCGGTCGAGCAGGTTGCCGACGGCGCCGCCGAGCAGGAGGCCGAGCGCGACCGCGATCGGCAGGCCACGGGCGCGGCGGCCGGCATACAGGATGCCGCCGATCACCACGATGGCCATCAGCGCGAAGAACACCGGCGCACCGGTGAGCAGCGAGAACGCCCCGCCGGAGTTGGTGGCGTAGCGGAACTGGAGGAAATCGCCGATCAGCCGGACGGGGGGCCGCCCGGCGAGGTGCCGGACGACCAGGTATTTGATGAGCTGGTCCAAGGCGATCACCAGCGCGGCGGTGCCGTACAGCACCGACAGGCGCTTGACCGATGGGCGCATCGTCAGCGGACCCGAGCGCGGCGGCGGGCGTCTGCCAGGCAGAGCGTGGTGTAGGGCAGCGCGTCCAGACGCTCCGCCTCGATCGGCTGGCCGCAGACCTCGCAGCGGCCATAGCTGCCGTCGTCGATGCGCCCGAGGGCGCCCTGGATCTTCTCGATCAGGTCCCGCAGGTTGCCGACCAGCGACAGGTCCCGCTCGCGCTCTGAGGTGAAGGAGCCGGCGTCCGAAGCCTCCTCGCCGTAGCCGCCCGCGCCGGCGCCCTCCGGGCTGGTCGCGCTGGCCGCCTCCAGGCCGGCGTGGCGGCCGGTCAGGACGGTCAGCTCGTCCTCGAGCCGCCGGCGGAAGCTCTTGAGGTCGCGGGCGGTGATCCGCTTGCCCGCGCCAGGGCCGGTCCGGGACGCGGACCTGGAATGAGAGGTTCGGGCGCCTTGAGTTTTCTTTGTGGCCATCGGCAGTCCTCCGCGTCCATCGACCCAGCGGACGGTGGACCGGGTCGCGGCAAACCGGACGGAGTGGGCGGGGCGCGGCGCATCCGCCAGCCATCTTGCCGCGGCGCTGGGTTGCATGCTGGTGGAGCATTGTACCGGCGGCCGGGGACGGTGCGGAGGGCGGCACCTGGCGCGGGCGCGACGGTGGGTTCTCATGTCGCGGTGGGATACACTCGTCACGAACGGCGACGACGGGAACGAGTAGGGGCGGCACGGCCACGAGCGAGCCGGGGACGGTGGAAGCCCGGTGGCACGACCACCTCGAAGATCCTCCCCGAGCCGCTGCCCGAACGGCCGGAGTGACCTGGGCACCCACAGGTGCCAGCCAGCGAGTTCCCGGCTCAGTAGACGCAGCCGGGTCCGCCCGTGACAGCGGCAGGCCATCAGCGGCCCGCACCCGGGCCAGGTGGCTGTGAGTGGCCGGGTCCGCAAGGGGCCGGCAAGGAGGGTGGTACCGCGGGGCCGCCGGCCTCGTCCCTTCGCAAGCGACAGCGGTTGACACGCGAAGGAGACAGGCGAGATGGGGCAGTTCCCAGAGGTCGATCCCACACTCGACCTCCCCGACCTCGATCGGAAGGTGCTCGATCTCTGGCGCGAGCGCAAGGTCTTCGAGCGCTCGCTGGACCAGCGGATCGACGCCAAGCCGTTCGTGTTCTACGAGGGCCCCCCGACCGCCAACGGCGCGCCCGGGGTGCACCACGTCGAGGCCCGCGTGGTCAAGGACCTGTTCCCGCGCTTCAAGACCATGCGCGGCTACCGGGTGGACCGCAAGGGCGGCTGGGACTGCCACGGCCTGCCGGTCGAGCTGGAGGTCGAGAAGGAACTGGGCCTTGCCACCAAGCGGGACATCGAGGCTTACGGGATCGAGCGGTTCAACGCCCGCTGCCGTGAGTCGGTCGAGCGCTACGTCGACGCGTTCGAGTCGCTGACCGCGCGGGTCGGCTTCTGGATCGACACCAGCCAGGCATACTGGACAATGGACACCTCCTACATCGAGTCGGTCTGGTGGGCGCTCGCGGAGCTGTACCGGCGCGGGCTGCTGGTGGAGGACTACAAGGTGGTGCCCTACTGCCCGCGCTGCGAGACCGCCCTCTCGGACGCCGAGGTGGCCATGGGCTACCAGGACATCGAGGACCTCACCGCCTACGTGGCGCTGCCCGCGACCTCCGGGACGCTGGCCGAGGAGGGCGCCTCGCTGCTGGTGTGGACGACCCAGCCCTGGACGCTGGTGCCGAACGTCTCGGTGGTGGTCGGCCCCCGGATCCCCTACGTGCTGGTCGAGGTGGAGCGCGACGGCACCAGGCGCAAGCTGGTGGTCGCCAGGGACCTGGTCGAGCAGGCGGTCGGCCCGGACGCGCGCGTGCTGCGCCCGGTGCCGCTCGACGAGCTGGTCGGCACGCGCTACCAGCGCGCCTTCGACATGGTCCCGGTCACGCGGGAGGAGGCCGACCGCGGCTGGCGGGTGGTGGCCGACGACTACGTGACCACCACCGACGGGTCCGGGCTGGTGCAGACCTCCCCGGCGTACGGCGCCGAGGACCTGGCGGTCGGCCAGCAGCACGGCACGCCGATCCTGCACCCGGTGCAGGCGGACGGCCGCTTCGGGCCGGAGACCGGCTGGCTGGCCGGCCTGTTCGTCAAGGAGGCGGACGCCGAGATCGTGGAGGACCTGCGCCGCCGCGGCCTGCTGTGGCGCGCGGAGTCGCACCGCCACTCCTACCCGCACTGCTGGCGCTGCGGCACCGGCCTGCTGTACTACGCGCTGACCTCCTGGTACGCGCGCACCACCGCCAAGAAGCAGCGGATGCTCGAGGAGAACGCCGAGATCGGCTGGCAGCCGGAGCACATCCGCGACGGGCGCTTCGGCGACTGGCTCGCCCACAACGTCGACTGGGCGCTGTCGCGGGCGCGCTACTGGGGCACCCCGCTGCCGCTGTGGCGCTGTTCGCAGGGCCACGTGACCGCGGTCTCCAGCCTCGCCGACCTGTCGGAGCGGGTGGGCCGGGACCTGTCCGGGCTCGACCCGCACCGCCCGTTCGTGGACGAGGTGGTCTTCGCGTGCCCGGACTGCGGCGACCAGGCGCGGCGCGTGCCCGACGTGCTGGACGCCTGGTTCGACTCCGGCTCGATGCCGTTCGCGCAGTGGGGCTACCCGCACCAGGGCGAGGCGTCGTTCCGGCGGGCCTTCCCCGCCGACTTCATCTCCGAGGCGATCGACCAGACCCGCGGCTGGTTCTACTCGCTGCTGGCGGCCAACACGCTGCTGTTCGACGAGTCGCCCTACCGCAACGTGGTGTGCCTTGGGCTCATCGTCGACCGCGACGGCCGCAAGATGTCCAAGAGCCTCGGCAACGCCCTCGACCCGTTCGAGCTGCTCGACCGGTACGGCGCCGACCCGTTGCGCTGGTTCATGCTGGTGGGCGGCTCGCCCTGGGTGTCGCGCCGGCTCGCTCCCGAGGTGCTCGAGGACGTCACCCGCTCGTTCTTCCTGACGCTGTGGAACACCTACGGGTTCTTCACGCTCTACGGGCGGCTGGCGGGGTTCGACCCGACCGCGCCGGCGACGGCACGGCCGACGGCGCTGGACCGCTGGGCGCTGGCGGAGCTGGCCGACACGGTGACCGAGGTGACCGAGCGGCTGGAGGCCTACGACCCCGCGGCCGCCGGGCGGCGCCTGACCAGCTTCGTGGAGGACCTCTCCAACTGGTACGTGCGGCTGTCGCGGCGCCGCTTCTGGCGCGGCGCCGGTGAGGACTCGGAGGCGGCCTTCAGGACCCTGTGGACCTGCCTGCGGACGCTGGCGCTGCTGCTGGCCCCCTACGCGCCCTTCGTGGCGGAGGAGATGTGGCAGGGGCTGGCGGTGGCGGTCGACCCCACGGCGCCGGACTCGGTCCACCTGGCCGACTGGCCCGTGGCCGACCAGGCCGCCGTCGACGAGGAGCTGCGCGCCGCCATGGCCGAGGTGCGCCGGCTGGTCGGGCTGGGCCGGCAGGCGCGCACCGAGGCGAAGGTCAAGGTGCGCCAGCCCCTGAGCAGGGCGCTGGTGACCGTGCCGGCGGAGCGGCGCGACGCCGTCGCCGGACTGCTCGACCTGGTGGCCGCCGAGCTGAACGTCAAGCAGGTGGGCTTCGCGTCGGGCGAGGACGGGCTGGTCGCCTACCGGCTGGTCCCCAATTTCCGGGCGATCGGCCCGCGCTTCGGCGGGCAGGCGCCGGCGGTGGCGGCCGCCATCCGCGAGGCGGACGCGGGCGAGCTGGCGCCGGGGCTGCAGGCTGGCGAGCGGGTCGCTGTCGAGGTGCCGGGGCTCGGGCCGGTCGAGCTGGGCCCCGAGGAGGTCGGCGTGGTCGAGGAGCCGGTGACCGGCTGGCGGGTGGTCCGCGAGGGCGGCGCCAGCGTGGCGCTCGACCTGACCGTCACCCCGGAACTGCGGCTGGAAGGGCTGGCCCGCGACCTGGTCCGCGCGGTGCAGGACCTCCGCAAGGACGCCGGGCTCAAGGTCTCCGACCGCATCGAGCTGGCGGTCGATGCCGACGGCGAGGTGGCCGAGGCGGTGCGGGCGCACGGCGACTACCTGCGGGCCGAGACGCTGGCGGTGGCGCTGCACGGCTCGGCCCAGGGCGAGGGTTCCGAGGCGTCCTTGGAGCTGGACGGCACCCCGGTGCGGCTGTGGCTGCGGCCCGTCGATGCGGCTTGACGGGCTCGGCGACCTGCTGCCGTCCAGGCGGCCGCTGTGGGGCTACCTGTGGGCAGCTCCCAACAGCCTGATCGGGCTGGCCGGGGCGCTGACCACGGCCAGCAGGCCGGTCCGCTGCCGCGGGGTGCTGCTCTACGAGGGAGGCCGCCTGGGCCTGGCGCGCTTCCTGGCCTGGCGCGGGTTCACGGCGATCACGCTCGGGCACGTGATCGTGGCCAACCAGCCGCTGGACGACCACCTGCTCGCCCACGAGCTGGCCCACGTCGCCCAGCACGAGCGCTGGGGCCCGCTGTTCTATCCCGCGTACCTGGTCACCAGCCTCGCCGGCTACCGCCGCAACCCCTTCGAGCGGACCGCCGAGCGATTCGCCGTGCGGGTGCTGGGCGGCGCCGGCACGAGTCGGGAATGAGCGCCCGGAGGGGTCCGGGGAACCCCAAGGGGGTGCCCCGGTGAATCAAGCCGCGGGGTACTCGGGGACGCCGCTGGCGCGCAAGCTCGGGATCAAGCCGCACGCGGTGGTCGGGCTGCTGGCCGCCCCGCCGGGGATCGAGGAGCTGCTGGCGCCGCTGCCGGACGGGGTCGCGCTGCGGCGCCGGGCGCAGGGGCGGTTGGACGTGATCGTGCTGTTCGCCGCCAGGCGGGTGGCGCTGGAGGGGCGGTTCGGCCAGGCGGTGGAGGCACTCGACACCGACGGCGGGCTGTGGGTCGCCTGGCCGAAGACGTCCTCCAGGGTGCCGACCGACCTGGACTTCGGCCGGGTGCAGCGGCTCGGCCTGTCCAGCGGTCTGGTCGACAACAAGGTCTGCGCCATCGACCAGGTCTGGACGGCGCTGCGCTTCGTGGTGCGCCTGGCGGACCGCCCGGCCAGACGGGCGGCGCGTCAGGAGGGGTGACCGGCCCAGGTCAGGAGAGCGGCGGGTGATCGGGGCGGTGGCGACGAAGCGCGCCGACCAGGAGCAGGGCGGCGAGCGCGTCCGCCCCGACCGACAGCCATGCCAGCAGCAGGCCCTCGACCGAGAAGAGCGAGGCCGCGAGCAGCCCGACGGCGGCGAGCAGCGCCAGCAGCGCGGCGACGACCACGGGTCAGCGTTCCCCCACCCTCATCAGGGTCAGTCGTCGTGGCGCAGCCGGTCCACCCGGTCGCGTCCGTTGCCGAGCTGGTCGGTGGTCGGGTCGCGCAGCGCCGAATAGGAGTTGTTCACCTGGCGGGCGCCGGTCGACAGGGCGGGCAGGTCCTCGGAGCCGGGCAGCGGGCGCGAGTTGCCCATGCCACCCATACCGGGCGGCTGCGGCGGGGCGACCGGACCCGACGGCGCCGCGTCCTCGAGTGCCTTGAGCTGGCCCTCGACGAAGCCGCGCAGGCGGGCGCGGTAGTCGCGCTCGAAGGCGCGCAGCGCCTCGATGGAGCTCTCCAGCTCCTGCCTGCGGCGGGCGACCTGCTCGGTGACCTGGGCGATCTGCATCCGCGACTGCTCCTCGGCGACGCGGGCGCGCGCCTCGGCCGACTGGATGCGCTCCTTGTAGCGGGTCTCCAGGCCCTCGGTCAGCTCGCGGGCGCGGGCCTGGGCGGCCTCGGTGACCTCGCGGGCGCGCATCTGCGCCGCCTCGGTCAGCTCGCGGGCGCGCATCTGCGCCGCCTCGGTGATCTCCCGGGCGCGCATCTGCGACTGCTCGGTCAGGCTCTTGGCGCGAGCCTCGCTCTCGGCGACCATCGACTTGGCCTTGACCTTGGCCTCCTCGACCGTCTGGTCGGCCATCCGTTGCGCCATCACCAAGGCGCGGGCGATCGCCTCCTCGCCACCGGCACTGGAGCTGACCTGGGGTGCCGGCTGGTGCTGCGGCGGTGGCGCCTGGGGGGTGGGCATGACCACGGCTGGGGCGCCAACCTGGGTGTTGGCTGCCTGCTCCCGAAGCCGCGCGATCTCGTCCTGCAGGCGGGTGAACTCCTCGGTGATCTGGTCGAGGAAGGTGTCCACCTCGTGCATGGCGTAACCGCGCATGGCCTTGGTGAACTCTTTATGTTGAATGTCCAGCGGGGTCAATGGCGGCATTTGCGCTCCTTACTGCAAGTGGTCGGTCATTGTACCCGAGCACCACTCGATCGTCTCTTACTGCCTGTTCAACTCACCACCTGCTTCAACAGGACGATCAGCATGAATACCAGGATGGGGGACAGATCGAGGGCAACAGCACCGACGCGCAGAGGGGGAAGGAGTCGCCGGATGGGTCGGAGGACAGGTTCCGTCAAGTCATACAGGATACCGTAGACGATTGCCAAACCGGAAAGGCCCCGACCGCCCGTCATTGACAGCAGCAAATCCAGGATGATTCGCCCAAGGAGGACGAGCCAGTAGACGGTCAGCAGGATCGAGAGGATGACTAATACGGTCGACATCGGTCACGCCTGATTGAAGAAGCCGCGCTCTTGGAGCCGACGTCGCTCCTCGGCCGAGACTTCGACGTTTCTAGGGGTCAGCAGGAACACCTTCTTTGCTACTGGCTTGATGCTTCCGTCGAGGCCGAACGTGAGGCCGGCGGCGAAGTCGATCAGGCGCTTCGCCGTCTCTGGCTCCATGGCCTGGAGGTTCACGATCACCGGGATGTCGGCCTTGAACTTGTCGCCGATCTCCTCGGCGTCGTTGAAGCCCGACGGCTCGATGACGTGGACCTGCCTGGTCGGGACCGACGGGATCTGATGGATCACCGCCTCCGTGGGCTCGTCGAGGCGCCCGTCGCGCCGACGGACGTCCCCGTAGTCGTCTCCGCGGACCCGCCGCACCGGCGCGGCGCCACCGCCGACCGCCCTGCTCGGCTCCGCCACGTCGACCAACTCCTCCTCCTCGTCAGGCGGCTCGACCAATCCCAGCCACACGAGGCTCTTCTTGAACGTCCCGGCCATGCACCTCACCTACCTTCTACGCTCGTCATCCTACGTCGTCCGCCACGAATCGCCCATTGGCCGTGCCCCCCAGGCAGGGGACCCGGCGTGGACCGGCCATCGGCTACGCAGAAATCATCAATCCACCCCCCGAAAGCGCTTTTATTGTCGCCTGCGGCGGCATTCGGCGACGAGCGCTGCTTCGTCATGTTCCACCGGCTCCCGATCTGGCGACCTTTTCAGCGGGCCGCGGCCCGAAAATCGCCGTGCCGACGCGCACCAGGGTGGCGCCCTCCTCCACCGCGACCTCGAAGTCGGCGGTCATGCCCATCGACAGCGCGCGCAGGTCCCCGCCGAGACGCCGCGCCAGCTCGGCGAGCCGCCGGAACAGCGGGCGGGTCGCCTCGGCCGAGGGCGCCGGCGGCGGCATGAGCATCAGGCCGATCAGCTCGAGCCCACTGGTCTGCCGGCAGGCGGCGACGAAGTCCTCCAGGTCGCCGGCTGGCACCCCGTGCGCCGCGGCGCGCTCGTCCAGCTCGACCTGCACCAGCGCGCGGGCGACCGTGCCGGCCTCGACCGCCCGCCGCCCGAGCGCCCTGGCGCTGGCCAGCGAGTCGAGCGAGTGCACCAGTGCGCCCGCCGCCACCAGCAGGCGCGCCTTGTTGCGCTGGAGGCGGCCGATGAAGTGCCAGCGGGCACCGGGGACCTCGGCGGCCCTGGCGGCCAGCTCCTGGGCGTAGTTCTCGCCGATGTCGGGCACGCCGGCGGCCACGGCCGCCCGCACCGCCGCCACCCGCTGGAGCTTGGCCGCCGCCACCAGGGTCACCTCCGCGGGGTCGCGGCCGGCCCGCTCGGCCGCGGCGGCGATCCGCTCGCGGACCGAGGCGACCCGGCCGGGTATCCCGGCGACGTCCGGGGCCGCGCGGCCGTTCACGCCGGCCCCCGCTCCAGCATCGCGACGACGCCGGCCTGTCGCCCGGTGGTGCCGTCGCGCCGGTAGGAGAAGAACCGCTCCGGCTGGTGCGCGGTGCACTGGTGAGCCGCGCGCACCGCGCCGACCCCAGCCCGCTCCAGCGCCTGGACCGCGGCCGCGGTGGTGTCGATCGCCAGACTGCCCTTCCGGGTGGTCGCGGCGGCCGCGGGGTAGCGCTCCCCCACCGCCTCGGCGACCTCCGGGCCGACCTCGTAGCAGCAGGGCCCGATCGCCGGGCCGACCAGCGCGACCGAGGCGCCGAGGTCGGCGCCGAGCCCGGCGAATGCGGCCACGCCGGCCTCCACCACACCGGCGGCCAGGCCGCGCCAGCCGGCGTGGACGGCGCCGACGACCCCGGCGGCGGGGTCGGCGAGCAGCACCGGGACGCAGTCGGCCGTGAACACGGCCAGCACCAGGCCCGGCTGCCTGGTGACGATAGCGTCCGCCTCGGCCAGCGGCGGCCTGGCCTCCGGCGGGCCCTGGCCGAGCAGATCGGCACGTGCCTGGACCACGCCGGCGCCGTGGACCTGGCGCACGGTCGCCCACGGCAGCCCGGCGATCGACAGCACCGTCGCCAGCCGGCGGCGGTTGCGCAGCACCGTCCGCAGGTCGTCGCCGACCCGCAGCCCGAGGTTGAGCGAGTCGTACGGCGCGCTCCCGAAGCCGCCGGCGCGGCTGGAGAAGGCCGCGAGCACGCCCTCGGCCAGCAGGTCCTCGGCAATGAGCACGGGCGGCCAGCCCGCTGCGCCCGCCGCGGCGTCGCCGCCGGCGGTGGCGGCGGCATCGGCGGCGCCGGGCGGAGCCGGCCGCCAGGTCAGGCCCTCCGTCACGCGGTCAGCGCTTGAGGAAGGAGGGGAGGTCCAGATCGTCATCGCCGTGATAGCTGGAGTGCCGGGCCGGGTGCGGGTCGAACTCCGCGGCCGCGCCGTCGTCCCGCCGGTCCGGCTCGCGGCCGGAGCGGGCGGCGGGTGGCCACACCGGTTCGTCGGCCCGCTCCACCGCCACCGTCGCGGCGGCCCCGGGCTCGGCGACCGCCGCCTCGACCGCCTCCTGCTCGGTGCGGTCGAAGCCGGCCGCGATCACGGTCACGCGGACCTCGTCGCCGAGGGTGTCGTCGATCACCGCGCCGAAGATGATGTTGGCGTCGGGGTGGGCGGCCGAGGCGATCACCTCGGCGGCCTCGTTGACCTCGAAGAGGCCGAGGTCGGAGCCGCCGGAGATGTTGAGCAGCACGCCGCGGGCGCCGTCGACCGAGGCTTCCAGCAGCGGCGAGGAGATCGCCTGCTTGGCCGCGGCCACCGCGCGGTCCTCGCCCCGGGCCTGGCCGATGCCCATCAGCGCGGTGCCGGCCTCCCGCATGGTGGCGCGCACGTCGGCGAAGTCGAGGTTGATCAGCCCCGGGATGGTGATCAGGTCGGTGATGCCCTGGACGCCCTGGAGCAGCACCTGATCGGCCAGCTTGAAGGCGTCCAGCATCGAGGTGGTCCGCTCGGCCACCTGGAGCAGCCGGTCGTTGGGAATGATGATCAGGGTGTCGACCTCGGCCTTCAGGGAATCGATCCCCTCGTCGGCCTGGTGCGAGCGGCGCCGCCCCTCGAAGGCGAACGGCCGTGTCACCACGCCGATGGTGAGCGCTCCCTGCGCCTTGGCGATGCGCGCCACCACCGGCGCGCCGCCGGTGCCGGTGCCACCGCCCTCGCCGGCGGTGACGAACACCATGTCGGCGCCCTTGAGCACCTCTTCGAGCTCTTCCGCGTGGTCCTCAGCCGCCTGCCTGCCAACATCCGGGTTCGAGCCCGCGCCGAGCCCACGAGTCAGCTCACGACCGACGTCCAGCTTCACGTCGGCGTCCGACGCCAGCAATGCCTGCGCGTCGGTATTGACCGCGATGAACTCGACGCCCTTCAGGCCGGCCTCGATCATCCGGTTGACGGCATTGACGCCACCGCCGCCAATCCCGACCACCTTGATCACGGCCAGGTAATTCTGGGGCGCCGCCATCATCCAAGCAACCTCCTTCGCCCGTTCCCACGGACGCCGTCGTCGTGCGCATTCGAGCCGGCGGGATTTCCACCGGACCCGCGCAGCCTGCCCCCCGACGACCGCATGCGAACCGTTCAGGGGCCAGGAAAAGGGGGAAGTTGCCGAGGACCCCGGGCCAACTCCACGACCTGCGCTCCGACCGGACACGCAGGGCGCCCGTACCGATAAACCCTCAGCCTTTACCTGAGGTACATCATTATGTAAACCTCAAGCTCCGCGTGACTCTACCGGCGGCTCGGGGGTCGGTCAACTACCGTCAGGCATTTCCTCGCATTCCCGCTAGCACTGTCGGTGTCGATGGACTTCGCACGTCGATTCGCACCACCTGCTTTCCCTCCGATCGCAACTGTTTCTGGACGAGCAGCACGGCGGCGTCCTTGGCCGCCTGGCGCTCGGCGAGCCCGTACAGGACCAGCGCCCCGTCGCGGAGCCGGAACTGGAGACTGTCGATCGAGCGCGCGCTGACTCCGGTGACCTGGCCGCGCAGCGCCGGGTCCATACCGCCGAGCGCGGTGAGCGCGTTGGCGAGCGAATTCCCGGGCGGCAGGCGCGTGCCCGGCCGCGCGCCCGGCGGCAGCGGCACGCCCGATACGAATGGCAGCCCCGGCTCTGGCCCGGCGGCCTGCCCCAGCACGGTCCCGTCCGCGGCCACCAGCCAGCGGGTGTCGCCGGACGACACCACCGCGGTCGGCCGCCGCTCGGTGACCGTGATGCGCAGGCTGGAGGGGTAGGCGCGGGTCACCCTCACGGCCGCCACGGCGGGCACGGCCTCGACACGCCTGCGGACCTCGTCGGGGTGGATGGCCAGGTACGGCTCCCCGGGGTGCAGGCCGGCGGCGGCCAGCACGGCGGCGCGGGTGGCGGCGCTGGCGCCCCGCACGCGCACGCCCGACAGGCCGAACAGCGGCGAGCGCGCGAGCTCGTACAGGCCGACGGCGACCACCAGCAGCACCAGCCCGATCATCACCTGGCGGCGGCGCCGCCGCACGCGCTCGACGATGGTCGCGCGGCGGCGCTCCATGATCCGCCGGTCGGTCAGCAGGCGCCGCGACCCCGCCGGCGCCTTGGCGCTGGACGGGCTCATCGCCCGGCCTCCTCGGTGAAGTCGCCGACGAGCTGGACCTCGGTGCGCAGCTCCACGCCCAGCTCGTCGCGGGCGCGGCGCATGGCGCGGCGGATCAGCTCCAGCACGTCGGCGGAGCGGGCGCCGTCGGCCGCGACGATGAAGTTGGCGTGGACCTCGCTGATGCGCGCGCCGCCGCAGCGCTCCCCCTTCATGCCGAGCCGCTCGACCACCTGGCCGGCGGCCAGCGGCAGCGGGTTGGCGAAGACGCTGCCGCAGTTCGGCTGGTTCACCGGCTGGTTGTCGCGCCGCCAGCGGCGCGCCTCGGCGATCTCGGCGCGGACCCGCTCCTCCGGGGCGGGCACGCAGGCGAAGCGGGCGGCGGTGACCACCGCGCTGCGCGGCAGGCCGGAGCGGCGGTAGGAGAGGCCGAGCTCGTCGGGCTTGCGCCGCACCGGCTCGGCGGCGGCGCCGGCGGCCAGGTCGACGACCTCGGCCCACACCAGCAGGTCGCCGAGCTCGCTGCCGTGCGCGCCGGCGTTCATGCGCACGCCCCCGCCGACGCTGCCGGGGATCGCCACCGTGAAGGCGAGCCCGCCCAGCGAGGCGGCGGCCGAGCGGGCGGCCAGGCTCGGCAGCGGCGCGCCCGCGCCGGCCTCGACCTCCGTCCCGTCGACCGCGATGGAGCGCATTCGCTGGCCGAGGTTGAGCACCACGCCCGGCCAGCCAGCGTCGGCGACCAGCATGTTGGAGCCGCGGCCGAGCACCAGCAGGGGCAGGGCGGTGACGGCCAGCACCTCGGCGAGGACGACCAGGTCCTCGGTCGACTCGGCGCGCAGGAACAGGCGGGCGGGGCCGCCGAGGCGGAAAGTGGTCAGCGGGGCGAGCGGGACGTGCTCGCCGAGCCGGCCCGGGCAGCGGGCCCGCAGCTCCGCGGCCGCGGCCTCCACCGCGGAGGCCCCCACGGGGCCGACCGCCGGCGGCAGCGGCGGCCAGGCGTCCGCGGCGGTGACCCGGCCGAGGTTCACCCCGACTCCTCCCGGGGGGCGCGGGTGGCGTCCCCGCCCTCGCGGTCGACCGGTGGCAGCAGCGCGGCCAGCTCGTCGGCCAGGTTGGTGATGTCGCCGGCGCCGAGCGTCAGCACCAGGTCGCCCGGGCGCACCAGCGCGGCGACCTGCTTGGCCAGCTCGCCCCGGTCGGGAACGTAGACGAGGTCCAGGCCCGGCCGGGCGGCGCTGGCCGCGGCCGCGACCAGGGTGCCGTCCACGCCCGGCTCGGCGTCCTCGCCGGCGGAGTAGACATCGGTCACCACCGCGACGTCCGCGCTGGTGAGCGCCTCCCCCAGCTCGGTGGCCAGGGCCTTGGTGCGCGTGTAGCGGTGCGGCTGGAAGACGGCGATCACCCGCGACCAGGAGCCGAGCCGGGCGGCGACCAGGGTGGCGGCCACCTTGGTCGGGTGGTGGGCGTAGTCGTCCACCACGGTGACCCCGCCCCGCTGGGCGCGCAGCTCGAAGCGCCTGGCCATCCCGGTGTAGCGGCCGAGCGCGGCGCTGGCCTCCTCGCAGTCGACGCCCAGGGCGCTGGTGGCGGCGATCGCCGCCAGGGCGTTGGCCACGTTGTGGCGGCCGGGGATGACCAGCTCGACCTCGCCGACGGGCTCGCCGGCCCGCTCCACCCGGAAGCGCGAGCCGCCCGCGCCGGTGACCAGCTCGGCCGCGGTCAGCTCCGCGTCGGCGCCCAGCCCGTAGGTGACCACGCGGCAGGGCGCCTGCGCCGCCAGCGAGCTGGAGCCCAGGTCGTCGGCGCAGAGCACGGCGGTGCCGTGCGCCGGCAGCAGCGCGACGAAGGCGCGGAAGGCGGCGCACACCGCCTCCAGGTCGGCGTAGTAGTCCAGGTGGTCCGCCTCCACGTTGGTGACCACCGCCACCGTGGGGCGGAACTCCAGGAAGGTGCCGTCCGACTCGTCGGCCTCGACCACGAAGTGGGGGCCGGCGCCGGCGCCCGCGTTGACACCGCTCGACATGAAGTCGCCGCCGATCGCGAACGAGGGGTCCAGGCCGGCCTCCTCCAGGATCGAGACGACCATCCCGGTGGTGGTGGTCTTGCCGGCGGTGCCGGCCACCGCCACGGTCGCCTTGTCGGCCATGGCCAGTGCCAGCATCTCGGCCCGGCCGAGCACGGGGATGCCGCGCTGTCTGGCGGCCAGCACCTCGGGGTTGCCCGGGCGGATGGCGCTGGAGGTGGCCACCATGTCGGGGTCGCCCATGCGCTCGCCGTCGCGCTGGCCGAGCCAGATCTCCGCGCCCAGGCCGCGCAGGGTCGCCAGCACGGGCGTCTCCTTGTGGTCGGAGCCGGTGACCTGGTAGCCGCTCTCCAGCAGGAGGCGGGCGAGGGCGCTCATGCCCGTGCCGCCGATGCCCACCAGGTGGACCCGCCGCTGGCCGCTCACCGCGCGCCCCCCTCGCCGCCACCGCTGGGCGGTGGCGGGCGCTCGAGGTGGGCGGCGACGTCGCCGGCCTGGTGCTGCTGCTCGATCGGCGGGTAGGCCTCCAGGCGCCGGGAGCGGCGGTCGACGCGCTTGCTCACCTGCGGGCCCATGGGCGCGCGGAGCGCCTCGAACCAGCCGGTGCCCTCGCGGTCGACGCCGGGCGCCGGGGCGGCCAGGAAGGACTCGCGCGAGCCGCGCCCCGCCGCCTCCAGCACCAGCGCGGCCAGCTCATGGGCGGCGGCCGGGAAGGCCAGCGAGGCCATCGACGCCGACATCTTCGCCAGCCGCTCGGGGTCCTCGAGCAGCGCCGCCGCCGTGGCCGCCAGGCGCTCGCCGGTCAGGTCGCCGTCGCGGAGCACCACGCCGCCGCCGGCGGCGGCGACCGCGCGGGCGTTGCCGGTCTGGTGGTCGGCGGTGGCGTGCGGCAGCGGGACCATGATGGCGGGCACGCCGACGGCGGTCAGCTCGGCGACGGTCAGCGCGCCGGCGCGGGTGATCGCCAGGTCGCAGGCGGCGTAGGCCAGGTCCATGCGGTCGATGAAGGGCTCGACGCGGACCTGGAGGCCGCGCGCCTCCGGGGCGGCCGCACGCCAGGCCTGGCGGACGTCGGTCTCGTCGCGCCGGCCGCAGGCGTGCAGGATCTGGACCCGCTCGGGCCTCGGCCAGTGGGGCGTGGCGGCGACCAGCGCCTGGTTGATGTGGCGGGCGCCCTGGCTGCCGCCGAAGACGAACAGCGTGGCCCGGTCGGGGTCCAGCCCCAGCTCCTTCTGGCCCAGCTCGCGCAGGCGGTTGCGGTCCAGGCGGGCCAGCTCCGGCCGCACCGGGTTGCCGACGGTGATGGTCTTGGCGGCGGGGAACGCCTCGGCGGCGGCCTCCACGCCGACCGCCACCTTGCGGGCGAAGCGGGCCGCCAGCCGGTTGGCGATGCCCGGGATGGCGTTCTGCTCGTGCAGCACCACCGGGACGCGTGCCAGCCGGGCGGCGACCGCCACCGGCAGGGTCACGTAGCCGCCCATGCCGGCGACCGCCTCGATGTGGTGGCGGCGCAGCAGCCGCAGCGCGGCCCCGGTGCCGGCCACCGCCGCCAGCGGCGACAGCACGGTCTCCATGGACAGGCGCCTGGACAGCGGCAGGATCGGCAGCAGGTCCAGGGGGAAGCCGGCGGCCGGCACGGCCTGGTTCTCGATCCCGCGGCTGGTGCCGGCGAAGCGGACGCTGGAGCCCGGCGCCAGCTCCTTCAGGGCCCGCGCCAGCGCCAGGCCCGGGAACACGTGGCCGGCGGTGCCGCCGGCGGCGATGAGCACCCGCGGACCGCGGTCGGCGCCGGCGGCTTCGGGTGGGCGGATCGGATCGGCGGTCATCGGTTCCTCAACCCTCCAGGGGGGTGCTTCGGCGGTGCGGGCCTGCGCTGGCCGGCCGCCGGGCGCCGCGCGCGGGCTCCGGACAGGCCGGCCTCCTCGCGCAGGCTGCCGTCAGGGGGACGGGGGACCGCCCGTGCGGGACGGGCGGCAGGGGCGGGGCGCCGGCGGCCGCGGCGGTCGGCCGGGGCCATGGTCGCCTTGACCGGCGCCAGGGGGCGCCAGACCTCTCGCTTGGCCACGTTCAGCAGCATGCCGACCGCCGCCAGCAGCACCAGCATGCTGGAGCCGCCGGCCGAGACCAGCGGCAGCGGCACCCCGGTGATCGGCAGCACGCCGACCACGGCGCCGATGTTGACCAGCGCCTGCACCACGATCCAGACGGTGATGCCGCCGGCGAGGTAGCGGCCGAACGCGTCGGGGGCGTTGCGGGCGGCGCGGATGCCGGCGTAGGCGATGGCGGCGAACAGCATCAGGATGGCCAGGGTGCCGACCAGGCCGAGCTCCTCGCCGATGATGGCGAAGATGAAGTCGGTGTGGGCGTTGGGCACGTAGGACCACTTCTGCCTGCTGGCGCCGAGCCCGACGCCCAGCAGCCCGCCGGAGCCGAGCGCGAAGCGGCCCTGGAGGATCTGCCAGCCGTTGTGCTGCGGGTCGGCGGCCGGGTCCAGGAACGAGAACAGCCGCCGGCGGCGGTAGTCGGCGCTCATGATCAGCCCCAGGCCGCCGACCAGCCCGAAGGTGCCCATGAGGGTGAGCAGCGGCAGCGGGGTGCCGGCGATGAACAGCAGGCCGAAGGCGATCGAGCAGACCAGCAGGGTGGTGCCGAGGTCGGGCTGGGCCATCACCAGCCCTGCCAGCAGCACCGTCACCGGCAGCACCGGCACCAGCAGGTGGCGGACGTCGCCGAGCAGGCGGTGCTTGCGGGCGAGCACGTCGGCGGCGAACAGCAGCAGCCCCAGCTTGGCGAACTCGCTCGGCTGGATGGAGACCCCGGGGAGGATCGCGATCCAGCGGGTGGAGCCGCCCGAGCTGACCGCCGCGGGGTGCACGGCCACGTACACCAGGCCGAGGAAGGCGAGGGCCAGCAGCGGCACGCCGAGCCGCCGCCAGCGGCGGTAGTCGATGCGGCTGCACACCATCATCACCACCAGCCCGACGACCACCCAGATGGCCTGCCGCTTGAACACCGTGTAGGAGTCGCCGGTGCTGGCGTAGGCGGTCGGCGAGGACGCCGACAGCACCATGATCACGCCGAAGGCCAGCAGCGTGCCCACCACCGCCAGCAGCAGGTAGTAATTCGACCACGCGGCCAGCCCGCGGCGGGCGCTGTCCCCGCCGCGCCTGACCCGCGGCATGCCCGCGGCGGCGGTCGTCCGGCTGGCGGCCGTCTCACGGCTGGGCAGCGCGACCACCTCCCTCCCGCGGGATCTCCGCGCCGCCCGGGGAGCGCTCGGCCAGCCGCGCGACGCTGGCGGTGAAGGCCTCCCCACGCTCGGCGTAGCTGGAGAACATGTCGAAGCTGGCGCAGGCCGGGGCCAGCAGCACGGTGTCGCCGGCCTCGGCGAGGTTGAAGCCGACGGTGACGGCCTCGCCGATGGAGGCGGCCCGCACCAGCGGGCCCTGGTAGCCGGCGCGGCCGAGCGCCGCCGCCAGGTCCTCGGCGGCCTCGCCGATCAGCACCGCGCCGACCAGCCGGGAGCGCGCCTCGGCGGCCAGCTCGTCGAAGGCCAGGCCCTTGTTGCGGCCGCCGGCGATCCAGACCACCCGCGGGAAGGCCGCCAGCGCGCGTCCGGCGGCGTGCGGGTTGGTGGCCTTGGAGTCGTCGACGAACCTGACCCCGCGGACGGCGGCGACTTCGGCCAGACGGTGCGGGCCGGGCCGGAACGCCGAGACCGCCCTGGTCATGGCGGTCGGGTGGGCGCCGAGCGCCATCGCCATGCCGGAGGCGGCCAGGGCGTTGGCCAGGTTGTGGCGCCCGGGCAGGCGCAGCGCCGCGGCGCGCCACAACGGGCCCTCGTGACCCTCGACCCGCGACAGCGCGATCCCCGCCTCGACCCCCAGGCCGCCGAGCGGTACCCTGCCGACCCCGAACGGCACCGGCATGCCCGAGGCGTGGGTGGCGTGCGAGGCCACCACCGGGTCGTCGGCCGCGTACAGCGACCAGTCCCCGGGCCCCTGGTTGGCCCACACCCGCGCCTTGGCGGCCGCGTAGGCGGCCAGGCTGCCGTGCCAGTCCAGGTGGTCGGGGGCCAGGTTCAGCCAGGCGCCGGCCACCAGCCGCAGCGTCGAGGTGAAGCGGAGCTGGAAGCTGGACAGCTCCACCACCAGCGCGTCCGGCCGCTGGCGGGCCAGCACCGCGTCGATCAGCGGCAGGCCGAGGTTGCCGGCGGCGACCGCGCACCGGCCGCTGGCGGCGACCATGGCGGCGGCCAGCTCGGCGGTGGTGGTCTTGCCGTTGGTGCCGGTCACCCCGACCATCGGCAGGTCGGTGAGGCGGGCGGCCAGCTCCACCTCGCTCCAGACCTCGACGCCGCCGTCCAGGGCCGCGCGGACCAGCGGGTGGTGCTCGGCCAGGCCGGGCGCCACCACCAGCAGCTTGCGGCCCTCCAGCAGCTCCACCGGGGTGCCGCCGGTGTGGACCTCCACCCCGGCCCGCTCCAGCTCGCCGCGCTCGGGCTGGCCGTCGTCGCACGCCACCACGTCGGCGCCGAAGCCGGCGAGATGCAGCGCCGCCGACCTGCCCGAGCGGCCCAGCCCGGCCACCAGCACCGTGGTGCCGGCCAGCGAGGCCGGCTCCAGGCTGGCGGGCCACCGGGAGGCTATCTGCTCAGCCACTGCCACCACCCTGCGCGAGGAACTCCGCATAGAACAATCCCAGACCGAACGCGACCGCAAGCCCGGCCAGGATCCAGAAGCGGACGATCACGGTGAACTCCGGCCACTCGGACAGCTCGAAGTGCAGATGGATCGGGGCCATCCGGAAGACCCGCCGGTGCAGGTAGCGGAACGAGGCGATCTGGAGGATCACCGAGAGGGTCTCGACCACGTAGAGGCCCCCCAGGACCAGCAGCAGCAGCTGGGTGTTGGTGAACAGCGCCAGGGCGGCGAGCGCGCCGCCCAGCCCCAGCGAGCCGGTGTCGCCCATGAAGATCCGCGCCGGCGGCGCGTTCCACCACAGGAAGCCGGCCACCGCCCCCATGGTCGCCGCCGCGATGATCGCCAGGTCCTGCGGGGACTCGCCCGACGGGAAGGTGTAGCAGCCGGCCGAGTTGGCGGGCGGGGTGGAGCACATGTGCCGGAACTCCCAGAAGGCGATCACCACGTAGGCGCTGGCCACCAGCACGGTGCTGCCGGAGGCCAGCCCGTCCATGCCGTCGGTCAGGTTGACCCCGTTGGTGGTTCCCGACAGCAGGATGAACACCCACACCAGGAAGATGATCAGCGGGAGCTGCGTGCCGCCCAGCGGCCGGATGAAGGAGATGCCGCGCCAGGCGTCGGCCCAGTACCAGGCGCCCAGCGCCAGGATCACCGCGCACACCCCCTGGCCGGCGAACTTGGCGGTGGCGGTGAGCCCGAGGCTGCGCTGGTTGCGGATCTTCAGGAAGTCGTCGATGAAGCCGACCAGGCCGGTCGCCACCATGGTGACCACCACCAGCAGCCCGGCGGCCGTGAACCGCAGGCGGTCCCCGCTCACCAGGTGCACGACCAGGTAGGCGACCACCGCGCCGAGGACGATCACCACCCCGCCCATGGTGGGCGTGCCCCGCTTGGTCTGGTGGGAGTCGGGCAGGTCCATCTGGATGAGCTGGCCGAGGCCCTGCCGGCGGAAGACGCGGATGGCCAGCGGCGTCCCCACCAGGACGCAGAACAGCGCGACAGCGCCGGCGATCAGGACGCCGACCACTCAACTGCCCCGCTCGTCCGGTTCGCCGGAGGGGTCCGGGGAACCCCAAGGGGGTGCCCCCCCGGTGGACCGGGCGAGCCCCGGCCGCCGCTCGGGACCGCCGAGGAGCCGCTCGGCGACCTGGTCCAGGGCCACCACCCGGCTCGCCTTGACCAGCACCACGTCGGCCGGCTCGAGCCAGCGGTCCAGCACCGCCACGGCGGCGCCGGCGTCCGGCACCGCGATCGCCTCCTCCGGCCACATCCCCTCCATGCGCGCCGCCCGCACGATCACCTCGCCGAGCTCGCCGACCCCCACCAGCCGGTCGACGCCGAGCCTGGTGGCCAGCCGCCCGAGGCGGTCGTGCTCGGCGGCCGCCTGCTCCCCGAGCTCCGCCATCTCCCCGAGCAGGGCCACGGTCCGGCCGGGCCGGGCCCCTCGGCTGCGAGCGGCCATCAGCGCCTTGAGCGCCGCCGCCATCGAGGCGGGGTTGGCGTTGTAGGCGTCGTTGATGACCGTGAGGCCGTCGGCACGCCGCTGTACCTGCATGCGCATGGGCGACAGCGCCGCCCCGCCGAGGCCGGCGGCGATCCCCTCCGGCTCCAGCCCGAGCGCGTGGCCGGCGGCAGCCGCGGCCAGCGCGTCGGGCACCAGGTGCTCGCCCGGCGCCGGCAGCGAGGTCTCGGCGCCGCCGCCCGGGGTGCGCAGCTTGAAGTGCGCGTGGCCGCGCTCGTCGAGCGAGATCCCCTCGGCGCGGATCTCGGCGCCTGGGCCGAGGCCGAACTGGAGCACCATCGCCGAGGTGCGCCCGGCCATCGCCGCCACCAGCGGGTCGTCGGCGTTGAGCACGGCGGTGCCGTGCGGCGGCAGGGCCTCGACCAGCTCGCCCTTGGCCGCGGCGATGGCGGCCTGGGTGCCGAACATGCCGAGGTGGGCGACGCCGACGTTGAGCACGACCCCGACCTCGGGGCGCGCCAGCCGCGCCAGCGCGGCGATGTGGCCGGGGGCGCGGGCGCCCATCTCGACCACCAGCGCCTGGGTGCCAGGCTCCAGCCGCGCCAGGGTCAGCGGCAGGCCGACCTCGTTGTTGAACGAGGCGGTGTTGGCGACCGTGGAGAGCCTGGTCGCCAGCACGGCGGCCAGCAGGTCCTTGGTCGTCGTCTTGCCGGTCGACCCGGTCACGCCGACCACGTGCGCCCGCGAGCGTGCCCGCACCGCGGCGCCGAGGGCACCCAGGGCGGCCAGCGGGTCGTCGACCTCGATGCGCGGCCCCGCGGCGACCGCGCCGGCCGCCGCCAGCACCGCCACCGCGCCGGCCTCCAGCGCCTGGGCGGCGAAGCGGCTGCCGTCGGTGCGGCTGCCAGGCAGGGCGACGAACAGGGCGCCCGGCCGGACCGCGCGCGAGTCGGCCCACAGCGAGGTGGCAATCACCGCGCCTTCGGCCTCCAGCAGCCTGCCACCGGTGGCGGCGGCCGCCTCGGCGAGCGTCAGCGGGATCACGGCGCACCGCCCTTCGAGCGCAGGGCACGCAGCTCGTCGGCGGCGACCACCCGGTCGTCGAAGGGGACCTTGCGACCGCCCTCGAACTCCTGTCCCTGCTCGTGGCCCTTGCCGGCGATCAGCACGGCGTCGCCCGGCCGCGCCAGGGCCAGCGTGTGGCGGATGGCCGCGCGGCGGTCGACCTCGACGTGGTAGCGGTCCGGGCCGGCGCTGCGGCGCACGCCCTCGACGATCTGGGCGACGATCGCCTCGGGCGGCTCGGAGCGCGGGTTGTCGGAGGTCACCACCGCGAGGTCGGCGAGCTTGCCGGCGATCTCGCCCATCAGCGGGCGCTTGGCGCGGTCGCGGTCGCCGCCGCAGCCGAACACCACCAGCACCCGGCCGTGGGTCACGGCTCTGGCCGCCCGCAGGACGTTCTCCAGCGAGTCGGGCGTGTGCGCGTAGTCGACCAGCACGGTGAACGGTTGTCCCTCGTCGACGCGCTCGAAACGCCCGGGCACGCCCGCCAGGTCCGCCAGCCCGGCGGCCGCGGTGTCCAGGTCGATGCCGAGCGCCGCGGCGGCCGCCAGCGCGCCGAGCGCGTTGGCCACGTTGAACTGCCCGGCCAGTTGGAGGCGTAGCTGGCGCGAGCCGGCCGGGCCCTCGACCCGGAAGCGGGTGCCGTCCAGCGCCGCCTCCAGGTCGACCGCCCGCCAGGCCGCGCCGCGCGCGGTGCCGGTGGTGACCACCTCGATGCCGGCGTCGGCGGCATCCACCGCCAGGCGGCGGCCGAACGGGTCGTCGGTGTTGACGATGCCGACGCTGGTGAAGGCGGGCGTGAGCAGGCGGCGCTTGGCCTGGTAGTAGTCCTCCAGGTCGCGGTGGAAGTCGAGGTGGTCCTGGGTCAGGTTGGTGAAGATCGCGGCGCGGAAGCGGGTGGCGTCGACCCGGCCCAGCGCCAGCCCGTGGCTGGAGACCTCCATGGCGGCCGCCTGCACGCCGCTGTCGGCCATCTCCGCCAGCAGGCGCTGGAGGTCGGGCGCCTCCGGCGTGGTATGGAGCACCGGCAGGACGCTGTCGCCGATGTGCACCTCGACCGTGCCGATCACCCCGGGGACCAGCCCGGCGGCGCGGAAGATCGCCTCCAGCACGAAGGTGGTCGTGGTCTTGCCGTTGGTGCCGGTCACCCCGACCAGGTCCATGCGCCGCGATGGGCTCTCGTAGAAGGCGTCGGCCAGCGGCGCCAGCGCGGCCCGCACGGAGCCGACCAGCAGCTGCGGGGCGTCCAGCTCCAGCGGGCGCTGCACCAGCAGTGCGGCGGCACCCGCCCGCAGCGCCTCGCCGGCCAGGTCGTGACCGTCGACGCGCTGGCCGGGCACGCAGCAGAACAGCGCGCCGGCTCGAACGCGGCGGGTGTCGAATACGACGTCCGAGACGGCCGTCTCGCCGTCGCCTCGGATTTCGCCGCCAACCGGGGCTGCGAGGAAATCGAGCGGGACGCGCCTGGGCGTCAGGGTCATGAACGTAGGATCTCCCGCGTCGACGGCCCGGGCCCCCGGCGGCGGGAGCACCGGGCCCGATTGTGCGGCGCAAGCCTAGCATCCGGGACCGTGACCCCGTGGCATCCGCGGGCCGGCGATCGGGGACAGGTGGAGGTGGCCGCGCGCCGCTCCGTCACGGGGTGCCTCCCGGCTGGCGCGCTGGCGGAGTGGAGCCGCCGACGTCACCGTCGGGCACGGCGGGCGCGCCGGGCTCCCCACCGGCGGTGGCGTCGCCACCACCGAGCGATGGCGGGACCTCCATGTGCCGCAGCGCGTAGCCGGCGACCTCGCGGAACACCGGGGCGGCCACGGTGCCGCCGTAGATGCCCTTGGTGGGCCGGTCCAGCACCACCGCCACGACCACGCGCGGGTCCTCCGCCGGGGCGTAGCCCATGAACGAGGCCACGTAGGCGCCCGGCAGGTAGCCGCCGCCGTTGGGGTTGGGCACCTGGGCGGTGCCGGTCTTGCCGGCCACGGTCCAGTCGTCCAGTGCGGCCCGCGTGCCCGTGCCGCCCTCGCGGACGACGCCCTCGAGGATGCTGGTGAGGGTCTGGGTGGTCCGCACCGACAGCACCCGCTTGGGCGTGGGCCGCTCGGTCGCGTGGTAGTCCCCCCGCTCGTCCACCGTGCCGCGCAGCAGGGTGGGCTGCACCAGCAGGCCGCCGTTGGCCACCGACGCGTAGACCCTGGCCATCTGGAGCACGCTCACGGCCACGCCCTGCCCGATCGCGTTGGTGCCGAGGTCGGGGCAGGTCCAGGTGCTCTGCGGCCGCACGATCCCGGGCGTCTCGCCGGGCAGGTCGACGCCGGTGCGCTGGCCGTAGCCGAAGTCCAGCTCCGCCTTCGCCAGCCGCTCGGGACCCAGTTTCGTGGCCACCCTGATGGTGCCGATGTTGGAGGACTGCGCCACCACGTCCGCGAAGGTCAGCCGCTCGGTGCCGTGCTGGTGCGAGTCGTGGAAGGAGTGCACCCCCGGGCACAGGGGCAGCTCCGGCGGGACCGTCACCTTGGTGCTCGGCCGCACCACCCCGGCGTCCAGCGCGGCCGCCGCGGTGATCACCTTGTTGGTCGAGCCCGGCTCGTAGACGTTGGTGACCGCCCGGTCCTTGCGCGCCTCGTCGCTGCTGGTGCCGAAGCGGTTGGGGTCGAAGGTGGGCACGTTGGCCACGGCCAGCAGCTCGCCGGTGCGAGGCGCCATCACCACCACCGAGCCCGACTTGGCCTGGTACTGCTTGACCGCGGCGGCCAGGGCCCGTTCGGCCACGTACTGGATGTTCTGGTCGATGGTGAGCACCAGGTCGGAGCCCGGCCGGGCCGGCTCGACGGAGCGCTGGCCCTGCGGGATCGGGCGGCCGCTGGGGTCCTGCTCCAGCAGCATCTGGCCGGAGTGGCCGGCCAGCAGGCCGTCGTAGCGCTGCTCCACGCCGGCGAGCCCGCTGCCGTCGGTGCCGACGAACCCCAGCACCTGGGAGGCGAGCTGCCCGGAGGGATAGCGCCGCATGGTGTCGGTCAGCACGCCGATGCCGGGCAGGTCCAGCTTGGCGACCGCCTGCCCGTTGGCGACCGGGATCTCGCGAGCCAGGTAGGTCCAGGCCGCGCCCGACCGGAGCCGGCCGAGGATGGTCTTGGCCGGCTGACCGAGCAGGGGCGCGAGCTTGCGGGCGGTGCCGGCCGGGTCCCTGATCAGCCGGGGCTGGGCGTAGATCGTGCGGGCGGGCACCGACAGCGCCAGGTCGCCGCCGTCACGGTCGAAGATGCGCCCGCGCTCCCCCGGCAGCTCGATGGTCCGCAGGCGCTGCTTGGCCGCCGCCTCGTCCAGCGAGGTGGCGTCGAGCACCTGGAGCACGATCAGGCGGCCGGAGATGGCCAGGAACGCCACCATGGTGAGCGCCAGCACGAACAGCAGCCGCCGCTTGCTGTCGCCGCGCCGGGGCCGCCGCAGCGGCCGCCGCGCTGGTGGGCGGCGACGAGTGGAGGCAGTGCTGGAGCGCCGCGCCGGCGCGCGCCCGGTGGCCGCCCTCTGCTGCTGCATGCGCGCCCCCTCTCCATGTGGGGGGAGCTCGCTCCCCCCACACCCCCCAGGGTCAAGATCGCCGCGTGGGCCCGCGCACGCCCGGGGAGGTGTCCGGGTTACGGCTCGGCCAGGTACTGCTTGAGCGGGAACGGGTCCTGGGACCAGGCGTCGGACCCGGACGAGTCCTGGGAACCCCAGGTGGGGTCACCGGCGGACCCGGCCCCGGGGGCGGCGGGGGAAGTCGCCGCCCCCGGGGAGGTCGCCTCGCCGGGCTTCGAGCCGGGCCAGGTGCTCACCCGCGGTCGGCCGGCGGGCACCAGGTGCTGCCTGGCGGCCTCCCGGGCGATGCGGTCGGGCGCCTTGAGCCGGTCGATGTCCGCCTGGAGGCTGGCGTAGCGGTTCTCGGCATCCCGGTTGGAGCGCTCGAGCTCGGCGATGGCGAATGCCTGCTGGTTGACGTTGACGTTGAGTGACAGCAGGGCCAGCACGCCCGCCACCATGATCAGGGCGGCGAGGATGATGAAGGGCAGCCTGCGCACCCGCCGGACCTGACCGACCGCGCGCAGCCGCCGCCGCGGATCGGGGCGGGGATCGTGGCTCGGGCGCGGGCGGTACGCGGGTCCAGCGGCCATGCTCATGGTTGCCCCCCTGCGGGATCGCTCGACGGTAGCTTCTCGGCGGCGCGGAGCTTGGCGCTCTCCGCGCGAGGGTTGGCTGCCACCTCGTCGGCGCCCGGAGTCTCCGGGCGCCGGGTGAGGATGGTGATGCGGGGGGCCAGGGGGGACGGCCCCCTCTCTGGAACGGGGGGCGCGAGGTGCGGGAAGCCCTCCTCGCGCCCGGTGGCGGCGGCCACGAAGGTGCGCTTGGCGATGCGGTCCTCCAGCGAGTGGTACGACAGCACCACCACGCGGCCGCCGGGTGCCAGCAGCTCGATCGCCTGCGGCAGGGAGTCGGCCAGGGCGGTCAGCTCGCTGTTCACCTCGATGCGCAGCGCCTGGAAGACGCGGCGGGCGGGGTGCGGACCGGTACGGCGCGCGGCGGCGGGGATCGCCGCCTTGATCAGGTCGACCAGCTCGCCGGTGGTGCGGATCGGGGCGCGGCGGCGGGCGTCGTCGACGAAGCGGGCGATCCTGGAGGCGAAGCGCTCCTCGCCGTAGACCCGGAAGACGCGGGTCAGCTCGGCGCGGGGGTAGGTGGCCAGCACCTCGGCGGCGGTGATCCCGCCGGTGGTGTCCATGCGCATGTCGAGGGGCGCGTCCACGCGGTAGCTGAAGCCCCGCTCCGGCTCGTCGAGCTGGAGGGAGGAGACACCCAGGTCGTAGAGCACGCCGTCGAGCCGCTCGACGCCGAGGTCAGCAGCGACCTCGGCCAGGTCGGCAAAGGAGGCCGCCACCGTCACCAGGCGCTCGCCCGCCCACGACAGGCGCTCGCGCGCCAGCGCCAGGGCGGCGGGGTCGCGGTCCAGGCCGATCACCCGGCCGCCGGGAGCGCTGGCCTGAAGGATCCGCTCGCTGTGGCCGCCGAGCCCGATGGTGGCGTCGAGGTACACACCGTCCGGCCGGGGACGGAGCAGCTCGATGCACCGGTCGACCATGACCGGGAGGTGGCGCGCGGCGGTCAACACGATCAGATCCCCAGCTCGGCGAGGTGGCTGGCGTTGGCGGAGTCGGAGTAGGCGGCCTGGGCGGCGGGCATGTAGCGCTCCCACTCGCCCTTGTCCCAGAGCTCGATCCGTGAGAGCTGCCCGACCACCACCACGTCCTTGGTGAGGCCCGCGTAGTCGCGCAGCACTTGGGGGATCACGACCCGGCCCTGGCTGTCGGCGGTCTCCTGGCTGGCGCCGGCGACGAAGACGCGGACGAAGTCGCGGCTCGGCCGCTCGGTCAGGGGCAGGCTGCGGAGCTTGCCCGCGAAGGCCGCGAATTCGGCCAACGGGAACAGGTAGAGGCACCGCTCGATGCCCTTGGTAAAGACCATGTCCTGCCCCAGCTCGTCACGGAATTTGCGCGGGAGGATCACGCGCCCCTTGGGATCCAGAGAGTGGTCGTAGGTGCCAATGAACAAGGCCCCGGCCCCCTCCCCTGCAAGGCTCCCCCGACCGGCGTCCGGCTGGGCGAGAACGTGCTCCCCGGCTTGTGGCACTGGTGGGGCGATCCCCTCCACTGCGCGCCACTTTACTCCACCAGGTATCCACCGTCAACGCACTTCAACACTGCGTCTTTGAATTGCTTCAGCCTTCTGAGCTGCGTAAACACATTAATGTATTTCACAAACCGGAAGTATTTATCGAAAGCCTTCGCCTCCACCTGCCTCCACCGGGGAAGCCTCGGAGACGCCACCTCGCTCCCCCGCCGCGGGCGCGCGGGAGCACCCCCGGAGCGCCGGACGGCGCGCGGGTGGAGGGCCCGGCGGCCCGGCTACGGGCGGGTCGTCTGGGGGACGGTGGTGGTGGCCGACCGGCCGCCACCGAGGCCGAGGCCGGGGCGCTCGTTGCCCGGCTGGGTCGGCAGGACCTGCGCGTTCTGGGAGCCGTCCGGGGCCAGCGTGGTGACCGTGGTGGTGGTCGGCACCGCCACCGGGTTGTAGGTGAAGGGCGTCTGGCCCTCCGGCAGCAGCTCGCGGTCGACCGAGAAGGACGACTCCAGCGAGTGCACGGTGATCCGGTCCACGCCGATGGGCCGGCGGGTCCGCTGGTCGAAGTAGAGGACCTCGGCGCTGTAGGGCACGGACTGCTTCTGGCGCAGCCCGTCCGGCCCGGCGGCGCCGATGGTCCCGGTGGTGAGCAGGCGCGTGCCGTTGGTCATCTGCGTGCCGAAGGCGTGCAGGTGCCCGTCGAGCACGGTCGGGACGTGCCCGAGCGCGTAAGTGGCCTGGCGCGGGTCGTGGACCAGCAGCACGTCCGCGGGGGGCGTCTGGAGGTCGAGGTCGTGGGCGACCTCGACGCTGCGCTGCTCCTTGAGCCGCTCGAAGTCGTCGTAGCGGTAGCCCTCCCCGGGGCTGAAGGTCGGGTCCCCGGCGCCGAAGAAGTGGATGCCCGCCACCTCGGTCGAGGAGTTGACCAGCACCTTGGCGTTGGGGTTGGCGGCCACCGCGTGGACCACGTCGGGGCTGTCGTGGTTGCCCTTCACGAAGATGTAGGGCAGGTGGAAGTCCTTGACCCGCTGGGCCACCGACGGCTCGAAGGCCAGCCCCCAGGTGCCCATGTCGCCGGTGTCGACCACGGCGGCGACCTCGAACTGGTTGGCCAGCCGCTCGGCCAGGTCGAAGCCCGCTGGGTTCAGGTGCACGTCGGAGATGTGCAGGATGCGGATGGTGCCGTTGCCGAGGTCGGGCGAGGGCTGGCTCAGTGCCTCGTAGGCCCGGTTCAGGTTCGAGCTGATCAGCGCCATCTGCTCCCGCAGGGTGCGGAGCCGCTTGAGGCCGGTGCGCACGTCACCGATCAGGGTGGGCGCGTACTCCAGCGCTCCCTCGTAGCGGGGGGCGCGGAAGGCGCTCACGTCGAAGGTGGCCACCGACGGCACCACCAGCACCACCACGGCCAGCGCCCCGCCGGCCACGCAGCGTGCCAGGCGCACCCACGAGCGCCTGGGGAACACCAGCACGCCGACGGCGCCGCCGAGCAGGCCGAGCCCCACGATCCGCAGCAGGAAGACCACTGCCGCGTGTCGCGCCTGCTGCTCCAGCGGCCGCAGGGTGCCCTCCAGCGCGGAGGTGCTGAGCGGGCTGGAGGCCGGGCTGCGGTCGATCAGCGTGCCGAGCGCCGGCACGTCGACGTCGTCCAGGGTGGCGCGGAACTGGAGCGGCCCGTGATGGGTGTGGGCCGAGACCGAACCGAACGGCGGCACCGCCAGGCGGCTGGTCCCCTCGACCGCTGGCCGGGCCGACAGGCGCAGGGTCGCCGGCCCGACGCGCGCGTCCAGCCGCGCCAGGAAGGTGATGGCCAGCAGCGCGCCGACCACGCCGGCCAGGATCGGCAGCGCCCACGGCTGGGACGCGTCCCAGAGGCGAGCCAGCGGGGGCCGCAGGCGGTCGAGGGCTGGAGGAATGCGGTGGAGCGCCGGGAGCAGGCGCCTCAGGCGGGGACGGCGTCCGGCTCGAGCCCGAGATAGGGCGCCCAGCCAGGCTCGATACGGCCGACGGCGATCACGATCCACAACGTCTCCTTGGGTGCCCGGGGCTCACGACGCAACCGGAGGCCGACTTCGTGGGGAAGCCGGTCCTCCTTGTGGCTGTTGCATCGGCGGCAGGCGGCGACCACGTTCTCCCAGACGTGGCGGCCACCCCGTGAACGGGGGACGACGTGGTCGACGTTCTCTGCTCGCTCTCCACAGTACTGGCAGACGTGATCGTCGCGGACGAACACCGCTCGCCTCGACAATCCCGCCCGTGCTCTGAAGGGCACCTTCACAAAGTACCGAAGGCGGATGACGCTGGGGGCCTGGAGCACGAGGTTGGCTCCCCGGACCGGGCGGGCGCCGGGCACCAGCACGTCGGCCTTCTCCTTGAGGACGAGCACCACCGCCCGCCGAACCGGCACCACGCAGATCGGCTGGTACGACGCATTCAGGACCAGTGCTCGCTCCACCCAGGGCTCCCGCTGCAACGATCACGAGACGTGCTGGCAGTATAACGGGACGTCCTGGCTCAAGGCCGGCAGGGGTGCCTCAGCCGTCCAGGTCGTGGACCAGGGCGGGGGTGAACTCCTCCACGGCGGCCGCGTCGTAGAGGGCGAAGACGACCAGCCGCAGCGAGGTGGGGCCGGCGCAGTGGCGCCGCAGCGCGCCGGTCATGGCGGCGGCGCAGTCCGGGTAGGCGAGCCCGCCGACGCCGGTGCCCAGGGCCGGCAGGGCGATACTCGAGAGCCCCTCGGCCACCGCCAGGTCCAGCGCGGCGCCGGTGGCCGCGGCGACCGAGCCAGGGGTGGCCCGCACCCCGGCGCCCATGGCGGCGGCGTGCAGGATCGCCTTGACGCCGCGCAGGCTGAGCCGCCCGGGGCCGGTGCGGACCGCGCCGCCGACCTCCCAGGGCCCCTGGGCCACCGCCTCGGCCTCGACCTCGTCACCGGCGGCGCGACGGATCGCCCCGGCCACGCCGGAGCCGAGCCAGCCCTGGCTGTTGGCGGCGTTGACGATCGCCTCCACCGCCAGGTCGGTGATGTCGCCACGCCACAGCCACACCTCGGCCGGGCCGCAGCGCGTGAGCTGCCGGCCGCTGGCCCGCACGTCGGTCACGTCAGCCTCAATCTCCTCGATACAGGGCGTGGTACCAGAGGTTGGCGAGCACCTCGACCGTCTGGTCCCGGTCCAGGGACTCCTTGCGGGTGGCCAGCAGGGACAGCGTCCGCTCGGCCATGGCCGCCAGCGCGGTGGCGGCGGTGAAGGGGTCGACCGGCCAGGCCAGGCCCTGCTTGGCGGCGCGCTCGACGTTGCGGGCGATCCGCTCCACGAACTGGCGGCGCACCTCGTCCAGGATGGCCGCCAGCTCCGGGTCGTGGACGGCCGCCTCGGTCCACAGCAGCAGCATGTCGGCGTCGCGCTCGTACAGGTCGGCCAGGCCGCCGAGCACTTCGGTCAGGCTGGCGCGCACGTCGCCGGCGCGCCACGGCTTCATCGCCAGCTCCTCCAGCGTGCCGGCGTGCTCCCGTACCAGCGCGGCCAGCGCCGCCTGCTTGTTCGGGAAATAGGCGTAGAAGGTCCCGTGCCCCACGCCCGCGGCGGTGACGACGTCCTCCACCCGAGCCTTGGCATAGCCCAGCTCGGCAAAGGCCCGCCGGGCGGCGGCGAGCAGCTTGGCTCTCGTCTCCAAGGCTTGCGCCATCGGCAGAGCTTAGCCGAGCCCGGGCACGAGCGCGGTCCCGATGGCACAGGCGCGGTCCCCATGGCACAGGCGCTCTTGGGGGGGCGTGGGGGGGAGCGAGCTCCCCCCCACATGGAACGAGGAGCCGCGCTGAGATCACCCAACCAAGAGGTTTCTCGATTACCCGGTGGGGCAAAGCGAAAATCTTCGCAGACCCTTCTAGAATCGAAGACCAAGAAGTAGTCATGGAAAGGAGCCCGTCCGGTGGCCACCACCCGGCCCGATATCGGCGGTATGGACGATCTGGCCGCCACCTTCGACAAGATCCGGGCCAACATCCAGCGGGTCATCGAGGGCAAACCCGAGGTCGTCCGCCTGGCGCTCATCGCCCTGCTCGCCGAGGGGCACGTCTTGATCGAGGACGTCCCCGGGGTCGGCAAGACGATGCTGGCCAAGGCGCTGGCCCGGTCGATCGACTGCTCGGTGCGGCGCATCCAGTTCACGCCGGACCTGCTGCCATCGGACGTCACCGGGGTCAGCGTCTACAGCCAGGAGCGCGGCGACTTCGAGTTCAAGCCCGGGTCGATCTTCGCCAACATCGTGGTCGGCGACGAGATCAACCGGGCCTCCCCCAAGACCCAGGCCGCCCTGCTGGAGTCGATGGAGGAGCGCCAGGTCACCATGGACGGCGTCACCTACCAGCTCGGCGTGCCGTTCATGGTCATCGCCACCCAGAACCCGATCGAGCACGAGGGCACCTATCCGCTGCCCGAGGCGCAGCGCGACCGCTTCATGCTGGAGCTGGCCATCGGCTATCCCACCAGGGAGGCCGAGGTCGACATCCTCAACACCCACGGCCGGAACTCCCGGGTGATCGACATCTCCCCCGTGGCCGACGCGCCCACCGTCGCCAAGATGATCGACAGCGCCAAGCTGGTGCACGTGGCCGACAGCCTCAAGAACTACATCGTCGACCTGGTCAGGGCCACCCGCGACCACGCCGACCTGGCGCTCGGCGCCAGCCCGCGCGCCGCCCTCTCGATGCTTCGCTCCTCCCGAGCCGCCGCCGCCTCCGGCGGGCGCGACTACGTGGTGCCCGACGACATCAAGGACCTGATCACCCCGGTGCTCGCCCACCGGCTCATCCCATCGCCCGAGGCGCAGATGATCGGCCGCACGGCCGCCGACGTCCTTTCCGACATCGTCGAGTTCGTGCCCATCCCGATCCGCGGACGGGGCCAGCGTTGAGATCGCGCATCTTCACCCCTCGGGCGCTGGGCTTCGCGGGCGCCGGGGTGGCGCTGTACCTGGCCGGCCGGCTCACCGGCGCCTCCGAGCTGTACATGCTCGCCGTCGCCGCGCTGCTGCTGCCCCTGGCCGGCTTCGTGATCGTCCGGTGGGGCACCTACCGGCTCGGCTGTACCCGCTCACTGCGCCCGGTCCGCACCGCGGTCGGCGGGCGCATCTCGGTCACCGTGCGGCTGCGCAACCTCGGCCGGCTGGAGACCGGCGTGCTCCTGCTGGAGGACCGCCTGCCCTACCAGCTCGGCCCGCCAGCGCGGTTCGTGGTCCCCGGCATCGCCGGCGACGACCGCGAGCTGCTCAACTACGAGATCAACGCGGGCGCGCGCGGCCGCTACACCGTCGGCCCGCTGGCGGTGCGCCTGTCCGACCCCTTCGGCCTGGCGCAGGTGACCTCCGAGCTGGCGGGCACCTCCGAGGTGGTCGTCCACCCCAAGGTCGAGTCGCTGGCCCCGCCGTCGCTGGGCGGCGAGCTGGCCAGCGCGGCCTCGACCAAGGTCCGGCACCTGTTCAGCCAGGGCGACGAGTTCTACACCACCCGCGACTACCGGGACGGCGACGACCTGCGCAAGGTCCACTGGCGGTCGTCGGCCAAGCGCGGCCAGCTCATGATCCGCCAGGAGGAGCGCCCCTGGCAGGCCCGTGCCCTGATCGCGCTGGACC